>ERZ808051.38-NODE-38-length-174798-cov-14.158166_pt1 | contig 174798 bp, 170 predicted proteins | sample MGYA00380199_ERZ808051 | MGnify/ENA primary metagenome ERZ808051 (study PRJEB31490, sample SAMN06133391) | mouse gut metagenome | isolation source: J11 | host: mice | place: China: Chengdu | collected 2015-05 ... | reverse complement strand
TTGGTGTGCGACGAAATCGGTAACTACTAAGAGATAATAAAGAACGGTACAATTGATGCTTTCAATTGTACCGTTTTTTTACTGTATATTTTGAATAATGAAAAAGTTCTTCAGCTTTTGTAACACATCCCCTTGAACTTTCATAGGATAGTTTAGAAACGAGAAAGGGGGTTGCGATTATGGGTTGCGGATGCAATAACAATTTTGGTTGCGGCGGTTCATCTTGGATCATCATCCTTATCATCATCCTTTTACTCTGCGGCGGCTGTGGCAACGGCGCTTGCGGTAACAACGACTGCGGTTGTGGCTGCTAATTGAATTTGCTGAAAATGTGGGGCACTCGATGTATTGTCGAGTGCTCTTGTTTTTTGCGTATAAAAATTAAAGTCAAAGAAAGTCAAAAAAGTTCTTGACTTTTTCTGACCTTTGTGCTAATATGATGATAGAAAGTCAAAGAAAGTCAAAGTCAAAAATAAATTTGACTTTAAATTGGCTGACAAAGGAAGTGATTGGAAAATGAAGCTAACTGATGTGATTGCTGATATGATTCTTGATATGTTTGATGAAGATACATCCACAGTGCAGATTCAGCGTAATGATTTAGCGGCACAGCTTGGCTGTGTACCAAGCCAGATTAATTATGTGATTACGTCAAGATTTACACCTGAGCAGGGGTACCGCATTGAGTCACGACGAGGCGGCGGAGGCTGTATTATGATAACACGTGCAGCCAGCAAGGAAAATGCGATTGTCTCGCTTATCAATTCAATCGGCTCTTCCATAGAAGAGAAAAATGCCAAAGCACATATTTATAATCTGAACTATCAGGGACTTGTCAGCGATAAGGCAGGACAGATGATGCTTGCTGTGATATCCGATAATAACTTCAGGGGACTGCCCCCACAGGTAAAGGATACAGTCAGAGCAAGTCAGTTAAAACAGATGCTATTAGCATATATTGATTAGGAGGTATTTATTATGTTATGTCAGCATTGTAATCAAAATGAAGCAACTACTCATATAAAAAAGAATATAAACGGTAAGCGTGAGGAAATGCACCTTTGTTCCGATTGTGCAAGAGAGCTTGGTGTTATGGAGGAATTCAGAGTTCCCAGTGTGACCGACTTTTTCGGTGAGAGCTTTCTCGGTAATTTTCTCGGCGCAGGCGTTGCAGCAATGAATTCCCTTGCAGGGGTTGAAAGATGTTCAACCTGCGGCTCTTCCTTCAATGATATTGTTAAGGGCGGACATATCGGCTGCAGTGATTGCTACGATAAATTCGCAGATCGGCTTGAGCCGTCAATCCGTAAAATTCACGGCAAGACAAAGCATATAGGCAAGTTTATTTCATATGATGAAAGCAATGAGCCTGAAAAGACAGAAAGTAAAAAAGCGACGGATGAGCTTGAACAGCTTAAAGAACAGCTGCAGAAAGCAATTTCAGAACAGCGTTTTGAAGATGCAGCAGTGCTCAGAGATAAAATAAAAGCCTTGACGGAGGACAATCATGAATAAGTGGTATAGCACACAGGGAAACAACTCAGACGTTGTTCTTTCCTCAAAAATAAGACTTGCAAGAAATATCGACAAAGTGCCGTTTCCGTGCAGAATGAGTAATGAAGTAAGAAAATCAGTTTGCAAAAAAATTTTTGCAGCAGTTCAGAATTCAAAATTTGCCGGTGAATTTGATTTGATTGAGCTGAATTCACTCAGCGAGATTGAAAAAATTGCACTTTCAGAAAAGGGCTTTATAAGCCCTGAAATGGCCGGACAGACTATGTATTCTGCACTGCTTCTTTCAAAGGATGAAAGCTGCAGCATTATGCTTTGTGAGGAGGACCATATACGCCTTTGTGTTATGGAGGCAGGTGAGGATTTAAAGGCGGCTTATAAAAAAGCAAATGAGCTTGATAATGTACTTATTGAGAGCATGAGGATTGCTTTTGACAAGCGTTTAGGCTTTTTAACCTCAAACCCTATGCATCTCGGTACAGGAATGAAGGCTTCGGTTGCACTTCATCTTCCTGCAATAAGTGAAAGAAAAATGATAAGCACATTAAGCTCAATGGTCGGAAAGCTGGGCTTTTCCATAAAGCCTTTATTCTCAGGCAACGGTGCTTTTTATGAGCTGTCAAATGAAATCAGTCTCGGCATTACAGAGGAAAGTGCCCTTGATAATCTCGGTGCAATCTGTGAGCAGATTATCATTCAGGAAAGAAAGTTCAGAAATGAACTTATGGAATATGCTGATTTTGAGGATAAAATATTCCGTGCAATGGGCACACTTAAAATGGCAAGAAAGCTTACCACAAAGGAATTTCTTGAGCTGATATCCCTTGCACGTCTCGGCGTATCCATGAACAGCTTTGATATCAGCTATGAAAAAATCGGAAATATGATTCATTCACTCGGCACGGCATCAATCATATCTCAGGCAGAGACAGAGTTTTCTGTTGACGATGCAGACAGAATGCGTGCCCAGTATGTGAGAGAAAATATAGAATAGGATATAATTTATATAGTTATGTCCTGTTTAATCAAAATGATATGGAGGTATAACTATGTACAGATTTAATTATTTTACACAAAAATCAAATGATGCATTAAATCTTGCCATTAAAGCGGCAGAAAATTTAGGGCATAATTATGTCGGCAGTGAGCACATCCTGCTCGGTCTTATTAAGGTCGGAGCGGGCACTGCATACTCTGTTCTTGACGGCAAAGGTATAACATCAGATGATGTTGAAAAATTTATTTTACAGAATATCGGTGCAGGCAATCCCACAAGATTAACGCCTGATGATTTTACACCGAGAAGCAAAAGAGTCCTTGATACGGCTTTTCAGCTTGCTCGAGGAATGCTTCACAGCTTTGTCGATACAGAACATATTCTTATGGCACTGCTGCAGGAGGGCGATTCCTATGCCGTAAAATTCATCAATTCAATGGGTATAGATGAAAATCAATTGTTTGAAGAGATTGTAGCCTCTGTGGGACGCGGTAATACAAGACCGAATGAAACCGGCAGAAGAGGAAAAAACGGAAAATCCAAAACACCTACCCTTGATGAGTTCGGAAAGGATTTAACTGCTGTTGCCAAAGAGGGCAAAATTGACCCTGTAATCGGCAGGGAGGAAGAGATTCAGCGTGTTATTCAGATTCTTTCACGCCGTACAAAAAATAACCCTTGTCTTATCGGTGAGCCCGGTGTGGGTAAAACTGCTATCGCTGAGGGACTGGCATTGAAAATCGTTCGTGATGAGGTGCCGGAGCTGCTTGCAGGTAAGAAAATAGTTGCTCTCGATTTAACCTCAATGGTTGCAGGTACCAAGTATCGCGGTGATTTTGAGGAGCGTATTAAGAAGGCAATGGACGAGGTAAGGAATGCAAAGGACGTTATCCTGTTCATTGATGAGGTGCATACCATTATGGGAGCAGGTGCAGCTGAGGGTGCAACCGATGCTGCCAATATCCTTAAGCCGGCACTGGCACGCGGTGAAATTCAGGTTATCGGTGCAACTACAATTGATGAATACAGAAAGAATATTGAAAAGGATGCGGCTCTTGAAAGACGTTTTCAGCCTGTTACTGTAGGTGAGCCTACGGAGGATGAGGCAATTGAAATCCTTAAGGGTATACGTGATAAATATGAGGCACACCATAAGGTTAAGATTTCCGACGATGCGATTGTTAATGCGGTAAAAATGTCCTCAAGATATATTGCAGACAGATTTTTGCCTGATAAAGCAATTGACCTTATTGATGAGGCAGCATCACGTGTAAGGCTTAAGGCTTACACCGTTCCTGATAATCTTAAGGAAATGGAAAAGGAGCTTAAATCCCTTGAGGAAGAAAAAGCATCTGCAGTAAGAGCACAGGATTTTGAACAGGCTGCTGTAATCAGAGATAAGGAAAATACGCTGAAAACCCTTTTGGATGAAGAAAAGGAGAAGTGGAAAAACCTTTCCTCGCATCAGGTGAAGGAAATTTCAACAGAGGATATTGCATCTGTTGTTTCCTCCTGGACAGGTATACCTGCAACACAGCTGACTAAGGAAGAGGCGGAAAGACTTCTGAATATGGAAAAGCTTCTGCACGAAAGAATCGTTGGCCAGGACAAGGCGGTTTCAGGTGTGGCAAGGGCCATCCGACGCGGCAGAGCAGGACTTAAAAATCCAAAGCGTCCGATCGGCTCCTTCATATTCTTAGGTCCTACAGGTGTAGGTAAAACAGAGCTTTGCAAGACTTTGGCTGAAACGATGTTCGGTGATGAAGAGGCGATTATAAAGCTTGATATGTCTGAATATATGGAAAAGCATACCGTGTCAAAGCTTATCGGCTCACCTCCCGGTTATGTCGGCTTTGATGAGGGCGGACAGCTTACAGAAAAAATCAGGAGAAAGCCTTATTCGGTAGTTCTTTTTGATGAGATTGAGAAAGCACATCCCGATGTTTTCAATATGCTGTTACAGATACTTGAGGACGGCGTGCTGACAGATTCACAGGGAAGAAAGGTCAGCTTTAAAAACGCTGTGATTATAATGACCTCAAATGTAGGTGCATCAAAAATCACTGATCCTAAATCGGCTCTTGGCTTCGGTGCGGATGATAAAAATGAAAATGAAAGCATTGAAAAGCTTGTAATGGCTGATCTGAAGGCAACCTTCAAGCCGGAGTTCCTGAACCGAGTTGATGAAATCATTGTATTCAAGCAGCTTGAAAAAGAGGATATTGAGGAGATTGCGAGACGTATGCTGTCCTCCTTGAAAAAACAGGTAGAGCAGCTTGGTACAGATGTAGTTTTCACAGACGAAGCAGTTTCGGCGATTGCCGACGCAGGCTTTGACAAGGTGTACGGTGCACGTCCGCTCAGACGTGCTATTCAGACCAAAATTGAGGATAAGCTTTCAGAGCTCATTCTTGAAAATAAGCTTGGTGAAAAATGCACGGTCAATTATAAAGACGGTGAATTTACATTTGAATAAGTAATCCTAAATTTATTTTAAATAAAGCAGGTGCTTTCCTTGATGAAAGCATCTGCTTATTTTTTGTGGATTTGTCAGATTGATTTAATGATTTTCTTATTGTATAATGTGGGTGTATCATAATCTTGTCAGAGGAGGAATGCCTTATTGATGAATAAAGTAAAAGGCTTTTTTGCTGAAAGAATTTCGTATTTAATGACAAAGCCTTTATTTTCAAAATGCAGGAATTCCATACATTCACCTGATAAAAGCAAATGCCTTGATATTAGTGGCATGAAGCTTGTATTTGAAGATGATTTTGATGGAGAGCTCGACCGCTCTGTTTGGAAAACAACTGCCGAACGTCCTGAAAGACGTGGTGGATATTGGTCAGATGAGCAGTGTTTTACCGAAAACGGAAATCTCATTATACGTACCGAGTATAAGAAAAACGGTAAATATGGTGACGGCTGGTATACAGGCACCTGCTCAACACAGGGTTTAAGTGAATATAAGTACGGCTATTTTGAAGTAAAATGCAAGGCTCCTGCGGCTGAAGGACTGTGGAGCGCGTTTTGGCTTCAGTCGGAATCAATGGCGGATAACAATGGCACTGACGGCGGAAGAGGCGGAGCTGAAATTGATGTTATGGAATCACCGTATTATAATGATCCTGTTAACACTGCAAACGCTTACCGCAATACGACAATCCATACGGTTCATGTTGATGGTTATGGTAAATTATATCATAACAAGCGTTCCTATTTTTACCGCCCTGATAAGAATATGTATAACGAATTTAATACCTATGGTTTGTTATGGACTGAAAAGGAATATGTATTTTATATAAACGGCAGGGAAACCTGGCGGACGGATTTCGGCGTTTCTCAGGTGCCTGAATTCCTTTGGCTGTCTGTAGAAATTGCAGGTAATGGGAATGCAGACCCTGAAAACAGAAACAATAAATTTACTTGGGCAGGCGATATACGAAATAATCCTGAGGAGTGTATGCCTGCAGATTTTGTAATTGATTACATAAGAGTGTATCAGTGATGTAAAGGAGGATTCATCTGATGAGTAAAAAAAATATTGTACTGATTTTAATTCCTGTGATTATCATTGCAGCAGTGATTATTTTCTTGTGTGTGCAGGGCGGAGCAGGCGGATATTCCGGAAAGGTAACTGCTGAGGGAAAGCCGCTTGCAAATGTAAGTGTTTCGGACGGCCGAAACGTTGTGAAAACAGATGATAACGGAGCATTTACCTTAAAGGGTTACAGAAAAACGCGCTTTATCACAGTGACTGCCCCTGCAGGCTATACAACTGAGAATTACTATATTCCTGCTGATAAGAGCAAGCATGAGGGCTATGATTTTGATTTGGAAAAGTCGAGCATTGCAGCTGGTGAGGCACACAGCTTCCTCCAGATTTCGGATACTGAAATCGGTGAGGACGGAGTAGGCGAATGGGTAAATTATCTTAAGGATATAGCTGAAAATGAAAAACCTGCTTTTTTAATACATACTGGTGACATTTGCTATGAGCCTGGACTGAAAAAGCATATTGAGGGTATGAATACGGAAAATATGGGCGTTCCTGTCCGTTATATTATCGGTAATCACGATTACGTTGACGGCAAATACGGTGAGGAGCTTTTTGAAAGCCTTTACGGTCCTGTCTGGTATTCCTTTGAAGTGGGTAATGTGCATTATATCGTTACACCGTTTCAGACAGGCGGAGACTATAAGTCAGGCTACAATAAAAATGACCGCTGGCGCTGGCTTGAGAACGACCTTGCAAATACAGATAGCAATATGAGGATTGTTATGTTTAACCATACCGTTCCTCCGTCAGAGGATTACGTTATCTCATATGATTTAGGCAAAAAGCTTGATCTGAAAGAGCATAATCTGATTGCTTGGGTTTTCGGTCACTATCATTATAATTATATCGAGGAAAATGAGGGTGTGCTCAATATCAGCACAGCACGTCCTGACTGCGGCGGTATTGACTCCTCCGTCAGCGGTGCAAGAATGGTTCATATATCAGAGGCTTGGAATATTACAACCGATATGATTTATTATGATTTTAACGGTCCTGCACCTGAGGTTCAGGGTGCAAAATGGTCAGCACAGCTTGACGGTAACGTTTTATTCTGTAATACAGTTGTTCATGATAACAAGGTGTATGCTGCAACTGTGGATGAGGATTATCCTCGTACCTGCGGTATTTATTGTCTGAATCCGATTGATGGCTCTGTTATGTGGAATTTCACCACAAAGAATTCGGTAAAAAATAACATTGTAGTTGAGAATGGCGTGCTCATTGCACAGGATTGTGACGGTAATGTTTACTGCCTTGATTCCCATAACGGAAGTGAAAAATGGAACACATCCGTTGCACTTGGCAGTTCACTGGACACAAGCAGCGGTATATGTGTTTCAGACGGTGTTGTTTATACAGGCTGTGCTGCAGCAGTAACTGCGCTTGATATAAACACAGGTGAAAAACTGTGGGAAAACATAAGGAATCACGGCGAGGCATCACCGGCTGAATTCGTAACTGTTGGTGACAAGCTGATTGTCAGCTCTCACTGGGATGCACTTGTTGCTCTGGATAAGAATACAGGCAAGGAGCTATGGGAAAATAAAGACGAGGATATCCGCTTCCGCAGTTCAACTCCTGCTGTTGTTAACGAAAACACACTGCTTGTTGCCGACTCTGATGCAGTTATGCTTGTTGATGCAAATACAGGCGAAATTACCTCTAAAACGGATTTTGAGGGCTATAATTTCTCTTCCAGTGCACAGCCGATTGTTGCAGGTGATATTGCTTATATTTCTACTGCAAATAAAGGACTTGTTATAATGAATCTTAAAAACAATGAGATTGTTAAGGAAGTACAGGTCGGCAAGGCAATGCTGTATACCGCACCGTATACCAGCGGTGATTCAATGACCATTGAGTCCTCTTTGATATCACTTTCTGACGGTTCTCTTCTTTTCGGAGCATCGGACGGTAAGCTGTATATTATGTCTGCAGACGGTGAAATGACAAAAACATATGATATCGGTGCACCGATATTCGGCTCAGCTGCTGAGTATAACGGAAATTTAATTGTGTCCGATTTCTCAGGCAGAGTAATATGCCTTGACAGATAATAGAAATGTAGAAACCCTTTCAGTTTTAACTGAAAGGGTTTCTTTTATATTTCTGCAGGCATAAGCAATATTCCGTTATCTAAAATATCCACCATACCGTATTTGTACTGACGCACCGAGCCGGGATTCATAATGTAAAGCCCATCATCGTAATGGGTATACTGAACGTGTGTATGACCGAAAAGGCAGATATCCGCATTCACGGACTTGGCTTTTTCGATAATATTTTCATACCCCATTTTAACACGGTAGGTGTGTCCGTGTGCGAAAAATATTCTTTTGCCGCCGCATTCAATCAGCTGTTCCTCAGGATAGGAGGAATACCAATCATTATTGCCTGCAACGCGGTAATATTTCAGTATCGGATAAACATCAATGACACTGTCAAAATCATCATCCATATCACCTAAGAATATGAATAAATCCGCATCTGCCTTATGCATTTCAATGATATCAAAAAGATTCCCCATAGCTTTGTGTGAATCGGATATAACCACAATTCTCATTCATAAAACACCACACTGTTTCATAGATTGTAATAGATAATATTATACAATATAGAGGAGATTTTTTCAATGAATAATAATGATTTGAATAAGATGATGAAAAACGCACAGCAGAAAACAGGAATTGATATGCAGAAAATGAAGCAGGCGGCAGACAACGGAAAGCTTGATGATTTTATAAATAAGAACCTATCCTCCGATGCCACAAAGCAGCTGAAAAATGTTTTGTCAAACAAAGAGGCTGCCGAAAAGCTTTTATCTACTCCTCAGGCAAAGGAGCTAATGAAAAAATTAATGGAAGGTAAGTAATAAAAGATATGGAGAATCTTAATGAAATTATTAACAGCTTAAGTGCTGATGATATAGATATGCTTAAGGGTGTCGCCTCATCTATCTTAGGTGAGGAGGCACAGAAGAACGCACAGCCGGCTCAGCAGGGCAATAATACCAATAATAATTCAGGCGGTATGCCTGATATTTCAAATGCACTTGCACTGGGGAACAGCTTTGATAATATTGATTTTGATATGCTGATGAAAGCGAAAACCATATTTGAAAAAATGAATAATACAAAAAGCAAGAATGCAGATTTAATAATGGCACTTAAGCCACACCTTGATCCTGATAAGCAGAACAGGGCTGATCAGGCTTTGAGGATATTAAAGCTGTTTGAAGTTCTTCCGCTTTTGAGGGAGTTGTTTTGATGGCTCAGTTTTCGGAAGCAGATATAAACGCGGCAAAAAGAAGAGTACAGGAAATGCGAAACCGCGCCTCAAGATTTACAGGCGAGGAGACACCGCAGCCTGAACCCAAAAGAGAGCAGACAAGCAAAATAAAGAATAAGAATACTGAGAATCCTGCACCTTCGGAAAAATCAGATGAAAAATCGGATGAGGAGCAGGATAAATCCTTTTTTATTATTCTGGCACTTATTATGCTTTTGTCAAAGGAGGGTGCAGACAATACGCTCATAATGGCGCTGCTTTATTTGCTGTTATAATTCATAAATAATATGTGGAAATTTTGGCAATAATATGTTATATTGATTAGTACAATATTCAATATTTTAATTTGCTTTATCCGGAGGAATAAAAATTGAACTTTAATCAAAAGGAGATTGTGCAGGGCGTTACACTATTGGGTGTGAATGCAGATCATTTTAAAACGAATGAAATTGCAGTAAGCCTTGCATTACCGCTGAAAAAAGAAACTGCATCTGTTAATGCACTTTTAATAAATTTACTTTCAAGAAGAAGTAAGGATTATCCGAATTTATCATCACTGAACAAAAAACTTGCTTTTTTATATGGTGCTTCATTGTCTGCTGTTGTTTCAAAGGTGGGTGAGTCTCAGGTTCTTAAGCTGGGTATTACAAGCCTTGATGACAAGTTTTCACTGGATGCAGACAGCATTTCCCTTGAATGCATAAAGCTGCTGACATCCTTGATTTTTGAGCCGAGATTGAATGATAACAAAGAATTTTTCCCTGAGGATATTGAATCTGAAAAACGTATCCTTATCGAAAAAATTGAGTCCGAGCAGAATGAAAAAAGAACTTATGTACTGCGAAAGGCAGAGGCTCTTATGTTTGCCGATGAGCCATATGGCATTGACCGTTACGGCACAGCAGATGATGTGAAAAAAATTGCGGCAGAGGATGTATACACTGCGTGGAAAACTGCCACCCAAACTGCAAAGATTATGGTAACTGTTGTCGGCAGTGCCGATATTGAAACGGCAGCGATTCATCTTAAAGAAGTATTTTCCGCTGTGAAGAGAGAATATACACCTTTGCCGAATGCTGTATTTGTACCTGAGTGCAAAGAGGTTAAGGAAAAGATGGAACGTATTGACGTTAAACAGGGAAAGCTTGTTCTGGGATTTCGTGTTAATCTTAAGCCTGAGGACGAGCTTACGCCTGCTATGCGTACGTTTTGTGACATATTCGGCGGCGGTCCTTATTCAAAGCTTTTTGCCAACGTTCGTGAAAAAATGAGTCTTTGCTACTACTGCTCAGCACGTTATACAAAGCAGAAGAGCTGTATTATGATTCAGTGCGGCTGCAACGAGGAAAATATGGACAAGGCTGTAAATGAAATTCTTCACCAGCTTGATGAAATCAAAAACGGTAATTTTGAAGAAGAATTCAGCTCTTCCAAAATGGGACTGCGTGATGCAATTATGTCTGTAAATGATACACCTGAACTGATTGAAAGCTGGTATGCAAATCAGATTATTTCCGAAGAAATAAAATCACCTGAGCAGTCTGTTAAGGAAAATGATTCTGTAACAATGGACGATGTGAAGCAATGTGCAGCGTTATTGTCGCTTGATACAATTTATAAGCTTTCAGCACCAAAGGAGGAAAAGTAATGAAGGAAATGAAATCTGCCGAGCTTGGTGAAAAGTATTATGAAATTGACCATAAATCAGGTCTTAAAATCTTTGTTATGCCGAAGGAAAATTATTCCTCAGCCTATGCCGTATTCGGCACAAGATACGGTTCAATTGATACAAAGTTTAAACGCTCAGACAGTGACAGCTGGACAACAGTGCCTGAGGGTATAGCACATTTTCTTGAGCATAAGCTTTTTGAAAGTGAGGATTTGGACGCATTTACACGTTATGCGAAAACCGGTGCATCAGCCAATGCTTACACCTCCTTTGACAAAACCTGTTATCTTTTTCAGTGCAGCGACAATTTTGAAGCTTCGCTTGAAATACTGCTTGATTTTGTTACACATCCTTATTTTACGAAGGAAACTGTGGAAAAGGAGCAGGGTATTATCGGTCAGGAAATTACAATGTATTATGATGTGGCAGGCTGGATGAGCACCTTTAATCTTCTTAAGCTGCTTTATCATAATCATCCTGTACGCATTGATATTGCAGGAACAGTGGAGTCCATAGCACAGATAACAGACAAGCTGCTTTATGATTGCTATAATACCTTCTATAATCTTCACAATATGTGCCTGGCTGTTGTGGGTAATGTTGACCCTGAGCAGGTACTTTCCGTATGTGACAGAATGCTTGAAACGGCACAGCCGCTGGAAATTGAACGTTCCTTTGAGGACGAGCCGAGAGAGATTGTTGACAATTTCTGTGAATATAATCTTGCAATGAGTATGCCTGTTTTTTCCTTTGGATATAAGGAAAAGTGTGAAAATATGATTCAGGATATCAGAAAGATTATTGAGGTTACAATCCTGCTTGAAATACTGGCAGGTGATACCTCAGAGCTTTATCATTCACTGTTTGAGCAGGGACTTATCAATACCAGCTTTTCAAAGGAATATTTTATCGGCTACGGCTATGAGGCAGTTACCTTTGACGGTGAAAGCACAAATCCGCAGGCAGTTGCCGACGAAATTAAAAAGGCAGTTAAAAATCTTAAGGAAAAGGGAATTGATGAAAATTGCTTTGAGGAGGCAAGACGCTCTCTTTACGGCAGGGAAATAATGGAGTATAATGATATTGACTCGATTGCCAACGGTTTTGTGAATGCACATTTCAACGGCTATTCCATTTTTGATTCAATGGAGATTTACAAGTCTGTTACAAAAGAGGATATTGAAAACAGACTTGCTGATATGATGGACGAAAGGTACAGTGCTTTATCTGTTGTAAAGAATAAGCAATAAGGAAACTTAAGATGAGTAATTATACAAGAGTATATTTTGAAGGGCTTGGAATTGATTTTGATTTACCCTCTGTTGCATTCACCATTTTCGGACACGAGGTAAACTGGTACGGAATCATCATAGCCTTCGGATTCGTTCTTGCGGTATTATACGGCGGAAGAATGGCATATAAATGGAAAATGAGTCTTGACGGTATGACGGACGTTCTTATCTGGGGCACGATTTTCGGTATAATATGTGCAAGGCTATACTACGTTGCTTTTGAATGGTCTTATTATAAAGATCACCTGGCGGAGATACCGCAGATATGGAACGGTGGAATCGCCATATACGGTGGAATCATCGGTGCACTGATCGGCGCAGCAATCGGCTGCAAGATAGGAAAAATCAATTTTCCGAATCTTCTTGATTTAGGTGCACTCGGTCTCTTAATCGGACAAGGCATCGGCAGATGGGGCAATTTCTTTAATCAGGAAGCGTTTGGTATCAACACTGCCACATCACCATTCAGAATGTGGAGTATGAAAATTCAGGCTACCCTTGAAGCAAGCGCAGATACTCTTGCAGCAAAGGGTATGGAGGTTGACCCTACTATGCCTGTTCATCCCACATTTCTTTATGAAAGTGTATGGTGTCTGCTGGGATTTCTGATACTGAATTACGTTGTCCATAAACACAGAAAATTCAAGGGTGAAATCTTTATGCTTTACGGTGTATGGTACGGACTTGAAAGAGCTGTTGTTGAGGGCCTCAGAACGGATTCACTTTATATCGGTGATACCACACTCAGAGTAAGTCAGCTTCTTTCAATGGTTATTGTTGTGGTCTTTGCAATTGCATTGATTGTTTGCTTTGTCAAGCTTAAAAAGGGCACACTCTGGAAGGGACTTCGGCTTGAATGTGTAAATGTAACAGATTGTGAAAATCAGCAGCAGGAAAGTATTGTTGCTGCTGTGAATAATAATGATGATATGGAGAAAGAAAATGGCACAGATAATTGACGGAAAAGCAGTATCAAAGCAGGTGAGGGAAAGAGTAGCACTTGAAACCGCAGAGCTTAAAGCAAAAGGTGTGACTCCGGGTCTTGCAGTTATCATTGTGGGTGAGGATCCAGCATCACAGGTTTATGTGAGAAATAAGGAAAAGGCTTGCGAAGAGGTTGGCTTTTACAGTGAAAAATTTGCCCTGCCTGAAAATACCACACAGGAGGAGCTTAATAATTTAGTTAAGGAGCTGAATACCAGACCTGAGATAAGCGGTATTCTTTGCCAGCTCCCATTACCAAAGCACCTTGATGATAAAGAGGTTATCAATCTCATCGATCCGATTAAAGATGTGGATGCTTTTCACCCTGTGAATGTAGGTGCAATTATGATTGGTGACTATAACTTTTTGCCTTGTACACCTGCAGGTGTTATGGAGCTTATTCATTCCACAGGTGTTGATGTAACCGGCAAAAAAGCAGTTGTAATCGGCAGAAGCAATATTGTTGGCAAGCCTATGGCAATGCTCCTTCTGCACGAAAATGCAACAGTGGAAATCACACATTCAAGAACAGCTGACCTTAAGGCAGTTACAAGTGAGGCGGATATCCTTGTTGCTGCAATCGGTAAGGCAAAATTTGTTACAGCGGATATGGTAAAAGAGGGCGCTGTGGTTATCGACGTCGGTATGAACAGAGATGAAAACGGTAAGCTCTGCGGTGACGTTGACTTTGAAAATGTCAAGGATAAATGCTCCTTCATCACCCCTGTTCCGGGCGGCGTAGGACCTATGACCATTTCAATGCTGATGGAAAACACCCTCACCGCAGCTAAGATTCAGAATGGCATTGAATGATATAAGTTTTAGATAGGATGATAGTATGGCTCTTGAAGAGCAGGTTGTAGAAAAATTAATTGAAAAGGGATATCATATTTCCTTTGCAGAATCCTGTACAGGAGGGCTTTGCTGCGGCAATCTTGTTAATGTAACAAATGCGTCAAAGGTGCTTGACATGTCCTTTGTCACTTATGCCAACGAGGCTAAAATGTCACTGCTTGGTGTTAAGGCGGATACGATTCTGTCTAACGGTGTTGTCAGTGAAGAGGTTGCTTACGAAATGGCAGAGGGTGTGGCAAAGGCTGCAAAGAGTGAAGTCGGAGTCGGTGTAACAGGTGTGGCCGGTCCCGGCGGCGGAACAGAAAAAAAGCCTGTCGGTATGGTTTGCTTCGGTTTTTCTGTTAATGGAAATGTAACAACGTTTACAGAACAGTTCGGCGAAATCGGACGTAATCAGGTAAGAAAATCAAGTATTGAATTTGTTTTTGAAAAATTACTTGAACTTTTGTGATAATATCTGTATAATATACAAAAGGAGAGAGAATGATGAAGAAATTGTTTAGAAGCAAAACCGAAAGAATGATTTCAGGTGTTTGCGGCGGACTTGCTGTATATCTTAATGTTGACCCAACCATTGTAAGACTTGTATGGGCACTTATATCTATCTTTTCAGCAGCAGTTCCGGGCATTCTTTTGTATGTTGTATGTGCACTCATAATTCCTGAAGAGCCTGATGCATTTGACACAACAGGCTACTATCATAATGAGCAGCGTTAAGTTAATTTGATATTAATAAAAATGCAGGAGAGCATTGACAGTTTCAGTTCTCTCCTGCAAAAAATGTAATATATGCTGGTGTAGCTCAGTTGGTAGAGCAGCGCATTCGTAATGCGCAGGTCTTTGGATGTATTTAAGGATACATTTTCCTGCTGTGCGGCATCAAAATAAAAAGTTAATAATTTGCTGGTATGGCCCAGTAGGTAGGGCAACTGATTCGTAATCAGTAGGTTACGAAAATCACACCAAATTAAAAAACTGAATAATTGCTGATATGGCTCAGTAGGTAGAGCAGTTCACTCGTAATGAACAGGTCGTCGGTTCGAATCCGACTATCAGCTCCAAAAAACCTCACTTGGATTACTCCAAGTGAGGTTTAATTTTTTGCCGCTGACCATCTAAAGACCATTTATGATTTATGCAGGGAATTTTACAATCTTACTATCTTTAACGCTTGATTCTAACAGTGTTCCCATTGTATCAGCGACTGTCTGTTGCATATTATCAGTTACATGCATATAGGTGTTCATTGTAAATCCTGCATCTGTGTGCCCAAGCATATGAGATACAGTTTTGATATCAACACCCTGTTCAAGTGACAGAGTTGCAAAACTGTGTCTTAAATCGTGGAACCTGATTCTCGGCAGACCTGCTCTGTCCTGCATTCTGTGAAGTTTTCTTGTCACAGCAGATGTGTCTTTCATATCGCCTGTCAGCGGTGAAGGAAATATATATTTTGCATCACTCGGTTGTCGCTGTTTTAATGCAACAAGCAGGTTTACACATTCATCACATAACTTTACTGTTCTGATTGAAGTTTTTGTTTTAGGTGTGTTTATCACGATTTCGTTATTTACTCGTTGAACACTTTTGTTTACGGTGATTGTTTTGTTTTCTACATCCAAATCATCCCACGATAAGGCACATATTTCGCCAAGTCTTAAGCCCGTTGTCAGTTCAAGATAGTAGAATTCATAACAATCTGATTTTTTTGTTTCTTCAAGAAATGCTGTTAATTCTTCCTTTTTCAAAGTTTTCATTTCAGGCTTTTCCGCATTTGGAAGTTTAACCTTTGAACAAGGGTTCTTAGCAATGAGTTCCTCATCAACTGCTTTTTGCAGACAGACACTAAGTGTTCGTTGTATACCTTTTACAGTGTAATAGGAAAGTCCGTTGCCTTTCTTGCTTCTTCCTCGTTCTCTGCCATTGTTGTAAAGATTAATCAAAAATTGTTGACAGATTACGGTTGACATTTCACTCAATTGCAGATTTCCCAATTCAGGCAGAATATAGAGTCTGAATCTTTGTGCGTACCCTTGAACCGTATAATCCTTGATAACATTTTTGCAGAATGTGTTTATCCAAATTTCATACCATTCATTAAGTGTAGGATCCGAGTTTGTCAGATAGGTATGGGAGTTCAGCATTTTCTGCTCATTAAAATAATCTTCTTTAGCTTTATTGAGCTTTTCCTGACATTCAATTTTAGTTTTGGCAGTAACACTTTTGCGTTTGATTTTGCCATTCTCATCTGTGCCAATATTAAACCAGCCTTCCCATCTGCCGTCTTTTCGTTTTCGTAAAGTACCATCGCCTTTGGCTCGTCTTGCCATTATACCACCTCCGTTTTTAATTTTTGGCAACCAAGACATTACCATATAATTTGCGCAATATCCAGTTAATTACAAAGATATTTTTGAATTAATCCACTTTTTAAGATGCTCTTTCGGAATAACTTTTCTTCTTCCCATTTCAATAACAGGGAAGGTGTTATCTTTTTTTATCAGTTTATATAAACTTACTGTTGATATTCCGAGTGTTTCTGCTGCTTGTGCAACAGAAAGCATAACCGGTAATTCATCAAAATTTTTATACATTAATGCTCCTTTCTGCCTGCCGATTGCTCGGCAGGACTTTTTAATTTACATAAATAATTTTGGCCCTTGTTCCTCTTCATAATCCTCATTGTAATTACCATCAGAAGATAAATCTTTAAGTCCATGAGCAAGGCGTTTTTCCTGTTCTTTTGATAATTGTTTTCTGTCAATCTGATTGTTCAGATTATTAAATCTCTTTCTTGCACTCATATTAAACATATCCGCAAGTATACTCACAACAGAAGATAAAATCATCCCGTTGTTTGTATAATTCCATTTCGTATAAGGGATTTTACAATCCATATTTAGTACCGCTTGAATAATTTTGTTCTTGATAGATCTGAATTCTTTGTTATCTTCAATCGGGATAGACTTGTTTTTGTTGTCATAATAGAGCGACAATTTCTCATTATTAATCTCATTCCACTTGTCATAAAGAGCAGAAAGATTATTATCTTTCATCATTTCTTTTAAGATTTCATTGACAATATCTTTTGTTTTCTTAGGCAGATAGCCATATACTTTTTTGCCTTTGCAGTTGTCAAGTTGCTTTCGCAATTCCAAAATTAAATTGAATAATTGCGGTGACGGTTCAAAAATATAGTTGCAGTCATCTAATACTTCTTCGAGCAATTCGTCAAAACTATCTTTTAACTCCTTACGATATTCAGTCTGTTGTTTGAATAATTTGTATTGTTCATTACGAAAGATATCATTACCGAATGCACTTCGCATGGATTCAATGCCCTTGTTCGTCAGATAACCTTGTCCTGATTTTGAGTAAACAAGCAAGTGAATATGTGGGTGGTGTGTTGTGTTATGGAATGCTGCATACCATTGCAAGTCGCTTGGCTGAATGTTATGTGCTTTAGCAATCTCAATCAAATTTTTTCTGACTTGCTTTTTCCATTTGTCAGCATTGTTGTAGCCAAGCCGTTCTGCATCTTCTCGTTTTAAACTAATCACATGTGTCCATACAATTCCATTGTGATTCGATATTTCTTCTGCAACAGAATCAAGATCAATCTTATCATCACTTTGAGAAAATAATCCGTGCTTGCCAAGTTTTTCTACACTTGGTCGCTCTGCAATATATGATACTAATGCATTCAGTTCTTCGGCTCTGTCCGCATTTCTTTCTATGAATGTATCAATAAATTCAGTTGCGTTTGACTTAGTAGAATTATTTTTGTAGTCAACATATTCAATATATTTCTTGCTTTCAGGATAATTCTTTGTAATTGAATTGATTAATGTCTGTTGCTTTTTAGTTGCAGGACTGTTGTCAATTCCGTTCGGAAGTTTCTCAACACCTTCACGAGTTCCCATATACTTTACAAGCTTACCTACATTGGAACGCTTAGGATTTTTGAAATATCTGCTTGAAAATATAATCTTAGCCATAGCACTCCTTTGCCAAATCATTGTTTGCAATGATTGTATCAAAATCAATTATGCCGTTTGTTTCTGCAACTTTCTCAGCACAAAGATTATCAAGCCTTTCAGATAATTCGCTGTCAATTTTGTATTGTATACCCAAAAGAAGATTTTGTTTTGCAGATTCAACGGCTAATTTGAATATCATTTCCGATAAACAATCCTGCAAGGATTCAACCTGATTTTTGATTTCGTTGCTTATTATTGGTGCAATGTAGTCAACACTTTGCTTATGCATCAGGTAGCCGATATAGAAATTAACTGCTGATCTTACAAATGAACTTTTGTTATCGTCATACGAAAAAGGCAACGCTTTTTCGATTTCCTCTATCATTTCCGGTTGTAACCAGAATGAATATTTCTTTTTATTTTCCATTTTACCTCCAATCTCGCATACGCCTATCATGGCGCATACATTATCATTCTAATACTCCTTGAAATTCGGTCGGCTCTGCCGTCCGATGTGAGTTGTCAGGCGCCACAGCATACGCCTGTCTTTAACCTGCTTAAAATAATCATCGAGAATATTGGTGATATTCTGTGATTATTTGCTCAAAAATAACGGCTATTTTCATTATCAAAATCGTAAGTTTAATTAGTGCCTTACTTGCCTTTCTGACCTCGACAAACGCCCACAAATTGAGTTTTGTGTTTTAGCCGATTACCTTTGCTTATTCGTCAATGTTTTTTGAGGAAGGCTTTTTAATTGTTCGTTGCTACTTTTGACTAGTGGGGTGGTCTAAATATTGAGCACGGTATAAAGGTTTGACTCCTGACCATTGTCTGAGAACCTTTGTGCTATATCAATCCAACCGCCATTTTCTAAATCAGTTAAAGCTCGTCTTACTGTTGTTACAGATAAGTTACATGCTTTTGCTATTGTTTTAAGTGACGGATAGCATTGCCTCGTTTTCATATCCGAGCATCTTGACAGATAGCAATAAACAACAAATGCTCTCTTTTCAATTCCGCTTCCGAATATATCGTTGGGAACACGAAAATAATTACCGTTTTTATGATTCATTTTTTACCTCCTTGTCAGCAGATACATTTTTGTATCGTTGATTAAATAATATTGCTTACGAAATATCCTTGTGATATTATAGTAACAGAAATGAACAATGCCCCTCAACTTTTTGAGTGAGGGATTGATGTTGTCATATTTTTCCAAAGATTAATTCTTCACAGTGAGGTAGTCAGATGTCATTTGAATTAAGAATTGATAAAAATAAAAGAGCATTCACATTGTCAAACGGACAATACGAATACTCTCATTCGGTTAATGATGAAGTTATTAAAATCGTTACACTTGACACTTTACCTCTCAGAAGAAGATTGTACTTTACGCAGGAGCATATTGATTACAAGTATGAATATCTTAAAGAAAATATAAATGAAATAATAGAATTGCTTTCAAATCAATTATCGGCAGTTACTGAAATCATTAGTGATGCATACAAGACCAGAAATATTGAGCGATGCTATGATGATTTATACAATCTATTCTTTTTGATTTTATCCGATGGCTCACAGCTAATGGAACTTGCGTTATTGCAAAACAAATGTGAGGATAGGTACGCATTGCCAAAGTTAGAAAGTATACCTACCTTTGATGCTAACATTAAAGTTGATTACAGCGATTGTAAAACAAATTATTGTTACATAATCAATAGCGTAACCGAGTATATCAATATACTTTTTTATACTTTCATTTGTAATAATCCTATTGTATCTGTTTGTCAAAACTGTGATAAGTTATTTGTTCCAAAGACTAAAAAGTTAACCCTTTACTGTGACAGGACAACAAATGAACATGTTACCTGTAAGCAAATCGGAGCGAAGAATAAGTTTAATGACAGGATAGAGGCTGACCCTGTGTTGAAAGCGTATCAGTTAGAAAAACATCGAATTGAAATGTATTGCCTTCGTAGCAAACAAGATAAATATGATTTCTTTGATGAGTACTATGATTGGCTTGATATGTTTGAATCTAAAATCACTGATTACAAAAACGGTAATTATGACGGTAACAAACTAATTGAAGAAATCAAAGAACAGACACAAAATTTTCAACCATACAGCAAAGGAAAAGATTTTGCCGATGAAGAAGGATATTGAAAAAAGCTCAGCTGATAATTCGGCTGAGTTTTTTGTTGAAATATAACTTGCAATCTGGTTGCAACAGAGTTAACATACAGAAAAAATAAAGCCGTCGGGTTTAACCTGACGGCAATTACTTTTTCGTAGAATAATCCCATCTACGAACAGAATTGTTTTTTAATTAATTATAATTTTATCATAATATCAAGACGAAAACAACTGAAAGTAAAATATTAACATATAATTTATCATTTCAGTACAAAAAATCAGACATTTTAGTTGGAATTATTTCTTTATTTATTGTATAAATTATGGTCAATTTATTTCGTTCAATTTAAAATTATCCTGAATAACAAATAGAAGGGATGATCAGTATGCCAAGACGAGGTGAAAATATTTTTAAGAGAAAAGATGGAAGATGGGAGGCTCGATATGTTAAAGAAATAATGCTTGATGGTACAAAAAAATACGGTTCAGTATATGCTAAAACATATACCGAAGTTAAGCAAAAGCAAAATCTCTGCGTGAGCAAAGTAATAACAAAAAATATATCAGCACCAATTTTAATTAGTCAATTGATGCAGCAATGGTTATTTACCATTAAGAATCAGGTCAAGATAACAACTTATCAAAAATATGAGAGCATAGTAAATAATCATATTAATCCTAATATCGGAAATATGAGAATAGACTGTTTTACAACAATTATAGCATCAGAATTTTCAAATCTACTTTTAAAAACATTATCATATCGTTCAGTTAACTGTACTTTAATTGTTTTAGGTATGGCATTAAAATATGCTAATGAAAATTATAATATCAATATTGCACAAATAAGTTTTGTAAAGGAACCAAGAAAAGAAATGCGTGTGTTATCCAAAAAAGAGCAAAATATACTAATCGCGTACTTAATCAATGATATAGACATTTATAAATTAGGAGTTTTAATAGCATTGTCTACAGGTATTAGAATAGGTGAACTTTGTGCGTTGCAATGGACTGATATTCAAAATGAAACTATAAAAATCAATAAAACTATGCAACGAATAAAAGATGATAAAGGAGGCACAAAAATAATTATTATGCCTCCTAAAAGCGAATCTTCAATCAGAAATATTCCATTACCGGATTTCTTAATTCCTTTTTTAGAACAGTATAAAAAATCCGAAGGCTATTTATTATCACAACCTAATGGAAAGTATGTTGAACCAAGATTGTTGCAATTACAATTTGAAAAATATATAAAGGCATGCAATCTTAATCATGCAAACTTTCATTCTTTGAGGCATACATTTGCAACAAGATGCGTTGAATCGGGTTGGGATATCAAATCCTTATCCGAAGTGTTAGGGCATTCAGATGTAAAAACGACACTAAATCGTTATGTTCACAGCAGTTTTGAGCAGAAAAAGCTTAATATGAATAAATTAAATTTTGGCATTACAATTTAACTATTACTTGTCAATTATATGGTCAAAGGCACCTAACAATATGTTTGGTGCCTTTATTTTTTAATCTTAATTCGTAGATGGGATTATTCTGCGAATAATTTTAAGTGGATTTTGAATATAAAAAGTTGTGATTTGAGTCAAGGAGATGGATGGAATGGCTGTGAAAATATTTGATAATGTTACAGAAATAGTTCGTGACGATATGGCCTCTACAATTAGTAAAGGTAGCAAGATATCAATTGCTGCAGCTTGCTTTTCTATGTATGCATATAAAGAATTGAAAAAACAATTGGAATCAATAGAAGAGTGTCGTTTTATTTTTACATCGCCCACTTTTGTTACAGAGAAATCCGAGAAACAGAAACGTGAATTTTATATTCCAAGACTCAGCAGAGAAAATAGTTTGTATGGTACTGAGTTTGAGTTGAAACTTCGTAATGAAATGACCCAGAAAGCAATTGCAAAAGAGTGTGCGGATTGGATTAAAAGAAAGGTGACTTTTAAATCTAACACTACTGGAGAAAATATGAGCGGATTTGTAACAGTTGCAGATAAAACGCAACAGGTGGCTTATATGCCTATAAATGGCTTTACTACAGTAGATATTGGATGTGATCGTGGAAATAATAGTTATAACATGGTTAACAGATTAGAAGCTCCTTTTTCAGAATCTTATATGCATTTATTTGAAAGTTTGTGGAACGATAAAGAGAAATTGCAGGATGTAACAGATGTTGTAATTGAAAATATTACTACTGCATACAATGAGAACTCGCCTGAATTCATTTATTTTATGACTCTTTACAATGTGTTTAGTGAATTCCTTGAAGATATTTCTGAGGATGAATTGCCTAACGATGCTACCGGATTTAAGGAAAGTAAAATTTGGAATATGCTTTATGACTTTCAGCGTGATGCGGTGCTTGCAATTATTAATAAACTTGAAAGATACAATGGCTGTATTCTTGCTGATAGTGTAGGTCTTGGTAAGACATTCACAGCACTTGCAGTTGTAAAATATTATGAAAACAGAAATAAAAGTGTATTGGTTTTATGTCCTAAGAAACTGGCTGAGAACTGGAATACATATAAAGATAACTATGTAAATAACCCGATTGCAGCAGACCGACTGAATTATGATGTTTTGTTCCATACTGATTTGTCAAGGTCTTATGGTGTTTCTAATGGTCTGGATTTAGACCGACTTAACTGGGGGAATTACGATCTTGTTGTAATTGATGAGTCTCATAATTTCCGTAACGGTACAGGTACTCACGCCAATACTCAAGAGAATCGTTATACTAAATTAATGGATAAAATTATCAGAGCGGGAGTAAAGACTAAAGTTTTGATGTTATCAGCTACCCCAGTAAACAATAGATTTGTAGATCTGAAAAATCAGTTGGCTATTGCATATGAGGGGAATTCTGAAAATATTAATAGTCAATTAAATACTTCTAAAACAATTGATGATGTTTTTAAACAAGCTCAAAAAGCATTTAATGCTTGGAGCAAAATGGAACCTGAGAATAGAACTACTGATGCTTTATTAAAAACATTGGATTTTGACTTTTTTGAAGTCTTAGATAGTGTAACAATAGCTCGTTCAAGAAAGCATATTGAAAAATACTATGATACAACTGAAATAGGCAAATTTCCTGAAAGAAAAAAGCCAATATCTTTGCGCCCTAAACTCACAGATTTGGGCTCGGCTATAAATTATAACGAAATTTATGAACAGTTGGAATTATTATCACTATGCATATATACTCCGTCAAATTATATCTTTTCAAGTAAAATTCAAAAATATATAGACCAAACGCACAACAAGGGGGATAACCTAACTCAAACAGGTCGTGAAAAAGGTATCAGACGACTTATGAGTATCAATCTTTTAAAACGTCTTGAAAGCTCTGTTAATTCATTTCAACTGACTTTGCAACGAATTAAAGAACTTATTAATAATACAATTGATGCTATCGATAAGTTTGAAAAGTACGGAAATACAGATATCGATATGTATGAAACTTCTGATACAGATTTTGATATGGATGACGGAAATACCGATTTTTTTACTGTTGGCAAAAAAGTAAAAATAGATCTTGCCGATATGGACTATGCAACTTGGCGCAATGATTTGAAACAGGATGCAGAAACACTGGAATTATTAACTCTTATGGTTGCTGATATTACACCGGAGCACGATAGTAAACTTCAGGAATTATTAAAACTCATATCAAATAAAATTGAAAATCCGATAAATAAAGACAATAAAAAAGTAATTATCTTTTCTGCCTTTTCAGATACAGCAGAATATTTATATGAAAATGTTAGCAAATACATAAAAGACAGATACAATTTGGAAACAGCTGTTATTACAGGCTCAATTGACGGGAAAACAACAATAAGCGGATTTAAAGCAACACTTAATAATGTTCTTACTTGCTTTTCTCCGATTTCTAAGGGAAGAGATGCTCTTATGCCCGGAAGTAAAACAGAAATTGATGTACTGATTGCTACTGATTGTATTTCCGAAGGTCAGAACTTGCAGGATTGTGATTATCTTATTAACTATGATATTCATTGGAATCCCGTTCGTATTATTCAGCGTTTTGGTCGTGTGGATCGTATCGGAAGTAAAAATGAATTCATACAGCTTGTAAACTTCTGGCCGGATTTAAATTTGGACGAGTATATAAATCTAAAAAGCAGAGTAGAAACAAGAATGAAAATTACGGTTATGACTTCTACCGGTGACGATGATTTAATTAATCCGGAGGAAAAAGGCGATCTTGAGTATCGAAAGCAGCAACTGAAACGCTTGCAGGAAGAAGTTGTAGACATTGAAGATATGTCAAGTGGCATCTCAATAATGGATTTAGGATTAAACGAATTTCGACTCGATTTACTCGAATATGTAAAAACACATAAAGATATGGACAAAAAGCCCAAAGGAATGCATGCAGTTGTACCCTCAACTGAAGAGCTTCCGGAAGGTGTTATCTTTGTGCTTAAAAATATTAACAACAGTGTAAATATTGATAATCAAAACAGAATCCACCCATTCTATATGGTTTATATCGGAACAGATGGCGAAGTTATCTGCGATTATCTGAATCCGAAGAAGATGCTGGACGATATCAGACTTCTTTGTAGAGGCAAAAAGGAACCAATCAAAGAATTGTGCAAGCGCTTTAATGAGGAAACAGATGACGGCAGAGATATGACAGAGATGTCTGAGCTGCTTAGCGAAGCTATTAATTCTATTATTGACTGCAAAGAGGAAGGTGATATTGACAGTCTGTTTTCTGCAGGCGGTACATCAGCATTGATGTCTGCAGTATCAGGATTGGATGACTTTGAGCTTATCTGTTTCTTGGTTGTTAAGTAAACGGAGGGCGAACGATGATAGGATTGCCAAAATCAACGGAATTCAATAAAAGAATTCCTAAAACAAAATTTTATGAAAACTTAGACATTTCACCTGCATTAAAAAAAGTTTTTGTTGAACAGGTCAAGATAATTTATTGGAAAAATAAAATAGCTGCAACTACAACTAATCTTGCAGCAGGCAGTGAAGTTACGGAAATTGAAGTTTTTGAAATTAAATTAAGTAGTCCTGCTTTTGATGAAAGTGTGCTTAGGCAGATTGATAAAAATATTCCTTATCATATTTTATTTTTGATGGAATATCAAGAACGTTATCAAGCCTGGATTGGCTATAAAGAGCGTGCTTTATCAGGCACAACTGCCTTTAAGGTTAATTGCTATTATTATACAGAATGGTTTGCGCAAGAGGATTTGCCGGTAAGACTTGAAGGACTAAATTTAGATTCAGTTTACGAGAATTTTGTTCGCCAAATTGCCGGAGATAAATTTTTGATAAATTCCTCAGATGAAACGCTGAAAGAATCTGTAGCTAAAGATGAGCAAAAGCGTAAACTGCAAAAGCAAATTACTGGATTGCAGGCAAAAATTCGTAAAGAAAAACAATTCAATAAACAGGTTGAACTGAATACGGAATTGAAAAAACTCAAAAAAGAATTGGAGGCATTATAATGGATAAGATGAGAATGGAATCGGTTGATATGACCGAAAAGAATATAGATAAAATCGGAGAATTATTCCCTAACTGTATTACAGAAACAGTTGATGAAAAAGGAAAACTTAAAAAGGCTATTAACTTTGAATTATTAAAGCAAATGCTTTCTGATGAAGTTATTGATGGTGATGAGGCGTATGAATTCACATGGGTTGGTAAAAAGGCATCAATTGTTGAAGCAAACAAGCCTATCCGTAAAACTTTGCGTCCTTGTAAAGAAGAAAGTGTAAATTGGGATACAACTGAAAATCTTTATATTGAGGGCGACAATCTTGAAGTGTTGAAACTTTTACAGGAAAGTTACCTTGGCAAAGTGAAGATGATTTACATAGATCCTCCATATAATACGGGAAATGATTTTATCTATAATGATGATTTCAAAATGTCAAATGAAGAATATGCAGATGAAAGCGGAGAATTTGACGATGATGGTAATCGTATGTTCAAAAATACAGATTCAAATGGACGTTTCCATTCTGATTGGTGTTCTATGATTAATTCAAGACTGTTGCTTGCGAGAAATCTATTGAGTGATGATGGTGTTATTTTTATTAGTATTGATCATAATGAGGTTGGTAATCTGAAAAAGTGTTGTGATGAAGTGTTTGGCGAAACAAATAGACTAGCAATCATTTCTACAATAAATAATCTTAAAGGTCGTTCTGACGATAAATTCTTTGCAACTTGTAATGAATTTTTAATTGTTTATGCCAAAAATATTTTTGATGCTTCAACGAGAGGATTCAAATTAGATGATGAAGAACTAGAAAAAGATTACGATAAAGAAGACGAAATTAGTCCCTATAAATTAATAGGATTTAGAAAAACAGGCTCTGGTTGGGAAAGAGCAAATAGACCATTTATGTTCTATCCAGTTTTATGTAAAAACAATAATTTTTCAACAATACCTAATGATGAATTTAATAGAATTTATAACGAAAGAACTAATTCATTTGATGATTCTTATGTTGAATGGCTAATAAAAAAATATGAATCTTTAGATTACAAAGTTGTTTTGCCCACAAATGAAAATGGTGAATTTGGAAGATGGCGTTGGGGAAGAGATACTTTTAATGAACAAAAAGATATTAATCTTGAATTTAATAATGCAGGAACTTTGTGTACAAAAATGCGTGCTACATTAGAAGATGGTTCTATTCGTATGAAAACAGCAAAAACTTTATGGTATAAACCTGAGTATGATACAGGTACTGGAAGCAAAGTTGTGAAATCTTTGTTTAAAAATTCAAGTGATATTTTTTCTAATCCAAAATCATTAATGTATATTATAGATATATTAAAAATATCTTCATCAAAAGACGATATTATATTGGATTTTTTCTCTGGTTCAGCTACAGTAGCACATGCTACAATGAAATTAAATCAGTTAGACAATGGTAACCGTAAATTCATCATGGTTCAGTTACCAGAAAAAACAAATGAAAAATCTGAAGCGTACAAAGCGGGTTATGTAAACATTTGCGAAATTGGCAAGGAACGTATTCGTCGTGCTGCTAAGAAAATTCATGAGGATAACTCCGATGCTAGGTTTGATGATGGCTTTAGAGTATTAAAACTTGATGACACAAATATGAATGATGTGTATTATGGTGCAGATGAGTATGATCAGAATTTGATTTCTATGCTTGAATCTAATATTAAATCCGACCGTACAGATTTAGATTTATTATTTGGTTGCCTTCTTGAATGGGGACTATCGCTTTCAATGCCATATAGTTCTGAAAAAATTGAGGGCTACACGGCACATAATTATAATGATGGAGACCTTATTGCTTGCTTTGATGAGAATGTACCTGACAGTGTAATCAAGGAGATTGCAAAAAAACAGCCTCTTCGTGCGGTCTTCCGTGACAGTAGCTTTGCTGATAGTCCATCAAAAATTAATGTAACTGAGATATTTAAACTTATGTCACCGGATACAAGAGTAAAGGTAATTTAAGGAGGCTGCTATGAAATTACAATTTAAGCATCAGAAGTTTCAGGCAGATGCAGCAAAGGCTGTTGTTGATGTTTTTGCAGGACAGCCTTACTTAACCCCTACCTATATGATTGATAAAGGCTATGAGAATTTTCAGCAGTCTTTATCAGATAATCGAGATTTTACAGGATGGAGTAACCAAAAAGTAATTCCGGAATTAAATGACAGACGTATTTTAGAAAACATAAATAAAATTCAGCGAACAAATCAGATTTCACCATCAGAAAAATTAGAAGGCAGATTCAATCTTACCATTGAAATGGAAACGGGTGTCGGCAAAACATATACATATATTAAAACAATGTATGAACTTAACAAACATTACGGTTGGAGCAAATTCATTGTTGTTGTGCCAAGCATCGCAATTCGTGAGGGCGTATATAAATCCTTTGAAGTAACGCAAGAGCACTTTGCAGAAGAATATGGCAAGAAAATTCATTTCTTTATTTATAATTCTGCGCATCTTACCGAGATTGACCGTTTTGCATCGGATAATTCTATCAACGTTATGATTATCAACTCTCAGGCATTTAATGCTAAGGGTAAGGATGCAAGACGTATTTATATGAAATTGGATGAATTTCGCTCTCGTCGTCCAATTGATATTATTGCAAAAACAAATCCTATCATGATTATTGATGAGCCGCAGTCTGTAGAAGGTAAACAGACAAAGGAAAATTTGAAGCAGTTTAATCCGTTGATGACCCTTCGTTATTCTGCAACTCACAAGTCAGATAGTATCTATAATATGGTCTATAGACTTGATGCAATGGAAGCATATAATAAGCGGCTTGTTAAGAAGATTGCAGTTAAGGGTATTACTGAATCCGGTAGTACCGCTACTGAAAGCTATGTTTATCTTGAAAGTATAAATCTGTCAAAATCTGCCCCTACTGCTACAATTCAATTTGATATGAAGGGTGCAACTGGCATCAGAAAAATTACGCGTACTGTTTCAGAAGGCTATAACCTTTATGATAATTCCGGTCAGATGGAAGAATACAAAAATGGTTTTGTTATTTCTCGGATTGATGGTAGAGATGATTCTGTAGAGTTTTTAAATGGTATCAAAATTTATGCAGGTGATGTTATTGGCAAAGTCAGTGAGGAACAGTTGCGCCGTATTCAGATTAGGGAAACGATTCTTTCCCATATTCAAAGGGAACGGGAGTTGTTTTATAAAGGTATAAAAGTCCTTTCGCTTTTCTTTATTGACGAAGTTGCAAAGTATAAGCAATATGATGCAGCCGGACAAGCTGTAAATGGTATTTATGCTGATATATTTGAAGAAGAATATAACGATATTATCAGTACTCTTCAAATTGGTGCAGGAGAGGAAGATTATATAAAATATCTTAACTCTATTTCTGCTGGTAAAACACATTCAGGATATTTTTCTATCGATAAAAAAGGAAAAATGATAGACAGTAAATTGAAGAGAAAAGAAACAACCGCCAATGATGAAGATGCAACACGAGCGTATGATTTGATTATGAAAAACAAGGAATTGCTTCTTGATAGAAATCCAAACCGTTCGCCTGTACGTTTTATCTTTTCACATTCTGCACTTCGCGAAGGTTGGGATAATCCTAATGTATTCCAAATTTGTACACTAAAACAAAGCAGCAGTGAGGTGCGTAAGCGTCAGGAAGTGGGTCGTGGGCTTCGTCTTTGCGTAAATCAGGATGGAGAGAGAATGGATACCAATGTTCTTGGCAATGATGTTCACAATATTAACATTCTTACTGTTATTGCAAGCGAAAGTTATGACAGCTTTGCCAAAGGTCTTCAAAGCGAACTTGCTGATGCTGTTGCAGACAGACCGCGTGCTGTAACTGCTGATTTGTTTATTGGTAAAGTAATTAAGGATGATAAAGGTAATGAGCAAGTAGTTGATTCGGATACAGCAAGTTCAATATATTATGACCTCATCATAAATGGTTATATTGATAAAAAAGGTGCTCTTACAGATAAGTACTATGAAGACAAGGGAAATGGTGAAATAGTTGTAGCAGAAGAAGTTGTAGATTCTGTAGCATCAATTATTGAAATTATTGATTCAATATATACAAATCGTTCTGTTGAAATCGAAAATGCTCGTAGTAATAATGTTGAACTTCGGGTTGACGATGACAAATTAGCAATGCCTGAGTTTAAAGCTTTGTGGGAAAAGATAAATTCTAAATCTGTTTATGTTGTTGATTTTGATACGGATGAACTTGTGAGGAATTCAGTTGATTCACTTAATTCTAAATTAAGAGTTTCTAAAATTTATTTTAAAGTTGAAACAGGATTAATGGATCAGATTAAATCAAAAAATGATTTAGAAGCAGGCTTATCTTTTATAAAAAAAGAATCTGATACATATTCAAATGATATGTCAGTTAATTCAAGCGTGAAATATGATTTGATTGGTAAACTGGTCGAAGAAACAGGACTTACCAGAAAAGCAATTATTCAAATATTAACTGGGATTGATAAATCTACTTTTGAGCAATTTAAAAATAATCCGGAGGAATTTATAATTAAATCTGCTGCTCTTATAAATGAACAAAAAGCAACTGCAATTATACAGCATATCACATATGATGTGTTGGATGAAAAATACGATACAGATGTTTTTACTGATCCGACAATCAAGGGCAGACTTGGTGTAAATGCAATGAAAGCGAATAAACACCTGTTTGACCATATTGTATACGATTCTACTAATGAAAGAGATTTTGCTACTGAACTGGATACCAATAAAAATGTTGCTGTGTATGTTAAACTTCCGGATGGATTTTATATTTCAACACCTGTTGGAAAATATAATCCTGATTGGGCAATAGCATTTTATGAGGGCACGGTTAAACATATCTATTTTGTTGCCGAAACGAAGGGCTCTATGAGTTCTTTACAGCTTCGTATGGTTGAAAAAGCAAAGATTCAGTGTGCTAAAGAGCATTTTAAAGCGATTAGTAATGGTGAAGTTATTTATGATGTTATAGATAGTTATACATCACTTTTGGATATTGTAACGAAATAATAATTAATAATATAGTTTTTTGTGTGAAATTATGTTGAAAAACAGAGTAAGAATGATAGCACTGTTCAAGATTTTGTATGAGCAGACGGACGAAAACAACAAATTAAAGGAAAAAGATATAACAGCCCTGCTGGTCCAGCAGGGCTTAAAGTGTGACAGGCGTTCTTTTTATGATGACAGAGATGCCCTGATTGCAGCAGGTGTTGATATAAAATATAAAGGCGGATATTATATCGCAACAAGAAATTTTGAACTTTCTGAAATAAAATTTCTTGTTGATTATATTGCTTCAAGTGAAGCGCTTACTGCCGAGCAAAGTGAGATGCTTAAAGATAAATTATTATCCTTACTATCTGTTTCTCAAAAAGAAATTATAAATGAGCAATTTTATATTAATCCAATTATAAAAAGTTCATCTGATGAAGATTTGATGTCAGTTATCAATGATTTGGTGAAAGCTATACATAATCAAAAACAGGTAAAGTTTCGATATAAAAACAATAACACAAATAAGCAATATTTGTTTTCTCCTTATGCTTTGGTCAGCAGCAATCAGAGATATTACGTTATCGGCTATAATCATCGTGCTGATAAAATTTATCATCTGAAGGTTGAAAAGATAAATGAACTGGAAATAACAAATAATCAGGCTGCGCCTATAAATGAAATAAGTAATGACGATTATTTTGATATAGCTGAATATATGATGAAGACATATAATATGTATTCAGGCGAACAGACAAAAGTCAGACTTCAATTTAAAGGTGTAATTTTTGATGAAATAAAAAAGCATTTTGAAAATGTAATAATTAAAGAATTACCTGAAAACATGAAAAATAAGTTCATAATGGCAGAGGTTAAGGCATCAGTATCTGACGGCTTTATATCTTTCGTACTCAGTATGAGAGATAATATAAAGATCATTGAGCCTGACTGGGTAGTTGAAAAGGTTAAAAACCAGGCAAAAGCAGTTTTAGATATGTATAATTAAATAAGCGCTTCGTCCCTATTTAGACGAAGCGTTTTTGTACAATAATATGTACTGAAATCAGCACAGCGATATTCTCAATAGTGTTTGCAGTATAATGTACTTGTAAGGCAAAGGTACTTAAAAATAAAATACTAAGGAGAAAAAATTATGTCTTTTTTAATCAATTCAAACAAGGTAATGAAAATCAATGAGGAAAACGAAACACTTAAATCCGTACTTAACGACTATCTTAAGTATATGACGGATTTTGATTGTTTCAGCGTGAACACTGCAAGTTACGGAAAAGGCTTTATTGAGGCTAGTACGCACATTGACGATGAAAGCTTTAACTACAATGATAAACTTGAAAGCAAGCTTTTTGATGCTGTAAAAGCAAGCAATGACGGCTCTTACATTGTTGAAATGTCAACGAATTACAGTGAGTCTGATGTGAAATTCTGTGGAAGCGTCAAATCTGAAAAGGTGCACCTGAGTGATGTCAGTGATGAAACGGAATGGTTTACAGCTATGGTTCCCAAGCTTTCAATTACTGCACCGCAAAATACAAAAGTTGAAATTGATAAAATACTTGGCGAAGAACTTGCAACCGAGCTTGTAGATGATTTTGATGCTGAAGATGAGGTTGAGGAAAATGGCGGCATCAAATATATTTACCATATGGAAAAATGGTGTAACTTTGACAAAATATCTCTTTTTGAGTTTACGAAACTTATTAACAATGCAATTGAAATCGTAAAAGAGTCAGGCTGTTCACTGTCGTTAGTTGAAGAAGAAAACAAATATATAACAGAAGATTGCTCATCATATCTTGAATTTAAGATTAATGACTACGGCAAACTTGGTTTTGATGTTTATAAAATAACAAAACGATAAAAGGGGGATAGATATGTCAGACGATTTTGATGAAGAATATGACGAAATGGAAGCATATTTTGCTTTTGAAGAAGATTTTGAGCATGAATATAGACAATCACAGGATAGAAACAAAAGCAACGCAAATAACAACAACCAAGGCTGTTATATAGCAACCTGTGTATATGGCTCATATGATTGCCCACAGGTGTGGACACTGAGAAGATTTAGGGATTATACATTAGCGAAAACATGGCACGGAAGAGCATTTATTCACACATATTATACTTTGGCACCAACGCTTGTAAAACTGTTCGGTGATACAAAATGGTTTAAGTCTATCTGGCAGTCACTGCTTGATAAGAAAATTCAAAAGTTGAATGATGACGGTGTGAAAAATACACCGTATCAGGATAGAGAATGGTAATTAAAATTACGGAGGGGTATTATGGGAAATACATATAAAATTGATGGAGCAACAAGAGTAGGTGTCGAAAATAGCTGGGCGATTACTGTGCCGGATGATTATATTTTTTCAACAGATAAAGATATAATCGGTGAGCATAGAAGTATAATTATTATGCTAGACAATAATAAAGCAGATTTTGACAATCATTTTTCGGCAACTGAAAATATTTCTGCTATGTCTAATCATTTTGACAGTGATGGAATATCAATGAGAAAATTGGTTACATCTACAGCTTTTGATTATAGTTTTACAGAAATATGGGATAGCAATACATATGAACCGCCTCATATTGTTACGGCAACCGATGATATTGTGGTTTTATATTCCCACGATGAAATTCATTCTGAACCGGGTGTGAATATATTCAGAGTTCTTGTTTTTACAAAATCCTGTGTTTCTATGATGAATGTTTTCTTTAATAACCGAAAAAAAGACGAAACAAATGAAAAAGTACTTTTATCTTTTCTGAAAACGATAACCCCATTTGATTCTTTGGAAGAGCATATATCTTGTCAGAAAATAACGAATTGTAAAGAACACTTTGTCTACGCTGCAATAGATGACAGGAATTTTTTCGATTTTGATACTGCAGAGTATGAGCTTGAAAATAATATAGTTGCCTCAAAAAATCCGCCTGTGCCTGCTGTAAACATGCAAGATGTGGTAGACAGAATGAATGCAGATTTGAATGACAGTGGTGTTTCTATTAGCTTTGAACCTTTAAATGCTTCTGATGAAGATGACGAGGATACAGAAGATTTTTCTTGTTACTCATTAGGCGATGGTACTGCTATGATTAGTGAATATTATGGTAATAAAAAAGAGGTTAATATTCCTGAAAAAATTAATGGTTTAAAGATAGTTGGTATAAAAACCTTTGCATTTCCTGATAATGACAATGTTGATATTATCAATATTCCTAAAAGTATTGAATTTATTGATGTTTCGGCTTTCCCAGAAGTGGTAGAATTTAATGTTGACAAGGACAATCTTAATTATACATCTTGCGATGGTGTAATATACAATAAAGATATTACCTCATTGGTACGGTATCCTGCAAGAAATAAGCGAAATGAATTTGTAGTGCCTGAAAGTGTAAAAACTATCGAGGGATTGTCATTTATACACGCCAATCATTTAAAAAAATTATATTTATCCCAAAATATTAAAAAGTTTAACAAATGTGTATTTGGTTCATTTGATAAAATAGATGACATATATTATGAAGGGTCGGAGTCTGATTGGCGTAAAGTCGTTATTGAAGAAGGCAATGATTGTCTGGATGAAAACCGTGTTATTAAATCAACCATTCATTTTAATCATAAGGCAACCTTTGATAAAAAAAGCAAATCTATTTCCAAAAAAACAAGTAACGGTAAAAGCAAAGAAAAATTCGGTGCTGCAGATTATACTTATACTGTATTGAAAAACGGAACAGCTAAAATAAAAAAATATAAAGGTAAAGAAGATAATATAACTGTTCCATCTAACATTGACGGATATGTTGTAACAAGCATCGGCAATGGAGCATTTAAAAGAAATAAGTATATAAAGAAGCTCGCCATTCCCGGTGAAATTACGATTATAGGCGCAGAAGCTTTTGCCGAATGCGAGAATTTAAAAGAAATAAATATTTTAAACGGTGTTAAAAGTATTGGCGACCGCACTTTTTCCGAATGCGGCAAATTAGAAACTGTTAATATATCAGGCAGTGTGAAAAAAATCAGCGTGTATTCTTTTATCTTTTGTAATGCAATTAAGAATATAACAGTAGATTCTGACAACGAATATTATACTTCAGAAGACGGAGTACTGTTTAATAAGGATAAAACGGAATTAATAAAATATCCTGTAGGAAATGACAGAATATCCTATAGCGTTCCTGAAGGTGTAACAAGTATCATGTTTAAAGCATTTGCCGGCAGTCAATTATTAGAAAATGTAACGCTCCCTGACAGTCTTGAAGAAATTGCAGATGATGCTTTTTCAGAGTGTTCAAAAATTGAGTCTGTCATTATACCCAAGAATGTTGTGATGGCTGAAAACGCATTTACTTATTGTGAAAATCTGACGGAAATAATTGTAAACGATGATAATAAAAGCCTTATATCAAAGGACGGAATACTGTTTAATCATGATGTAACAGAATTGATTCAATATCCAGACGGAATTACTCAAAAATCATATACAATTCCTGAAACTGTAAAAATAATAAAGGAAAATGCTTTTTCCGATAATAAATATTTGGAAAAGGTTAATTTGTTCAATAATATAGAAGAAATTGAAAGATTAGCATTTGGGTATGAGAGTGAATTAGCCGATGTATATTTTGACGGTTCAAAAAGAGAATGGCAAAATATTTCGATTAGTTGCGGCAATGATAGTTTAGAAAATGCAAATCTCCATTTCAGTAAAGGGAATGAAGATAATATTGCACCATCTTCAAAAAAGATATCTGAAACGATTAAAAATGATCTTGATGAAAATGCAGCGTCTTTAATTCCAACACAAAATGAGGCAAGGGTTATTGCAAGTCTGAAAAGATCTTTCGCATTTTTGGAAAAAATTGATTTGCTTAAAAACCGACTTCTTAATGAAGCAAGTGAGGAACATTATGACACTGTATTGGATTCAATGAATTTGCTTGATGATATTACATCAACTGTTAAAGCAATACGAGACATCAGTGCAGATGAAGAAATGCTGTTGGAATTTATCAGAAATAATGATATTGAAATTCTTGCAAATGTTGAAAAAAATATGTGGGATGTATACAATCAGATGCAGGAACTACATATTTCGTCTTTTTCTTCATGGGAAGAATCCGATAATCAAAAAACAGGAAGCTCTGAAAACGATGCCGGTTCTGCGTCTTCATCAGGCAATGCTAATTCAGGCGGTTGTTATATTGCAACCTGTGTGTACGGCTCGTACGATTGCCCACAGGTGTGGACGCTGAGAAGATTTCGTGATTACACTTTGGCAAAAACATGGCACGGAAGGGCATTTATTCATACATATTATGCTTTGGCACCAACGCTTGTAAAACTGTTCGGCGATACAAAATGGTTCAAATCTGTCTGGCAGTCATTGCTTGATAAGAAAATTCAAAAGTTGAATGATGACGGTGTAAAAAATACACCGTATCAGGATATTGAATGGTAAAAAAATTGCTTCAACAGTCCCAAAATATGGACAGTAAGCTGTCACCCTATTGAATTTGAATTATCAGCATGATAAAATTAAATCAACACGAAAGGAGAATACATATGATTGGATTTAGTATTTTGAATAAAGAAAATAAAAAAGAAGCTACAGAAATAATCAAACCTGAAATTGCTGAAGAAAAGCCGGTAAGAAGTGTGGTTATGGTGCACTTTATCAACGGCAGGGAATATCCGTATTACAATGATATGTTTGACCTTAAGGTTGACGATATTGTTTATGTTGACGGTAAGCTTGCAGGAATACCCGGCAGAGTAACCGAAGTTACTACAAAATTCAAAGTAAGTCTTGATTTTTATAAAAAGGTTATTGCAAAGCTTAATCTTGATTTTCATGGGGAATTCAAAAATACAGCCTGCTTTGTAGCCTGCACAAATCCGGATGTTCTGAATATTGAACAGGTGAAGAGCTGGTATTTCCCTCCGAGAGAGGAAAAAGAAGAATTCTTTATTGGTGGTGGTTATACAGTTAATCTGGATAATATACCTGCTTGTGACGATTATAAAGATGATGAACTTGACGATGCGGCTGATATGTTCAATGAAAGAGATGTTAAATTTGTAACTGTGAAAAACGGAAAAGGCTATGCAATTGTAAAAAGAAATAAGCCTCATCTTGTTGAATTTGAGTATAAAAACGGTGTAATTTCAAATCTTCTTTGCGATTGTATAAAGCCCGGTCTGTGTGCTCATTCGTTTGCGGTTTGTTTTGCAATGGATATTATGACTAAGAACGGAATTGACAGAGCCGAGGCGAATTTCACAGCACTTGATGCAAATGAATTTTTTGAAATTGTTTCATATACAGATAAAGATTTTTCAGTGAAAATTTAAAAGGAGTAAGCCAATATGAAAAATGACAGCTTTTTATTTCCGTTTCCAATGTTGGGAGATAAGTTTTTTGACAGTAATAAAGACGGCAAATTAAGCGGCTTTGAAACAATATGCCGAGATGCTTACCATATGGAAGCGCAAAGAAAGTTCAACGAAAACAAAAAATCCAAATAATTCATAATATATACCTTGTTAAGGGGACATAAGTTGAGTATTTCTCAATTTGTGTTCCCTTAATCTCTTTATGTATTTAAGTAGATTGATTTAATGAAATTTATTCAAGACGAATATGAGTTTAATTAATTTTCATAGCTTTTATATTGTTTGTCATCATAATTTGAGGTAGGGGTACTGTAAAATATGCAGTGCCCCTCGGTCTTTTGAATTATTATTAAATAAGTTGATTTTATTCTGAATTTTATGTATACTAATAGTAAGATAATTATCGGTGGTGATGATATGTGTACAAAGAGTGAACTGAATATTATAACTACTGCAGTTGCTGAAGAAGCAAAGCGACTTCTCGGCGATAAGCTTGATTCTGTAATTCTATACGGTTCTTATGCTCGCGGCGATTATGACGACGAGTCGGATATTGATATTATGGTTAGGATAGTAACTACAACCGATAAACTCCGTGAATACAGACAAATGTTTATACATTTGGCAAGTGAACTGTCCCTTGAATATGATATTGATGTTTCGGTGACATTAGCTGATACAGAATCTTTTAACAGATATCATAGAGCTTTGCCTTTTTATGCAAATGTTGAAAGAGAGGGAATAAAGATTGCCTGATAATAATATTAAAAATATATCCGAATTGCAGTTTAAACGAGCATTGGAGATGTTGAATATTGTTCCCGACCTTATCGAGCTCGGTGCTTATAATACTGCTATAAACAGGGCATATTATGCAGTATTTCATTCAATGAAAGCGATTGAAGTATTTGATGAATATGATTCAAAAAAGCATTCGGGTGTGATTTCATTTTTCAGAAAAAACTATATTAAAACCGGAATATTTGATTCTGAATTGTCAGATATAATAAAAGCCCTTCAAATGCAGAGAGAAGACAGTGATTATAATATTATTGCTGAGTTCAATATTGATGATGCAAAGGATGCATACGAAAAGGCAAAATTATTTGTCACTGCTGTAGAGAAATATTTAAATGAAAAAATAGGTTAGTCCTGAAACAAGGATTAACCTGTTTTTACTATGACCACTTATTGACCATTTATTATCGGAAGATGGTTTATGAAGAGAGTGCTGAATGAAAAATAATACTAATAATGGATAAAAGAAAGTACTGAAAATCGTCAAAAAGCATTAGATTTATTTATCCAGCGCTGTTTCGTAATCAGTAGGTCTTTGGATGTATTTAAGGATACATTTCCTTGCCGTGCTGTATCAAAATAAAAAGTTAATAATTCGCTGGTGTGGCGCAGTTGGTAGCGCAATTGATTCGTAATCAATAGGCCGTCAGTTCAAGTCTGATCACCAGCTCCAAAAAAGAGGTTGTCATTTTTGACAACCTCTTTTTATGAATTAATTCTTATTGATTATTGTATTAACTATTGATAAAATATATAATAAAACAAAGAATTTTGTTGAAAAAGTGGAACTGTAAGTAAGGTATATAATATTTGCAATTGAAATAATTTTATAAATATTTTATAAAATTGGACCAAATTGCGATTGTCAATCGGTTATATATAATGTAAAGGTAAAATAGTGAAAAAGGAGATCTAAATATGAAACAAAAATTTATCACTACAGCAGAAGCCGCCAAAAAATGGGAAGTTTCTCAAAGTGATGTTTTAAAGGCATGCCGTGAAGGTTATATTTCTGAGGCTTTAAAAAATGAAAAAGGAGTTTGGCAAATTTCTTCAAATGCTAAAGATCTATTTAGTGATTCTAAATCATCCCAAATAAGCAATAAAAAAGAAAATATAATCGCAGCTGTGATAATGATTGTAATCGTAGTAATATCATTGATTACAATTGGAATTGATCCAATTAAGCAATGGCTTACAGAGCCGATTGTGTGGAAAGATGCAGATTTTGTAAATGTACAATTAATAAATAAAGAAGAGGAATCTAAAGACAGACTAAATCTTCAATTTGTTGTTGAAAATAATTCAGAAAAACTTTTAGATGAATATAAATTTCTATGTTATATTGGTTCTGCTTCATTTGAATTAAGTTCTATTTATGATGATATTAAAGAATATGGTACTGTTGTTATTGATAAAACAATAACAACCAATGGAACAGGTTTGGGTAAAATAAAAGTAGATGAAAAAACTTATGATGAAATCAAAAATACAAATCTCGATAGTTTGGATTTTAGTTATAGAATAAAATATTTAAAAAGTCATGGAGATACCCTAGTTAAAAATAATGGTGTATTTAAAGTTGTTTTAATACTTGTGTTTTCTGCTATTTTAGGAATATTAGGCTTTTCAGATAAATTAAAATTATCATGGTTACGAATTATATTTAAAGTATGTGGCTTACCGGCAATTATTATAGTTGTTATTGCTATTTTTTCTATGGCTGTTTTGAGTCACGGAGGAGCTTCACAAGCACAATCATCTACAAGTGGTAGCGCAAGAAATACTGCAGCAAAGAATTATAAAAGAGAAGCCAATTTAAAAGCAGGTGCCATTATTACAGGAAATCAAAAGGAGGCTGCAAGTTCTCAAGCAAGAATGGATAAAAACATGGCAGATATGATAATGGGTGATAAATCCAGTGTAGCCAAAACAAATTATAAAAGAGCAGCAGATGCGAAAGCAGGATTTATTAGAACCGGGAATCAAAAGGAAGCAGCAAAGGCTCAAGCACAGATGGATAGGTATTTATCGGATATGATAAACGAAAGTAAGGATGAGTAAAATAATTATGATATAAATTATCCGAAAGGTTTTTAATGTGGTATAAAGGGGAATCGTATATGATAATTGAGCAGCAGAATATTTTGTTTTCGAAATGGCAAGAAAAAAGAAAGTATAATGATTTTATTAAAGACGGTGTGTTTTGTGAAGAAGAGTATGTAAAGCAACCGCTAAAAATTCTATATGTACTAAAAGAAGCAAATTGGAATGGTAGCGTGAATTTATGCGAATGGATATTATCAGAACCTAAGTCTGGATATTGGAGAACTTGGAATAATATTGCAAGGTGGACAAAAGCATTAATTGAAGGTGGCGAATATCCTCACTATGTGTCAAAGACCGATAAATCATATTGGGTAAAAAAGATTGCCTTTTTAAATTTAAAAAAAGTTGGTGGCGGTGCAAAAGCAAATAAAGATGAAATAAGTGAATACGCTATTCGTGATAAAAAATTTATCAAAGAACAAATTTTATTATATAATCCTGATGTAATAATTTGTTGTGGTAGAGGCCAAGGTAAAAATGCTGACTTATTATATAATGAAGTATTAACTGATTTAAATAGAAGTGAATGGAAAAAACCTATAAAAACATATAATTGGTTTACTTTTGAAATTAATAATAAAGACATTCCTGTAATTTCATTTGTTCACCCGCAAATGTGGGGCGGTCACGATAGATTTAAAGAAAAATATAACGATATATTAGATATTAAAGCAAATTTAAGTTTGTGAAAAACCAAAGGAAAATATTTATGACCTATGTAATATCAGACCTACATGGTTATCCACTTAAAAAATTAAAAAAATTGCTTGAAAAGGCTGCGTTTTCTGACAATGATTTTTTATACATATTAGGTGATGTGATTGACCGAAACGGTGACGGCGGAGTTGAAATGCTCCGCTGGCTTTTGGAACAGCCTAACGTTCAGCTTATTCTCGGCAATCACGAGGCTATGCTGTTATCCTGTGAATTTGTATTTGATGAAATCACGAATGAAAGCGTTGAGGCAATGAATACCGAAAAGGTAGAACTGCTCAGCAATTATATGTTCAATGGCGGCGATCTTACGCTTGCATATCTGCGAGAGCTTAACAAAACATCACCCAAAACAGTTGCCAATATACTCGATTATCTGCATGATACTCCGCTTTAAGAGGCAATCGCCATCGGTGAAAATGATTTTCTGCTTGTTCATTCGGGCGTAGATAATTTTGATAAGAACAAAAAATTATCTCAGTATTCAAGTGATGATTTCTTATGGGCATGGCCCAAGATTGATGATGAATATTTTGACGATATCATCACAGTATTCGGCCATACCCCTACTATGTCATATGGAGAAGAATACGCAGGCAAAATCATCAAAACAAAAACATGGATCAACATCGATGTTGGTGCAGGCTTCGGGCAAGAGCCTGTCCTGCTCAGGCTTGATGATTTTAAAGAATTTTAGTTATAACAACAGCCGCTGCTTAGTCAGCGGCATATTTTTTTCAAAAAGCGGACCAAGTTCGGTGCTCATTTTCGGTTATAGTGATGAACCAAAATAATTGTATTTTCAGGAGGTATTAAAATGAAAAAGGTTCTAAAAATTATATGTGTTATATTGGTAATCAGCTTAGGAGTTTCACTTACCGCGTGCAGTAAAAATTCAAACGAAAAAGACATGAGCATGATTGAAGAAACTCAGTCAACAAGTAACGCTGCAGGTTCTGCATTAACAACGGAAAATCAAAACGAAACATTGTCAGAAACTGAGGCGGATTATAGCGTTTCGGAAACTACAGAAACACGCTATAACCATTCAGCAATTCAAGGCTGTGTTATTGTTGAACAGGATGGAACACCGATGCTTCAATATTCCGAAAAGTGCGAGAGCTGTGGATATGTTAGTGCAAGCAAACAAACAATAAATCATTTTGGCGGTATGTATACCGGCAACTTTAATTGCCCACAGTGTGGGAATACACAAAGGGTAGAAATCAACACAAATACATATTAATGTTCAGCATACAGCAAATAAAAATTCCCGCATTCATACGATGCGGGATTATTTTTTATTTGCTTGTAAAAGCATTTAATGTTTTACGATAGCAAAGCAGATTCGGGAAATACATTTTGCTGTCAAATATGTAAGAATTGTCTTCGCCAAGGGCTTCGATGATACCTGCTGCAACACCTGCACTGCGGAAAATACCTGCGTCACAATGCACCCATATGATATCGACCTCATCCTTCCATTTCAGCACAAAATCTTTGATTTTAACTGCGTCCTCATCAGTCATAGGTTCATAACCCTTAAATATCTCCTGTGAATTATAACTTATGTCATAGAAATCCAAATACAAAATCTCTTTGATTGTTTTATTATTGCTGTCAAATTCTGTTTTTTCATCACCTGGTGTGCTGATTGAAATAATCGCCTTGTCAGAAGAATAATCCGTATAACTAAGCCTATGTGCTTTTGATTTATTAAGGATAACAAATTTCATAATCATTAAAAATACCTAATTCTATAAAACGCTTTGCTTCATCATCGAAATTTAGTTCAATAGTACCTATATCTCCATGACAGTTTTTCGCGATAATCAATTCTGTATTATTAATATCACCTTGATCATTAATATCATCTTCATCAATTATTATATTAGAATAATATGAGTCTCTGTAAAGAAACATAATTATATCTGCATCTTGTACTAAACTATATAAATGAAAAAAACTTGAAAGTTTAGGTCGTTTATCAACATCAAAATCAACTTCCCTCGGCAAATACGTATTGCATATAACAGGAATATCAAGTTCTTTTGCCATTCTCTTAAGTTCTCTTGAAATATCATGACTTTCTTGCGTTCTATCTGTTCTTTTAATTTCAGGTGTAATTAATCCAAAATAATCTATTACTACACAATCAACACCTTTTAAATCTTTTACTTTTTGCTTCATTTCCGATACTGTTGTTATGGGTTTGTCATCAATATAAATTATCATATTATAATTAACTATTGAAAATCTCTTAGCAAGCTGTTCATCAGATAAGTCTAAACTGAAAAAAGCACATTTCTTGCCTGACCTTGCTATATTTTCTGTAAGGTTAACTGCAAAGGTGATTTTGCCCATAGCAGGTCTGGCGCCAATATAAACCAAGTCTGATTTTTTAAAACCGTGTGTAAGCCTATCAAGCAGTCTAAACCCTGTTGAAATAGTTTCTTTATCAGCTTTTTCATCATTAATAATATCTATAAGTTTTCTCATTTCATTCTCCTTTAATTTACTTTCGACATTCTATATAGAGGTGACAAATTCGGTCGATAACCATTATCAAATATAAAGCAATGCTTGACTGCACCTGTTTTATATTCCTTTTCTTGATTATCATAAAATTCAGCCTGAAGTGAACAGCAATCGTGATTGTCACCTGTTTCTGTAATTTTCACTTGCCGAACAGGAGCAAACGGTCGGCAGTCAATCGTTACAACATCACCGACCTTGAATGGCACAGGCAAATTCAAATCAGTTGAATCAAAAAATCTGTAATCATGAACACGTGTCAGATCATTTTTTAAGAACTCTTCTCTTTCAAAAAAACACACTTCATCCTCAATCAAAATATATTTGTATGTGCAGATATAATTGCCGTTTTCATCAAGCACCCATTTTTCAAGTGTATACCAGCAGCAATCACCAAGGTCTTCACCGCATTCGTCAATTTCTTCTCTGATATGCTCAATAACTTTTTCAAGACTTGAAAACGGAGCGTTTCCGCAACCGTTTTCATCATAAATATCGTCATCATACCAGTTATCAATTAAATAAAACAATTCATTTGACTTTAAGTTTAATTCATCAATAGCCTGTTTAATCTCATCATAATCTTCGCCTGTTGCATACTTCAGCTTAGTTGTAAGCGACACAGGTGCACCGAGAATGATATTTGAAATCCATCTGTCATTCAGTTCCTGCGTTGCTAGATATTCTCTCATTTTAGCAGACTGAATAAATGTTTCTAATATTTTCAAATACTTATCTCTATCCATATTTATTTCTCCTTTAATCCTGCAAGTTTTAATTTTTTAACAGACCAATTCCAATCATTTACTTTCGTGCTTTGGGAATGGCTATCTGTCAAATAATAATGATACGCATTTGCAAAAAGTACGACATCTATTTTTCCTTTAAAATAATTGCCGAGTGCTTTTAAAACACGCTTTTCACCTGTCAGTTCTTCTGTGTAATATTCTAAATCCATATATCCATACCAGTTTTCTCTGTATAATTGTCCATTATCTTCATCTTGAAAATATCTGCTTGCACGCATAGGTTTATAAACTAAAAAACTCTGTTTTAGCGGTTCATTCTCAATTTCCATAAATAAAAATGGCTCAGTATTATAAACTCCATATCTATAAAGCCGTTTCGCAAGACATACTACATCACCTTTTTTGAACGGATTAGGAAAATCAAATCGCATATATTCAAAAACATCATATAAAATGAATTTTTCCTCTACTGAAATTCTCCCTGCGCGGCGTATTATACCTAAATTATTTTCATCAATAAACGGCCAATCCGCTATGAAACACAATTGCATAATTTGATTTTCTCTATCATGTTCCGCTTCCTTTCTTGTAACACGAATTGTGGCATTTACCATATCTTCTGCCTCTTCTAATGCTTTTTTATAACATGATGAAAAATCAAAAAAACAGCATTACATAAAATATCATTACCCACACATTCAGCATATTTTTCATTTTCATCCCCTTCGAATACTACATACTGATAAACTGATTTTTCAACAGGATTATAAAACCTATTAATTATTTTCTTTTCAAGTTGCATATATTCTTTTAAAAACTGATGCAGACTTGGCAAACTGTGACGGCTGTTTGTAATAGGTACGTCAGGTAAGGTTTCAATAATTTCATTCCATGCCTTATGCTTTCTTTCCAATGTCATATCAAAGCACTGCCACACAAGCCACGCCGCCTCAACAGGCGAAAATTCATAATTGATTTCTTTAAGATGGTTTCTGATATCCATTGAATTAGTAAATTTATAAATATCCATATCCATTCTTCCTTAATATACCATTAACCGATTTCGCTTTTAAATTTGGTCCGAAATATTAAAATTTCATCTGAATTTTTAATATTTATTTAATTTGGTAAATGCTTTTTATAAATGTTTTATTCACAGTTATAGATTCGTGTAGTATATATAAAAGCAGGTGTACAATATCCGTACACCTGCTCTGACATTTATTTTATTTCATTATATAAAATATAAAATGTTTTTGATTTTATATATTTATTAGTTTCCTCTTTGATTTCCAATTCGGAAAAAGGTTGTTTTTCCCATTTTATTTCATAATGGTCTTTTAACTCTATAGGTTTATTGCGTTCTCCACTAATTGGTTTACTCCAGTTCAAATTCCCACCAATTCCATTTTCTCTATTATCCTTTAAAGAAAATTGAACATAACTTACTTCATTGTTTCTTGGACCTTTTTTGTATAATTCATCATTAGTTATAAATATTGTATATCCTACATTGAACTCTTTTTTATTTTCTTTGATTTCTTCGATTCTGCTTATATCCTTTATGTAATCATAACAACCAGTATCTTGTGCGGATTGTTCTTTTAAGTTATAATAACACCCATCTTTATCTGAAAATTCAATTTTTTTCGTTTTATATTTTAACTCTATAGGTATCCACCTATTGTTTATAATTACCAATATATCAATATGCATATTTAGATTGAAATCAGGACAATATTCCCGTCTTACAATTGCATGTGGGTAGAGTTCCTTTATAACCCATGCCAATTCTAATTGTAAATCAGCTTCAGATGTGAATACTTTTCTTTTTTGTTTTAGTGTTTTTATTACTTGCCTAATGTTAAACATCTATTTCTTAAACTCCTCTCACATTATAATTATTCGTACTACATTGATATATACTAAATAGCATATTTTCACAACTTAAAATTATATCATATTTTATTTCTATTGTCTAAATTGCATTTAACTGAATTTTCCTCTATCTATGTAGAAATTTTATTTATTGACATTTAAAATTAATTTTGTTAAACTAAATATTGTTGGCAGAAGATACCAACTTTATACATCAAAAATTGAATAAGGGCAACTTTTTAAGTTACTGCTATCACTGATTAAAATTATTTACTACTTGAGATCAGGAGCAGGGTTAAGCAAGAAAGCATTAAATTGTTTGTGAAAGCTTTTAATCCTCAATAAGCCTAATAAATCAGAATTGATAGAGTCAAATTTTTTACATTTATTCACCTACTTGTGTTATCAAAACAGTTGAAAAATAACTGTATGCGCTAAGGGTGGGTTGTATGTAAAAGATTTGGCTCTTTTTTGTTTTCTGAAATTTGGGTAAGGAGATGATTGAATTTGTAAATAATTTATAAACATTTCAAAAAAATGGTGTTAAAAACCTCATTAATTTAGGACAAAAGCGTTCAAAATTGCAAGGTTGAAAATAAGCAGGATAAAGGCTTTATGCCGCTTTCAGCGACAAAAAGCCGAAAAACACCGCACGGCAATGCCGAGCGGGCAAAGAATTTTTATATCAAAATAAGTTTTAAATAATTCGCTTTGATATACAATATTAAAATTTTTATGCCATAGTATTGCAAATTCTGCATTATATAAGCATTTTTCAGAATTGGTTTTTATATCAAAGTGTTATATCAAAATAAGGAGTTGTTGAATATGAAAGAAAATGAGATGAAAAGGGTGTGTTTATACCTCCCGACCGAAATAATTGAAATGTGTGATGGAAATTTAAGTCTGGCTGAGGCAAAAAGCAGAAATCAGTTTATTATTGATGCAGTAAAGTTATACGATTGCGTACTGCATAAAGAGGTAAATACCAATCTGCTGACCCCCGCCTTTGAATCAGTAATTGGCGCAAGACTTGATTTAACCGAGTATAGATTATCGCAAATTATTTTCAAACTTGCTGTTGAAATGGCATATACAATGAATATTCTCGCAGGAGCATTTGAACTTGAGCCTGAAAAATTAGAATTGATGAAGGACAGAGTTTTATATGAGGTTAAATCCATAAATGGTGCAATTAATTTAAAAGACATAATCAAATATCAAAATGGCGATTAAGGAGAAATGAATGACAAAAGAAGATGTTTTAATGCTTGCAGGAGTAATACCATTAACGGAACGAGCATTTCAAATTCACGGACATAAAGAGCGCGGTGTAAATTATTGTGTAGTAAGTCGATATAAAAATGACGGATTCATACATTCAAAAATTGAACATATGGTAACTGACGATTTGGATTTGTTGGATCTGAACAAAAAATCGGATGAATTTTCATCGCCTAAAAAGCTGGATGATAATAAGATTTTGTAGTATCGTGTGTTCTGAAGGGATGTGAATTTATGATTGAAAAAGAGAATGAATACCGCGCAGCGTTATACTGTCGTTTATCCTCTGATGACGCTTATCTAGGCGAAAGCGGAAGCATTCAGACGCAACGAGCGTTATTAACGCAATACTGTAAAGAGAATAATATCCCTGTCTATGATGTGTATGTTGATGACGGATTCAGCGGTACGAATTTCGAAAGACCTGACTTTAAAAGAATGATTGTTGATTTAGAAAATCACAAAGCAAACCTTGTAATCGTCAAAGACTTATCTCGATTTGGCAGAGAATATGCACAGATGGGAATGTATATTGAAAATGATTTTGAGGATTGGCATATCAGATTTATTTCTATCGGTGAAAATATTGATACACTCAATGGAACAGAAGGAATACTGATGCCGATAACCAATGTTATCAACAGCCAATATGCGAAAGAGTGTTCACGAAAGACGAAACAGGCACACAGAGCGTTGGCGAAAGAAGGAAAGTTCATCGGCAGCAGAGCCCCATTCGGCTATATGAAAGATCCGAATGACAGGCATCATCTGATAATTGATGAAGAGGCTGCTGCTGTTGTTCAGGATATTTTCAGAATGTTCTGTGAAGGAATTGGTTATGTGCGAATGACGAAAATTTTGCGAGAGAAAAAGGTATTAAATCCACAAGCTTACTTCAATAAGAATAATCCCGATTATTATAAAAGTGATTATTGGCGTCAGGATTTTGACTGGCATGCAACATCAATCAGAGCTATACTCAATAATCCTGTTTATCTCGGTCAGACAACCTTTGGCAGAACAAAGGTTAAAGGCAGAGCGAAAAAGAAAAAGGTTGCTGTTGATGAAAGCGAATGGATTGTTGTTGAGAATACTCATGAACCGATTGTTGATCAAGAAACCTGGAATTTAGTCCACGATATTATGAAAAATCGCAGGAGAGAAACAAAAAGAGGCGAGGTACAGATGTTTGCTGGATTAGTGAAATGTGCAGACTGTGGTTCAGCACTCAATGTTTCATATAACTCTAAAAAGCAAAAGTTTACAGGATTCTCTTGCTGGGTGTATAAGAACTATGGTAAGGAAAGATGTACTTCTCACGCAATCGGTTATCAGACTTTATACAATATCGTGCTTGAGGATATACGCAGACAGGCAGAATGTGTTGCCGACTCTAGAGAAAAGTATATAGAAATTCTTGAAAATCGTATGGCTGAAAAAGCCGAACAGGATATCAAAAAGACCAAGAGCGAACTCAAGAAAGTTGAAAAAAGATTGGCACAGATAGATAAAGTGCTCAATAAACTTTATGAGGATAGGGCGCTTGAAAAGATAAATGAAGAACGATATTTATCCATGAGCAGCAATTATGAAAATGAGTACAACGAGTTAAAAAACAAGCAAACTATCCTCAAAGAGCGGATTACTCAAATTGAAACAGCCGAGTATAACGCTAAAATCTTTACCGACCTTATTGAAAAATATATCAACATCACAGAACTCAATGCACGAATTCTTAACGAACTGATTGAGAAAATCGTAGTCCACGAAAAAGAAGTTATCAACGATGAAAAATATCAGACGGTTGAGATATATTATAAATTTGTCGGATTGATGATATAATTGAAAAACCTGCAGCTTTATTGTATAATAAGGTTGCAGGTTTATTTTTATTGAGGTATATAGAATGAAGAAAAGCAGTAGCTATATATTTTTTGATAATCCTTACCATGAGGAAAAAATAGTTGAAACTGAAGAGAATGTAATAGTAATTGATAATGATTGTATTAGAGGCAGATTAATTGACGCATTACAATTAAAAGCTGATATAATAGGTCTTAACTTTTTTAAATACAGTTATAATACTAAAATTAACAGTTCCAATGTTAATATTAAAGTTCATGAAGTGACTAGTGCAACATACATTGAAGTAGAAGTATCCGCTAAAACTCAGTCTAAAATAGTTGATTGCTTAGAACATTTTCAGGATATTTTAACAGAAATTAATAAGGATAATAAATATGTTGTTATAACCTCATATGATTTCGTTTCTGAATATTATTGTAATAAGATGTATCCAAAGCTTAATGAATTAGAGCGAAATTTACGAAAACTTCTTTTTAACACTTACACGTTAAATTTCGGATTGAAGTATTATGAACCGACTATTGATAAATCAATACAGAATAAAAGTAAAAGTGTAATTAAAGCTGCCGGAAGCAAAGCAAAAAAAGAACTCAAATTTATTCAAGAATTTCCTTATTCACTTGATTACAATCAAGTTCAAGAATTACTATTTACAAAGCATTGGACAAAACAAGATGAGAAAAACAAGAAGGATTTTTTAGAAAATAATGATGATTTATCAAAATTGACTGACGATGAACTTAGGAAAGCATATAAAAGTCTTGAACCTAAAAGTGAGTGGGATAGACTTTTTGCAAATAAAGTAAACAGCAAAATAGATTTTATCCAATTGTTTGACGCTGTTAGAAATGATAGAAATATAGTGGCACACTGTAAATTCTTCAGCAAAAATGATTATAATAACTGTGTTAAAAATGTTAAGAGACTGAATTCAGAAATAAATAAGGCTATTCAAATTACTGAAACTCATGATTTTTCGGCTAAAAATAGAGAACAGTTTGATCAGAGTTTTGCAAGAATAAAAAATTCAATAGAAGAATTTACAAAAGGAATGGTAATTGCTTTAAGTAAAGCCGCTCAAGCAACTTCGCAAGTTGCAGAAAATGTTTATAAATCATTCGGTTCATCATTATATAGTTTAGCAAAATATACTGACACATTATCTAATCAAATGATTGACGATGAAGATGAATCCAATTATGAGAAAACTGATGACTTGGATAAAATAATTGAAAAATTTGAAGATGATAATCCATTAGGTAAATCAGAAGAGAATGAAAACGAATAGGAGATAATAATGATTAATAAAGAGATAGATAAAAAACATACTACAAGTTATGAAGAAAGAGTTGTGGCTTTTGTTGATATACTTGGCTTTTCTGCAATGGTTAACAAAAGTTTTAATAATGAAGAAGAATATGAAAAAATTAAATTTGCATTAGAAACGATACAAAATGTAAAAAAAATATCTGATATTAATGATGCTAAAGTTACTACATTTTCTGACAGTATTATCATTTCTTATCCTGCAAAAGCTCGAGATCCGTTATTTTATATACTGATTGATCTAATACATCTCCAGTTGAATTTGTTGCAACAAGGTATTCTTGTACGTGGAGGAATTGCAAAGGGAAAAGTTCGACATGTAAAAGAAATGGTTTTTGGACCAGCAATGATTTCAGCATACGAACTAGAAAATAAATATGCTGTTTATCCTAGAATAATAGTAGAAAAGGAATTGGTCGATTGGGAAAAAGAAAACTATCGCCAGCAAAAGTATAGTGCCAAATTTGATATTGATGATTTAATGTCTTTGTTAAAAAAAGATGATTATAACGACATATACTACATAGATATATTAAGACAAAAACAAGAACTTGATTATTTTGAAGATTATGAACTGTTATTACGTAATGTAAGGCAAACAATTAATAACGGTCTAGAAAATAATAATAAATCAATAGTGATGAAATATATTTGGTTAAAAAATTATTATAATGAAATAATAACTAGTTATCCAAAACTAGTAAAAGAGTTGCTTATAAATTGAAAATATGGATAAATACATAGAATTAACAGAATCAGCAAAAAAACACAAATCGGTATATCATTATACAAGTCTAGATGCATTAAAGTGTATTCTCAAAAATTGCTCTTTGCGATTAAGCAGGATAGATATGGTCAATGATTCAAAGGAAAATGCTCGTATTAAATCTCTTTGGAATACAAAAGTGTTTTTGTTGTGTTTTACTTATGAAAACAATAATACTGATTATTTTTATAACAATTATGGTGAAATCCGATTAGAGTTTAATCAAGAAAATATTGTAATTGATAAGGTATATTATGAAGTAGAGTTAAAGAATTCTTTTGCTAGTTTTGACGATTATGGTAGTAGTTCACAAATACACCATAAAAGTTATGAAAATAAAATGGATTGGAGTGTATATGATATCTCAATCGCTGATGTTTATTATTCAGATGATTTGGATTCTCACATTTCAACAGACGGCTTTGAATCAAATGCCGGACTTATAAAAGCAAAAAAAGGAGTCGATGATTGCGGAAATGAGAGGAATTGGAATTTAGAAGCGGAAACGAGAATAAGGGTAGCGTTACGCCCAATAGGTCGAGAAAATATATTAGATCGAAAAACTAATGAATTTTATTGTCCGGTTCCAAAGTTTGAATACATATATATGAGGTTGCCTATAATTAATAAAATATCTGTTTCTCCTTATATCAGCGAGGACGAGAGAAACAGAATTATTAAAACCTTGAAGAGTTATGGCTTAATAGAAAAAATATATCCTTAACTACAACCCGAGGTCACGTGTTCGAGTCACGCCACCAGCTCCAAAAAAGAGGTTATCGTTTCTCGCGATAACCTCTTTAAAATTATTATTTTATTGCATCGTCTTTGAGGACATCAATATTGTAAAATTTATTTTGCAAAAAACGGATTCTCGTTTTCATACTTTTGTTGACAATATTGCTTTTTGAAGCCATTTCAAAACCATGAATCGTATTTTTTGTTTCATTCAGTATAACCGTATTTCCTGCCGTTCTCAAAGCATTTGCGTATTCAACGCCCTCATCATGCAGACAATCAAATTCTGCCGTTTCAATATAGGTTTCAGGCAAGCCTGATAAATTTGATGCTTCAATCGGTGAAGCATACTGAATAGTTTTGTCATCACTGCCCTGCAAATATAAATTCCACATTTTTTCAGACAATCTGCTGTTCCATACAGGTGTATCCGTATATTTTCTCATTGACAGGGTTTTCATCCGCCTGTCAATAACAGGGTAAATAAGCATCTGGCCGCATGGTCTAAACAACTTGTTATCTCTTGCCATAAGTGTTACTGCAGCCGCAAGATTACCTCCTGCACTGTCACCTGCAATCATAATTTTTTCTTTGTCAATACCCAGTCCATCGGCATTTTTTACAAGCCATTCTAATCCGCTGTAGCAATCATTAACAGGAACAGGATATGAATGTTTCGGAGTTAAACGATAATCCACCATAAGTACTTTACACGGTGTTTGTACACAATACTGTTTAACAAGCCTGTAATGATAAGGTGCTGCCTTATAAATAAAGCCGCCGCCATGATAATATATCATTGCAGGAACAGTTGTGCCGCCGTTTTTAGGCTCATAAAACAAAGCATCTATTTGTCCATTTGCAGTATCTATCGTATGCTTAGTTACTTTAACCTGTTCGTCTGAATGTTCAACTTTCATAAAAATCCCCAAAACCTTTTCGGCAATCGGTGCAAAAGCCTTAACAATCGGAAATGTCATAAATCGAATATATTTGAAATCACTGCTTATATTATACTTCAATATAATCACCTGTAAATCTAAATAAATATTATCCATTTGTTTTAACACTTTAATTATATCATAATATAAAATTAATTCAATATTTGACTCATTTTAATGCTTTATTCGTTTTGTGCTTGCCTGATGCTTCAAATAATGTTAATATGATTATAGAGAGATAATATGAAGGGGATAGCAATATGATAAAGATTACACCGAATACCACGCTGAAAGACGCAATGGTCAACCCAATGGCAAAGGATGTTCTTGAAAAGCTGATGATGGCTTTGCGGCTTCCGACATCAATGCTTGACAGACGTATAATGAGCAAAATAAAGCTGAAAACACTTACAACGGCTACTGCTGGTCTGCTTGATAAGAACACGATTCAGATGGTCTGTGATATGTTTAATCTTGAAAAAAACGAGGTTATCACTGATAAGGGAGAGATGACGGAAAAGTGGTGGAAAGAGGCTGTAATTTATCAGATTTATCCACGTTCTTTCAAGGATAGTAATGGCGATGGTATCGGTGATTTAAGAGGTATTATTGAAAAACTTGATTACCTTAAGGACTTAGGTATCACCGCAATCTGGTGTTCACCTTTTTATGATTCTCCGAACGATGATAATGGCTATGATATCCGTGATTATAAAAAGATTATGGCTGAGTTCGGTACAATGGAGGATTTTGACGAGCTCCTTGATGAGATTCATAAGCGTGATATGAAGCTGATTGTGGACCTGGTTGTGAATCATACCAGTGATGAGCATGAGTGGTTCAAAGAGGCACTCAAGTCAAAGGATAATCCTTATCACGATTATTACATCTGGCGTGATGCCACAGATGCAGGCAAAACGCCGCCGAATAACTGGATATCATTGTTCAAGGGCAGTGCGTGGAATTATTATGAACACCTTGATCAGTGGGCAATGCATCTGTTTTCAAAAAAACAGATGGACCTGAACTGGGAGAATGAAAAGGTAAGAGAAAGCGTTTATGAGATGATGCTCTGGTGGCTGGATAAGGGTATTGATGGTTTCAGAATGGACGTTATCAACTTTATCAGCAAGACGGAAGGCCTGCCTGATGCCAATGCTTTTCTCGGTGTGATGACAGGCTACAAGGGTGCGGAATACTATTTCTATGGTCCGAGACTTCACGAATTCCTGCACGAAATGAGAGAGAAAACCTTTGGAAACTATGATGTTTATACTGTAGGCGAATGCGGCGGCGCAGGTATTGAAATGGATAAAATGCTTACGGCTGATTTCAGGGGTGAGCTCGATACCGTATTTAATTTTGATTTCCTTATCAATCAGGGACATACCAATTACGACGGCTATGATTACAGTCTTTATAAGGTAATGCAGGAGTTTGAGAAGTTTCAGACGCAGTACACAAATCATTGCTGGCCTGCTGTATTTTTTGAAAATCATGATAACCCGCGTATTGTTTCAAAGGTGGATAAGACGGATGCTTACCGTGAGGACATATCAAAGGTTTGTGCTGTGATAGAAATGACACTGCGCGGTACACCTTACATATATCAGGGTCAGGAAATCTCTATGGGTAATGGCGATTTTGACTGTATTGAGCAGATAGATGATGCTGAGGCTAAGGGTGTATATAGTGAACTGATTAAAAAAGGCAGATCCGCCGATAAGGCATTTAAGCGTGCCAAAACAGGTACACGTGATAATGCAAGAACACCGTTCCATTGGAGTGACAGCGAGAATGCAGGCTTTACCACAGGTACCCCCTGGATGAAAATTACAGGCGATTACCGTCGTTTTAATGCTGAGGATGAATTGAGAAGAGAGGACAGTGTTCTCAATTTCTATAAAAAAGCCATTTCTCTCAGACGCGAGAATAAGGCACTTGTCTATGGTGAGTTTATCAAAATTGAGGATATTCCGTCACCGCTCTATTGCTATTTCAGAGAATATGGAGATGAGAGCTATTATGTTGAGCTCAACTTAGGCAGGACACCTATGGAGCATCCTGTAGATACAAGCGAAATGGAACTCGTTCTGTCTACAAAAGGAAAAACAGCAGATAAGCTGAGAGCATTTGAGGGCAATGTTTATAAGCTGAAATAAATCTTTTAATTAAATCAGACAATATAAAACAGGTGTGGATTTTTCCACACCTGTTTTCTTATATGCATTACGCTTTATTTGATTTTTTTCTTCCTGTAAATATTGAAATACCGAAGATTGCAATCAGCATTGCACAGGCAAAGCACATCCAGAAAATCAGTGTTGCTTTGCTCTGCTGAGCAAATGTGTCATAATATCCTTTAAGATATATCACACAGACAATCAGCGGCAGAATGTACTGCATATAAACTCTTATCCATTTTGGGAATTTTGCACCCTCGCCGGTATTTGCTTCGTGCAGGAAGTTTTCAAAGCCCCAGCCGTTCTTTCTTACACAGAACATTACGAATACAAGTGAACCGAGCGGAAGAAGATTATATGAAACCAGGAAGTCCTCAAGGTCCATAATTGTTGTTCCGCTGCCAAGAGGTTCAATTTTTGACAGCAGGTTAAAGCCGATAATGGCAGGGATTGAAAGCACTGTGATTAAAACAAAATTAATTCCGACTGATTTTTTTCTGCTCCAGCCTTTCATATCAATAAAGGCTGCGATGATATTTTCAAACACAGCAACGATTGTTGACAGTGCCGCAAAGGACATAAATATGAAAAACATCGTTCCCCAGATTCTGCCGCCTGCCATATTGTTGAAAAGGTTCGGCAGTGTTATGAACAGCAGTGACGGACCTGCACCCGGTTCAACACCGAATGAAAAGCAGGCAGGAATAATGATAAATCCGGCTGTCAATGCGACTAAGGTATCAAGACAAATAATGTTTACTGCCTCACCTGTGATGCGTTTTTTCTTATCAAGATAGCTTCCGAAAATTTCCATAGCGCCGATACCGATGCTGAGTGTGAAAAATGCATGGCTCATTGCGGCGAATACCGATGTGCCGATACCGTTTTGCACAACTGTGTTGAAATCAGGTACAAGATAGAACTTAATGCCCTCAGATGCATTCGGAAGAAATACGGAGTTTACTGCCAGTGCAATCATCAATATAATCAGACAGGACATCATTACTTTGGTAACTTTCTCAACACCGTTTTTAACACCGAGTGCACAAATGCCGAAGGAAACGATGATTGCAATCAATGCCCAGAATCCCATTGTCACAGGCTGCGAAAGCATAGTTGAAAATACGTTTGCAACACCGTCGGCGTCAAGCCCTGCCATTTTTCCGGTAAGTTCCAGATAAGCGTAGTACAGCATCCAGCCGCCAACCATTGTATAAAACATCATCAGAAGAATGCTGCCTAGAATGCTTATCCATTTAAAGGCGTGCCATTTTGTGCCCTTTGGTTCGAGCTTTTCAAAAGCCCTGCCCATTCCCAGATGACTTGCTCTGCCGACGCTGAATTCACACACAAGAATCGGCAGACCAAGAATAATAAGAAATATAAGATACATTACAATAAATGCAGCACCACCGTACATTCCGCATATGTAAGGGAACTTCCACACGTTGCCGATACCAACCGCACATCCTGCTGAGACAAGTATGAATCCCAGCCTTGATGCGAATTTTTCTCTCTCTGCCATAAAAACCTCTCAAATTCTATTTTATTTAAATAGATTATATATTGTTTTAGGGTGAATTTCAATAGTAACAGCTATAATGGACATTGTATGGAAATGTGTTGTCAAAATAAATGTGAAAGGAGATGCACTGCCATTATTTCAGTTTTTGCATACAATAAAGTATATTGAAGCATGAATGCCGAACGTGATAAATTAAATAAAATCGTTGTTTTTTCAGATAAGTTCCTGTTCGGTGTTCAATACTAACGAAATGAGGTATGGTAATGAATTTATATATAAAGGTGGGTTCAATTACGAATGCACAGCGTGGGCAACGTATTCTGCGCTCAAAGGGGTATAAAGCGCAGATAAAGAAAATTGAGAATCCTTCTAAAACGGACGGATGCGGATATACACTTGAGGTATCTTCAGATGATGATACACCGGTGAAAATACTGGAAAAAAATAAAATAAAGATCAGGGGTGTTGAGATGCTATGATTTACCTGGATAATAGTGCTACCACTAATCCGAAACCAAATCCTGTTTTAGCCTCTGTAGGCAATGCAATGAAAAATTTCAGCTATAACAGCGGCAGGGGAGGTTACAGGCAATCGGTCCTGGCCGCTGAAAAGATATATGATGTACGTGAAAAAATAGGCGGTTTGATTTCGTTTTCACCACAGAATATAGCTTTTACTCCGAACTGTACACTGGCACTGAATATGGCGATAAAGGGCAGTGTGAAAAAAGGAGATCATGTGATTATTTCCTGTATGGAGCATAATGCTGTTTCAAGACCTGTTGATGCATTGGCAAAAAAGGGAATCATAACGTATGATGTTGCGGCACTTGGAAGCAGTGCAGAGGAAACGGTAAATCATTTCAGAAGGCTTATCAAAAAAGAAACCTCTCTGATTATCTGTATGCACGCATCAAATGTATTCGGTTATGTGTTTCCTATCAAGGAAATCGGCGCTCTGTGCCGTGAAAACGGAATACGCTTTATTGTGGATGCTGCCCAGAGCTTAGGTGTATTAAATGTGAATGGGAATGATTGTAATATTGATATACTCTGTGCACCGGGACATAAGGGTCTGTACGGACCTATGGGTACAGGCTTTATGGCAGTAGGTGATGATGTAGAGCTTGAGACGATTGTTGAGGGCGGTACAGGTTCTTCATCCATGTCACTCAGTCAGCCTGATTTTCTTCCTGACCGCTTTGAATCAGGAACGCTGAACAACAGCGGAGTTATAGGGCTTGGTGCAGGAATTGATTTCGTTAAAGCAAAGAGAATTGATCATATTTACAGTCATGAATTAAGTATTGTGCAGATGCTTCATAAAGCACTGGAGAAAAACAGTAATGCAGTACTTTATACACCATTCCCTGAGAAAGGCAGCTTTGCTCCGATACTTTCCTTTAACTACGCTGATTACCCTTCGGAAAAGACCGCGACGCTGTTAGCTGACAGGGGAATTGCAGTGCGTGCAGGTCTTCACTGTGCACCATTGGCTCATCGGTCGTTAGACACGATGGACAGGGGAACCGTAAGAATAAGTCCGTCCGTATTTACAACCCAACGTGAATGTGAAATTTTTTTGAATACTTTAAAAAAACTTTGATATTCCCTTTATTTCTCGCATATTGTGTGTTAAAATATTTCTATAAGCAAAAATGTTTTTAAGGAAGTATAATATGTTAGAACGAATGACAGATACTTTAAATAAAATACTGAGTGTGTTTTCCACATTTTCAATAACAGACTTTTTAGATATTGTTATGGTTTCCATTGTTATCTATATATGTATACGCATTATAAGAGAGACAAGAGCCATACAGCTTGTAAAAGGTCTTATTTATCTTGCTGTAGTATACGGAGTAGTAAGGCTTCTCAATATGGAAGCGTCGAGCTTTATTTTTAAGGCGATTTTTTCAAATATTCTTATTATTCTTGTTATTCTGTTTGCACCTGAGGTCAGAAAGATTCTTGAACAGGTCGGACATGGTGCAACCGCTAAAAATCTGAAAGCAATTATTCATCCGGGTGTCGCGGTGGAAATTGCAGAGATTTCAAACGCTATTGAGTCCGTCTGCAAGGCCTGTTCGGATATGAGTGACCAGAAAATAGGTGCACTCATATGCTTTGAGAATAATACCCTTCTCGGAGATGTTATTGCTACAGGAACGGAGCTTCACGCTAAAGTTTCCAAAGAGCTTGTTGAAAATATATTTTTTCCCAAATCACCGCTTCACGATGGTGCTATGGTGATTCGTGACGGTGAGATTTATGCTGCCGGCTGTATTCTTCCCCTGACGAAGAAAACGGTTTCTACCGCACTTGGTACAAGGCACAGAGCCGGTATAGGCCTTACGGAGCAGAGCGATGCAATTGTTGTTATCGTCAGCGAAGAAACAGGATTTATTTCCGTTGTTCAGAACGGAACACTTCAGAGAGATATTTCAGACGGTGATCTGAGAGATATTCTTATGACTGCTTTTGTTCCGTCAGGCTCCTCCTCCGATGACAAGATAATAACAAGACTTGTAAGGAGGATAAAAAAATAATGCCTAAAGAGAAAAATGGTAAATTTTCTATCAGAAAATTAATTTACAATGATAAATATCTGATTATTATTTCAATTATTTTAGCGGTGATTATATGGATTGTTACATCTATGAATCTGTCACCTGAAACCTCAAAGACCATAACGGTTCCCGTAACGGTTGATTTTTCCGATTCAGCTGCTGAACAGCTTGGCATAAAGTGCTTTGGTGATGAAAAGGTTGATGTTGATGTAACAATAAGCTGTAAAAAATACCTTGCTAAGGATATCACAGCCGATGATCTGAATGTGTATCTTCAGACAAATGTTGTAACCTCCAGCGGTAATTATGATGTTCCGATTAAGGTGGATACATCTGAAAATGCAGATTTCAAGGTTACAAGCTATTACCCTACAGTATATAAGGGTTACTTTGATGTTGAAGATGAAAAGACAATGGATGTCGATGTCAAATTTTCAAAAAATGATTTTATTGAGGAAGGTTACACAATGGGTCAGCCTTTGCTCAGTGAGAGTACGGTTACTGTAAAAGGACCGCGTTCATATGTCTCTCAGGTGGCATCTGTTTCCGCTATAATCAATGTTGATAATAAGCTTAAGACGACGACCTCTATGGATTTGCTGGCAACTGCTTTTGACAGCAACGGTACGAAGGTTAATTATGTTACGATTGAAACAGGCGGAGAAAATCTTACAGTTACAATACCTGTTCTAAAGGAAATGGAGCTTGATGTGGCTGTGAATTTTGCGGGCAAACCGAGCAGGCTGAATATTGATGATTTTAATGTATCGTACAGTGTAAACCGTGTCAATGCAGGTGTGCTGGAGGATGCGAATATAACCAAAGCAACAATCGGCAGCATTGATTTTTCAAAATTAAGAGCAGGGGAAAATAAGTTCACCTTTAATGTTGAGTCACTGGACGGCTTTGTTATTCTTGATAATATCAAGGAAATTGAAGTGACGGTAAATGTTCCGTCAGATTATGTTGCTAAAAATGTATCGGTAAATTCTGATAATATCAAGATTATCAATGTTCCTGAAGGCTATAATGCTTCGGTTGTGGGAATAAGTGCAGGAGAGGTTACAGCCATAGGACGCGAGAATATTCTTGAAAGTATTACAAGTGCAAATGTCAGTCTTGTCGTTGATTTATCAGGGGCTGATGCTGATAAAATGAATGTCGGTACACATTCCTATAAAACCACAACGGCACTGGGTAATTCCGATACCTGCTGGATTTACGGCGATTATACGGCAGATGTTAGCATAACAAAGAAATAAAATGAAAACAGACATTGATTGAGATGTGAGTCTCAGCTTCAATGTCTGTTTTTTATTTGGCTTATCTGTTAAATTATGTAGTATAAAATAATGCTTTGTTCTGTGATTTGGAATATCTGTAAACGCTCATTTCAATTCCCAGTGCAAGATATATACAAAGTGATGATGAACCTCCGGCAGAGAACAACGGCAGAGTGATACCGATACAAGGCAATAAGGAAAGCTCCATACCGATGTTAATGAATATCTGAGCGAAAAGCATAACTGCAATTCCGCTGCACATCAGGTAGCCAACATTATCTCTCGCCTTAAGACCGGTAAGCATTACCCTTACAATCAGTATAAGCAGAAGCAGGATGACTGCAAGTGTGCCAACGTATCCGAATTCTTCACCTGCAACCGATAAAATCATATCATTGTCGTTTACAGGAACGGCGCCGCTCTGCGTCATACTTCCGTTAAGAAAGCCTTGTCCAAACCAACCGCCTGACCCCATAGCAATTTTGCCGTTTGTCTGCTGATAAAGCGTGTCGGCATACTGCTCGGGATAGAATAATGCGGTTATTCTTTCACGCTGAAGTCCGTCGATGATGTTCAGCTTCCAGGCTGCGGCAAAGGCTACGATGATTGCACATATGCCTGCCACAAAATAGCCGATGTTTATCTTTGCAAAGAAAAGCATACCGATGAACATAATCAGGAAAATAAGTGCTGAGCCGGCATCACCTGTTGCAACAACCAGTGCCACAGGTATCATTCCGTGAATGACCAGCGGTATGATCGTTTTCAGCCTGTTGATTTTATCCTTAACCATATCCAAGTGATAGGAGAAGGAGATGATAAATCCTACCTTTAACAGCTCAGAGGTCTGAAAGGTGAATACACCTAAATCAAGCCAGGACTTTGCATCAGGACGGTCAGGGTTGGCCGCCTTACCGAACAGCATCGTGATAATCATAAGACCTATGCAGCCGGCTGCAATTAGCGGCCATAGCTTTGATATGATTTCATAGTCAATGTTGCACACAATCAGTGCGATAACGATTCCGCCGAAAACGGATACAAGCATTGATTTTACACCGCCTGAGATGATTCCGCCGTCTTTCAGGCTTGAATATGTGGCGCTGTATACGAGTATAAGACCGTACATAGAAGCGATGAGCGAGATGAAGAGAGTAACAAAGTCAAGTCCGCCGAAAAAGCCTATTCTGTTTTCTTTCATAATCGGTTATCGCCTCCAATCGGTGTGTTATGTTAATGTTGTAAATAATGTAGATACATCTCTGACATATATATTATATTAAAATACATTCATGCTTTCAAGTCAATAATAAAATTATGTCTACTTTGTTAAATTTAGTATTGGAATATTTTATTTACTATGCTATAATATATAAATCTTATTATAAATATAAAAGGGGCATTTGCTATGTTAACAGATATTGAAATTGCACAGCAGGCTAAAATGAAAAAGATTACTGAAATTGCTGAATCAATCGGTATTTCAGAGGATGAGCTTGAGCCGTACGGCCATTATAAAGCAAAGATTTCAGACAGTGTGTTAAAGAGAATGGCAGATAAAGAGGACGGTAAGCTGATACTTGTTACAGCAGTTAATCCGACACCTGCAGGTGAGGGTAAGACAACTGTATCCATCGGTCTCGGTCAGGGTATGGCCAAGATCGGCAAAAATGCAGTAATCGCACTTCGTGAGCCGTCACTGGGCCCTGTTTTCGGAATTAAGGGCGGTGCTGCCGGAGGCGGATATTCTCAGGTTGTGCCTATGGAGGATATCAATCTTCATTTCACAGGTGATATGCACGCCATTACGAGTGCAAACAATCTTATGTGTGCTATCCTCGATAATCATATTCAGCAGGGCAATGTGCTCGGTATTGACCAGAGACGTGTACTTGTTAAGCGCTGCCTTGATATGAATGACCGTGCTCTGAGAAATATTGTATGCTCACTTGGCGGCAAGCTGAATGGTATTCCGCGTGAGGATCATTTTATTATTACCGTTGCATCTGAGGTTATGGCAATCCTCTGTCTTGCTGAGGATTTGTTTGATTTAAAGAAAAGACTCGGCAATATCCTTGTGGCATATACCTATGACGGTAAGCCTGTTTACTGCCGCGATATCAAGGCGGACGGCGCTATGACCGTTCTTCTGAAGGATGCAATCAAGCCGAATCTTGTGCAGACTCTTGAAAATACGCCTGTTATTATGCACGGCGGTCCTTTTGCAAATATTGCGCACGGCTGTAATTCAATCCGTGCTACAAAAACGGCAATGAAGCTTGGCGATTACTGTATTACTGAGGCAGGCTTCGGCTCTGACTTAGGTGCTGAAAAATTCCTTGATATCAAGTGCCGTTTTGCAGGTATTAAACCGTCCTGTATTGTTCTTGTTTCTACAGTACGTTCCATGAAATATAACGGCGGTGTTCCAAAGACTGAGCTTGCACAGGAAAATATGGAGGCTCTTGAAAAGGGCAGTGTAAATCTCGGTGCACATATTGATAATCTGAAAAAGTTCGGTGTGCCTGTCGTTGTGGCAATCAACCATTTTTATGCCGATACGGATAAGGAAATTGAGTTTGTAAAGCATTTCTGCGAGAGCAAGGGTGCTGATTTCTCTGTGACAAAATGCTTTGCACAGGGCGGTGAAGGTTCAACCGAGCTTGCACAGAAGGTTGTTGACGCCTGTGAAAGGGAAAATGATTTCCATCATCTTTATGATACGGATATGCCGCTTTACGATAAGATTGAAACGATTGCTAAGGAGATTTACGGTGCAGACGGTGTAGATTACACGAAAGAGGCAAAGAAGAGCATTGACGAGTTCATTGCTCTGGGTGCAGATAAAATGCCTGTTTGCATGGCGAAAACCCAGTACAGTCTTTCAGATAATCCAACAGCACTTGGCAGACCGCAGAATTTCAGAATCACGGTTTCATCTGCAAGCCTTTCAAACGGTGCAGGCTTTATTGTGTGTCAGACAGGCTCAATTATGACGATGCCGGGACTGTCCAAAAATCCTGCAGCATACAGTATTGATATTGATGAAAACGGTAATACGGTAGGACTTTTCTGATGAAAGAATATAAAACGGATAGCTATGATGAGACAGTGGCACTGGGTGAGCAGATTGCTAAGGAGCTGCCTAAGGGCTCTGTGATTGCTTATCTCGGCGGTCTCGGTATGGGCAAAACTGCTTTTACAACAGGAGTTGCCAAAGGGCTCGGTATTGATGCTGACGTGTCCTCTCCGACCTTTGCAATCTGTAATACCTATATCGGTAGTGCGAATACCCTTTATCATTTTGATATGTACCGTGTAGATGGCTGGGACGACTTGTATTCAACAGGCTTTTTTGATTTTCTTGATACAGATGCATATATGGCAGTGGAGTGGAGTGAAAACATTTACGGTGCACTGCCTGATGATACCTGTATGGTTGAAATTTCTAAAGCAGATGAGAATACGAGGACCTTTAAAATATATAAAAAATCAGAGGTCGAGGAATGATTTTATCCATTGATTCGGCGTCGGTTACGGCATCTGCAGCTCTGACCGATGGTGAAAATGTAATAAAAAGTGAATTTATAAATGCAGGTCTGACCCATAGTGAAACCCTTTTGCCTATGATTAAGCGAGTTATGCAGGGATATGATTTCAAAGAACTTGATGCCATTGCAATTACAGCAGGACCGGGCTCCTTTACAGGGGTGAGAATCGGTGTTGCAACTGCTAAAGGGTTGGCATTTGACGCCGGTATTCCCTGTATCAGTGTTTCAACGCTGGAGGCAATTGCGTATAAGCATATTGATAAAAATGCTGTTGTATGCGCTCTTATGGATGCAAGGCGTATGCAGTTTTATAACGCACTGTTTCAGATTGAAAACGGTGTTGTGACAAGGCTTTGCAGTGACAGAGCCATTTCGCTCGAGGATTTAAAAGAAGAGCTTAAGACATATGAAAATGTAATACTTTCCGGTGACGGAGCAGAGCTTTGTTACAATCATATCGGACTTGACAATGTTACACTTGCTGAGGAGGAAAGCCGATATCCTGATGGTGTCAGCGTTTCAAAATCAGCTTTGAATAAAGAAAAAATTTCAGCCGCACAGCTTATGCCTGTTTATCTCAGATTAAGCCAGGCAGAACGTGAGCTGAAACTGAAAAAGAGTTAAAACAATTGTGATGAAGGAGAATAAATATGATAGCTATAGGAAGTGACCACGCTGGTTTTCCGCTTAAGGAGGAAATTAAAAAATTCTTAGATGAAAGTAAAGTTGAATATGTTGATGTAGGCTGCTATTCACCGGAACGTTTTGATTATGCCATTTCCGCTCAGAAGGCTTGTGACAAGGTTGTGTCAGGCGAGTGTGATAAAGCAATCCTCTGCTGCGGTACAGGTGTAGGTATTTCGATGGCGGCGAATAAGGTGAAAGGCATTCGTGCCTGCTGCTGCTCTGATTATTTCAGTGCGAAATATACAAGAGCGCATAATGATGCAAATGTGCTTTGTATGGGCGACAGGGTAATCGGTGCAGGACTTGCCTGTGAGCTTGTTGACGTGTTCCTGAACACTGAATTTGAAGGCGGACGCCACGCAGTACGTGTTGACCAGATTATGGCAATTGAAAAGGGCGAAAAGCTTTATTGATAAATACATAATGAAATGACAAAAGCCACAAACAAGTATGTTTGTGGCTTTTGTCATTTTTGCTGCATTTTATTTTTCGGATAAAATTTCGATTATGGAGTCGAGCTGTGCCTTTGGTACACCGAAATCAGAAAGGCAGTTATATGTCTTTTCACTTAAAGTATTTCCCTCAGCTTTCATAACAGCTTCATAATATCCGCTGTCTGTAATGCCTGTTATTTTTCTTGTTCCGCCGATTGTTCCGAGATTGGAGAACAGATAATCCTTGTATAAATCCTCTTCACAAACACCCAGCAGAGCATTGACTAAAAAGGCAATCATACCTGTTCTGTCTGTTCCGATATTGCAGTGGAAAATCAGAGGATAATTTTCAGGCTTTGAAAGAATTGAAAAAACGCTGAGTATCTGCTCTTTGTTGTCCTCAAACATATTGCCGTTCCATTCCATAGGACAGTTGTAATAATTGATATCAGCACCTAAAGGACTTGATGTGATCTGACCTGTTTCTCCGTCAGCCACCTTGCGCAAATCAATTTCGGATTTTATACCAAGCTCATCACGCATAGTTTTTATACCCTTGTCGGTGATTTCGATATTTACAGACGGTGCACTGCTTTCGTTCAGACGGCCGCAGCGGTAAATCAGACCCTGTTTTGTTCTTGCTCCGCTTTCTGTTTCCCAGCCGCCGAGATCACGTACATTGGTAACGCCGTCCACATCCATATTTCTTGGGCAGTCACCCTCTGTTTCAAACTGCATTACCTTTCCTGTAACACCGTTTTCGGTTACAGTCCAGTAATATGTTGTGTCAATTTTAAAATTGCTTACGGAAATACTGCTGCTTGAAGAGGAATAGGAAACTGCATCGGACATATCACTGCTTTCGCTGATATTCAGTACATATTTACCGTTTGCGTTTTCACTGTCACTCAACACAAATTCAACGGATACAGGCTTGCTGTATTCCTTTTTTCCGTTGGTGTAAAGGAAAGTAAGAATGCTTGATGAATTCAGATAGCTTTCCTGCTTTTTGGTATGAATGTCTATAGCCTTAACATCATTGTCGGAAATGCCGATTGTTTCCTGCACTGTTGAGGTGTCAGCTGAACAGCCCGAAACCATTGTAACAACAAGCAGGGCGGATAACAGAATGCTGAATATCTTTTTCATACGCTTTCTCCTGTATTTCTATATTATGGATATTCTTATATTTTAAATTATAGCATACATATATCTGTTGAGCAATAAAATATATTTGCTTTTTTAACTACTTTTATCAATTATTTTATTTATATGTTGCCTTTTTTACTTTAAATGTGTAAAATAGATTAGATATATTTAGAGAGGACAATTTCAAATGGTATATAATAATGTGCTTGAGGCTATAGGGCATACACCTATGGTAAGGCTTAATAAAATGACAGACGAGGATTCAGCTGATATTCTTGTGAAATTTGAGGGACTGAATGTAGGCGGCTCAATCAAAACAAGAACGGCTTACAATATGATTTGCGATGCTGAGGCAAAGGGGCTTATCAATGAAAATACAATCATTGTTGAACCGACAAGCGGTAATCAGGGTATAGGTCTTGCTCTGGTCGGTGCTGTTCGCGGCTATAAGACGATTATCATTATGCCTGATTCAGTAAGCCGTGAAAGAAGAATGCTTGTTGAACACTACGGTGCTAAGGTTATACTGATCCACGATGCAGGAAATATCGGCGACTGTATTGAGGAATGCTTAAATACAGCACTGAGAATGCGCGATGAAAATCCGAATGTTTACATACCGCAGCAGTTTGAAAACCCTGCCAATCCTATGGTGCACCGTCACCATACCGGACTGGAAATTCTTGAGCAGGTTGCAGGACCTATTGACGGCTTCTGCTCAGGTATAGGCACAGGCGGAACCATTACAGGTATAGGTGAGGTACTTAAGGCACAGAATCCTGATATCACAATCTGGGCGGTTGAGCCGAAAAATGCAGCCATTCTTGCAGGCGGTACAGTCGGTACACATAATCAGATGGGTATCGGCGACGGTGTTATTCCTGACATTCTGAATCAGAATATTTATGAGGATATCTGCATCATCACAGATGAGGAAGCAATCAACACCTCAAAGGATCTGGCGAGACTTGAGGGAATTATGTGCGGAATCAGCAGCGGCACAAATGTTGCGGCTGCAAAAAAGCTGGCTAAAAAGCTCGGCAAGGGTAAGACGGTCGTAACCGTTCTGCCGGATACTGCTGAACGCTATTTCTCAACTCCGTTATTTGAAAATGATTAACGCGATAAAGGTATAATAGAATGATTTTAAAAACTCCGTCCTTCTATAAGGATTTTAAATGTATTGCAGGCGACTGTCCTGATTCCTGTTGTCAGGGCTGGGAGGTTGATGCAGACGATGAATCACTTGGATTTTATAAAACCCTGACAGGTGATATACGCAATCGGATTGACAGCGTTCTTGACTATGATGAATTCGGCAATACGATTTTTCGGCTTGCCGATAAAAAACGCTGTCCTTTCCTGAATGCTGAAAATCTTTGCGATATGCATATTGCAATCGGCGGGGAACATACACCGTATACCTGCCGTATGTTCCCAAGATTTATTAACGATTTCGGCGGTACAAGGGAAATGGGTGTATCCTTTTCCTGCCCTGTTGCGTCGGATATGATGTTCGGATTAACCGAGCCGATGCGCTTCGTGAGTGAGCTGAATGAGCTTCCTCCTGAACTGAATGAGATTGATGCTCAGACCTATTTTTATCTCGTACAAGCACGTGAAAAAGCCTTTTCAATCGTGCAGGACAGAACGCATCCCATTCATCAGAGGCTTATCAGTCTGCTTGATTTCGGTGTTGAAATTCAAAAGGATTTGGAAGAATACGAAGAGGGCAGTGACGATATCGACTTTTTTGATGTTTTTAGAAATCCTGAGCTGATTAATCCGCAGTGGATTGACAGGGTGAACAGCGGAAAAGTCAAGCCTGTGTCCGACGAAATATTTAATGAAAATATTGCATCATATTTTATTTTCAGATATTTCCTGACTGCTGTCAATGATTACGATGTTCTGTCCAAAATCAAAATGGCGGTTATAGGTGTGCTTATTGTTACATATTTCGGTGAGGACAGCTGGACAATCCACCTGTGGAGCAAGGAAACCGAGCATTCTCAGTATAATATGGATCGATATAGAGAACTACTCAAAAACGCAAAATGCCTGTCTGTTGAAGAATTGAAGAAAAAGTTAAGTAAATAAATTATTGTTGAGTGTAGGGGAGGGTCTCCGTGCCCTCCCAAAAAATTATGAAACGGGCAGGCGTGGAAACCTGCCCCTACAAATGAACAGGAATACTATTGAAATATCGTAGGGGCGGATTCAATATCTGCCCAAAGGTATTAAATAAAAGGAGTGTTTGCTAACACTCCTTTTTCTATAGTATTACGATTTGTGCTCTTTGCTCTGTTCCGCAGGGCAGGGGGTTTTTATATCCCAGATTATAAAGGTCTGTGCACCTGCATTCAAGCTCAAACAGCCTTTGACCTGATTCGCTTAAATCTTTCACATCGTTATATCGGCTTATGATTGGCAGATTCGACGTTTCTTTCATTTTGCTCAGAATTTCTTGTCCCTTTTCATTAAAGCCTAAAACGCGTATATATGGCACGTCACGGCTGTATTCTTTCGTTATGCCCATATATGCTTTCAGCATTATTCTGCGTATTCTTGAGTGCGTGTAGCGCTTGGTTTTGATTTTATCGTATATTTCCTCAAGGCTTACTGAGGTTCTGACGGCATCAATGATTCTGTTTTCAAGTCCCTCACTGACATCTTCAATCTGTAAAAAATCCTCTTTGCTCATTGTTCTGAGCTTTGAAAGGATTGCAGTCTCACAGTTTTTTATTGAGCAGATATTGTCAAGGCTCAGTTCTTTTCTTATCGCCGACGCACTGTATTTTTTATCGTCGGTATCGTGACCCTTTCCGATACGCTTTACCGCTTTGCAGGGGAGTGTGGTTTCACCGATATATTCAATTGCGAGAATATTATTCGGTGTGTCAAGGATATCACTTTTTATAACTTCCTGACGTGCAGCAGGATAAGAGAGACCCTCCTTCATTTTGCTGATTATTTCATTTTCACACGCCTTAATTTTTTTGCTGACAGCTGTTAACTCATCAATGTTATTACACTCAGCACCGAAAGCAATTTCGTCAACAACACCTGTTGCCTCCAGAATCTGCACAGCATATTTTGCAAAGCCGTTTGCAGACATTACCGAGTAAGCACAGGGCAGTTCTATAATTAAATCAGCACCATTCTTTAAGGCAGTCTCAGCTCTTGTGAATTTATCATAAACTGCAAACTCACCGCGCTGTACAAGGCTGCCGCTCATAACGCAAACAACACCGTCAGAGCTTTTCTTTACAGTGTCAATCAGATACTTATGACCGTCATGAAATGGATTAAATTCGCAAATAATGCCTGTTATCATAAAAATTACCTATAAAGTCCTTGACATAATAATATATTATATATTATTATAATACTAAATAAAAATAACTATTTCAACAGTTGGAGGAAATATTTTGAAAATTCTTGTTATTAACTGCGGCAGTTCATCACTCAAGTATCAGTTAATGGATATGTCAGATGAATCTGTTCTCTGCAAAGGTGCTATTGAAAGAATCGGTATGAAAATCAATGGCGGTGAGGAAAATGTTATCGTTAAGGTGAATGGTGAAAAGCATACCTACGATAAGGAGCTTCCTACGCATACAGATGCTTTTAATGAGGTTAAGTATATTCTTTCTGAGGGTGAGTACAAGGTTATCAGCTCATTCAATGAAATTGATGCAATCGGTCATCGTGTTGTTCAGGGCGGTGACAAGTATACACAGAGCACACTTATTGACGATGAGGTTGTAAAGACTCTTGAAGAGCTTTCACCTCTTGCTCCGCTTCACAATCCTGCAAACCTTCAGGGTTATAAGGCTTGTCTTGAGGTTGTCGGTCCTGACGTTCCTCAGGTTGCTGTATTTGATACAGCGTTCCACAGCACAATGCCTGCTAAGGCATATATGTATGCTGTTCCTTATGAGTATTATGAAAAGTACGGTGTCCGCCGTTACGGTTTTCACGGTACATCACATAAGTTTGTTTCCCACAGAGTGGCTGACAAAATCGGCAAGAACATAAATGATCTTAAGATTATTACCTGCCATCTCGGCAACGGCTCTTCAATCGCTGCTGTTAATCACGGTAAGGTTGTTGATACATCAATGGGCTTTACTCCTCTTGACGGCTTTATGATGGGTACACGCTCCGGCGGAGTTGATCCTTCAGTTGTTACATTTATTATGAAGAAGCTTGGTCTGGATCCTGATGCAATGGATAAGGTGCTTAACAAGGAATCCGGTGTGAACGCAATTTCCGGTATATCTTCAGATGACCGTGATATCTGTGCTGCACAGGCTCAGGGTAATGAAAGAGCAATCCTCGCTCACGAGATGCAGGCTTATGAAATTGCTAAATACATAGGATCATATATTGCAGCAATGAACGGTGTTGACGCCATTGTATTTACCGGCGGTATCGGTGAAAACGGTGTTTGGCTTCGTTCAAAGGTATGCTCATATCTCGGTTATATGGGTGTTCATATCAATGAGGCTGTTAACGAGAAAACACAGAAGGGTGCAGAGGCTGAGCTTACCAATCCTACTGACAAGGTAAGAGTATTTATTCTTGCTACTGATGAGGAGCTTACAATCGCACGTGATACTGCTGAAATTGTTAAAGCTCTTTAAGAATATAAATTATATTAAGTAAATTAATTTGATTTAAAATAAACTGTAAAGGAGGAGAAACAAATGCCTGAAATTAAGTATGAAATCACAGAGCATCTTGGCGTTATTTCTGAAACAGCAAGGGGCTGGACAAGAGAAGTTAATCTGATTTCATGGAACGGACGTGAGCCTAAGATTGATGTCAGGGACTGGTCACCTGATCATTCAAAAATGAGCAAGGGTCTTACCTTCACAGCTGATGAAGTTAAGGAACTTACTAAGATTGTTGAAAAGCTCGATTAATTTCAAAGGGTAACAGTATTCAAAAATATTGTTGCCCTTGACGTTTTATTATGAAGAAAATACATTTTACTTGATTTACTGCTTTTTGGATTGAGTAAAATTTGAGGTATAGAATTATGGAATGGACATCATTAAATGATTTAAGAGAGAAATATTTATCTTTCTTTGAAAGCAAGGGGCATTTAAGGCTTCCAAGCTTTTCACTTGTGCCAAACGGAGATAAGAGCCTGCTTCTTATTAACTCAGGTATGGCACCGATGAAAAAGTATTTTACCGGCGAGGTTACTCCTCCGCGCAAGAGGGTTACAACCTGTCAGAAATGTATACGTACACCTGACATTGAAAATGTTGGTAAAACAGCACGTCACGGCACTTTCTTTGAAATGCTCGGTAACTTCTCCTTCGGAGATTATTTCAAGAAAGAGGCTACTGCATGGGCGTGGGAGTTCTGTACGCAGGTGCTTGAAATGCCTGTGGACAAGCTTTATATCACCATTTATGAAAATGATGATGAAGCCTTTGATATCTGGACGAAGCAGAACGGTGTTGCCCCTGACCATATTGTAAGACTCGGCAAGGCTGACAATTTCTGGGAGCACGGCTCTGGTCCCTGCGGTCCTTGTTCCGAGATTCATTTTGACCGCGGTGAAAAATACGGCTGCGGAAAGCCGGACTGCGGTCCGGGCTGTGAGTGTGACAGATATGTTGAGTTCTGGAACAATGTTTTCACTCAGTTCGATAACGACGGAAACAACAATTACACACCTCTTGACCATCCGAATATTGATACAGGTATGGGACTTGAAAGACTTGCATGCATTATGCAGGATGTGGATAACATCTTTGAGGTTGACACCGTTCAGAACATTATGAAAAAGATTTCTGAAATTTCAGGTGTAACTTACCACGAGGATGAAAAGAACGATGTTTCTCTTCGTGTAATAACCGACCATGTCCGTTCATCAACCTTTATGATTGGTGACGGTGTTATTCCTTCAAACAACGGCAGAGGCTATGTTTTAAGACGTCTCATACGCCGTGCGTGCCGTCACGGAAGGCTTTTGGGCATTAACGAACCATTCCTTTATAAAGTATGTAAAACCGTAATTCAGGAGAATGCAGGGGCTTATCCTGAGCTTGCAGATAAGGAAGAGCTTATCACAAAGGTTATTCTTTCTGAGGAGGAGTCCTTCGGCAAAACCATTGATGCAGGTCTTGCACTTCTTGATGAGTATATTTCAAAGATGGATGGCAATGTGTTCTCGGGTGAGGATGCGTTCAAGCTTAACGACACATACGGCTTCCCGCTTGATCTGACTAAGGATATACTTGAGGAAAAGGGAATTACCGTTGACGAGGACAAGTTCAACGCGCTTCTTGCGAATCAGAAGTCAACTGCACGTGCTGCACGCAAGGATGCAGGTGCAGATGCCTGGAAGGGTAATTCCGTTAAAATTGATACGGATAAGACAGAGTTTGTAGGTTATACAGATTTTGAATGTGATGCAAAAATCACAGCGATTGTTAATGCTGACGGCGAGCTTGTAGATATGCTCGGTGCAGGTGAACAGGGTGTAATTGTTCTTGATAAAACTCCGTTTTATGCCGAGTCAGGCGGTCAGGTTGGTGACAGCGGTGTTGTTAAAAACGGCGACGGCAATGTGTTCCTTGTTGCGGATACATCAAAAAATGCTGACGGTATTTACCTCCACAGCGGTAATGTTTCAAAGGGCGTTATCAGCGTCGGTGACAGCGTAAATGCAAGCCTGAATGAGTTCAGACGTGCATCTATTATGAAAAACCATACAGCAGCTCATCTTCTTCAGGCTGCACTTCGTCAGGTGCTTGGCACACACGTTGAGCAGGCAGGTCAGCTTGTTAATGAAAAGGAAGTGCGTTTTGACTTTACTCACTTTAATCCTATGACTGCTGATGAGCTTGTTAAGGTTGAGATGCTTGTAAATCAGTTTATTATGCAGGCTCAGCCGGTTGTAATGCAGGAAATGCCGATTGAAGAGGCTAAGAAAATGGGTGCAATGATGCTCTTCGGTGAGAAGTACGGCGATATTGTACGTGTCGTTAAGGCAGGGGATTTCTCCACTGAATTCTGCGGCGGTACCCACGTTGCAAACAGCGGCGAGCTGGGTCTTTTCAAAATCATTTCAGAATCATCCGTTGCTGCCGGTGTAAGAAGAATAACAGCCCTTACAGGTATGAATCTTCTTGCTTATCTCAATCATAATGAGGCTATGGTTAAGCTGGTAGCAGCAGCCTTTAAGACCTCTGATAATGAAATCAATGAAAGAGCTTCAGCTATTATAACTGAGCTTAAGGATAAGGATAAGGAAATTCAGAAGCTGAATGCTGAACTCACAAAGCTGAAGAGTGCGGATATGTTTTCAAAGCCTGTTATGATTGACGGTCTTGAGCTTTACACTGCAAAGGTTGACGGCACAACGCCTGATGCTCTTCGTTCAATGGGTGATGATCTTAAGGCAAAGAGTGATAACGTTGTGGCTGTTATTGCAGGTGTTAACGGCGAAAAGGCAAACCTTGTTGCCGTATGCGGTAAAAATGCAATTGCTAAGGGTGTTAAAGCCGGTGACCTTGTACGTGAAATTGCTAAGCTGGCAGGCGGTGGCGGTGGCGGTCGTCCTGATTCAGCAATGGCAGGTGCAAAGGATTTGTCAAAGCTTGACAGTGCTATCGCAGCAGTTGAGGAAACCGTAAAGGGTATGATGAAGTGAGGTTAAAAATATGTGCTTGTTTTGTGAAATAATTGCAGGAAATATTCCGTCAACTAAGGTTTATGAGGATGATATGATTCTTGCATTCAAGGATATTGCGCCTGTTGCGCCTGTTCATATTATCGTTGTACCGAAGATTCATATTGAATCTGCAAATGATGTTACATCGGAGAACAGTAAATATGTTGCAGCTATATTTGAGAAAATTCCTGAGATTGCAAAGTCACAGGGTATTGACTCTTACAGAATTATCAATAACTGCGGTGAGGATGCAGGACAGACTGTTAAGCACCTTCATTTCCATATTATCGGCGGAGTGAAAATGGGAGAAAAAATCATATGAGCGAAGAATACTATACTCTGAAAATTGCAGGCGTTGAACGTCAGCTCAAGCGCTTTGCTGTTTCAGACAGTCTGGACATTGCGGCTTTTATCCTGTTTGGTGATGTGGAGCTTACTGAGGCCTGTGCAAAGGCACTGCTTGATAAGTGCCCTGATTTTGACTATATTGTCACACCGGAGGCGAAGTCAATTCCTCTTGCCTATGAGATGAGTAAAATCAGCGGCAAGAAATACATAGTAGCACGTAAGGGTGTTAAGGTGTATATGGATCATCCTGTTGAATATACTGTAAGAAGTATAACCACACAGAAGGAGCAGACACTCTATCTCGGTCACGAGGACGGCGATTTGCTTAAGGATAAAAGAGTTCTGATACTTGATGATGTGATTTCAACAGGTGAAAGCCTTAAGGCGGTTATCGGCCTTGTTGAGGCATTCGGCGGTAATATCGTAGCCAGTGCAGCACCTCTGGCAGAGGGTGACGCTGCTGACAGAACCGATATCGTTTTCCTCGAAAAGCTTCCGCTGTTTTTTAAATAATATTTATTATAGCCACTGTGTAAATAGTGGCTATTGTTGTATAAGGTGAGTTTCTTATGAAAAAAATATTCTCATTGTTGCTCTCAATTGTTGTTATGTTGACAGTATGCTCTTGTTCAGCCGATAAAAAAAGTATAAATATTGACGGATTTGTTCCGTTCAATTGTTCAAATTCGTGTGTGTTTTCCAATAGTAAGTCAGACTATTACCTTATATTTGATAATGCTGAATTTATTTTCAACGGCAAGATAGTTTATAACAACTATGGTGCTGATAGCGGAGAGTACAAAGTTTATGGTGACAATAGCAAAAAAGGTACCTACGTCCTCTATGAGCCTGATTACAATATCGAGTTTTATGGATTTGATGAGGAAAACAGTGCTCTCTTTTTCAAAGATACCGACAATGGTATTTTTTACAGAATGGTTGTTGATTTCAATGATACTGTTACTGCACAGGAACCTACCATAGTATATCGTGGAAATGCGTTGCCAATACATTCGGAGGCTGATAACATTGTGCTTGAAACAGAAGAGGGTTACATTTCCTTTAATACTTTGAACGGCGAAACAACAGATTATCTTGAAAGCAGAGTGCCTGAAATATATCGTGACCAAGTTAAAATAACACCTGATAAGGCAATTAAAATTGCTGATGATTATGTGAAAAGCAGAGCACATAATGGCAGTATTGATTATCCGCTTGATGAATATGAGCCTGTTTTAGATGTATTAGCCAGTGATTTATTACTATTTCCGGATTTTAATTCACCAAATTTTGAACGCTTTTGGGGAGATGTTCCTGATTTTTGTTGGTGTATTGTTTATTATTTTGGTGATGAAGAATTACCTGCGGGTTGGCGTGTTGTTTATATCAATGCATTTGATGGCAATTTGTTTGGAACAGCTTTTACGCTTGCAGATTAATACTTATAAGAATGATCACCCAAGAGTTGGTAATAATACTCTTGGGTGATTTTATGTTTAAGGATAATAAAAAGGTCGTTATTGTCGGCGTCGGTATGGTGGGTATGAGCTACGCTTATGCTCTTTTAAATCAGAATATCTGTGATGAGCTGGTGCTTATTGATATCAATAAGGAGCGTGCAAGGGGAGAGGCTATGGACCTGTCTCATGGTCTGCCCTTTGCACCAAGCTCAATGAAAATTAGTTCCGGTGATTATCATTGCTGTTCTGATGCGGATTTGGTTGTTATATGTGCAGGTGCTCCTCAGGAGGAGGGTGAGAGCAGGCGTGACCTTTTGCAGAAAAATTTCAAGGTATTCAAGTCCATTGTTGATCCGATTGTTGAAAGCGGATTTAATGGTGTCTTTCTTGTTGCCTCAAACCCTGTTGATATTATGACGCAGTTCGTATATCATCTTTCAGGCTTTCCGGCCAACAGAGTTCTTGGCTCCGGTACGACTCTTGATTCAGCACGTCTGCGCCATATGATGAGTGATTATTTCAAGGTCAATCCGCGAAATGTGCACGCATACGTAATCGGTGAGCACGGTGATTCGGAATTTGTTGCCTGGAGCAATGCAGCTATTTCAGTTAATCCACTGAGCGAGCTGGAGGAAAGATATCCGCACTTAATGGAGGATATGCAGAAGATTGCTGTTGATGTCAGGGAGTCCGCCTATGAAATCATTAAGGCAAAGCGTGCAACGTATTACGGTATAGGTATGGTGCTTGCGAGACTTACAAGGGCAATTCTCTTTGATGAAAATTCTATTTTTACAGTATCTGCTTATCTGAAAGGCGAGTATGGAGAACAAGGGATATATGCCGGTGTGCCCTCAGTAGTGAATCATAACGGTGTCCGTGAGGTCCTGAAAATGAAATTGAATGATGAGGAGCAGAGGAAGTTTAAAGAATCGTGTGATATTTTAAAAGAGATGAAGGAAGAGATAGGGATATAACAGTTTGTTTATCAATAATGTTATTGATATTCCGTAGGGGACGATTCTATATCGTCCCAAAATATATAATAGAGGGCGGATATTGAATCCGCCCCTACGATATTTCAGAAGCGTTCCTGTCTATTTGTAGGGGCAGGTTTCCACGCCTGCCCGTTTCATAATTTTTCGGGAGGGCACGGAGACCCTCCCCTACACTAAACAATAATTTAGTTTATTTTTGTTCATAAATTTTTTACTATATATTTCTCTGATTATATGCTATAATATTAAAAAAATAATCGGAGAATGAGATATGTCTAATAATCAAAAAGAAACAAGTGAAAAAGAACCAAAAACTTTACTGCGTGATATTATCACCTTTATCGTACCGGTGGTGCTTGCTGTTATTGCTGCATTGCTGCTGAGAACCTATGTTTTTGCAAATGCTGTTGTGCCCACAGGCTCAATGCTCAATACCATTCAGGAAAAGGACAGAATCATTGCCAGCCGCCTTGCTTACAATAAGGATGATCCTGAAAGATATGATGTGGTTATCTTTAATTTCCCTGATGATGAAGAGCAGATTTTTGTTAAAAGAGTGATCGGTCTGCCCGGCGAAACGGTTGAGATAGTCAATGGCGTTGTGTATGTCACAAAAGTGAATGGTGAAACAGTACAGCTTGATGACAGCTTTGTGACGGCGTGTGTTCCTGAGGGGGATTTTGGTCCGTATGTTGTCCCTGAAAACAGTTATTTTATGCTGGGTGATAACAGAAACAGCAGTAAGGATTCACGCTTCTGGAACAATCCATTCGTAAGCAAGGATAAAATACTCGGCAAGGTTATGTTCAGGTATTATCCAAGCATAGGTAAAATAGAATAAATAAGTTGCTGAATGAATAAAGGAGATGTCCGAAAGACATCTCCTTTATTCATTATTTTCCATTACATATGTGCCGTCTGCCATTACGGCAATGGAATAAGGACCGTATTTGTAAAAACGCTTAACCATATTATTAAAGTTTATGTAATCGGAAACGGTGTAGTTACTGCCGTCGATTCTGCGTACCTTGTTATTATCACAGCAGACATAGAAATCGCCGTCATCATAACAGATGTACGTAGGGTTTATAAAGGTTTTTGCATCCTTACCGCCGATACGCAAATCAACCTTCATATTCTGGCAGGAATAACGGATAACACAGTTTTCTTCCGGACACACACTCCAAAAATATTTTCCCTCAAGTGACAGACACTTTACAGGCTTTTCGTGATAGTCAAATGAGCCGCTCCAGTCAAGCTCGCCTTCACGGTCGAATATGCCGGCTTCACCGTTAGGGTAGATAGCGAGCACACGCCTGTCGTAAAGCACCGCAGCCTCACACTGAACGAAGTTTGGTATAATTTCACTTATCCGCTTGAAGTTGGCACCGAATTTTTTTAAGAGATAAGCGCTTTTGGTGGATACGTCTATACTCTTGTTTTTAAAATCAACTACGGAATACTGGACCTTGTACTGATTGGGATTCGTAAGAGGAATTTTTTCAACAAGTATAACGGAATCATCGCTGTATTTTACTATATCAACAATTTCCTTTGTACTGATTAGCTGCAAGGTTATTCCTCCGTTTCCTCAAAGGTTGTGTTTGTCAGATATCCAAGAGTCATAAGGCTGTCCGTAAGATGTACATTTTCGACAAGCACATCAGGATGCGCCATAGCAATGTCAAAATTTGAAAAGTTCCAGAAGCTTTTGATACCGACCTTTACAAGCAAATCCGTAATTTCGCTCATATCATTTGACGGAATACAGGTGACTGCGCAAACAGGTTCATTATCAATGCAGAAATTTTCAATATAATTAATATGTCTTACAGGTATTCCTTTAATCATATTACCGCAAAGCGCTTCATTTTTATCGAAAATACCAATCAGCTTGAAACCGCTCTTCTTATTGAAAAGCTTGTTTGTAACAGCTTTACCCAGATTACCTGCACCGATAAGAATGGTCTTTATTTCCTTGTTTACACAAAGAATTTCACCGATTTTGCTGTGAAGCTCGGGTACATTATATCCGTATCCCTGCTGACCGAAACCGCCGAAGCAGTTAAAATCGTGCCTGATCTGTGACGCCGTTAATCCCATTCGTGCTGCAAGCTCTTTGGAGCTTATACGAACAATACCGTTTTCCTTCAGTGACTGCAGAAAACGATAATAACGGGGAAGCCGTTTGATGACGGATATTGAAATATCTTCCTTAGGCGACATTTTATTTTCCCTCTCTGATCATTATTTTGTCATTTCGGTGATGGTTTCCATTACATAGTCACCGAATTCACTGCAGGTACAGCCTGTGTCTCTGCCTGTTATTGTAAGCTTCTTCTCCTCAAACATACACTTGTCGAGTGCAGCCTCAAGAGCGTCAGCCTCCTTCTGATAACCGATGTGTGAAAGGAGCATAACAGATGCACGAAGCATTGAGCAAGGGTCAGCATACTGACCTCTGCCTTCCTTAATCATACGTGGAGCTGAGCCGTGAATCGCTTCAAACATAGCATATTTTTTACCGATGTTTGCTGAGCCGGCAGTTCCTACGCCGCCCTGAAATTCAGCAGCCTCGTCAGTGATGATATCACCATAAAGGTTAGGAAGAACAAATACCTTGAAATCTTTTCTTCTCATCGGGTCAATCAGCTTTGCTGTTGTGATGTCAACATACCAGTCGTCCGTTACGATATCCGGATATTCCTCACCGATTTTCTGAGCAGTCTTAAGGAATTTACCGTCAGTTGTCTTGATGATATTTGCTTTTGTGATGATAGAAACCTTGCCCTTGTTGTTCTTCTTCGCATACTCATAAGCAAGGCGTGCAATTCTTTCACAGCCCTCCTGTGTTGCAACAGTAAAGTCAACTGCAAGGTCATCTGTAATGTTTACACCGTGAGAGCCTACAGCGTAGCCGCCCTCCGTATTTTCTCTGAAGAAGGTCCAATCAATGCCCTCCTCAGGCACCTTTACAGGTCTCATATTTGCGAAGAGGTCAAGAGCCTTTCTCATAGCGACGTTTGCTGATTCAACGTTTGGCCATGGGTCGCCTGCTCTTGGGGTTGTTGTAGGGCCTTTCAGAATAACGTGACAGGATTTGAGTTCCTCAAGCACATCGTCAGGGATTGCCTTGTTGCAGGCAGCACGGTTTTCGATTGTAAGACCGTCAATCTCCTTGAAAGCAACCTTTCCTCTTGCTACTTCATCCTTAAGTAAGAATGCAAGAACTCTTTCACTTTCCTTTGTGATTACAGGACCGATACCGTCACCGCCGCAGATACCGATAACGATTGTATCAAGCGCATCATAGTCAGTGAAATCCTTGTCCTCTTTAATTTTTTTTGCACGTGCAAGCTGTGCTTCCATAAGTGAACGGAATTTTTCAACAGCTTCGTCAATAATCTGCTTTTCGTCAGCCATTAATATATATCTCCTTGTTCGTTTATTTATACGGCAGGGGAGGGGCACTCCGCCTGCCGATTGTGAATTATTTATTCATTTCTCTTGTGTAGTCAAGAAGTCCGCCGCAAGCGAGCATAGCTCTCTGACGATCTGAAAGGTGAGAGGAATCCAGCTCATACTCTTCACCCTTTGTTATATTCTTAAGAACAATCTGCTTTTTGTTTTCAATGCAGTCCTTGATGTCAGGGAGAGCAAGCTTATCCATCTGGTCAATTTTATCGTAGTCCTCTTCATTCATAAATGTGAACGGGAGAATACCTGCATTAACAAGGTTAGCAACGTGAATTCTTGCAAAGGATTTGGTAATAACAGCCTTAACGCCTAAGTAGAGCGGAACAAGAGCAGCATGCTCTCTTGATGAGCCCTGACCGTAGTTTGAGCCGCCGACGATGATGCCCTTGCCCTCCGCCTTGATTCTCTCAGGGAATGTCTCATCACATACACCGAAGCAATACTGTGAAAGGTGAGGAATGTTTGAACGGTATGGAAGAATCTTAGCGCCTGCAGGCATAATGTGGTCGGTTGTAATGTTGTCGCCAACCTTAAGCACAGCCTTTGCTGTGATGTTTTCAGGCAATGGCTCTGTGTGAGGGAAAGGCTTGATGTTAGGACCTCTGAGTACCTCAACGCTGTCAGCCTCTTCAGGTGAAGCAGGAGCCTCAATCATATTATCGTTTACAATGAATGCCTCAGGCATTGTGATTTCAGGAGCGTCACCGAGCTCACGTGGGTCGGTAAGATAGCCTGTGAGTGCAGATGCTGCTGCAACCTCAGGTGATACAAGGTAAATGCCTGCATCCTTTGTGCCTGAACGGCCTTCAAAGTTTCTGTTAAAGGTTCTGAGTGATACACCTGCTGAATTTGGTGACTGACCCATACCGATACATGGACCGCAGGCTGATTCAAGAATTCTTGCACCTGCATTAATCATATCTGAAAGTGCACCGTTGAGTGCAAGCATATTCAGAACCTGCTTTGAACCAGGAGCAATGCAGAGGGAAACAGATGGGTCAACGGTCTTGCCCTTAAGAATAGCGGCAACCTTCATCATATCAACATAGGATGAGTTTGTGCAGGAGCCGATAGCAACCTGGTCAACCTTGATTTTACCGATTTCGTCAGTGGTCTTAACTCGGTCAGGCATATGAGGACAAGCTGCCATTGGTGTGAGTGAGCAGAGGTCGATATCAATAACCTCATCATAAACTGCATCTGCGTCAGGCAGAATTTCCGTCCAGTCAGCCTCACGTCCCTGTGCCTTAAGGAAAGCAAGTGTAATTTCGTCTGAAGGGAAGATAGAGGTGGTTGCACCAAGCTCAGCACCCATATTTGTGATGGTAGCTCTTTCCGGAACAGAAAGTGTTTTAACACCCTCGCCGCCGTATTCAATGATTTTGCCTACGCCGCCCTTAACGCTCATAATTCTGAGAACTTCAAGAATTACGTCCTTAGCGGATACCCAAGGCTTAAGATAGCCTGTAAGGTTGATTCTTGTCATTTTAGGCATAGGAATGTAGTATGTGCCGCCGCCCATTGCAACAGCAACATCCAGTCCGCCTGCACCCATTGCAAGCATACCGATACCGCCGCCTGTAGGTGTGTGGCTGTCTGAGCCGATTAAGGTTTTACCCGGAATACCGAATCTCTCAAGATGTACCTGGTGGCAGATTCCGTTACCCGGACGGCTGAAGTAAATGCCGTGCTTCTTTGTAACACTCTGTATGTAACGATGATCGTCCGCATTCTCAAAGCCTGTCTGGAGTGTGTTGTGGTCGATATAAGCCACTGATTTTTCAGTCTTAACGCGGTCAACACCCATTGCCTCAAATTCAAGATAAGCCATTGTGCCTGTTGCATCCTGAGTAAGAGTCTGGTCGATTCTCAGACCGATTTCAGTGCCTGCAATCATTTCTCCTTCTACAAGGTGGGATTTAATAAGTTTTTGTGCTAAAGTAAGTCCCATTGATAAAAAATCCTCCTATTTGTTTATAAAATTAACAAAGTCTATTTTATTACAATTCACTTTAACTGTCAATGCCGGTTACAGAAATGTAATATAATTAATATATTATTAAATAACTATTAATACATTTTATAAGCAAATTTATCAGAGTGTTGAAATGGATTGGATTTTATGATAAAATAATACATTATATTGCGGCTTTATGGACATAAATAACTAATGAGGTGTTTTTTATGTCCAATCATAACCGTGAAAATACAAAGCTGACGAATAATCAGGAGCAGGAAAATAATGAAAATCAAAATGAGGATGCACAGGTAAGCAGTACGTCTGATTTTGAAACAGGCTCTATTACCGTATCGAAGGATGGTCATTTCATTCACTGCCTTACGATTATCGGTCAGATTGAGGGGCATTATATTCTCCCCAGTCAGAATAAGACCACGAAGTACGAGCACGTGATTCCCCAGCTTGTTGCCATTGAGGAAAGCAAGGAGATTGAGGGACTGCTCATTATTCTTAACACTGTGGGCGGAGATGTGGAGGCAGGACTTGCAATCGCAGAGCTTTTGTCAACTATGAAAACTCCCACAGCATCACTGGTGCTCGGCGGAGGGCATTCCATCGGTGTGCCTTTGGCAGTAAGCTGTCAGAAAAGCTTTATTGTGCCGAGTGCTACAATGACGGTTCATCCTGTCAGGATGAACGGACTTGTGCTGGGTGTTCCTCAGACTCTTTCCTATTTTGAGAAGATGCAGGACAGAATTGTGAATTTTGTTGCCAATAATTCCAAAATAAGCGACGAGGATTTCCGCAAGCTGATGCTGAAAACAGGTGAGCTTGTTATGGATGTCGGCACAGTTCTTGACGGCGAGGGTGCTGTTCAGTCAGGTCTCATTGATGAAATGGGCGGACTCAGTGATGCACTCGATTTTCTCAATAAAACCATTGAGGAGGGCGAAAATTGATTTATTCAATTGTATCGGAAAATGATATATTTTTTACGCCTGCCTTAGCTATAAACAGCATTCGCTCCAGTAACCCATATGACTATATCCGCTCGGGCTACTATCTTGATAACGCTTCTCTTTACGGAGGTAAAAATAATGTGGATTTTAACTGCAATTTTTCAGGCAATAGGACAGGCTCTCACATGGGTGCTGCCGATATCTGAAAGCGGACACAGTGCAATATTTCATAACTTTTCAGGAAGATTTTCCGGCGCCTGCTCACAGCTGACAGGCGTTATACATATTGGTATTGCAATCGGAATTATTGCCGCTTTTTACAAGCTGTTTCTTCATCTTGGAAAAAACTTTTTTGGAGCATGGAATGATTTATTCCATAAACGGCTTGATATAAAAAAATCATCACCGCAAAGGAATTTTATGTATATGACCATTCTTTCCTTTGTGCCGATGCTTTTTTATCTTATTCCTGCAGGGAAATACGGCAATGTTTATCAGGTGTTTAACAGGACATCCTATGATAATACACTTCTTGGTGAGGGCATCTGTATAGCGCTTACAGGTGTGCTGTTGATTGTTACGGAGAGTATGCTTAATAAAAAAAGCAAATCCCTTCCGCCGGTTTTACAGGCATTGATTATCGGTGTTATTGCCTTTCTTGCCATACCGTCGGCAGGCTGCTCGCTTATTGCAGGCGTATTCTGTGTTGCATTTTTACTCGGTATGAGCGATAAATATGCAATAAGATATTCAATGGTGCTTTCATCCATGGTGCTGCTTGTAATGGGTGTTATTGAGATTTGCATCGGTGTAACTAAGATTAATATTATTTCAGCTATTATAGGAGTTGTTGTTTCTGCTGTGGTTTCCTTCTTTGCAGTTAAGCTCCTTTTGTATGTTATTAAGAACAAGTCACTTAAATTCTTTGCATGGTATGATATTGCACTTGGATTTATCTGCTTTATTATAGGTATTTTTGAAATTGTGATAAAATGAGGTAAATGATGGCAAATAAAAAAACACAGACTAAGTCAAAACAAAATAAGCCTGCAAAAAAGACAGCTGCACCAAAACAGGCTCAGGTGCAGGTGAATCAGAAGCAGGAGGACGCAATGCGTATTGCAGGCATTGCCGTCTTTGCATTTTCGGTTATCTTTTTCTGTATTGCCGTAATCAGCGGTGCAGGTGTATGGAATGTATTACATAATGTTTATGTGGGGATTTTCGGCGTGTTTGCCGCTTGTGTATTTCCGCTTATTTCCATAGTTGTAATGCTGTTTTATTCCTTTAATAAGTCCAATCCGTCAAGGCTGATTGCAAAGTCCATTGAAACAATCATTATGGTACTGCTGATTGCAGCCTTTGTTCACGTTGTGAGCCATAGCACAGGAGAGGTGTTCAAGGACGTTATTATTGAAAGCTATCATGCAGCGCCTTCTGCCTTTAATGGCGGCTTTATCGGTGCGGTTCTCGGCTGGCTGCTGCTTTCAATGGGTAAGGCGCCTGCCATTGTCGTTTCCATTGTGCTGTTTCTTGTTGATTTTATGCTTCTTACAGGTATTACGGTAATACAGTTTTTCTCAGGTGCTGCAAAGCCTGCAACCGAAACTTATAAAAAGGTTGCACCTGTGATTTCAGAGCATATTGAAAAAAGACGAATGAATAAGAATAATATTGATGTACCTCTTGATGAGCTCCCTCCGTCGGAGGAGGAAAAGCCTAAGGGAAGAAAGAAAGCCAAAAAAGAGGTATTTGACCCTGAAGAGGAGGAAACCTCTGTACCAAAGGATATTATTGATGAAATCAATGAAACAACCGAGCGTAACAGACGTGAGCGTGAAAAGAAAAATCCTCCTAAGAAAGCAAAATCCATTGATGAAATTGTGAAGGACGCATCTGAGGAAAAGAAGACTGAGGACAAGCCTGCTGAATTCAAGGTGTCAAAGGAGGCAATGGAATCCTCCGTCAATGATTACAAGCTGCCTACAGTTGATTTGCTTAAAGAGGGTGTTAAAAAATCAACAAAGGATATCAGCGGTGAGCTTAAAGAGAATGCACAGATGCTGATTGAAACGCTCCATTCCTTTAATGTGGATGCAACGATTACGGATATTTCGCGCGGTCCGACCGTAACACGATATGAGCTTAAGCCGGCAGCAGGTATACGTATTTCAAAAATTACAAACCTTGCAGATGATATTGCACTGAATCTTGCGGCAACCCATGTTCGTATTGAAGCTCCTATTCCGGGTAAAGCCGCTGTGGGTATCGAAGTACCGAATACCATAAAAAATTCAGTATCTATGCGTGAGCTTATTGATACACCTGAATTTTATGAGCAGAATTCAAAGCTCTCTGCAGGTCTTGGCAAGGATATTGCAGGTAAATGTGTTTACTGCGATATTTCAAAGATGCCGCATCTCCTTGTTGCAGGTACAACAGGCTCAGGTAAATCTGTATGTATGAACTCCATTATTACATCCATTCTTTACCGCGCAAAGCCGGATGAGGTCAAATTCCTTATGATTGACCCAAAGCAGGTTGAATTTTCAAAGTATGCAGGTATTCCGCATCTTCTTGTACCTGTTGTAACCGATCCGAGAAAGGCAGCAGGTGCACTTGGCTGGGCCGTTTCCGAAATGCTGCAGCGTTATCAGCGATTGTCACAGATTGGTGTGCGTGATATTGAGGGCTATAATAAATACGTTAAAAAGCATGAGGATATGGAGCTTATGCCGAAAATCTGTATTTTCATTGACGAGTTTGCAGATTTGATGATGGCTGCTCCGAAAGAGGTTGAGGATTCTGTGTGCCGTCTTGCACAGATGGCTCGTGCCGTAGGTATGCACCTGGTTATCGCAACGCAGCGTCCGTCAGTAGACGTTATCACAGGTCTGATTAAGGCGAATATTTCATCACGTATTGCACTTACTGTTTCATCACAGATTGACTCAAGAACGATCCTTGACGCAGCAGGTGCGGAAAAGCTTCTCGGTCACGGTGATATGCTTTATTCACCTATAGGTGCGTCAAAGCCGATTCGTGTTCAGGGCTGTTTTATTTCCGACGATGAGGTTGAGGAGCTTTGTGATTTCGTTAAAAATCAGGGTGAGAGTCAGTACGATGAAAGCATTGCCAAAGAGATTGAGGCAAAGGCAGTGCAGGATAAAAAATCATCACCCTTTGAGGATGACGGCGATGCTGAACAGCTGGATGTTCTTTTTGATAAAGCAGTTGACGTTGTGCTTGAAACAGGTACAGCTTCCACATCCTTCCTTCAGCGTAAGCTGTCTGTCGGTTATGCACGTGGTGCAAAGATAATTGACCAGCTTCAGGAAAAGGGAATCATAGGTCCTGCCAATGGCTCAAAGCCGAGAGAAATACTGATTACACGTCAGCAGTGGCTTGAGATGCAGGCATATTCAGCAAACGGTGAATTCACCGCAGACAATACAGAGCAGATGTCTTTTGACGAAGCAACGCCTGTCAATGAAGAGGACGATATCCCATCATTTGAAATCGTTGAAAAATATTCAGATGATGAATAATTTAAATAAGTAAATAAATGATTATAATTAATTTTGAACTATGAACGGATTTTTACCTATTAACAAAAAAGAAATGCTCGACAGGGGCTGGGACAGTGTTGACTTTGTCTATGTCACAGGTGACAGCTATGTTGACCATCCCTCCTTTGGAGCAGCGATAATAACACGAGTCCTTGAAAGCAAAGGATTTAAAGTAGCCGTACTTAGCCAGCCTGACTGGAGAAGCACGGCTGACTTTGTTCAGTTCGGCAAGCCGCGTCTCGGCTTTTTCGTAACAAGTGGTAATATTGATTCTATGGTTGCGCATTACACTGCCGCCAAGAGGATTCGCCACGATGATGCCTATACCGCAGGCGGTGTGGCAGGCAAAAGACCTGACAGGGCAGTTATTATATATTCAAAGATAATCAAAGAACTTTATCCGGATTCACCGCTTATTATCGGAGGGCTTGAAGCATCTCTGAGACGTTTTGCCCATTATGATTACTGGGACGATAAAATCAGACCGAGCATTCTGATTGATTCAAGTGCTGATTTGCTCTCCTTTGGTATGGGTGAAAATCAGACGATTGAGATTGCTCAACGACTTGATAACGGTGAAAACATTCAGGATATGAGGGATATTCTTGGTACCTGCTATGCTTGTCCCACCACTGAAACACCATATGTCGGTGTGGAGTGTCCGTCTTATGAAAACGTACTGAACAGTAAAAAGGAATATGCAAAATCCTGCCGTATTCAGCAGGACGAACAGGATCATATTCGCGGACGTGTGATTAAGCAGAAGCACGGCAAAATGATGATTGTGCAGAATCAGCCTATGCCGCCTTTAACGCAGAAGGAGCTGGACTGGGTTTATTCTCTGCCATATATGAGAGCTTATCATCCGTCCTATGAAAAGCTTGGCGGTGTTCCCGGCATACGTGAGGTTGAGTTTTCCATAACGCATAATCGCGGCTGTTTCGGTGCCTGCAATTTCTGTTCAATCGCTTTTCATCAGGGCAGATACGTTACCTCTCGCTCAAAGAAGAGCATTATGATTGAGGCTGAAAAGCTGACGCATATGCCGAATTTTAAGGGATATATTCACGATGTGGGCGGTCCTACCGCCAATTTCAGAAAGCCGTCCTGTGAATATCAGGAGGAGCACGGACTCTGCAAGGGTAAGAAATGTCTTGCCCCTAAGCCCTGCGGTAATCTTTCCGTTGATCACAGCGAGTATTTGGATATACTCCGCAGTGTAAGAAATATCAGCGGTGTAAAAAAAGTATTTATTCGTAGCGGTATCCGATACGATTATCTGCTTAAGGATAAGGACGATACCTTTTTTAGAGAGCTTGTGGAAAATCATGTCTCAGGTCAGCTTAAGGTTGCCCCTGAGCATTGTTCGGCATCCGTCCTTGACAAAATGGGCAAGCCTCATATTGAGGCGTATATTGATTTCTCACGCAGGTATTTTCAGTACACAGGGGAGGTCAATAAGGAGCAGTATCTCGTACCTTATCTTATGTCCTCGCATCCGGGTTCAACCATTGACGATGCAATCGAACTGGCTCTTTTCCTTAAGAAAAATCATATAAGACCTGAGCAGGTTCAGGATTTTTATCCTACTCCGGGTACAATTTCCACTTGTATGTTCTATACTGAGCTTGACCCATATACAATGGAAAAGGTTTACGTTGCCAAGTCTGAGCACGACAAGGCAATGCAGAGAGCACTTCTCCAGTATTTTAATCCTAAAAATCAGCATCTTGTTGAGGAGGCACTCAAGCGTGCAAAGCGTTATGATCTTATCGGCTACGATAGTAAATGCCTGATCAGACCGAGCGGTAATTCTCAGCAGAGGAAAAATCAAAACCACTTTAAGCCGTATAAGAAAAACAGTAAGGGTAAGACGAGAAAAAAATGAGCAGAGGAAAAAGACAAAGTATAATTGTAATCGGCTTCGGACTGATTATTCTTTCCGCAGTAATATTGTACTACGCGCTTTCTATGCCTAAAATTTCTGTTTCGCAGGTATCTTCCGTACATATCAGCTCTGAAGATATATCGGAAAATTCATTCTCAGCAGGTAACGCGTCATCGCAAAAGGAAATGTCACAGAGCAGTACGGAGAATGACACAAGCATCGCGGTAAATTATCCGCTGAATCTGAACAGCTGTACAGCAGAAGAGCTTATGTCGATAAGCGGTATCGGTGAGGTTAAGGCGAATCATATTATTGAGTATCGCGAGTATCTTGGCGGTTATACAAGTGTGGAACAGATAAAAAATATAAAGGGAATAGGGGATGGCGTTTATGAAAAGGTTTCCCCTTATTTAACAGTATGAATATTTTAAAGTCGGCTCTTTATACTTTTTCTAAATCCCTGTTCCCCAAACGCTGTGAGCTCTGTGGTGAGGTTATTGAGCTGAGTGAACGCCTGTGTACACAGTGTAAAAATCTGCCTGTTATCAAAGCGCCGATATGTGAATACTGCGGTGCTGAGAAATCAGAGTGCTGTTGTAAAAAGCATAAAAATGAGTATAAGCAGATCGTGGCTCCCTATTACTATAAGGATTCTTTGGTAACGGCCATACACAGATTTAAAAATAATGGTATGCCTTTTCTTGTAAACAGATTAGGCAGTGATATGTATCATTGTATCAGTGAAAATTATTCGGATATTGTGTTTGATTCGGTTACATATGTTCCGCTTCGCGATTTTCACGAAAGAGTGAGGGGTTTCAATCAGTCCGAGCTTCTGGCGGAAAATGTGGCGAATCAGATGAATTTGAATGTCCTTCCAATGCTGAAAAAGATTCGCTACACAGGTGTTCAGCATAAGAAATCTGCTAAAGAGAGAATTGCCGATACCTTCGGTTCATATGATGTTACGGATGAATATAAAAATAAGCTGGATGGTATGAACATACTTCTGATTGATGATGTCAAAACGACAGGTGCGACCCTTAATGAATGTGCAAAGATGCTGAAGATATATGGCGCAAAAAATGTTTACTGTGTCACAGCAGCAATTACAAATCATAAACGGCAGTAGCTGTTGCTCCTGCCGCCGCCATTGGTTAGGTAATGAGAATAAGCAGGATTATGCTGTTCTGATTACCTGTTTATTAAAATTGTGCAATATACCATTGCATACACTGGTTATAACAACCTGATTCATACTATGAAAATAAATTGAAAATGATAAAAAACTATTGAAATATTATTAAAATAATGATAATATACTAAAGTCGATATGCGGGTATGGTGGAATTGGCAGACACGCAAGATTTAGGATCTTGTGGGAGACCGTGCAGGTTCAAGTCCTGTTACCCGCACCATAAAAAATAATGCATTTGCATTTGATATAGAATCGGGGTGTAGCGCAGGTGGTAGCGCACCAGACTGGGGGTCTGGGGGCCGCAAGTTCAAGTCTTGTCACTCCGACCATTGACAGCTCTTATCTGAAAGGATTTGAGCTGTTTTTGTTTATCCACAAAAATGGCTTAAATAGGGAATTTTCACACTTTTTAAGGATTTATAAATCACTTTCAAGGATTTTGAAAATGCACCAAAATTTACACCAAAATAAAAAATGGTGCACCAAAAATGCACCAAAAAATAACACTAAAAATACAAAATAAAGACTATGTCTATTTACTTTTTAGGTCAAAAAAATCGCCCTGCCTTGACAATCAAGACAGGGTTGATTTTGTTAGAGGATTCAATTTGTATATTTGGCTATTTTTGATATACATCATTTTAACTCCATTATCCGCTAAATACTGCATCGTTCCTCTTATATGACCTACTTGAAATCGCATTTTAAGAAGATTAGCATCTGCTTTTGCCTTTTCAATATAAGTATGAGCCGTATATTTTTCATCCTCATTATATACAGTATGTTCAATTGGTGCTAACAAAAACTTGTATTCTGATACAGCATTAAAGTCATTTGAAAACGATTCATTGATGATTGTATAACTGCCAGATTGCTTGATAACCTGTGTATCTATTGATAGTCTGTCTTGCAATGCTTCTAAAATCATTGTATAGCCAATATATGGGCTGTTTTTTCCTTTTACTCTAAAAATCTTTCTATTGTTATAATACAATTCATAAGAGACCAGCTTTCCATATGGAGGAAATTGTATCCCTATAGATTTTGCGGATTCATCAGTAGAATAGACACTTTTTATCCTTAATTCTTTTGGAAAAACATAACTAATACATCCAAGAATTTCATCCAACTTTGACTTTGTCAAATCAGATAATTCTATCTTTCCATTTTTTTGTTTTAGATATTCTGCACTAAACAACATCCAGTATCCTTTTATTGAGATTGCAAAAAATAAATCCAACTCATATTTACTCGCATATTCGATTCTTCTTTGGAGATTTCCCGTACTAATAGAATATCGCTCTTTGTCAGTATGCTTTATCTCCAACATAAACTTTTTTCCATTTTTTAACTCAACAAGCAAATCAGAAGTTGCAGTCTTTAATAACTGAGATACTCCTTCATCAAAACCAGTAATACTTTTGCACACTTCCATAAAAAGGAGTATTAAAACAAATTCATCCTCCTTGTTTTTTCCTACTAATCTTCTCTCAATTTCTTGTAAATCCATTCCAAGAGTTGTTGCCAAATTATCTTGCTGTTCTCTATTAAGATATGGCATCATTTGTTGAAATGCTATTATTTTATTAAAATCAGACATGTTCTGTTCCTCCATACTTCAAATTGTCAAAAATATTATATCACATTCTGACAAATTTTTCTAATATTAGCTATGAAAAACAACACAAAATATAAATTAAAGACTATGTATACTTACTTTTTACATCAAAAAATTACCCTGCCTTGCAAGAACAAGACAGGGTTGATTTTTTATTATCAGCTTTGTTCTATATCTAAAGCTGAAAAGATGTATTCATCATCAAACCATAAGAAATCGTTAAGCTCGGTTTCAGTACAGCCATTTGGAAAAATATCCTCAAGCATAAACATAAAATCATCTTGCTTGTGATTTCTGATAATTGCGTTACGAGTATATACTGCACCGCTCCAAGCTTCAAACTCATCAATGTTGCTGATTTCTCTTGTAATTTTCATTTTTGAAAACTCCTTTTAAATTAAAATTACTACTCTTATGAGTGCAACAAAGACAGACCGATAATTAAGGTTTGTCAAGCAAATAAAAAGTTTTTGTAAAAGGAGTTAAAAGCAAAAAGTTTTTATGCAGTCGTAATTTTATTTATAAAATTTGATAGTTCTTAATTCTCGGTATAATAAGAGGTGCTAAGTAAGAGATGATAAACATAACGATTTATAACATTGTAATATCTCCACTAAATATATCGTATTTGTAATAAAGATATGCACTTGAACCGTCTCCAGTATAATCCCTGTTAATACTGATATGTAGAGAACCGTCAGTTTTTAAATTTCCTTCTAATTGACAAACTTTTTCATTAGTTCCTGTCATAGTAATTTGATAAACATCATCGTCATATTTCGTATGGCTGTCATATGCTTCAGGAAGACTTATAGTACCGCTCATATCGTAGATTTTGTTGTCAAATATAAACTGTCCTTTAATAGTTCCTCCGGTATTCTCTTTCTTCAATTCGGTTATACTGAATTTTACCTTTTTGTCATCTGTATCAGCCCAAGCAGAATCAACTAAACATTTTAAAGTTCCGCTCCAAGAATGTAAAAAGTTATATTCTATTTTATATGAATCAGAATAAGAAATATCTTTTATATTCCATTTTCCTCTGTCGAAATCAAATTCAATAGAAAAATCAATTTCACCTGACCTGTTTTCGATAACAGTATCTCTTTTTACATCAAAAGCGTATGTTACTTTTCCTGCTTCCAAATCTGTGTTTGAGTTGTCCTCATTGAATACAAAACTGTCATATTTGTAGCAATGAGAATCCTTTTTTAATTCTTCTTGACAAAGTTTAGTGTACTCTTCAATGTTTGGTATGGCAGTTGGTTTTTTAGTCCATAATTCTTTGTCATAATCTTCAACATCATAAAATTTCCATTCATCATATTTTGAATATGTTAAAAGGTATTTTTCAGAATATTCAACAGAATCTTTTTCATAAGTTACGCTTGTTATTGCAGTGTATTTATTATCATTTTTATTTTCGGAATAAATGGCAAAATCACTTATTGTCAAATTTTCATCATCTAATTCCTGTTGAATTAAATCGTTTTGCATTTGTTCTTTGCTTGGTGTTTTATGTATTGATGAAATTGTAACAATTAAAATTATAATAATTGCAAGTAAAGTTGCTATTCCTGCAATTATCAAAGTTTTTTTATTCAATCTGTTCGGTTTGCTCTGGTTTTTTATATTGTTATAATCCATTTTATTTTCTCCTTTTAATGTAATTATTGATTGTTTATACTCCACTCATATTGCCATTTTAATCCATTAAGTATTTTCTTTAATTCTTTCTCTGATTTTACTTCATTATCAAAATGAATAACAGGATATAAACAAATACCGCCAATATATAATTGTGCTCTCACGATTGGTAAAATTTCACCGTCTTTGCTTTTTAAATAAGAATAAGTGTAGTCTTCTACAGATATATATTCAGTTTCATAAATTATGTCTGTTTTTTTATATGATGAATTTAATTCCTCTAATGTCGAACAATCATAACCAACTACTGAAATTGTAGCGGATTTAACATCGTTATAATACAAATCTAATACTGGAGATATTATAGTATTTCCTGAAATGGTATACTTTTCTGAATTGTTTTCTCTTTCTTTTAGATATAAATTATCATCTATCGTTGTTAAATTAAGTTTGTCACAATCAGCATAATTTTTAACCATTAGAACAGTATTGATTTGTCCCTCTTTGTCATTTTGAGTAGTATTATCAGGTTTCCAATCTTCCAATAATGTTGTTGAATTAACGATATTTAATTTTTTATCCTTTATATTGCATATATCCCACACATATTTATTCATCAATTCAGGTTCACTTGGATATTCAATTGTTGTGAAATATTCTTCATCAATATATACTTTTACAAAAGCACCTTTCCAGCGTGTAAACGGAGAACAAATAAGTTTACAGTTTAAATCTGTTTTACCATTGTATACTGTTTCATAATAAGTCACTGTTAAGCCTTCGGTATTATCACTATCTTGATATTTTTTGTTTGAGAAAGTATCTTTTTCAAGAAGCCAATCTGTTTTTGCGTTACCCTTTAAAAGTTTTATTGCATCTTCTTCATAAAAACTTGGTGTTTCGTTTTGTGCAGTTTTATCCCACCATTTTAATTCAGAATATTCCTTAGGTATACTTAGAGCTGTCCAACCCGGTTCAAATACTAACAAAGAAATTTTACTGTTTTTACCTACAATTGTACCACTACTTTCCCAATTCTTTTCCCATAATGGATTAAGTGCCAATTCAAATAGAGGTTGAGAATACAAATAATTATCAAGTATAGGAACAGTAACGACAATATCACCTTTAAGTTTTGGTGTTATATTCAATCCGATATTCCCTGCGTAATTTAAATTGTTGAATTGTTTATTAGGACTTGCCATTATTTCAGCTTCGGCACCGCCTGTAATTCCTGCTGCCAAATCAACACCTGTTGAATCGTATAATTTTGATACAATATGAATGAATACACCAACTTCAATATCGGCTGAAGCACTTGCTTTCGTGTTCCATTCAATTCCGTCACCTAAATATGTATTTTCTTTTATTTCTTCAACTTGATTTGTTGAACTGCTGTATTTAAATCCTGTTGTATTTTCATAGTCAAGAGTAATTTCAGTACCTAAAGAACCTCTGATTCCTCCTGAGCCATCTAATGTAGCACCAACAGAGTTTGTTATTATAATTGGTACTTCTCCAACCATAAATTCAATAATTGGCAGATTTTTACTGAATAGTTCTATACTTTCGTTAAATCCCTTTTCAGCTCCTAACTCAACAGCAAGTCTTCCTGATGTGGTATTTTTAATTGACATACTGTATTCAATTTCGTGATTTTCAATATCAAAATCCATAAGAAGATACGGTCTGTACCCAACCGAGCCAGTAACATAAATATTTTCAGTAATATTCTTTTTAATATCTAATGAAATTAAATCTGCTCCCGAATTTTCATTAGGTATAATTGTTCCGATAGAAAGCGTGTTAAGAAAGGACTTTGTTGGTGACAAAGTTCCTATTTTTGCGTTAATATTTGTCTCTGTAGCATCTATGGGAGTAACTACTTCATCTGATATAGAAAAAACCTTACTTACATGTGCTTCTTCAAACACATCTGTTAAACAAGCATAAGTAGTTTCAACGATATACTGATTATCAATAATATCTGTTTTCACAACTTTTCTCATAAAACCATTTGGTGCTGTATCTGTCACACCTGATACAATTATGTCATCTTTTGAATAGTGTTGGTCTTCACTGAAAACAAGTTTGTTATCTGTAACTGCGATAGGAATATTGTTCTGTGATTCTTCTTTAGTAATAATGAAAACATTATCATATACTTTTACATCATCAGAATTTTTGTTAGCAATAATAACAAAAACAATCCCAACTATTATTGCTACTGCTAAAATAATACTAACAATTACGATTATTCGTTTCTTTTTATTTTCCATTCAAATTCTCCTCTGACTTATTCTGCTTAAAACATTTAAAAATTTATAAGCTCTCTTATATTATAACAGTAGCAAAATAAAAGTCAACTAAAAGTATACTTGTCAATCTAAAATGAACATATCAAAGGTATACTGATAATAGGAGAGATTGTTATGATATATTTTGGAACACGGCTTAAAGAATTACGAAAAGAAAAGAATTTAACACAGCAAGAACTTGCTGATAAAGTAGACCTTGTCAAAGGCTCTATTTCAGCTTATGAAAAGAGCTTGAAATATCCGTCTGTTGAAGTCCTTATCAAGCTGTGCAATTATTTCAATGTATCATCTGATTATCTCTTAGGGCTTTCAGATGAAAAAGAAATCAAAAAATATGATTTGACAGAAGAACAAATGGAATTGGTTACTAAAATGATAATTCAATTTCATCAGCTGAATAACAAATAAATAATCTATATGAGAAAACACCACTATGCAATTTGAACGCATAGTGGTGTTTTGTTATATGAATCAATACATATTATCCCAGCTATTATTTATTTCTCTTATTAAGTCAGCTTGATTCCAATTCCCTTTATTATCATCAGGGTATATAAGTTTTTGTGGAACGGGAACAAATTCAATAAATTCAGTTTCTTCACTCGATTTAATATTCTTATTAAAGTTTTCCTTTGCCTGTTTAATCCAAGATTCACGAACATCATCAGATATTTTCTTATTGCATTTAGCATCGGCTGAGCTCACCAAATAATCGAAAAAAGATTTACTGATTTTGAACTTTGGATAGTGATATGTGTTCGTTTCACTCGTAGACAAATTATCATATTTAAATAAAATGTGTTCTTCTAACAACTGTAAAATGTCGTCCCCTGTAAACAGATATTCAATAGAAACATCAAATTCTTTTGCTATCAATAATAAAGTGTCAACAGATAATTCATTTGTTTTTCCATTTTCCATTTTTGATAAATTTGATTGAGTTGTACTTATTCTGTGGGCAAATTCTTCTTGAGATAAATTATTCTTTTTTCTAATTGCTTTTATTCTCTCGCCAATAGTTTTCGTATCTGCTGTATTCGGCATAGCTTTATTTTGCCTCCTTTTATTCATTATACTACTATTATACATAGATAAATATTCTTGTCAAGCATAAAATATAATACCGATATTCGTATACAACATAAATATTCTTAAATAGCATAAATTGTAATTGTTTCAGCACTATGGTAGCATAAAGATAACGAAAGTGCTTTTGAATACAGCTTGAGAGGATATCATCAATGGCGGAAAGGAGTATTAAACTATGCAAGCAAAATTACTTGGAGTTATGAAAGTCAATTTTACTAATAATCAGAATGAAGCAGTACAGGGCACTAACCTTTTTGTTGCATTTCAAGATGAAAATGTTGAGGGATTGCGTACGGAAAAATTCTTTTTAAAAGATAGTATTGCTTTACCTAAAGACATAAAAATCAATGATGTAATTAATATTGTTTTCAACTTCAAAGGCAAGATTGAAACTGTTAACAAGATTTAATTTTATGTAAATTTCGGTCATCAGAGGTGTTTATCATCTCTGATGATTTATTAGAAAAAGGCGGTGTTTTTTATGGAAAATAATACTTATAATATCAGACGAAAAAATCAAATAAAACAGCTTCTGCGTTTAAGGCTTAGTTTTCAACAGCTCATCGAGAAGCCTATACTTAATTTGTTATGGCTGTTTGTAGACCTTTTTATTGCAATAATCGTTGTGTTAAAGAATAAGATTGTAGAATTCATTACAATTCCTCAACTTATTGAGCCTGTATTCAATATTGCGTTGAATGTATTTATCGTTTTAATGCCTATATTATTGCTATTAGCAATATTAGAATGTATAGGAGAGCTTACAGCTCGTAAAGATGAAAATAAGTTAATGGTCGCATTTTCGGCTAAAGATTTGAGAAATGGTTGTCCTATTTTAATCAACAAAAGGAAAATAAGGGCTACAGATGTAACAGTTCGTGAGTTCTATTCTAATATTCCTTATGATGTGTGGATTGAGAAAAAAGAGGCAATAGCCGATGCAATGAATGTGCATTTCGTTGAGGAAATACAATACGGTGGTAAAGGTAATAATAACGGAAAAATAATTGTTATTAAGTCCGCTAAAGGTCGCAAACCGACAGACAGAGGAATTTTGTATGATGAAGAGTTCTGATGTTTTGCTCGGTTATGATTATGACAAGTGGTACGGCTATGCAACAAAAGAGCCTTTATTAACGGATATATCTGTTAACACTAATACTCACACGCTTATATGTGGAATGTCAGGTAGTGGCAAATCCTATCTTACAAATCAATATTTGGCTCGCTTGTGTATTCAAGGCGGTGAAAATTCAAAGGTATATTTTGCAGATTTCAAGCAAGACGATACATTTTCATATTTGAGAACTTGCAAAAATTATTATCCTTACGACAAGACAATAGAAGCCTTAAATATTGTTTATGACATATTGCATAACAGACAATCAGGAAAGGACACCTCTCGTACTTCTGTAACACTGATATGGGATGAATATGTAGCAAATATATTATCTCTTATCAGCGAGGATAAAAAGCAGGCACAAGAGATTATGCGGAAAGTTTCTGAGATACTTATGCTTGGTCGCTCTCTTGCTGTAAGGTTAGTGGTATCTTGCCAAAGACCTGACGCTGTTGTATTTCCGACAGGAAGCAGATTAAACTATGGCATTATTATAATTGTCGGTGCACCTATTAAAAGTATATATGAAATGCTTATACCCAAAGAATATATTGAGCGTATAGGTGATAGACAATTCAAAATTGGTGAGGGTGTTGTTCTGTTGCAAGGCTCAGAATTGCATTTTATTAAAGTGCCTGTAATTCGTGATGAGGACAAATTACAAAGAATTTGTATTGAAGCACTTAATCGGTAATTTATATAGGTGCAATGGCGGTGGCGAAGCCACAAGTCATTGCACACGGTTGGATAGTATTACCCAACCGTGCACAAACACAGAAAAGCTCTGTAAATACAGCCTTTCAAGATGTTCACAGCAAAAAAACAAAATGAACAAAAAGGAGGATAAGCATTATAGATACACAATCATTTATGTATCAGTTGACAATAAATGCACCTATTGAAAAGGGGTATACACATCAACAGATACTTGATATTTTTCACAGCAAATTCAAAACTTTAACTTACTTATGTATGGCAGATGAGCAAGGAACACAATTCCATACACATATATTTGTTGTATTTGCTTCAAGAGTGCGTTTCAGTATGTTGAAACGATATTTTCCTGAAGCACACATCGAAAAATGCAGAGGCTCTGTATCAGATAATGTGAATTACATAAAAAAGTCCGGTAAATGGGAATTAGATGAAACAAAGCAGGAAAAGAAAATTGAGGGTACATTTGAGGAGTACGGAACACAACCGCCTGATAGTAAAGGCAAAAGGTGTGATATGTCTGAACTATATCAAATGGTACTTGATAATATGTCAAATGCTGAAATATTAGCACAAAATCAGGATTACATTCTGCAAATCGATAAGATAGATAAAGTGAGGACTATAATTCTAACAGAACGATTTAAAGAAACTGTCCGTCTTGATTTAGAGGTAATCTATATCAGCGGGGCAACAGGAACAGGCAAAACAAGAGGTGTTCTTGAAAAGAATGGCTATGCTAATGTTTATCGTGTTACAGATTATCAGCACCCATTTGATTCTTATAGTGCCCAGCCTGTAATTGCCTTTGATGAATTCAGGTCATCAATAAAAATTAAAGATATGCTGTTGTATTGCGATATTTACCCATTAGAGCTACCAAGCAGATATGCGAATAAATATGCTTGTTATAATCGTGTATATATAATATCAAATTGGTCTTTGGAAAAACAGTATTGGGAAGTGCAGAAAAGCGATAACGAATCGTGGCAGGCTTTTTTAAGGAGAATACATAAAGTTATCGTTTATAATGCTTCGGGAGATGTTACGGAATATACCTCTGTCAAAGAATATTTAGAAAGGAAGCAAAAGGCTGAATAGTTTTCAGCTATTCACCGTAAGGAGTTGTATTATGGTACAAATATTAACACTATGCCGTAAATATTCAGCAAAGGCTATTTACTATTGCTTTTATAGGAGTTATAATAATTATGTTATTTGACAATATGAAAAATGATTTCACAATTTCATTACAGGATTTTGAAAAGATGAATGCAGAAATTGAACGATACAAGACAAACATAAACAGTCTTGATAACGATAATGTGCTTTTCTTTTCACAAGAGGATATACGGAATATAACAGGGTGGTCTAAACATACTGTTGAAACCCTGTTTAATAATCCGAGTTTTCCCTGTACTGATATTGGAAAATCAAAACTTGTTTTGAAAACTGCGTTTATTAAATTCTTTTCAGAACGCAGATGTAAAGACAATGAAGCATATTGGAAATAATAGAATTGAACTTTTAAAAGTGAATAGTACATAGTCTTGGAAAGGCTGATATGAGTAAAAATAATACAAATGGCAACGGCTCATTATATTTTGACGAAAAGCGAAATAAATGGCGGTTACAGATTTCATATACAACTCCAAGCGGTGAAATAAAGCGAAAGAGCTTTAGCGGTAATTCCAAGACAGAGGTTAGAAACAAGAAAAAGCAGTTTGAAAGAGAATTAGCTCTCGGAAGAATAACAGATACATCTAATTGTACGGCGGTTGATTTGTTAAAGGAAAGTGCTGACTACGATTATAAAATCGGTGAAATTAAAGAAGCAGCATATACAAGACGAATCTATACTATTAAAATCTTAGAGCAATCCTCAATCGGAAGTATTCCGATTACAAATTTAAGTGAAGCAAGAATAAATGAACTTCTGCTGAGCTTAAAGAGTAAGTATTCAAATAGTGTTATCAGCAAGGTATACAGTGCCTTGACAAAAGCATATAGACTTGCTATTAACAAACGAATACTTACATATAGCCTTATGGACAGTCCTTTTATCAAAAAGCCAAAGGCAGACAGGCAGGACACAAGGGTACACGCTTTTACTTGTGATGAACAAAATATCTTCCTTGAAGCTCTGAAGAAAAAACGATACAGGGCAAAAAACATTGATTATAATTCAATGTTTTTGATTGAGCTTTTTTCAGGGCTGAGAATGGGAGAAATTTGTGCCTTAACTCCTGATGATATTGATTTGGATAATCAAGTAATCCATGTAAGAAATACAATTACAAGAGGACTTGATTACAAAGCAACAGTAGGAAGCAAAACAAAAACTCCAAGAGGGGTTAGAGATGTACCAATCAATAATTATCTTGTTGATGTTTTGAAAACGGTTTTAGATAACTATGTAGAGAATGACGATAACTTGCTTTTCTACAATGAGAATATGAAAAGACCTGTTTCAACACAGCAGACAAACGATTATTTCCACAGACTATGTAAAAGTGCAGGTTTGCAGACAACAGGCGGACAGCATACGCTCCGCCATACCTTTGCAACAAGATGTATTGAAGCTGATATACCGCCTGAGGTAATTATGACTTGGTTAGGTCATACGGATATATCAATTACAATCAATACTTATTGTGATGTGTTTGCAAAAAGGCAGAACAAGGCAATAGATATGTTTTCAGCATATTGCAATGAAAATCTGATTGCTTAGAGTAATCTGCACCAAAAATGCACCAAAACTATTTTTCAATTATCAGATAGAGCAGAAAAACCGCATAAAACAGCGGGTTTTGAGAACTTATATATAAGTTTGCGTTGGGTCACTCCGACCAAACGAGAACAATCCGAACATCATCTTTGATGATGTTCGGATTGTTTTTATAATTACTGCTTTGCGTTTATTACTATTGAGTAGTATGCTTTCGAAGTGATTTTATATACTAAAATATAGAATAATGAGAACACTGCGAAGCAGGCGAGGGTGACTGATATAAGGAATTTAAGGTCTGTAATTGCAAACAGAATCAGCATTTTATATATCATCGGAAAGGCAAAACCGAGATGAATGGCTGACATTGCCAGCGGTAAAAAGAATACGGTGAGCACCTGTGAATTTATACTCTTTTGTATTTCCTTTTTATTCATTCCGACCTTCTGCATGATTTCAAATCGTGACTGGTCCTCATATCCCTCTGATATTTGTTTGTAGTAAATAATCAGCACTGCTGCAAATATAAATACGATTCCGAGAAGTATACCGAGAAAGAACAGACTGCCGAATATATCATAAAAGCCTGCGCGCTCGTCTGCTCTGCTATGGCAGCGTGCAGTGCCGAGATTATCATTATCGTCAACAGCGGAATGTATATTTTCCGAAAGCTGATTATAAATTGCAATCTGCTCGCTTTCTTCACATGCAAGATTATAGCCGTAATACTGATGGAAGGTGATGGCTCTGTCGCCTTTAGCATCGGCAAGCTTTTCAATGGGCTTTATAAAATTGTCGATATCATTTACAACGATATATAGCGAAGACATTACATTTGTTCCGTCAACATTATTCGTGATAAATTCAGGAAGAACCTTTTTAACTTTATAGGTGTCCGTATTTTCAATTATAATTTTTGATTCTTTGAATTTCTTCTTTTTGCTCCTGTATATCATCACCTCATCCTCTGCAAGCGTTTCCCGGCTATCGGTGATTCTGTTGTAATCATCAATGCTTAAAATAAAAGCAAGCTCACAGTCGGTATAATCATTGTGTCCGTTTATTTTATTGCCGTCCATTTTTACAGTGTATTGAACACAGAGATAATCGAGTATATTCTGCGGAGTCTGCTTCGCGTTTTCGGCTGCCTGAAGAGCAGCTTTTTTTGCGATAGGCTGTGTGTTTTCAATTTTGTTCATTTCCTGAGATATGGTTTCTACCAGTATATCTCTGGGATAACTGTTGTTGATGCTGTTTTCAGCACCTGTGTATAAGCAGATGGTTGATGATAACATAACAAGTACCATAGTACAGAGAATGCATATGGATGCAAGTCCTGCTCCGTTTCGCTTCATACGGTAAATCATGGATGAGGTTGAAACAAAATGGTTTGTTTTGTAGTAATAGTTTTTATTCTTCTGCAGTGCTTTGCAGACTGAAACCGAGCCGGCAATGAACAGCATATAGGTCGAAATAATTACCATAATTACTGCAACAAAGAAAAGCAGCAGTGCATTCATTGGATCTTTAATGGTAACAGCTATATAGTATGCAAATCCGAGTATTGCAGCACCTAAAACGGCAAGAAGAATATTTGATTTGGGCGGCTTTTCACCTGTGTTTTCACTCCTGAGCAGTTCAATAGGTTCTGAAGCTCTGATCTGGCGAATTGTGTTAAGCAGCAGTAAAAGAAAAATTGCGGTAAACAGAATAACCGTGATTCCGATTGCATTCCATTCAATTGTGAAGGAATAGTCAGCATCAAGTCTTAAAACATTAACCATTACAAGTTCTGCAAATTTTGAAAAGAGAATGCCGAAAAATAAGCCGATTACAAGGGATATAACGGCGATTGTTATGCTTTCGCATATCAGCACAAGGGCAAGATTCGGCTTCCCCATACCGAGTATATTGTAAAGACCGAATTCCTTTTTTCTCCGTTTAATTAAAAAGGAATTGGTGTAAAACAAAAAGATGAGCGAGAATACACCGATTACAATACAGCCTAAATTCAGTATCAGATAAATGAAATTTGCACCTGCCATATTTTCAACTGCTCTGCCTTTTGCAAGGAATGCCATAATATAAAACATCATAATCATTCCGGAGCAGGTGAGAATATACGGAGCATAAAGCTTCTTGTTTTTGCGGATAGAATTGATTGCAAGCTGGGGGTAAATACTCAGTTTCATCTGTTGTCACCGACTGTTGCAAGTAGTGTGAGTGTATCGGATATTTTTTGATACAGCTGTTCGTTCGTACAGTCACCGCGATAAATCTGGTGGAATACCTCACCATCCTTGATGAATAACACTCTTGACGCATGGCTTGCCGCTTTGACAGAATGTGTAACCATAAGAATGGTCTGTCCGTTTTTGTTGATTTCGCTGAAAAGCCTTAGCAGCTCGTCTGTTGCCTTTGAGTCCAGTGCACCTGTCGGCTCGTCTGCCAATACTAATTTGGGATTTGTGATGAGTGCTCTTGCAACGGCGGCTCTCTGCTTTTGTCCGCCTGATACCTCGTACGGATATTTTTTCAATAAATCTGTTATTCCCAGCTGCTCTGCTATGGGCTCAATGCGTTCTTCCATTTCAGTATGATGCCTGCCTGCAAGGACTAAAGGCAAAAAGATATTATCCTTGAGTGAAAAAGTATCAAGCAGATTAAAATCCTGGAAAACAAAGCCGAGATTATCACGGCGAAAGGCTGCGATTTTTGACTCCTTGATGTCAGAAAGACTCTGACCGTCAAGATAAACATTGCCGTGTGTAGGCTTATCCAGTGCGGCCATGATGTTCAGCAGTGTGGTTTTGCCGCTTCCTGATTCACCCATAATTGCAACATACTCACCTGAATCTACGCCGAAGCTTACATTTTTCAGTGCCTCAACCTTGTTTCCGCCAAGGCGTGTTGTGTAAACTTTCTGAAGTGCATTAACCTCTAAGATTCTCATTTGTGTTCCTCCTTTTAGGCAATCGTATTTTCGTTGCCTTGCTGCAATTATTATAGCAAAAAGGGAAAATGCTCTGCCATAGAATCGGCTTACATTTCCCTTCGTCTTTCTTACACTTTTGTAAGTTTGTTGTATTATAATGTATTTTTATATGCTTCCTATTTTTATTCAACCTCAAGTTTATTCTTTTCAAGGTTGATTTTTATTGTTGTGCCTTCATCTAAAACAGATTCAGCCGTTATAGTATGTCCGAGATTATTGCATATCCGTTTGCAGAGATACAGGCCTATACCGCTTGCCCTTTTATCACTGCGTCCGTTATAGCCTGTATATCCCTTGTCAAATATTCTGGGCAGATCCTCCTGTGCAATTCCTATACCTGTGTCCTTTATGCATAGTGTTTTACCGTTTTCAAGGTACAGGGATATCGTGCCTGAGGTCGTATATTTCAGTGCATTGGAGAGCACCTGTTCTATGACAAAGGAAAGCCATTTTTCATCGGTCAGCACAGCAGTGTCTGTTATATTATAATCAAGCCTTATTTTCTTTCGTATAAACTGAGGTGCGAATTTTTTAACACAGTCTTTCATAATCAAGTCAAGGCTGTATTTCTGAATCACATAGTCGGTGTAATCGGAATCCAGACGCAGGAACATCAGCACCATTTCAACATACTGTTCAATGCGTGACAAATCGTCAGAGATACTGCGTGAGAGTTCACTGTCCTCATTCTGCAGTTTCAGGCTCATTGCAGCGATAGGTGTTTTTATCTGATGTGCCCATACGGTATAGTATTCTACCATTTCGGTGTATTTGATATTATATCTTGTTGAACGCTTTTTCTGTTCCTGAAGCAGCAGGTCAATAATCTGTTGATAGTCGTCATCATCAATGGTTTTGACTTCAGGAAAATATTCCATTAAATCACCTGAAAGACGCTTATTGCTTTCCAATAATTTATGCTTTTTGTATGCCTTTCTGCAGTCGAATATTATAAATACAATGCCGAGTGATATGCAAACGGCAGTGGGGTAGAGAATTACACCTGCCGGCATCTTGTAAAGCACTAAGGCTGATATGAATATCAAACAGAAAACAAGAAAAACAATTATTATTTTTAATCTGTCTTTTAAGTATTGGCCGAGAAATTTCATTAAACTGTCCTCTTATAATTATAAAATTGCATATCCCACTTTAACCTTAGTTGTTATAAAATCCGTAAGTCCTGCACTGTCAAGCTTCTTTCGCAGTCGGTTGACATTGACGGTCAGTGTGTTTTCGTCAACAAAGCTGTCAGTTTCCCACAGCCTTTGCATCAGCTTTTCACGGCTGACAATTTTGCCCTTGTTTTCCATAAGGGTAAGCAGTATGCGGTATTCGTTTTTTGTCAGGTCAATTTTTTGCTCGTTGAAGGTTAAGGTGTTATCGCCTGTGTTGAGCATAGCACCGCGATGCTCTAAAATCGGTACAGACGGTGCAAAATCATAGGTGCGTCTGAGCATTGCCTGGATTTTTGCTACAAGAACCCCCTGATCAAAAGGTTTGGCAATGAAATCATCTGCACCCATATTCATCGCCATAACGATGTTCATATTGTCACTTGCAGAGGATATAAATATAATCGGCACCTTTGACAGCTTACGTATTTCACTGCACCAGTGATAGCCGTTGAAAAAGGGCAGGGAAATATCAAGCAAAACAAGATGCGGATTGTATTCATTGAATTCGGTTATAACATCTCGGAAATTGTGCACATATTCAGCCTGTAAATTCCACATCTGAGCCTGCTTCTGAATTGCCTGTGCAATACCAATATCATCTTCAATAATTAAAATTCTGTACATATTATACTGTCCTTTGTATAAATTCAGATATCTGACATCGGCATTATTTTATCATAGCAATTTGCTTTTATCAATTAAGATAATGTAAATTTATTGAATTTCGGTCAGCTTTGGTAAGTTTTAATACGAAAAAAATAAGGCTGCCGAGACAGCCTTATCTGTTTAATGTTGTGCTTATGCACCTGCTGCTCCGGTAGGACCTTGTGGGATTGTGATGTTTAATACAAAGTTTGGAGCAGTTCCTGTGATTGCTGCAGCAGCATCTGTGCCCGGTGCGCCTGTTGTGACTGTTCCGATTGTCAGTGTAGGTGTAACACCGTCAGCGCCAGTAGGACCGGTAGGACCGACAGCACCGTCGGCACCTGTTGCACCTGTAGGACCTGTTGCACCTGTAGGACCTGTTACACCTGTAGGACCTGTTACACCTGTAGGACCTGTAGCACCTGTAGGACCTGTTACGCCTGTAGGTCCTGTCACACCGTCGGCACCTGTTGCACCTGTAGGACCTGTTATGCCTGTAGGACCTGTTACACCTGTAGGACCTGTTACACCTGTAGGACCTGTTACGCCTGTAGGACCTGTTGCACCTGTAGGACCTGTTGCACCTGTAGGTCCTCCTGCAGGGCCTGTAGCACCTGTAGGTCCTGTGGGACCGGTTGGTCCGGTTACTCCTGTCGGACAGCAAATAACATTTTTTACACAATGGCAGTCTGAATTGTCAGATGGGCAAGGACAACCTCTGCCATTATAAACATTCGTATTCAAATGCATAATTTATCTCCTCTGTATGATATAGATGTATATAGCTACATCTATATTCATTTTATTCAATTATACCCTTTTGGTGCAGAAATTGAAAATACGCTTTGTTCTGTAAATACGCTTCTGAGTCAGGTCTGTAAGCTCCTGCTCTCAGGTTGTATTCCTCCGCTGTTTTGTAATCCTTTAACTTATCGTAGCAAACGCAAAGCTGAATGCAAGGCAGATAACCATAAGAATCTATATCCATAAATCCGCCGTTTTTGTCTTTTACAGGAAGTGTCAGTGCTGTTTCAAACCAAAATACGGCTTTTTCATATTCAGCCTTTTCCATAAAAAGATTGCCGATAAGACAGCATATTTCAGCTCGCGGTGTGTCATAAGCAAAGGATTTGAACAGTGATGCAAGAGCGTGGTCTTTTTTACCTGTTTCGTTATAGCAGAAGGAGAGTATTTTGCACGCCTCTATTTTGTTTTCATACCATCCCTGATGATTGTCAAGAAACTCGAAAAGTATTTTAATTGCTCTGTTGTATTGTTTATGATAATACAGTTCTCTGGCAAAATAAAAAGTATCTCTCGGATTAAGCCTCTTTTCTTCTTCAAGCTGCTTTTCGTAAATATCCAGATTACGCGTGCTGTACTGCGTTTTTACGGATTTGTGATTAACGGCAATGTCACTGTAAATTGCCTGACCGATATATTCAATCGTTTCGTGTACTCTGCCTCGCCACGAAACAAACGAGTCTCTGCGGATTAATCTTTCTCTGTAAAATGAAAAGGTGGGGTTATCATTTTCATCAAACTGAGTGTTGTATTTCATCATCACTGCATCTTCATTATGAAGATTATCCTTCAGCTCCAGCAATGCTTTTCTGTTTTCTTCAGTGATTACATCATCGGCATCAAGCCACATAAGATAATCTTTGCTTGCTTTGGAAAATGAAAAATTTCTGGCAAGTGAAAAATCGTCTGCCCACTTAAAATCATAAACCAGGTCTGTATACTTTTTTGCAATTTCCTTAGTGCGGTCGGTACTGCCTGTGTCTGTTATTATTATTTCATCCACCGCATTGCATATGCTGCCAAGACAGCGGTCTAAAACCTTTTCCTCATTTTTTACAATCATACATAAACTGATACCAGCCATAAAATCTCTCCAATCTGTCAGTTTATCGTATGAAGGATTTATTGTTTTGTGAAAAGGAAAAGCAGTCTGAACTTACTTCAGACTGCCCATTGTTTTGTTATGTTAAATTGATATCTATTTCCTTGTTCCTGTTACAGAAGAGTATACCGTTTTTTATTTCAAGCTCGGCAAGCTGTACCACGCTTGGCTCGTGATTGTTCTCACTTTCCTTGCTGCCGTCATCATTATAGTGAACAAAGTACACAATATATGCTTTTCCGTTGTGCACGAAAACATCTGCGTGCCTGCCTACACCTCTGTCAAAGGCTTTGGTACCGTTTCCTGTAAGTAAACGTTCACTGTCCTGACGTATAAAGTTTGTCAGATCATCCGAACGGTAAACGCTCAGACCGTTCCATTCATCAGCTATGAGCCAGTATTTTCCGCCGTATTCAAATACATTCGGTCCTTCCTTTGAACAGTCCGTTGTGGCATAACCCTTGTATTCCCATTTATAAAGGTCTGTGCTGTCTGCGTAGCAGATGTATGCCTTGTCCTGCTCACATTTATACCACATTCTGTATGTGGTATCATTTATTTTGAAAATGCAGGGGTCAATGATTTTGTCCGAGTCGAGTTCAAGTTTGCCTGCCAAATCCCAGTGGAATAAATCATCAGAGATGTAGTGAAGTATGTTCGCCTCACCACGCCACTGACTGTGGATTCCCTTGATATAGGAAACATACATATGATAAAGCTGAGTGCCGTTGTCCCATATGATTTCAGGTGCCCAGAAGGTGTTTGTTCCGAATTCAAATTCCAGGTCAAGAGCACCGAGATAGTGCCAGTATGCACCATTGTCCTCCGCCTCCGCCACGCCTATTTTTGAACCGTAGCAGTATGCCACACTATTCGGAAATGTGCAGGAAGCACGGCGCTGGGTGTAAAACATATAATATTTTCCGTTTTGCTCATTTTTGATGATCATAGGGTCTGCCGCTCCGTTAAATATCGGATCGGCAAACAGCGGTGAATTAACCTTCGGCATCGTTTTCTCCTTATTGCTTTTTGCTTTAATATTTTATCATATTCATACAATTTTGTCTATTATTAAGTGAATTGGGGATATTAGTAATATTGTGCAATATATAATCGTTATATTCCTTATGAGCTTAATTGATAATTGTTATTATATATTGATATATAGAATATTAAGGAGAGAATACAATGGGAGACAAAGTACGCACCTATTCACAAAGAGAGCTGCGAGGATATCTTGTAGGAATGTTCGGACAGAATCTGATATACAATATTGTTGCAACAGGTCTTTACTTCTATTTTCAGAATGTTATCTGTCTGCCGGCTATGGCACTTGGCTGGATAATGGCTATTGCCAGAGTATGGGACGCAGTAAATGATCCGATGATGGGAACAATAGTTGATAAAACAAGAACAAAGTGGGGCAAATGCAGACCGTATCTAATTATTTTCCCTGCAATTATCGGGATTGCTACCATATTAACTTTTATTAATGGAAACTATGCAGAGGCCGCAAGTGCTTCACAGAAGGCACTGATTATTGCATGGGCGGCAGTTTCTTATGTGGTTTGGGGTATGTGCTTTACGGTATGCGATATTCCGCTCTGGGGTATTACATCCCTTATGACAGAGGATGAGAACGATAGAAGCAAAATACTCGGTCTTGCACGTATTGCGGCAGGCGTGGGCGGTATCGGTGTGCTGGTGGTACAGATTGCACAGCTTGCTGCAGGCATATTTGCCGATAAAGGCTATAGCAATGCCAAAGCATCTCAGTACGGTTTTATTGCCACAGTTACTGTTGTAACGGTTATCGCATCGGTTCTTTTTGAGTTTGCCGGTCTTTTTGCACGAGAAAAGGTTGAACATAGTGAAAAGAAATACACCTTTAAAGAGAATTTTCGGACTATGTTCGGAAACAAGCCTTTCCGGCAAATTCTTGTTTCAGGTATTTTAAGAAGTCCGATTCAGCTTCTTCTGCTCATTGCGATGCCGTTAATAACGTATTACTACGCAAACGGCGATTTCCTTAATATTATTACAGATAATGGAATTGACTGGTATATTTTTATAAGACTTGCAATTATTGCGGCATCTGTATTTCTCGGTCAGTTTATTGCTATGGGAATTACACCGTATCTTATAAAAAAATTTGAAAAGAAAACACTTTATAATTTTTACTCCATTGCAGGTGCTGTTCCGTTTGCACTTCTTTATGTATTCTTTAAGCTTTCAGGCGGAGACCTTAAAACGAACCTTGTATGGGTCATTCTTTCCGGTTTTTGCTTCCTGCTTGCAGGTGCGGCAATGGGCGGTATTAACGTTCTTCAGTCGGTTATGATTGCTGACTGCGTTGATTATGAGGAATATAATAACGGTGTGCGTACAGACGGCGTATTTTTCTCAGGTCAGAGCTTTATTACAAAGCTTTCAGCCGGTATAGCATCTATCCTTTCTGCATTTGTTTATAATATGGTGGGCTACAGTGATAATAATATTGCTGTTATGAATGATGCACTTAAGAACGGAGCAGATTTCCTGACATATGACGGTGGCTCAGGTGCAGGCAAGTATGCTGCTACAATGTTCTTTCTGATTTCAATTCCGCCGGCAATCGGTATGCTGCTTTCAGCACTGCCTACTTTAAAGTATGCATTAACGGATAAGGATCACGTGAGAATGCTTGATGAGCTTGTTGCAAAAAGATCAAGGAAAAATAACGGAGATTAATTTATAATCCATTTTAAGAAATGCAGGACATCAGTCCTGTATTTTTTATTTTAAAAATTCAGTTTCATTATTTTATTGCCAAAAGGGTAAAAAAAATATATAATGTACTCGGTGATGATATGAAACAATATTTGGAAATCGGTAAACTGAATAATACACACGGAGTTAAGGGTGAGCTGAAAATGCAGCTCTGGTGTGATGATATAAATTATCTTAAGCAGCTTGATACACTGTATCTTGATGAAAACGGTTTGAAATCCGTTAAGCTTCTCTCTGTCCGTCCACAGAAGGATATTGCTATTATAAAGCTTGATGGTATTGATACGATTGAAAAGGCTGAAATGCTTAAGGGCAGGGTGCTTTACTGCAATCGTGATGATGCACAAATTGATGAGGATGCAAATTATATTGCGGATATTATAGGCTGCTATGTGGTTGATGTTGATACGGAAGAGGAATACGGAAAGGTTGTTGACGTGGTGAATTACGGTTCCTGCGATATCTATGATATTGAATCATGGGGAAAGCATACACTCATACCTGCAATTCCTGATATTATCAAGGAAATCAATACCGAGTATCAGGTTATCAGAATTAAGAAGATGAAAGGGCTTTTCAATGAGGATTGATATTTTAACATTGTTTCCGGATATGTGTGATACCGTTATGAGTGAGTCGATTATCGGCAGGGCGAGACAAGCCGGAAAGGTTGAGATAAACTGTATAGATATCCGTGATTATACGCTTGATAAACACAGACGTGTTGACGACAAACCATATGGCGGCGGAATGGGAATGGTTATGGCACCTCAGCCTATATATGACTGCTTTCAGGCGCTGTGTGATGAAATCGGTACAAGACCGCATTTAATTTATCTTACCCCTCAGGGTAAAACTCTGACACAGGAAAGAGTCAAGGAATTGTCAAGACTTGATCATATCGCTCTGCTCTGCGGTCACTATGAGGGGATAGATGAGCGTGTTATTGAGGCACTGGAGCCTGAAGAGATATCAGTCGGCGATTATGTTCTTACCGGTGGGGAGCTGCCTGCACTGATTGTGGCTGATTCCGTATCACGTATGCTTCCGGGTGTGCTCAGCGATGATGAATGCTTTGAAGAAGAGAGCCATTATCATTCACTCCTGGAATATCCTCAGTACACACATCCCAGTGCATGGCAGGGAAGAGAGGTCCCTGAAATTTTACTTTCAGGTCATCATGCAAAGGTGGAGCAGTGGAGACGTGAGCAATCCCTTAAAAGAACACTTGAACGCCGACCTGATATGCTTGATCATGCATCACTTTCTGATGAGGACAGAGCCTTTTTGTCGAAACAAAAAAAAGATGAAAAAAATATGTGAAAATTGCACAAATAACGCAGTTGTATTTTGTTTGTAATTAACAAGTCAAACGAACTTGTGCTTAACTTATTGACCGATTTCAAATTAGTGGTATAATATGTAAAGAAGAAGATAATAAGTTTATTTTATACAACATATTGTATTTTTAAGGAATGAGAGGTTATTATTATGTTCGTTAAAGATGTAAAGGTTGAAAATCAGGTTGGTCTTCATGCTCGTCCTGCAACTTTCTTTATTCAGAAAGCAAATGAATTCAAATCATCTATCTGGGTTGAGAAGGAAGAGAGAAGAGTAAATGCTAAGAGTCTTCTCGGTGTACTTTCACTTGGAATTATGGGCGGTACTGATATCCGTATCATCGCTGACGGTTCAGATGAAGAGGCTGCAGTTGAAGGTCTTGTATCACTTGTAAAGAGCGGTTTCACTGAGTAATTTTACTTAAAACTTTTTCAGATTAAAAGCACAGTGCTGTACTGTGCTTTATTTTTTTCGTTTGTTGTGGTATAATCCTAATGTTAGATATTATTGCTTATTGTAGGGGAGGGTCTCTGTGCCCTCCTGAAAAATTATGAAATGGGCAGGCGTGGAAACCTGCCCCTACAGATTAACAGGAACACTATTGGAACATTGTAGGGTGAGGGTTATTCCCCTATTAGGGGAAATGTCACGAAGTGACAAAAGGGTCTGCCGAATCGCAGATTTGCTCTCACCGTAATATAAAAATCATATTCGGCAGGAGCGAGCCCCTGCCCTACGAAATATCAAGAACATTGTTGATACACGAAACAATAACTTAGTAAAGGAGTGATATTGTGACCGAGAAGGAACTCAGAAAAAAGGCCATGGCTCTGCCGCTGCAGCCGGGTGTATATATTATGAAGAACAAGGACAGAAAAATTATATATATCGGCAAAGCAAAAAAGCTAAAAAACCGTGTATCATCCTATTTCGGTTCGCATTCCAATCATTCCTTAAAAGTAATCAGAATGGTTGAGAACGTTGATGATTTTGATTACATTCTCTGTGACAGTGAGTTTGAGGCACTTGTGCTGGAATGCTCTCTCATTAAACAGCACCAGCCGAAATATAATATCCTCCTTAAGGATGATAAGGGCTATAACTATATTAAAATTACGAAAGAGCAGTTTCCGCGTATCCGTGAATGTAAGCAGATGCTGGATGATAATGCAACCTATATCGGACCGTATACATCCAATTTTTCTGTCAAGCAGGCTGTGGAGGAAACACTTAAAATTTTCAAGCTGCCTCGATGCAATAAAAAATTCCCAAAGGATTACGGAAAAAGCAGACCTTGTCTTAACGGCTTTATGGGTATATGCTCGGCTCCCTGTGCCGGACGTATAAAACAGGAGGAATATGCCAATAATGTTGAAGACGCGATAGCATTTTTAAAGGGCGGAAGTGTTAAGGCTGTCCGTCAGATGCAGGAGCAGATGCAGGAGCTTTCGGAAAATCTGCAGTTTGAAGAGGCGGCAAAGCTCCGTGACAGAATCAGGGCAATAAAGAATCTTGAGGAAAAGCAGAAGGTTGTATCTATCAATGTTCCTGAGGAAGACGTTTTTGCTTTAGTCAATTCAAAGAAAAAGGCTTGCTTTGAGGTTATACGCTTTGAACACGGCAAGCTGACCGATACGGAATTCTGGCTGATTGATTCCGTTGATGATTTGGCTCAGTCACGATTTGAGCTGATTGAACGCTACTATTCCATGCGGGACCGTATTCCGTCACGTATTGCGGTTGACGGTGAAATTGCAGATGAAGAGCTTTTGAAAAGCTTTCTTGAAAGTAAAAGAGGCAAAAAAATTGAATTTATTCATCCGCAGAAAGGTGAGCATCTCTCCATTGTCAATATGTGTATCAGCAATGCCAATGAGCATCTGGCTCAGCAGCAGGGCAGACTCGGAAGGGAGCTTGCAACCCTTGAGGAGTTAAGAGGACTTTTAGGTCTTGAAAAACTGCCTGAATATATTGAGTCCTATGATATTTCCCATACCTTCGGTGCAGATAATGTTGCAGGTATGGTCGTGTTCCATAACGGCAGACCGATGAAAAGTGCATATAAACGCTTTGCTATCAAAGGCTTTGACGGACAGAATGATGTGGGCTCCATGCGTGAGGTACTGACGCGCAGATTCAATCATTATTATAATGATGAGGAGGGCAGTACCTTTAAGATTCTGCCTGACCTGATTCTGCTTGACGGCGGTGAGCCTCAGGTCAATGCCGTGCTTCCCGTTGTAAGGTCCATGGGATTGAATGTGCCGATTTTCGGTATGGTCAAGGATAATAAGCACAGAACAAGAGCAATTGCCGTAAACGGCGGTGAGATTGAAATCAATTCTCACAGAAAGGTGTTTACCCTTGTGTCCTCCATACAGGAGGAGGTGCACCGCTTTGCAATTACCTATCACCATAATAAGCATAAAAAAAGCACCCTTTCAACCTCACTTACAAAAATTGAGGGTATAGGTGATGCCAAAGCAAAGGCGCTCCTTAAGCATTTTAAAACCGTGACCGCCATAAAAAATGCATCTGTTGAGGAACTTGCCGAAACCGATGGAATCAGCAAAAGAAATGCTGAAAAAATATTTGAATTTTATCATCAGTAAAACAGAAATTTGTAAAAATAGTGTTAATCGTCTTGACTAATAAAACTCTTGTTTGTATAATGGAGAGTAGTAATGGCTGGAATATCCTTGTATTTTATTTGGTTTATTCCGGATTTTTAAGGAAGAACTGTAAATGATGCGTGTGATTACAGGCATTGCCAGAGGCAGAAGACTTGAAACTCTGCCCGGTGAGGATGTCACAAGACCTACAACTGAATCCGTTAAGGAAGCTCTGTTTTCAATGATTCAGTTTGAGCTTGAGGACAAAAAGGTGATCGACCTTTTTGCAGGCTCAGGTCAGCTGGGTATTGAGGCACTGTCACGAGGTGCAAGGCACTGTACCTTTGTTGAGAGCAACAGACAGGCTTTTAAAGTAATAGAGGACAACCTGTCACATTGCCGTCTTGAAAGCGGAGCAAAGGTGGTTCTCAGTGATGCGGTATCCTTTTTAATGAGAAAGGATAATTTTGATATTGCCTTTCTTGATCCGCCGTATCATCAGGGACTTGCTGAAAAATGTCTTCCGTTGCTTTTGCCTATGATGTCTGCTGACGGAGTGGTTGTTTGTGAAACCGCTGCCGATGAAAATCTGCCGGAAAGCATTAATGGCTGGAGTGCAGACAGAGTGAGAAAATACGGCAAGACAAAGCTTACCCTTTATCGAAAGGACTAAAATCAAATGAAAATTGCTGTCTGTCCCGGTAGCTTTGATCCGGTAACGCTGGGACATCTTGACATAATTGAAAGAGCAACTGCGCTTTTTGACAAGGTTGTTGTTCTTGTTATGAGCAACAGTGCAAAGCATTGTGCTTTTACTGTTGAGGAAAGAATTGAGCTTTTAAAAAAATGTATTCACAATCCGAAGATTGAAATTGATACATACGGCGGACTGCTGGTTGATTATGCAAAAGAGAAAAATGCCGTATCTATTGTTAAGGGACTTCGTGCCGTGTCTGATTTCGACTATGAATTTCAGCAGGCACTTATTAATAAAAGTCTGTACCCAAAGATTGAAACCGTGTTCCTTGCCGCAAGAGGTGAGAATATGTTTCTTTCTTCAAGTATGGTGAAAGAGGTTTGCAGCCTGGACGGTGATATTTCACCATACGTGCCCAAGGAAATTGTAAAAGATATATATTTAAGGTGTAAAGGAGAAAATTAAGATGACGAATACTGATATTTTACTTGAAGATTTAGAGGACGTGCTTGATGACGCTACCTCCATTCCCCTCAGTAAGAAATATGCTGTTGATGTTGATAAGATTAAAACCATTATTGAGGATATCCGTTTGAATACGCCTCAGGAAACAAAGCAGGCTAAGGCAATCGTTGATTCAAGAAATAATATTCTTGAAGAGGCAAATAAGCAGGCTGCTGATATTATCGCAAAGGCTCAGGAGCAGGCAAGAGAGCTTGTTGCCAGAGACCAGATTACCCAGACTGCTCAGGCTGAGGCTGCTGATATCCTTGCTAAGGCTAAGGAACAGGGCGATGCATATATCACTGATGCACAGAATCAGGCTTCTGAGATTCTCGGCAATGCAACAAATCAGGCAAACGAGATGGTTACTACCGCTCAGAATAAGTCACGTGAAATGCTCACTGCTGTGAATAACTATGCGGATGATACGCTTCTTGCAATTGATGATTCACTTTATAAGGCTCTTTCAGATGTAAGACGTATCCGTCAGGGCATTATGAACAGCCAGAATAAGCATAACGGCTAATTCAATTACAAAAACACAAGGTGCAGATTTTAACATCTGCACCTCTTTTTTGTTTATTATGTTTGTTGATGATGAAAAGCGTACGGAAATGTTTAACCGCATTTCCGTACGCCTTTACTTTTGTGATTATTTATCCTCAGCTGAGCGCTTTTCAACAATGTAGCTGTGTACCTTGTCAGCAAGCTCACCGTGTAATTTGAATTTCTTTGTGAATACAATAAAGGAGCAAAGTATAAGAATAGGCGGAACACCGAAGCAGATAAATCCGATAGCACCCTTTGTGGAATCGTTAATTGTTTTTGTAACGCTGGTTATCTGCTCATTGTAGTTCATAATACCAAGACCGCCAAAGAGAACAATAGTCTGAATCGTATATGCCATTTTCTGCAGGAAGCCTTTCATTGAGAAGGTGATTGATTCATTTCGTTCACCTGTTTTGTATTCTCCGTAGTCAACAATGTCGGCAAGGAATACAGTCTGTGCAACGAACATTGACGCAATACCTGTTGAGGAAATGATGTATGCAATATCAAGTGCAATGGTGATTTTAAGTACAGGACCGAAGAGGTACATCAGTATATAGCCGACGATTGTGGCGATAAGTGAAATCTGATAAATCTTTTTCTTGCTGAGCCATTTTGAAAGAATCGGAATGACAAGCAGACCGAGTACGGAGCCGACAGCACCTATGGTCTGGAAAAGCGATTGTGCTTTCGGTTCACCGAGTACATCTGAGAAATAATATACTGCTGTGCCTGAGGTGAGATACCAGCCTGCATTTGAAAGCATTGCAAAAATCATAAATACAACAAGCTGATCATTTCCTGCAATAACCTTGAAAATCTTTTTCAGTGAAAATTTTGAATTGTTGTTATAAACAACGTGTTTTTCCTTAGTTGTAAGAACGCAGATTGCCGAGAATAAAACAAGCAGACAGGCGCAGATACCTGCCCAGCGTGAAAATCCGCTGGCACTGTAACCCTTATCTGTTGTCATACCGGTTGAAAGCATAGGGAGAATGATAGGTGTGGCAACAGTAATGATTCCCTGACCGAGACCGCTGAAGGTTCTCGCTACAGTGGATACCATATTTCTGTCATCCGGATCACTTGTGAAAGACGGTACCATACTCCAGTAAGGTATATCCGCCATTGTGTTTGTCATACCCCAGAGGATATACATAACACCTATATAGATATACAGCTTTGTTCCGCTCATTCCGAAGCTTGTGAACAGCAGGAATAGAACAGCTGCGTTGCAGACTGCACCGATAATAATCCACGGACGGTATTTACCCATTTTTGTTTTTGTGTTATCAACAATGGTTCCCATCATAGGGTCGTTGATGCCGTCCCATATTCTTGCAAGGGGAGTGAGCAGTAGTAGGAATGCTTCCTTGAGTCCGAGAACACTGGAAAGATAATAGCTTAAAAAGGAATAGAACATTCCGTAGCTGAGATCAAGTCCTACCGCACCGACACCATAACCGATTTTTTCACGCCAGGTTGTTTTGTAATCATTCATAGCTTTTTCCTCGATTTCCAACAAATGTCTAATTATGCTAATTATTATAACATATTATATCCTATTTAACAATATCAGGTTGAAATACTTAATTGTTACAAAAAGATTACAGATGTTACGAGCTTTGAAAAAAATTCTTGACAATGCTTATATGTCTATTTATAATGTTCTTGTGGGGAGAAATCCTATAAAAATTCATATTAATCCCATAAAAATTCATATTCAAAACTAATTTGAAACGAAAATCCCATATTTCAGAGAGAGGAGGAGAGCAAGTGACAGAGTATTTTGTTGGACACAAAACCTATAAAATTGATGCTAAAGGCAGAATTTCCATACCTGCAAATATGCGTGCAGCACTGGGTCAGGAGTTCATTGTGTCACGTGGTGTAAATAAATGCCTTGCTCTTTATCCTATGGAAGTATGGGTTGAAATGATTAATAACATTTTAGAAAAGGTAAGCCAGAAAAAGAGAAGAGCACTTGAGCTCCACTTTTCTGCAAATGCTGAAAAAATGAGCCTTGACGGACAGGGTCGTCTTCTTCTTAATGAGAATCTCCGCAGTCAGGTTGACCTTTTAGGTGAGTCTCAGGCTGAGATTTTCGGTAATAATAAAAGGATTGAGATTTGGAATTGTGAGCTGTTTAAGAAAGAGCTTGAGAGCGTTGAAGAGGCTGAGATTGAAGATATCCTTGATGAATACGGAATTTAATGACTGATGAAATTTGTACATAAAAGTGTGCTGTTTGACGAATCAGTCAAGGCACTGGATTTAGATAGTAATAAAATTATTATGGACGGCACTGCCGGAGGCGGCGGACATTCAAGAGAAATTGCAAAAACAGCGAAAAGACTGATTGCAGTTGACCAGGATCCGGATGCCATTGCCGTTTTGAATGAACGTCTGGGCAGTATGGACAATGTTACGATTGTTCATAATAATTTTTCTAATATAAAAAATATATTAAACGAACTTAATATAGATAAAATTGATGGTCTTCTGCTTGATTTAGGTGTAAGCTCCTTTCAGCTTGATACGGCAGACAGGGGATTTTCTTTCCATAAGGATGCCCCCCTTGATATGCGTATGAGCAAGTCCGGACTGAGTGCAGGAGATGTCGTAAACACTTACAGCGAGCAGGAGCTTGCAAATATTATTTATAAGTACGGTGAGGAAAAATTTTCACGCCGTATTGCTGCGAATATTGTTAAAGCAAGAATGGACAAGCCGATTGAAACCACATTTGAACTGGTGGATATCATAAAGGCGTCAATGCCGCAGAAAGCAATGCGTGACAGTCATCCGGCAAGACGCACCTTTCAGGCAATACGCATTGAGGTTAACGGCGAGCTTGATGTATTAAAATCCACTCTTAATGATGCTTTTGACTGCCTGAACAGTAAGGGCAGAATCGCAGTAATAACCTTCCATTCCCTTGAGGACAGAATCGTTAAGGAACAGTTTAGCGAGTGGTGCAGGGGCTGTACCTGTCCGAAGGAATTTCCGGTCTGCGTATGCGGAAATAAGCCGAAGGGCAAGGCCTTTAAAGCAATTTCGCCGAGCAGCGAGGAGCTTGAGATGAATCCGAGAGCACGTTCATCGCGTCTTCGCATATTTGAAAAATTTTAACTGTTTATTATTAAAAGAGGTGAGTTAGGTGACAAATACAGGTGATTTCAGACGTTACTCCTATTCGGGTGACACTTCATATTTGATTAATTCTTTTGATGTCGGCAGGTCATCTGCTGCACCTGCATATAAGCCTGAGCCTGAAAGAAATCTTAAGGTAAGGGAAAATGCAAAGCGTAAAAGCAAAAATCAGCTTTTACAGGAACAGCGAATCGGCTTTGGCAGAGTTGTGGTGATTGCTGTTGTATCCGTTTTAATGATGGCAATGTTTTTCGGTGTTCTCAATACCTTTGCCAAGAAAAATGAACTCAATCACGAGATATCAAATTTGGAATCTCAGCTGGCTGTTGCGCAGAGTGAAAACACACGTATCAACAGTGAGCTTAATTCCCTTGTGTCTATGAGTATGATTGATAAATATGCTGTCGAAGAGCTGGGAATGACAAAGATGCAGCCTCAGCAGATAAGCTATATTGATGTTTCTCAGTTTAAAGAGGAGCACATCAACGCGGTTGAGTATGTAAATCAAAAGCTTGATAAGTAATAATATAAATATATTCAGCGTAAAATATTGAGAGTTAGTCTTCATTTGTTTTCTAACTCTCATATCGTTTTTATAAATAAGATAACAATTGCGGAGGAGGAAAGCTGATGAAAAAGAATACAAGCAAAAATATGCTCAAAAGATTGCTGATATTGTCGGTTGTGATTATCTTTCTTCTCTGCACAAACGCAGCAAGAATTTTTTATTTGCAGGTTGTAAGAGGAGAGGAGCTTTCACAGAAGGCAGATTCACAGCAGCTTAAGGATACAGAAATTTCAGCAATGCGCGGAACGATTTATGATTCAGAGGGAAATGTGTTGGCTCAGTCAGCTACAGTGTGGAATATCTTCATTGATCCGCTGGCAATTGACCTTGAAATTGACGAGGATGATACAGCGGCAGAAATTGCTGAGAAAAAAGAGAAGAGCGAAAAAAGACGAACACTTATCGTAGATAAATTTGCTGAGCTCTTTGAATACGACGAAAAGGAGAAAGCAGAGTTCCTTGAAAAAACAAAGGCAGAAAATCATTACACGATAGTTGAGAAAAAGGTCGAGAATAATATTAAAGAGCAGCTTTCGGAATTTATTTCTGAAAACAGGCTCAACTGTATCGGTATGGAGCAGACCTCAAAAAGGTATTATCCCTATGGTTCTCTTGCATCATCGGTTTTAGGCTTCACAGGCGCAGATGATCAGGGGCTCAGCGGAATTGAGGCTTATTACGACGAGGAGCTTACAGGCACCAACGGCAGAGTGATTACTGCAAAGGACGCTGTGTCAAATGACATTTCCGACGATTATGAAACATCGGTTGAGGCTACCGACGGTAATTCAGTAGTGCTTACCATTAATCAGACCATTCAGTATTATCTTGAAAAGGGTCTGAGAGAAACCCTTGAAGAATATCAGGCAAAGGGTGCTTACGGTGTTGTAATGAACTGTAATACAGGTGCAGTGCTTGCAATGTCCTCACTTCCTGATTACGATTGCAACGAGCCTTATAAGCTCACATACAGCAAAAATAAAAACGAGATTAAGAAAATAAAAGACAAGAATGAAAAAGAGGTTGCCGAAAGTGCAGCTGTTCAGAATCAGTGGAGAAACTTCACTGTGAATGATACCTATGTTCCCGGTTCTGTATTCAAAACCTTTATTGCTTCAGCAGCACTTGAGGAAAATGTGGCAACTCCGAATACCACATTCAACTGCACAGGCTCAATCAAGGTTGATAAGTACACTATGAAATGCCATTATCATCCCGGACACGGAAATCAGACCTTTGCACAGGGACTTGAAAATTCCTGCAACCCATTCTTTATCACTGTCGGTCAGAAGCTTGGTGTACATAACTATTTCAAATATTTTGACGCTTTCGGATTTACACAGACAACAGGAATTGACCTTCCCGGAGAGGCATCTCCACAGTACTATCCGGAGGAGAAATACGGTATCGTTGAGTTGTCCTCAGCTTCCTTCGGTCAGACAAACTCCTTAACCCCAATTCAGGTGTGCACAGGACTTTGTGCAATTGCCAACGGCGGAAAGCTTGTTCAGCCTTATCTTGTGTCATCCATTGTTGATCCTGACGGAAAGACAATAAAAAAGACAGAGACAAAGGTTGTAAGACAGGCAATCAGCAGTGAGACCTCTGAAACGGTAAGAGAGATGATGAAGGGTGTTGTTGATAACGGAACAGGTAAAAACGGCTATGTGGCAGGCTACCGTGTAGGCGGTAAGACCGGTACATCAACAAAGCTCGGTGAGTCAAAAGCCGGTGAGGGCGACAAGTATATTGTTTCCTTTGCTGCTATTGCTCCAAGTGATAATCCGGAAATTGCAATGCTGATTATTGTTGATGAGCCGAATCAGGATTTAGGCGGCGGTGCTTTATGTGCCCCAATTGCAGCTCACGTTATTGAGGAATCTATGGGTGTACTTGGTATTGAGCCTAAGTATGATGAGGATGAGATGAAACATCTTTCACAGTACACACCGAATGTTGCAGGCAAATCACTTGATGAGGCGAAAAAGGAAATCAGTGAATATTCACTTAACTGCGTTGTTGTGGGCAATGGTGATAAGGTTGTAAGACAGTGTCCGACAAGTGCAGGTACAATACCAAACGGCGGAACAATTTATGTTTATACCGATAACACGGATAAAAAGATGACTAAGGTTCCTGACTTTACAGGACTGACAGTAAGCGAAGCAAAAAGCCTTGCGAAAACAAACAATCTGAATATTGAAATCAGCGGTAATGATATTAACAGCTCTTCTGTTGTTGCATCACGACAGAGTGATGAAAAGGGTGCTTCCGTTGAACAGGGTTCGGTAATTACAGTAACATTCAAGAGCACTGAAAGTGTGCTTGATTAAGCAAGTGAGATAAATCCGAGCAAGCCTAAAATGGCTTCCTTTCGGTATATTTTCACTTTTCGTCATTGTAAGGCGCCAGCCTAACTGCTTCCTCAAAGCAAAAATCTACTCAAAATCAAGCTCATTTTAGGTCGTAGATTTTTTATGAAACGGATTTTTCGTTAGGCAAGGCACAAAACGCAGTTAATCCTTTCGGATTAACGAGTATTTTAACACAGCATAGCGGGAAATCCGTTCATAAAAAACTTATTCGGATTTGTCTTGCTTGCTTAAAATACAGATTAAGCCGTTATAAACGGCATAAAGGGGATAGGGTAATGAAACTCTCAGAAATCTTAAAAGGAATAGATGTTAAAAATGCGTACAGCGATGTTGACGTGCTTGATGTAACACAGGATTCAAGACTTGTTAAAGAGGGCTCACTTTTTGTATGTATCAGGGGCGCTGCCTTTGATGGACATAATGTTGCAGCAGAAATGCTGGAAAAGGGTGCTGCAGCAATCGTTGTTGAACGTGATTTAGGTCTTGATAAGCAGATCATCGTTGACAATTCAAGAGCTGTTTATTCTCCGATTTGTTCAAACTTTTTCAATAATCCTGCCGACAAGCTTAAACTGATTGGTTTGACAGGAACGAACGGAAAGACAACAACGACCTTCCTTATCAAGCAGATTCTTGAGAACGTGGGTAAAAAGGTTGGTCTTATCGGCACAGTACAGAATATGATTGGTGATAAAATCTATCCTGCAAAATTTACTACCCCTGACCCCTATGAGCTTCAGAAGCTTTTTGCCATGATGGTTGATGCCGGCTGTGAATACTGTGTTATGGAGGTATCATCGCAGGCACTTGCACAGGGCAGAGTAAACGGTCTCAGGTTTGCACTTGCCGCTTTTACAAACCTTACGCAGGATCATCTTGACTATCATAAAACATGGGAGAATTATTTCAATTCAAAGCGTATTCTTTTTGAAAATGCGGATATTGCTGTTACAAATGCAGATGATGAGCACGGAATGAAGATTATTGAGGATCTTGATTTTGATAAGATTGTAACCTACGCAGTAAACACAAACGATGCAAGCTATGTTGCAAAAAACGTTTCCTTTAAGCCAAGCGGAGTTGAATATGAGCTTGTGGGTGATTCTATCGGAAGATGCAATTGTCCGATACCGGGAAGATTTTCAGTTTATAATTCTCTTTGTGCAGCAAGCTGTGCACTGTCACTTGGAATTGATTTTTCAGATGTGCTTGATGCAATCAGCAAGTCAAACGGTGTTAAGGGCAGAATTGAGGTCGTTCCGAACGGCGGACGTGATTTTACAATTATTATTGACTATGCACACTCACCTGACGGACTTGAAAATATTATCACCTCTCTTCAGGAAATTGCCAAAGGCAGAGTTGTTACACTTTTCGGCTGCGGCGGTGACAGAGATAAAACAAAGCGTCCTAAGATGGGTAAGATTGTTGCAGAGCTTTCAGACTACTGTATAGTTACATCGGATAATCCGCGTTCTGAAAATCCTGCTGATATTATTAAAGATATTCTTGTCGGTATGGAGGGAATCAATACCCCTTATACGGTTATTGAAAACCGTAAGGAAGCAATTGCCTACGCGATAAAGAATGCACAGAAGGACGATATTATTCTTCTTGCCGGCAAGGGTCATGAAACCTATCAGATTCTGCCGACAGGCACAATTCATTTTGATGAAAGAGAAGCAGTAGCTGAAATACTCAGTGAACTTGATTAATTCTATATGGAACTTTTAAGATTAAGTGAAATAGCAGATGCCTGTAAGGGCACATTCAATAACGATTGTGACGTCAAAGGCATTTGCATAGATACAAGAAAAATAACAAAGGACTGCCTTTTCATCTGTATCAAGGGTGAAAGATTTGATGCACATCAGTTTGCACAGGAGGCACTTGATAAGGGTGCTGCAGCGGTAATGATTCACAGTGATGTGAGCATTGACGGAAACTTTGTAAAGGTTGATGATACCTCAAAGGCGCTTCTTGATTTAAGTGGCTATTACCGTTCAAAGTTTAATCTGCACCTTGTGGGTCTTACAGGGTCAGTCGGTAAAACAACAACGAAGGAATTTACTTATCTCGTTGTCAATGCCAAGTATAATGCTATAAAAACACTCGGTAATCTGAATAATGAAATCGGTTTACCGCAGATGCTTTTTCAGATTGACCGCAGTACGCAGGCAGCAGTTATTGAAATGGGTATGAATCACTTTGGTGAGATACACAGACTGTCTGCAGCTGCTAAGCCGACAATTGCCCTTATTACCAATGTAGGCTCATCACATATTGAAAATCTCGGCTCACGTGAGGGTATACGAAAGGCAAAGCTTGAAATACTTGACGGACTTGAGAAGGGCGCAACCTTGCTTTTAAACGGCGACAATGATATGCTTTCAGGTGTTGTCAACGAGGATTACAATATTGTATTTTACGGTATAGAGAAAGGCAGCTTCAAGGCTGAAAATATTGAAGAGAAAGACGGAAAAACAGAATTTGATATTTCCTATTTCGGTAACAGTCAGAAAGTGGTTATTCCGACAATCGGTGTACATAATGTTTATAACGCACTTGCAGCCTTTGCAGTGGGCTATTATCTTGACATTGATGCACAGCTTTGTGCCGATGCACTTTCTGAATATGTGCCTGAGGGTATGCGTCAGAAAAGTGTATCACACGGAGGAGTTACCTTTATTGAGGATTGCTATAATGCCAGTCCTGATTCAATGAAAGCGGCAATCACTACGCTTGCCAATACAAAGGGCAATAAAAAAATTGCAGTGCTTTCCGATATGCTGGAGCTTGGTGATTATTCAGAGCAGGCTCACACAGATGTGGGTAGAATGGCAGCTGATGCAGGACTAGACTATCTCCTTACTGTTGGGGAAATGAGTCGGTTTATTGTAAACGGAGCAAAGGAAAACGGTTTGAAAAATGTTTTCCATTTTGACAGCAAAGAGGAGCTTACAGAAAAGCTTCTTGAACTTCTTGAGGCAGGAGATACAGTAGCCTTCAAGGCGTCAAGAGGAATGAAGCTTGAGGATGTAATCCATAGTGTATATGACAGGTGGGGAAAATAAATGAATACTACAATTGCATTAATCATCAGTGTTGTAATTGCTTTCGGAATCACGGCAGGTCTTGGATTTATCATAATCCCCTGGCTGAGAAAGCTGAAATTTGGTCAAACTATTTTAGAGATAGGTCCTTCATGGCATAAGTCAAAGCAGGGTACACCGAATATGGGCGGTCTTATGTTCATCATCGGTATCATCCTTTCCTTTGCAGCAACATGTATTACTGTTCACCTTACAGGCGGCAGCCTTGAAAGTGAGTACTCGGCACTTCTCAATGGACGTGAGCTGGTACTCTTAATAGCAGGTCTGGTTCTTGCACTCGGCTGCGGTTTAGTAGGCTTTACAGATGATTTTACAAAAATCAAGCTTAAGCGAAATGAAGGTCTTTCACCAAAGCAGAAAACCTTAGGTCAGCTGATTATGACCGTTGGTTATATTCTTACCCTTTGGCTCTCTCATAATACAAGCTGGTATGTTCCTTTTATCGGCACAGTGAATTTTGAAAAGAATATCTTTACTGCAATTATATTCTGGGTGCTTTCATTCTTCATCGTTTACGGCTGTGTAAATTCAGTAAACCTTACTGACGGTATTGACGGACTCTGCTCCTCAGTTACAACGACTGTGGCAATTGCATTCATTGTTATCGGCTTTATCCAGAATTTTACAGGTCTTAAAATATTTGCAGGCGCGCTTCTCGGTGGCGTGCTCGGTTTCCTTTGCTGGAACTGGAATCCTGCCAAAACCTTTATGGGTGATACCGGCTCATTGTTCTTGGGCGGTATGGTTGTGGCTATGGGCTATCTTTGCAAATGTCCTCTGCTGCTTTTACCTATAGGTATTGTCTATGTGTGTGAAACGATGAGCGATATCATTCAGATTGGTTATTTCAAAATCACACACGGCAAGCGTATCTTCAAAATGGCACCGATACATCATCACTTTGAAATGTGCGGCTGGAAGGAAAAGAAAATCTGTATTGTCTTTTCCTTAGTCAATGCAATCGGCTGCGTTATCGGCGTTGCGTTGCTGTTCTTCGGAAATTTTAATAATTAAACTATTGTTTAGTGTATCAGTAATATACTTAACATTTTGTAGGGGCGACCATTGGTCGTCCGTAAACAATTACGGAATATATGCGGACGTGCAATGCACGCCCCTACAGTGTTTCAAGAACATTTCTGTTAGCTTTAGGGGATGGCGTTTTCGGCATCCCAATTATAAATAATCATTAATAACCTCAGAAAGGAGTGTTTCAGTATGCCTGAGAGATTGTCAAACGATGATTCAAAAATTATCAGGACAAACCAAAAAAGGTCAAAGGGTATAAGCAAGGATGATATATTCATTACAGGAAGTATGGATATTCCGTTTCTTGCACTTACAATTGCCCTTCTGACGATTGGTCTTATTATGCTCTTTTCTGCAACATATCCTTATGCATACTACAGATATAATCACGATTCCTATTACTTTTTTACAAGGCAGTTTATTTTTTCGGTTGTCGGCTTGGTTGCAATGTTCGTTATGTCGAAAATTAACTACAAATGGCTGAGGGTTGCAAATGTACCACTGTTAATTGTTACTCTGCTTTGTCTTGTAATCGTTTTGTTTTATCATACAAATATACCGGGTGCGGACGGCAGTTCATTTAAAAGATTTATCCCTCTGCCCGGTGGATTTACATTCCAGCCGTCGGACCTTGCAAAATTTTCGATTATCCTTCTTTTTGCCGCATATATCAGTGACTATTACGGCAAGATGAAAAAATTTAAGTATGGTATTGTTTATCCGCTCGGTATCATTATCATTTTCTGCGGTCTGATTTTCCTTGAGCATCATATGTCCTGTACAATACTGATGTTTCTCATAGGTGCTACTATGATGTGGGTCGGCGGCAGTGACTGGAAGCTGTTTGCTTTAGGTATTGCCGTTTTGGCGCTTGTTGTGTTTATGGTAATTACTTTTCCTGATTTGCTTGAAAATTATGCAGGAACACGAATTAAGGCGTGGCTTGATAAGGACTTTGAGCCGACAGGCAGCCGCTGGCAGACGAATAACTCGCTTTATGCCATTGGTTCCGGCGGATTCTTTGGTGTTGGTCTGGGTAATTCAAAGCAAAAATACCTTTATGTTTCCGAGCCGCAGAACGACTTTATTTTTTCAATTGTATGTGAAGAGCTGGGCTTTATCGGAGCAGCGGTAATCATTCTTCTTTTTGGTGCTCTTGTTGTCAGAGGATTCATTATCGCAGCAAGATGTCACGATAGATTTGGTGCACTTCTGGTTATCGGTATTGTTTCTCAGATTGGTATTCAGGTTGGATTCAACATAATGGTTGTTACAGACACCATTCCGAATACAGGTATTGCACTTCCGTTCTTCTCCTACGGCGGTACAGCGATGATGATGCTGTTATTTGAAATCGGAGTCGTTTTATCTGTATCGCGTAAAGCGAGCCAAAAAAAGATTTAGATGGAGAAAGAGTATGAGAATTTTATTTGCAACAGGTGGTACGGCAGGACATATTAATCCGGCACTTGCCGTAGCATCTTATATAAGAGAAACTGTAAAGGATGCTCAAATCCTTTTCATAGGAACAGCGGATCATATGGAATCAAGACTTGTTCCTGATGCAGGATTTGATTTTAAGACAATTGATATTTCGGGCTTTAAGCGTTCCTTGTCGCCTAAGTCCATTGTACATAATGTTAAAACTGTTTTCAGAATTATGAAATCTTCAGGTGAAAGCAAGAAAATCATCAGTGAATTCAATCCGGATGTGGTTGTCGGCTTTGGCGGATATGTATCCGGTCCTGTGCTGCAGACTGCAGTAAAAATGGGTATACCAACCTGTATTCACGAGCAGAATGCTTTTCCGGGCATTACAAATAAAACCCTTGCTAAAGAGGTTGACAGGGTTATGCTGACTGTTGAGGATGCAAAGAAACATCTTGAGCCTAAGAATGATGTGGCAGTAACAGGCCTTCCTGTTCGTGGTGCACTTTTAAAGGCTGACAGGGATATGGCGAGGGCAGAGCTCGGTATTCCTGATGATAAGTATCTTGTGCTTTCCTTCGGCGGTTCGCTGGGAGCAAAGCCGCTTAATAATGCAATGTTCGATATACTTTTAAACAGTGCTGACAGCGGCAAATACTGCCATATTCATTCAGTCGGTACAAACGGAAGTGAATTTCTTGATAAGTTTAAGGAAAAGGGATTTGTTGACGGAAAAAAGGGAACAGTCGAAGTAAGACAGTACATTGATAATATGGATGTATGTATGGCTGCTGCTGACCTTGTAATCGGAAGAGCAGGCGCCTCCTCTCTTTCCGAAATAGAAGCAATGGGCAAAGCTTCTATTCTTATACCGTCTCCTTATGTTGCCGAAAATCATCAGTTCCACAATGCTATGGCGCTGGTGAACAGAAATGCAGGTTTTGTTATTGAGGAAAAGGATTTAACCTCAGAGGTGCTCAGCAATAAAATAGATGAGCTTTTATCTGATAACGAAAAGCTTAAAGCAGTAGAGAATAATGCAAAAGCTATGGCAATCACGGATTCACGCGAGCGTATTGCTTCCATTATTCTTGAGCTTGCAAAATAAATAGCAAAATAATCACCGCTGCATATGATATATGGTGATAAGGATTTTCCTTATTTCCATAAGATGCAGAGGTGATTGAATGGAAATATTAAAGATTAACGGACAGAATAAGCTGGGCGGTGAGGTGACACTTCACGGTGCAAAAAATTCAGCATTGCCGATATTATGTGCAGCAATTCTGATAAAAGGCGAAAGCGTAATACATAATTGTCCGGATTTAAGTGATGTAAAAACAACCCTGAAAATCCTTGAGGATTTAGGCTGTACCGTAAATCGTCAGGGAGATACTGTGGTAATCAATGCTGAAAATATTACAGCATCAAAGATAGATGAAAATATTATGCGTACAATGCGTTCATCTATTTTATTCTTAGGTGCTCTTATTTCAAGAACAGGCTGTGCATCCATTTATCTTCCCGGTGGGTGTGATATAGGTACACGTCCTGTGGATATGCATATAAAAGCACTTAAAAGTCTTGGTGCTGTTATTAAGGAAAACGGCTCATCCATTACCTGCTGTGCAGAGCATCTTACCGGTGCAAAGATTATTTTGCCGTTTGCTTCAGTAGGTGCGACTGAAAATATCATGATAGCAGCAGCAATATCAAAGGGCAGAACGACGATCATCAATCCTGCAAGAGAGCCTGAAATATGTGATCTTGCTGAATTTCTTAACAAATGCGGTGCAAGAATTTACGGAGCAGGGGAAAGCACAATTGAAATTGAAGGTGTTGAGTCTCTTCATTCCTGCGAGCATAAGATAATTCCTGACAGAATTCTTGCTTCAACCTATATGTGTGCCTGTGCTGTTACAGGTGGTGATATCATAATAAATGATATCAGACCTACGCATTTGTCTCCTGTTTTTCCTGTGTTCAATGAGATGGGATGCAGGCTTTATCTCGACAGAAACAGCCTGACAATATCTGCACCAAAAAGATTAAGACGTGTAAAAATGATTAAGACTATGCCGTTTCCTGCTTTTCCTACTGATTCACAGTCTCCTGTAACCGCAGCCTTGTCTGTGGCTAAGGGCACATCGGTTATAAAGGAAAATATTTTTGAAAACAGGTTCAGATTTGTAAGCCAGCTCAACCGCTTTGGTGCTGATATAGCTGTAGATGAGCAGATGGCAGTGATAAACGGTGTAAAGGAACTTCACGGTGCAGATGTATATGCAACAGATCTTCGCGGCGGAGCGGCTCTTGTTATAGCAGGACTGACAGCACAGGGAACGACAACGATACATTCAATTGAACATATTGACAGAGGATATGCAAAACTGGAAAACAATTTGGAGCAATTAGGTGCTGACATTAAGAGGATAAAATATGAAGAAGTCTCAGAAAAAAAGTGCATCGAAAAGGAAACAGCGACCTGAGTCAGCTGAAAACCGAAATTTATATGATCTTGGTCTCGAGCCGCCCAAAATTTACAGAGAGCCGAGACAGCAATCAGATTTATATGAAAAGACAAATCGCGGTCAAAGAACTAAGAGCAGTTCAAAAAACAACAGACAAAATCTGACACGCGCAGAGAAAAGACAAAAGGATAATAAAAAGCGAAAGAAAAGAAATACCTTCAGAAAAGTAATGATCTGGCTTGCTGTAATCATTTCCTTTGTGGCAGTTGGTACGGTTTTATCTCTTACAGTTTTTTTTCATATTGATACCATAAATATCAGCGGAAATAAAATTTACGACAAAGATGAAATACTTGCGCAGTGTACAATAGATAAGGGCGAAAATCTTTTCTTGTCTGACACCGATACTGCAAAACAGATGCTTGAACAGAATCTCCCTTATATATATAATGCGGAAATAACAAGAAAATTACCATACACCATAGAAATTAAGATAACGGAAGCAACTCCGGCTTATTCCATAAAAAACAAGGATAAAACCTTTATTCTGCTTGATGATAATTTTAAAGTCCTTGAAAATAAGGCTAAAAAGGCAAAGGGCATATCTATCAGTAAAGCGGATATTGAAAATGCAGTTCCCGGCAGAACAATAGCTTTTAAAAATAAAGATATAGGGAAATGCCTCACACAGCTCTCACAGGTTGTGAAAGAAAATAAGTTTGATGAAATTACATCTATCTACAGTAACAATATAAGTGATAATTATGTTGTTTATGACAAACGTATTGAATTTAAGCTGGGAACCTGTGATGACCTTGAAAATAAGATTTATCAGGGTCTCACTGCTTGTGAAAAGCTTAATCAGTCAAATCCGAATGCAAAGGGTGTTATGACAATTACAGGAGGCAAGTCTTTATACTTTACAGAGAAATAGCTGTAAAGAAAATAACTTGTCGATTTTATAGACTATTGTGTATAATTGTGCACTATGTATAAACCTATTTGAATTTTATAAAAAAAGATTGTCAAAAAACTTGAAAAATATCATAAAAAAGTATTGCAAAAAGATTACAATATTGTTACAATAGGAAATGTAGCAAATCGATTAGCGATTTAGATTAAAAACAAGGAGAATTAGATAATGGGACGTTACGAAATTGATACAGATGATTCAAAGGTAGTTCAGATTAAAGTTGTTGGTGTAGGCGGCGGCGGTGGAAATGCCGTAAACCGCATGGTACATTGTAATATTCAGGATGTTGAATTTGTAGCAGTAAACTCAGATAAGCCTGCTCTTGCAAAATCAACAGCAACACATAAAATTCTTATTGGTGAAAAGGTAACAAAGGGTATGGGCGCAGGTGCTAAGCCTGAGGTTGGTGCTCGTGCCGCTGAGGAGAGCAAGGAAGCTCTTACAGACGTTCTTACCGGTGCAGATATGGTATTTATTACTGCAGGTATGGGTGGCGGAACAGGTACCGGTGCTGCTCCTTATGTTGCTAAAATCGCTAAGGATATGGGTATTCTCACTGTTGGTGTTGTTACTACACCGTTCGCATTTGAAGGAAGACGCCGTATGACTCAGGCTTCTGCCGGTATTGAAGAGCTTGCAAAGAATGTTGACTCAATTATGGTTATTCCTAATGAAAGACTTAAGGAAGTGACTACAGAAAAGATTACGCTTCTTAATGCTTTTGAGATTGCTAATGATGTTCTCCGTCAGGGTGTTCAGTCCATTTCAGACCTTGTTAATGCAACTGGTCTTGTAAACTCAGACTTTGCCGATGTTACAGAGATTATGAAGGATGCCGGCTTTGCTCATATGGGCGTTGGTCGTGCAAAGGGCAAGGATAAGGCAGAGGTTGCTGCTCAGCAGGCTATTTCTTCTCCGCTTCTTAATACCTCTATTGACGGTGCACGCGGCGTTCTTTTGAACATTACAGCTTCAACCGATATCGGACTTGAGGAAATCACAATTGCTTCTCAGATCGTTACTGACGCAGTTCATCCTGATTGTGAAATCATCTGGGGTGCTAACTTTGATGAGAACCTTGAGGATGAAATGATTATAACTGTTATCGCTACTCGCTTTGGTGAGGATGGTCCTTCAGGACAGATTAAGTCTGTAACTGCTAATAATGAGGTTGCTCCTCCACAGCCAATTGCTGCTGCAACTACTGCTGCTGCATCAAGCTTTACAAACAGCGATGATGATGCTTTTTCAGATATCGTTAATTTCTTTAAGAAATAATTAGAATGATTTACATATAACCCACATTTCCGAAAGATGAAGTGTGGGTTATTTTTATTCATTTATTCATTTTGATAAAAAACTGAATTTTTTTTCATAAAATAAAAAAGTTTAATAATTTGTTGAATGCAAGTTAAAGCCTTTACATTTTTAACATTTTCAACAGAGTTTTCAGCGAAATAATTTATAAAAAATTGACTTTTCAACATTTTGAACACAGTTTTCCACAATGATTTTAACAAAGTTGATTTGTAAAGCTGTTTGCATTTACACACAAAATAAAAACGCATATACAGTTTTGTATATGCGTTTTCTTGTATATTATGTATATTTATTGATTACCATTCACTTTTGGTATACGAACGGATAATATTTGTAATGATATTATCACGTTTAAAGCCTTTGCCTTTTCCGGAATTCATTTGATCCTGAATCTTACCGGCTCTCATTGTGACAAAGCTGCTTTTATCAATGATTTTATCAATAGGAGGAATGTCCTCATAGAAATCATACTCCTGTTCAACAGCATCAAATACTTTGGTTGCCAGCTCACTATCAGATCTTTCCTTTATAGCAGTCATTGAGAGGATAACTACTCGATTGTTTTCAGGCAGAGTCAGTGTAACAGGCTGATCGGTAAGTATTCTGAAACTATATAAGTAAAACTGTGCTTTTTTAGGAATATTTCCTTCAGGGTGATGAACGTGTGTAAACTCATAGCCGAATTCTGCTTTTTCATCTATATCAGCTATTTGATTCAATCCGGCCATATCCCAATTGTTCATTGGCTGATCAATTGGTCTGATTGTAAACGGAACACTCTTTTTGGCATAGTTAATGCGTATGTCCTGTTTGCCTGCTGTTGAACCGGCAATAAAGTATACACTTGTGCATTGAGGCAATTTGATTTTCTGACCGCGGCAAACGAGTACATCATTTCTGTTTTTAAGATTCTCCTGAAATTTGTACCTGATTCCGCCCATATAGTAAAAGAAATTAATCTGTTCCTTTGGAAGGGAGAATCCGCTGCCCTGTAAAATAACATGTCTCATACTGTCATCAGGTGTAAAGCCCTGTGCGTTGTATGGAAGCTCAATTGTTTCGTAACGTTCACTCGGAATTTTTTCAGCCTTTTCCTTATATTTTATTCTGAAGGTTTTCACTTCAAAAGGCTTCATATTAAATCGGATTCTGCCGTTTGTTACTTTCTGCTCACCAATAGGCTCCTCAAGTGCGTTGCACTTTTGTGCTTCGCCGATTTCACCAAGCATCCTTAGTGATACATTACGCTGTTCCTTACCTATTGCTTCGTTCACTCTTATGATAAAGCAGTCTTCGTCGTCCTCAGCCATTTTGATTGCTCTGATAATTACATTTTCATTGCTTATCTGACAGAAAGAAACACTGTCCTTTAACGAGCGTGTATTTCTATAATCTGTGCATAAACTCAGATAAGGATTTTCATATATCTCACTGTATTTCTGTGTGCCGTTTTCAAATCCGTTTGCGTGGCTGTAAATGGCAAATGAGAATACATTTCTTCCAAGATCCTGCAAGTCCTGTCGTGTTTCTTTTGTGAAGGCTCCTGCAGGTGTATGAATACAGGTTAATCTCAGTGTGTTGTTGTTTGGCTTATCCCAGCCATATTTACTGTCAGAGAAGATGGAAACACCGAATTCACCGCTTTCATCAGTTAAGTCAGCCCATTTCTGCGCCGGTACCTCATAGAGGTTATCCGTGTTTGTTTCTCTTTCAATAACACCGAGACCTAAGTCGTATGTTGCCTTTTTGTTGTGAGCTGCAACAGGGAAGGTTGCTTTTAACATTGTTCGTCTTGTTTTCCAGTCCACAATGTTTTTTACCTCAACATATTCACTGCCTGCTGAAAGGGATACCAGTTGAGTAATCGTTGAATACTCTGCCTCACGTACAACCTTGATGGTTGCTCTTACAGGTCCGCTCTCAACTAATGTAAATTCCGGTGTGTTGGCATAGCAGTAAGGCTCTCTGTCAATATCTTCTTTAGTGATTTCCCAGCTTGGATATGCCAGTGATCCTGTATCGTGAAGGAGTGCCATCTTGATTGGGGCATCAATTATATTTCTCTTTAATTTTTTATCGTAAAGACGTGCAATATCACCGTTTTTGTTGAAAACCAATCTGTATTTTTCATTTTCGAGTGAATGATTTGTAGCCTTAAGATTGGGGTTGGTATGACCAACATAGTAAGGCGCATTGAATCTTTTGACCTCGAATACCTTATAGCCAAATGGTTCAATTTCAACAGTCAGCAGTATTGTAAGCTTTTTACCGTTTTTGTGAATAACCTGTACAGGAACGGAATTTCCTTTTTTATCTGAAACGGTAACATTGGTACAGTTTCTTGTCATTTTGATGTGTGCTTCCACTGTACGCTTAACCATATACTGTGTAGGATTATTAATTACAAGGATACCGCTTTTTTCATCCACCCAGCTTGTATCAAGCTCATTGATAATCATTTTGCTTGCGCCGACATACTCAGCTTTAAACTGTGAAATAGAAAGATTATAATCGGACCAGGCGGTATTATAAACATCCATTACAGATGTGCCTGTAATATCATCGTGGAACTGATGCTGGAGCATTCTCTTCCATGCCTGATTCAGATTATACTTCGGATAATTATAAGCACCGATAGAGGTTGAAAAGGCACATGCTTTTTCAGTGCAGTTTGCAATACGTTCACATTGCCTGTTAAGGTATTTGCTCATTGCGCGTGATGTATAGGTTCCTGCACCGTGACTGGTCATAATCAGCTCATTATTCCATTCAGGCAGTAATTCCTTTTCCTCGTTTGAAAGCTTATCCATATCCATGAATATCTGGTCAGAGCTTGCTGATATGATTTCAAAATCATCATTGTTTTTTGCAATGCTTTCTTCAACTGCCTGAACACTTTCTTCAGTAGGTGCACCGCCCCAGTCTCCTGTTCCGTAAAGGTGGTTCGCCCAAGGAAGATGACCGTTTGAATAGTTATCGGCAATTCGGTCAATGACACTGATATCCGCTCTGATATCACCGGAAAATTTATATCTGTAGGATTTCGCATTAAGACTTACAAAAATCCTGCTGTTGTCAGGCCCTTTCCATACTCCGAGATCAAAAGGCAGACCATAAGCACTTCCCCAGGAAAGCTTCTGAGTAGTGAATCCTTTAAGACCTGCGTGATTGATAATAGAAGGAAGAGACCATCCGAATCCAAAGCAGTCCGGCAAAAACATATCCTTTGAGGTTGTGCCGAATTTCTCCTTGAAATAGTTATTGCCGAGAAGCAGATTTCTGAATATTGCTTCAGGTGAAGGGATGTTTACATCGCCGCTTTCATAGCCTGTGCCGGAGATGCACCACTTGCCTTCCTTAACATATTTCTTTATGATTTCAAATGCTCTTGGATAAAACTCTTCAATAAGCTCATATCGTTTTGCACCTTCAAAGTTAAAACGATAGTGAGGGTATTTTTCAATTAAATCAAAGTTCTTTGAAAGAGTGTCGGGTATGTATTCATTAATGGTTTTTGCAATTGTCCATCTCCACACTGTATCCAGGTGGGCAGTTGAAACAACATAAGCTTTCTTTTTTTCCATCGTAACAATCCTTATTTCTCAATTATTTCATAGGTGAATTCATATTTTTCCTGAAGAGCCTTTACTTTGTCTTCGTTATCCTCAATAAAGGTTTCAGTATAAACGCTTTTGCCGTCAACAGAATAGTCCTTGACGATTTGGTTCAGGGCTTCCCATGCCTCAGCCTCCTGTGCATAACCGTCTTCAAATTTGATTAAAAACTCTCTGTGCTTAGGAATTCTTACTTTCATTTTGTGTCTCCTCGCATATATTTTTATAGTTTCTAATTTATTATATATTTAAAATAATATTATTGCAAGATATATTTGGATTTATTTGTAAGTATTTCACGTGGATTTTTCAGTGCATATTCCAATGTTATATCCTCATCTACAAGGCTGATCATTTTATTTCCTAATCTGACATTGTCTATTGTGCCACTGATGACTATGCATTTTTTGTCGAATTTCCTGCAAAGTTCATCAATTTTGAAAGGGAGCTTTCCCATCAGTGTTTGCTTATCTGTTTTTCCTTCACCTGTGATAACGATGTCAGCCTCCGATATTTTTTTCTCAAGCTCATATGCTTGCGAAAGTATTTCAAATCCGCTTTTTATTTTGCCTCCGTATACTGAGTATAGGCCGCCGCATATTCCTCCTGCAGCACCGGCACCTTTTATCTTGCTTATATCTTTAGGAAGAAAAGCATTGACCATTTTCAGTCCGCTATCGAGCTTGATAACATCATTGGATGAAGCACCCTTCTGAGGTGCAAATATATATGCTGCACCGTTTTTTCCAAAGTAAGGGTTCGTCACATCGCAAGCGAATGTAAAGTTTATATCCTTTACACAATTGGAGAATTTTATTCCGTAAATATTCTCCATATCTTTTCCGCATGGGTGTTCAATTATTTCCCCGTAAATGTCAAGAAATTTAATGCCGAGTGCAGACAGTGCACCTATTCCTCCGTCACAGCATCCGCTGCCTCCGAGACCGAGAATAATATTATGAAAACCCTTTGATACAGCGGATTTTATCAGCTCACCTGTACCGTGCGAGGTGGCGTTCATTACATCTTTTTTCTTTTGTATTCCGCTGGCAGTGGCACACTCAATTACTGCAGTTTTATCATATGTAAATATGTGTCCTTTCATATGTTTTCCATATAGGTCAGTACAGTCTGTGTAAAGTACTTTGCCATTACAAATATTGCTTAAACATTCTGCGAAACCTTCACCGCCGTCAGCAAATGGAAGGGTGGTTATTTCTGCATCACAGCTTTGTTGTATTCCGTTTTTTATACATTCACATACCTCTTTTGATGTGAGTGTTCCTTTGTAACTGTCAGGCACAATCAGTATTTTCATTTAATATACCTCTTAGCTTTTTTCGAAATCAAATATATAGCTTCTGTTGCAGACAATGATTACCTTGATGTTGCATTCATCTGCTATTCTGACAGTCAGTCCGATTATGGGACAACCGTCGGCGTCGATTAAAATTATAATATACATATTTTACCATAATTGTATTTACTTTTCAAATGTGATAAGATTGTTATATTATAATATGGTTGGTGATTGTATGAAGCTTGTAATTATAAGACACGCAGACCCGGATTATTCCATTGATTCTCTTACGGAAAAAGGCTGGCGTGAGGCGGAGCTTTTATCAGATAGAATAGCAAAGCTTGATGTAAAGGAATTTTATTGCTCTCCGCTTGGCAGAGCAAAGGATACTGCCTCATTTACTCTGAAAAAAATGAACAGAACAGCTATTGAATTATCCTGGCTCAAAGAATTTGAAGGGAAAATCAGAAAGGGCATTAAAAGAATTTCCTGCTGGGACAGACTTCCTTCAGAATGGACTGAAGAAGACACCTATTACAGGAATGAAACCTGGTATAAGACAAAACTGATGAGCAGTGCAAATGCAGAAAAGGAATATAAAAAGGTTTGCAATGGCATAGATGAGCTTTTGAAAAAGCATGGCTATGAGCATACAGGCAGGTGCTATAAGGTTCATTATTCCAATCATGATACGATTGTTCTGTTTTGCCATTTTGCTGTTGAATGTGTAATACTTTCACATATTTTTTCTTGTTCACCTATGGTATTGTGGCACAATTTTGTTGCTTTGCCCACATCTGTTACAACGCTGATTACAGAGGAAAGGGAACAGGGGACAGCCGTATTCAGATGTCAGCAGTTCGGTGATATCAGTCACCTTTATGCAGGCGGTGAGGAGCCTGCCTTTGCAGCAAGATTTTGTGAATGCTACGAAGATGATACGAGACATTAATTTATTTTATAATAGTTTATCATTTTAATTATGGTTGAACTTATAACAGCTCCCAGTGCGATTCCAAGACCTGCAAAAAGCGTTGCTTTTGAATAAATAACAAATTGCCGTGTGTCAGACTGAATGGCATAAAACATTGCATAGTAAATGGAGCTTCCGGGTAAAAGCGGAATGGTTGACGGCATAAGCATAACCGTTGTCGGTACTTTTAAGATTCTTGCCATAAGCTCGCAGAAAAAGGATAAGCATACCATTGATAAAAGACAGGAGATGAAATCGCCGTAAAATCCGCTTAATATTCTTTCAACCGAAGCGGATATTGCAGCACCGATTGTTATAAAAATCAGACTTTTCTTAGGAGCTTTCATAGTAATTGCAAATGCAAGTGTACCTATTATGCAGTATAGAATTTCAAGAATCATATTTTTGTAAAAATCAGTATTGAACCGGCAACACCCAGTGCAATTCCCAGAGCAGATATGATTGCGTTAAATAGCTCAAATAATCCTGCCACAAGGTCTCCGTTCATCAAATCTCTCATGGCATTTACTACCGTTAGTCCCGGTACAAGCAGCATAATTGTTCCTACAATGATTTTATCAGGCTGTACAGTAATGCCGAATAATGTGGGTATGTTGGCAAGAACTCCTGCTACAAATGAATCAATTAAGTTCGCCGAGAATAGAGGGAAGCTGATTTTTTTGTAGGGTGCATAGGTTATAACAATGCCGATTGCCGCTGAGAATAAAGCATCAATTATTGTACCTTTGAAAAACAGGCAGAAGGCAGCTGTTGCAGTGCATACGCAGCAAAGCTTCAGAGTTTTTGGATAGAGCTTGCTTCTTGTAACATTTATTTCTTCATTGTGTTTACTGCATAATCTTCGTGAAAGCTCGTTAAGTCTTTCCAGTTCGGAAAGATCAATATCCTCATATTCAATTTTTCTCAGCTGAATGTTTTTTCCGCTTTGTGCAATAATAAGTGACGGTATGGCAAATACATTGCAGCGGTTCCCATAGGATTGATTGATTCTTTTTATTGTATCTTCAGCCCTGTGAACCTCTCCGCCGCATTTTATGATTGCCTCACCGATATCAAGAGAAAGAGAGAAGATTTCATCATTTTTCATCTGATCACCTGATTATTTGTTATTTTTAGTTTCTTTGGATTTTTAAATATTATACAAATTGCAAAAAATAATAAATACCTATTGACAAACCAATATTTTCTGCTATAATATATAGCACCAACAGATATTATATATTGTGTATATCGCGGGGTGGAGCAGTTGGTAGCTCGTCGGGCTCATAACCCGAAGGTCGTAGGTTCGAGTCCTACCCCCGCAACCATAAACACCTGTAAATCCCTTGATTTATGGGTGTTCTTTTTTTGCTTGTTTTTGCCTTAAAATAGGGGAATTTGGGAGATTTACTATAATTTTCGATAAACGCAATATATTTTCAAATAAATAAAATTGGCAACCTTTTGGCAACCCATAAAAACAGGCTCAGGGCATTTCTGCTCCGAGCCTTTTATTATATAGCTATTTTATTTTTTTCGTAGTATTCCTGCGTTTTATCGAGATAGGTTTTCTCGTAAGCATCAAACACATCGCAATAAGTATCCAGCGTTGTTGTGATATCCGCGTGGCCGAGAATGTGCTGCAATACTTTCGGCGGCATTCCGCTTTCAATACACCTTGTTGCATAGGTGTGTCTGAGCTGATGCTGATTGCATTCAGATTTGTTTGCTATGCCATACCGTTCAATCAGCCGTCTGTAATAAGCATTAATTTGATTTGTACTCAGCAGCTCATTGCTTTTGTTAACAAACAGAAGATTGTATTTATTCGGTCTGTAATGATTCTCAATGTAATCCTTCAGCAGCTTTTGTATCTCTTTATTCGGCTTAAGATTTCGCAGACCTGAATAGGTTTTTGTAGTTGCACCGAGTATGGTTTTATCGTTTTCATCTCGCGTCATTGTTCTGCAGATGTTAATAACTGTGTAATTGAGCATTACGGAATCAACGCTGAGTGCACAGATTTCACCCATACGAGCACCGGTAAAGAGTGACAAAAGCAGCATCGTTCTGTACGGCTCCCTGTTATCCTGATTGACGGCAGATATAAAGGTTTTCTGTTCGTCTATCGTTAATGCCCGGACTTTCTTATTCTGCTTTTTCGATTTAGGACGCACAATATCAGCCATTGGATTTTTGTTAATGATGCCCATTGAGATAGCTTTGTTCAGAGAGCTGTTCAGCGTCATACAAACCTTTTTTATAACGGAATTAGAGTAACTTGTCAGATTAGACAGAAAACTGACTAAAACAGGCTCTGAGAGCTTCTGAACAGGGATTGCATTGAGTTGACTGTTCTTTATTATTCTTATCGTTTCATTATTTCGTTTATATGTATTGTCGGATATGGTGTTCATTGCATGCTTATTATCGTTGATACTTGTAGCTATCTGAACAACTGTGAGCTGCGAGGGTGCAACGTATACACCGGTTAAAATTTCTGCCTGCAGCTGCTTGAGCTTGTCCTTAACCTCTTTTTTTGTTTTTCCGTAAATCGTTTTCTTTTTAGGCTTGCCGTTTGCATCTGTTCCGATACGGTATTGACCTACCCATTTCTTTTTGCTCTCGCTGAAATATACGGAGCCTGTGCCGTATTCTCTTTTTGACATAATTGTATCCTCCTGAAAAAGGGCATAAAAATACCCTGCTTGCAATTTTAAGCAGAGTGTGATACAATCAACTTGCGACGGTGGAGTGCACCACACTCTGCTATATATGACCTCTATCCTGTTCCAGCAGGGTAGGGGTTGTTTTTTATTCAATACAATTTGGACAAGGTAGATATCCTGCATTTTCAACAGAATCTATATCATACCAAATTGTAAACCCATTTCTGCTACAATCTGGACAAGCGCTGGTATGATAATAAGGAGAAGAATTATTTGTGCAATAATACGTGTGCGATTGAATTTCTTCTGAAGTCAGTCTATTTCCATTGTTTTCTGCGTTTCTGCTCATTACAAAATTATTCAATCGGCTTTTCAAATTCGAGATTTGTTCTTTGTACATAGCTATTTCTTTATCTTTTGAGGAAACAGTATTTTCTAAATCTGTGATTTGTGATGATAATTCCTGATTATCATTACTTATATCAATCAATCCAATAGAAATACCTATCGTTGATGCAGCGAATAGTATGGTCATTATTGAAAGAACAATTGTAGCTGTTTTGAATTTCATTTTTGGTTCTTTTTTTGTAGGTTTATCCTCAATGTTTTGTGATTTTTTTGCTCTTACTTTAATGATATGAGAATTGCTGATTTCTTGTATTTGTGGTATATATTTTTCTTCACTTTTTTTAATATTCTGCTGGTTTGATTCTATAACATCGTTATTATTAATTGATGTTTGTTGAATATCATTTGAATTATTTTTTTGAGATTTTAAATAATTATTATATTCCTGCACTGAAAGTGGTTTGAATTTCTTTTTGCGTAATGAAAATATTGTTGCAAGCACTGTACCTGATATAGTACCTGATAGGAATTTTGCTATTAATGATTGATCAGTTATTTTTAGAACTCCAAAACAAAATATTACAGCAGCTAATAATAGAATTATAGTAAGCAAACCAATTAAAAGCACTTTTATTCTTCTTTTCTTTTCATTTTTATTATGAATAAGCTTGAGGGTATTGTTATGTTCTATTCGTTTTCTTTCAAATTCTAATAGTTTATCAGAATTTCCGTTAGGAAATGCACAATTTATACATTGTGTGTAACCATGTATATCACACTCTTCTTCTGGTTCAAGATGTTTTCCGCATGTCATACATTTTAATTCTTTCATAATTATCTTTCCTAAAATACTTACTTATTTTATATTATATATTTTCTTTATCTTCTGGATTTTTATAAATTCTAAATACCATTCAGGTGGAGAGTTGATTAAATCATTATATTTAGAAGAACAACATATTTTACAAGGCTTTTTCTTAGAATCATTATAATCAAGTGACAGAATGTTGATTGGTATATATGATCCTGAACAACCTTTTTTTGAATGGATAGTTTTTCCGCTTATTGTTTTATAAACTGTGTATCTGCCGTATTTTTGATTAGATTTTTCGTCAATAATTTCATTGTTTATAATTTTAATTCCTTCAGGTGGTTTACATAATTCTTCAAGCGTATACAGTGAAAAAAGTTTTACATAAAATGAACAATCTATCTCATATTTTTTCTTTTTGATTCTTTGTAAACTTGAATTTAATATGTAACTGCAATTTGTTTTTAATAATAGTTCTTCATTTTTTATATCTTCAAATTGTGGTTTTAGAACACTTAAATAATATAAAGATTTTTTTCTTCTTATCTTTTTGCGAACATAAAAAGATAATCTTATTATAACAACAATAAAAATTATACCGCTAATAATCGAAAAAAGCACAATAGTAGACATATTATCAGATTGTTTATCAGTTGATGATTGATAACTATTTGCTGAATTATTATTGCTTGGATGAATATTATGCTTCGTAGTACTTTGATGTTCTACTGTTGTATATTCTGATGTTGTGCCGCCGCTTGATGAATTTCCGATCGAATGATTTGCATTATCACTATAATTATATGGGCATATTCCATTTGGGTGCTGATGAGCTGGATAACCGTGATGATAATGATATTCTCCTGTTTCTCCGTCAAAGTGTCCACCATATTCATCAGTTTTACCTGCGTGTGCAAAAGCAGTACTACAAAGAGTTAATATGATTATAGTTAAAGATAAAATGAACAAAAGTGCATTTTTAATTTTTTTCATAAGCGTTAATCAATTTCTCTAACAAGCAGTCTTGGTACACCGATAACCCTGCACAGCTCAAGGTCAGGACCTTCAATAAGCTTAGGCTGATATTCCGGATTAATCGGTACAAGTCTGAGCCAATCTTCACCCTGCACATACTCAACCTTTTTCAATGTGGCACATTCGCCCTCATAGAGAATGGCGCCGACATCACCACTATGATCAAGTGTGTTTTGTTTCAGTATTAAAACCTTATCACCATTTAAGTACATCGGATACATTGAATCGCCGTGAACAGAGAGGACAAAGAAGTCCTCTTTTTTTCTGCCCTTAAGGTAGGAGGTCGGAATATCAACCGTATCACCGCTCCAATCCTCAACTGCGATTTCATCATATCCTGCAGCTATTTCACCTATAACAGGGAAAGTGACAACATCTTCGGTTATATCAGGATTTTTAAGATTTGAATAACAATCATCATCTTGCATAGGTACATTAAAACCTGAAAGCCACGCAGATGAAACATTCAAAGCCATTGCTAATTTATATAGCTTATCACCTTTTGGAGAATATTTACCAGATACATACAAACTGATTGATGCTTTATCTATTCCTGTAAGGCGCACTAAGTCAGCTTGTTTCATATCCCTCAATTCCATTGCTTCCTTTAGTCGCTGTGAGGTTGAAGTTTCAATTTTTACATCCATATCTCACATCTCCTTTCAAATAAACTATAACATTATAGTTTGGAAAAGTCAACAAAAATTTGGACTTAATCAAAAAAAGTTTGGAAAATCTATTGACAAATTTTGTTTGGTTTGTTAAACTATGTTTGGAAAGTTAAACAAGGAGGTGATACAGTGTTTGATTATTCCAAGCTGTTAGGATTAATGGCTGAAAAAAATTTCACGCAAAAGAAATTATGTGAAGTTATTGGTATTAGTGAAAATTCCTTTACCAATAAATTAAAGGGCCGTAGTAATTTTGCGTCGGATGAGATTGTTAAGATTTGCAATACTTTAGGTATTTCAACGGAATCAGTGGGTAAATATTTTTTTACCCCTAAAGTTTGACAATCCAAACAGGCAACTTAATAAAAAACAGAAAGGCAGGTGATTGAATGAAAGACAAAAAATATAATGCTCCAGTGTCTGCCAGTCCACACGAAAGAATGATGGCAGAGTATGCGAAAGAATATGCGGAAAACTCGTTATGGATCAGTCGAATTTCCTTAGGAATTTCAGTGAGCTGTTTGCTTGCGAGTATAGCGGCGTTGGTTATTATTCTAATAGCGACATAAAGGCAGGTGAGAAAGAAAATGAAAAAGTGGCAAAAATTTAAGAGTACCTATATTTATGATAAAAATGGCACTGAAGGATTTCCGGCAAAACACAAATGGCTTAATTGGGTAGTACCTATTATATCAAGCGTGTTGACAGTAATTATAATTAATTTGCTGTTTTATGTAAATAAATGAGTAATACCAATAGTTATTAATGTGGTTATCGTAGATACAACTATCGGAACAAAGACGGATTTCATTAAAAATTGTTTGAGTTCATTTTGCTTCTTTGCGAAATATGTAAATCCCTTTTCGAGGGTAATTACGGCTAATATTATTCCACCATCAGCGGATATTAGTTCAATATACCCCTCATTTTCAAGGGCAAACAAGGAATTGCGATTTACAGGGTTTTCACAAAATTCCTGTAGCTCATCATCTCGCCACATTCTGTTAAAACTGTTACAGTTTTGCAAAACAACACGCATACATTTATCTAAATCTTTAAGCTTTATATCTTTCACTATATATACCACCTTTCAAGGTGAGTATATCAAAGAATAAAAACAATGTCAAAAGAGGTGAAAAAATGAAATTAAAAAGAAAAAAGTCCTTATCACAGAGGCATATTAAAAAGCAGACAAAGGAGCTTATTGAAATCGGAACAGCACCACTTATCGGTGTGTCAATCACCATTGCTGACGGTGCAGCGGTCACAACAACCTCAAAGGCTATATCACTGCTTTGTGATGCACTGGGAGAGGACAAGGCTGTCAACTGGCATTCAAAGTATATGGACAAGTTCGAAAAGCTGGCGAATAAATGCTGTGCTGAACTTTTGGACATAGTTGAAGCTGCCAAAGCTGAAAAGCTTAAAAATGAGCAATAAAAATACCGACTGCTGGGAACAGTCGGCAAAATCAAGACGTGATATCTCAAAAAAATATCATAATTATTTTAACAGATATCACTAAATAAATCAAGAGGTGATTTGAATGAAAATACATACAAACGCAGTTGACGAACTGCAGAATGCGAATGAATTGCTTGAGGTTTTTTCAAAAATAGAGGAAAAGGCTGAAAGCATCAGGTCACAGATTGGCTTTTATACAACAGACGATGTTGTCAGATTAATGGGAATATCCAAGCCGAAGGTGCTTGATATTTTCAACAGACCTGATTTTCCTGTCTGTGACTACGGTCAGGGAAAGGTTGTGTTCATCCCTGCCTTTTGCGAATACTTTATGAAGGCTGTTAAGCAGAGCGATTTCAGCTGAGGTGATGTGATGAAAATATTGAGTAAGGTGTTGGTGAATATCGGCGGCGTGCTTTGCTGTGTGAGCTTCTGTCTGTCAGGCGGATATATATGGTGGTTTCCGTGTGTTACGCTTTTGCTTGGTATGGCATTGATTTTATGCAGCATTCAGCTTGCTTATTGTAAGCCGGACAAAGCAGTGCGCAGAGAGCCTGAGTACATAACAGTGACAGACGATTACGGCAATGAGATTCAGCTCATACCGCCGATTACCGATTTTGATTTGGTGTATTTGTCTGCAATCGGAAAGGGCACAAAATGGTAGACGAATATAAGAACGTGCAGTGTGACGAGTGCGAGGAGCCGCTGGACAGGCATGCATATCGTATTGATTACAAAGGCTGCTACTGCATAGGCTGTGCACTGCATATAGCAAAGGAGAAATTAACAAACACAGGTAAGAATACAGATGTCTGCATAGACAGTGTGGATGTCACGGATTTCATAGAGGAGTATTGATATATGACAAAGGTATCAAAGGAATTTCCGAACGGAGTAAGCAGTTATTCAAAAGGTATAGGTCACTTTGAAATATATTTTCCGCAGGGAAGAGAAGTGTGCCAGTATTGTGACTTCTGTTATTCAGAGGAAGCACTGGAGCGGTACAGATGCCGCTTGACACCAACACGAAGGATCATACCTAATCCGTTTGTTGAAAGGGCAGTATTCTGTCCGATAAGAGAAATCATCAAGGAGGAAAAGTAAATGGGAATACCGGTATTGATAATAGGAGAAAGCGGCTCAGGCAAATCTGCAAGCCTGAGAAATTTTGAGCCGAATGAGGTCGGCATTTTAAATGTGGCATCAAAGCCGCTGCCGTTTCGCAAACAGCTGCAGAAGATAGACAATGCAGGATATAAAAAAATATACAAGGTGCTTGAAAAGCAGTCTTTAAATACATATGTAATTGACGACAGTCAGTACCTTATGGCATTTGAAATGTTCGCCAGAGCGAAGGAGACAGGATATAACAAGTTTACGGATTGCGCCAAGCAGTTCTATGATCTGATTCAGTTCGTGATTAACGGTACACCGAGTGATTGTATCGTGTATTTCCTGCATCACTGTGAGAAAACAGAGAGCGGTAATATCAAGGCAAAAACACAGGGGAAGATGCTTGACAATCAGCTGACCCTTGAGGGGCTTTTCAGTATCGTTCTGCTCTGTGAAACAGACGGCAAAACACATAAATTCATAACACAGTCAGACGGCTTCACAACGGCAAAGTCACCTATGGAAATGTTTGATTTTGAAATTGATAATGATTTGAAATCGGTTGATACAAAAATCAGAGAATACTACAGCTTAAACAGCAAAGGAGAATAAGAGCGATGAAAAATATTAATTGGAATGATGTTGAAGCAGTGGAAAGCTTCAAAAGAATAGAGGCAGGCGGATATATCTGTACGATTACTGCCGTTGAGGATGTTGAGGACAGGGAATACCTGAAGCTGGAATATGATATTGCAGACGGCGAGTTCAAAGGATATTACAGGGATTTGTATGAACGTAAAAACTTCTGGGGAGGCAGCTTCATACGTTCATATAAGGAAACGGCAAGAGGCTTTTTCAAAAAGTTCCTCAATGCAGTGGAGGAATCCAATCCGAATTATCATTTTAATAATGATGAAAGAACACTCAGAGGCAAAAGCATCGGTCTTGTGCTCGGCTATGAGGAATATGTCGGCAATAACGGCGATATTAAAGAGCGTGTCTATGTTGCCGATATTCTTCCGATTGCTGACATAACTATGAAAAATTATGTTGTTCCCAAGCTGAAAAAGCTTCAGGGTGACAGTTATTCTCAGCCTGCTCCTTCCTATGCTTCATATAACAGCCCAGAGTTTGAAGAAATCGTTGATGATGACGACGATTTACCATTTTAATGATGAAGCAGTATTATACGAAAAAGCAGTATGAAGAGCTGCTTGACAATATGGTTATACTCTGTCAGACAAACGAGCAGGTCAATGCACACATACTGGATTTCTTTGACAGTCAGAATATCAGATATAAGCAGAAGGCAATCGGTGAGGGTGATTACAGCTTTATGATTAAAGCGTGCCCTCACTTGGGCTTTCCTGTGGATACATACTTTACGGACGAGCTTTTCATTGAACGTAAAAACAGCCTGGAGGAGCTGGCACATTCTCTTTACGGAAATAAGAAAATGCAGCCCTTTGTAAACGAGGTTATTAAACAGATGAGGGCAGACAGGTCTCCCTCCCTGAAAAAGGATATAGAACGGCTGAAAAGAGAGTTTTCAATCTATGATGATGCATTTGTCAGAGAGCTTAAAAGAGCGCGTAACAAGGCGCATAAGTATCTTTTAGTGGAACAGCCTGACGGCTGGCAGGGAATACTTGAGCATAACTATCCCAATAACTATTCGGAGAACGCCTATTGGTCAATGCTGCATAAGATAGAACTTGAATATGATCTGAAAATTAAATTTTTATCAAAGGCCAATATGGGCAGAGAGATTTATACAATCTGCCGCTTTGTCCTTGAGAGCTATATAGAGAGGTGAAATAATGGCAGACTTAAACGGCTTTGTGAAGATATACAGACAGATAATAAAATGGGGCTGGTACAGGGACGTTCCGGTGAAGGTGTTGTTTTTGCATTGTCTGTTTATGGCAAATTATCAGCAGGCAAATTGGTATGGAAAAACAATTGAACGAGGTTCGTTCATTACGTCAATTGAAGAATTAAGCCAACAAACAGGATTGACAGTCCAAAATACACGAACTGCTTTAAAAAAGCTGATTTCAACAGGCGAAATAACAAAGAAATCAACAAACAAATATACGGTTATAACCGTTGTAAATTACGATAAATTTCAAAGTGTTGAAAAAACATCAACAGACAAATCAACACACACCTTAACAAACGAGCAACAAACGGCTAACAAACAACTAACAAGCAAGCTAACAACAACGGAAGAATATAAAGAAATAAAGAAGAAAAAAGAATATAAAGAAGTTGTAGAAGCAGAGCTCAGCTACAGCAACCGAGAAAACCTTTTTTCTCAATTCCCTGATATGGATTGGGATGCATATGATGAAGAGGATTTCAAGGTGAAAAAAGCAAACCTCTATGTGGGACAAGGTGTGGTGTTCCTGTCAACCGTTCAGCAGGATTTCCTGATAGAAAAGCTGGGCGTGGATACAACACAGTATTATGTGAAAAAGCTTGCAGATTTTATAGTCTCAAAAAATGCGAATGTAAAAAATCATTTTGCAACTATTCTGAAATGGAGCAGGGAAGATGAAGGAGCGTAAGGTACAGCTGATACATAATCGTAATAATGCATACGGCTTTCAGATTAATATCAATCATCCGCTTGTAAACCCTAAGTGGGAGGAATACAAAAAGCAGGTCGGTATTATGACAGATGAAAAAAGAATTGAATTTGAAAGAATATTTATGAGCAGTAAGTATTATCAGAAATGCATCGAGCAGGAAAAGAACAAATACGGTGCTACATATGATTTCATTAATTTCGGAATGAACTGAAAATCAGAATAATTAAGGAGTGAATAAAAATGTGCTTAGGATTAGCAAACGGATACAGAGAAAATAAGAAAAGCGGTGAAAAGCTGTCGTTATTAAAACCGTACACCAATGCGGATATGCTAAGAGAAATGAGTAATGATGAGCTTGTGACCATGATAAGTGATAACGGCTTTTTTGATTGTAAATTCTGTGCGTATCATTATAAGGATACCTGCAATGCAGAATGCCAAAAGGGTTTCAAAGAATGGCTTGAAAGCGAGGCGGAAATATGACAGAGAAAATACAGTCAGCAATAAATAAAATTGACGGTGAAGCAGAGAAATTGAAAGATACAAATACAACATTAATTGCATCACATATTATTGATACATATCTGATATCAGATGAAAATGCTGAAAAAGTGCTTGATGAAAAGAAAACGCTCAGGAAATGTATTGAAAATATTAAGTCAAAAGCAAAGCAGCATGCAGTAAATAATATAGCAATGGTTGACGATGAAACGGTTTACGGCTGGGTCAAGGATTATTACGGTTTTGCAGTCGACTGCAAACGAAATCAAGGAACATCTTGATAAGGTTGCCTCAAGAGATTCTGAACAGGCTAAGAAGTTATCAGAGGTAATGAAAAGCACTCTTAATTCCATTGCTGAGAATTTGTAATAAAAAAGCAGCAGTGATTTACTGCTGCTTAATGACTTGTTTTTAATATTATTATGATACTTGTTATTTTTGTTAAAATTTTTGAAATTTTGATTGTTCTACAAATTTAACGCTTTTCCAGTAACCTTCTGTTCTTTTTATAAGTTCATCTTGACCTATAATTTTTACTAAATTGATAATCTGTTGTGCGTTAGCAGCTCTATCATGATAGAAAATAGTGGTATTAATTCTATTATCGAGAATTAAATCTCTTAATATATCTCCATCTGTACTATCCAATGAATGTCCAAAAATATATAAATTATGTGTTAGTTCTGGGTCATCTGTTGGTGCAGTCCACTCAGTATATTTATAGCCGGTATTTTTATGTATTCTTTGGAAAAACTTTTTGTATCTTATGAATTGAACATTAGAGTTTTTTTCATTATCAGGCAAATATTCATTTATGCCTAAAACTAATCTAGTGTCTTTATAATAACAATGCTCAATAGCCTTTCCATGAATGAAATCAAAGTCATCATCATTATATTTTTTTTCTTTGTTATAAATGCTATTAAAAGTATCTGTGTAATTGAATGAAATAATTTTATCAATTTTTAAACTGGGAATAAAATATAAAAATTCATCGGTATTCATTTTGTTAACGTACTCATTAATATATCGTTCTAAAGCAAAAATAAGTTTATCTAAATCTTCTTCTAGTTCCTTAATGAAAATATCATTTTGGAAAGTATTTGAAGAATAAGTAAATATCTCTTTTTTTAAATAAGAATCTAAAAAAATTTTAAAATTTCTTATTACACCATTATAACTGGCATTTAAAGATAAGAATGTAATAAGATCATCATTTGGATTTTTCTTTATAAATTCGTCTAAATTGGAAATAACCAAAAGAATTTCTTTTTCAAAATCTATCCAATTGTCCTCTATATATTGACGATTTTCAAAAAAATAATTTAACCAAAGATTATTAATAATAAGCTCTTTCCAGCTTAATAAAAGGTCATTGTTATTTGTAAAATCATCATATATTTTGTTCTTTATTTCTGTGTTTAGATTATTACATTCTGTTAAATCTGAATAAGAAATGTGTTCACTAATGATATCTTTTTTTATCATTTGAGATAGTACTTGAATAAAGTCTAAAAAATCATCATATTTTGTAGGCAAATTGTGTGCTAAATCAAAACCGTTTCCGATTAATAAAATATTCATAAAAATATTCTCCTCAAATAAGAATATTTTTATATTACATTTAATTACAAATTTTGTCAAATTATAGGAGGTAACCAATGAAATCAATCTTACAATCCATAAAACCGCGATACTGCGAGCTGATAGCAGCAGGTAAGAAAACAATAGAAGTCAGGAAAACAAGACCAAAACTTGATGTGCCTTTTAAGGTGTACATATATGAAACAAAATTCATAAATCGTTGTAAAGATTGTGAATATTGTTCGTTTGAAAGTATTGTGATGAGTCGCATGAAAGATGTTTGCAAATATGAAGAAAATAATTGGAAAATTACAAGTCTTTCAAGTAGATGCTTTCAAAATAAGTATTCTGGAGGCAAAGTAATCGGCGAGTATGTGTGTGATAGGATTGAGGCTTTTTCTCCAAGTAGGGCACCATATGAAACGGATTCAACTATTACTAAGGCGAGCTGTTTATCAATTGTTGAGTTAATAAAATACAGCAATATGGATAAGCCATTATACTTCTGGCACATATCCGACCTGAAGATATATGACAAACCGAAAGAGCTGAGTGAGTTTTTCGGTGCTTGCAAGCAGCCGAAAGGAACGGATTGTTCAGTGTGCCGAGATAACAGAGAACATACTTGTAAATCGTTAACCCATCCACCGCAATCGTGGTGCTATGTTGAGGAGGTGTAGATATAATGGCAACATTAAAAGGGCCAATTGTATTTAATTATTTTGACAATGAGATAAATGATAACAGCGTTATTTGGAAAGCTTGTAAAAGGGAATACATATTCCCTGTGATATTAATAGCACTGGATATCGGAAGGAGGAATGCCAAATGCCGCAGGAGCTGAACAGTTACAGCAATAATGCTGATATTGTTTGTCCGTATTTTAAAGAGCAGCATAGGTGCTCTGTTAAATGTGAGGGTATGTTTGAGAATCAGTTCAATACGATATTGACCTTCAGAACAAGCAATGATAAGACAGTACATATAAACAATTTTTGTATCGGCACAAAGTGCTATCTTGGATGTCCTGTCGCAATTGCAATTAATGAAAAAATGGAATTGAAAAAATAAATTAATATTTCAAATTACCTCTGCCGATTGGCGGAGGTTTTTGTTTGTGGGGGGGAATTTATATTCTTTTACCTGTAAACTATGTATCTGAGGTAATAGTATGGCTAAAAAGAAAGATGTTAATTGGAAGAAAATTAAAACTGAATACATTACCACTGACATCAGTCAACGTAAATTAGCCGATAAATACAAGGTTTCATATTCGACTGTTCGCAATAGAAGTAAGAATGAAGGTTGGTATGATGAAAAATTACGATACGGTAGCAGCGTTGTAGCAAAAGCAATTGAAAAATCTGCGGTAAAGGGAGCGTCCCTGCTTGCTGCTGAGTATGAGATTGCCTGTCAGTTTGTAAAGCTGCTGGGTGATTCGCTGAATGATAATACATATCAGTCCACAACGGATTTCGGAAAGACGGTTGTGACCGACAGCCTTGATACGAAAAAGATACTTGAAGCTGCGAATGCACTGACTAAGTTTATGGATATCAAGCGTATCATCAAGGGGCATCAGACTGCACAGGAGCAGCAGTCACACGAGCTTGCTGTACGTAAGCTTGAACTCGAGGAGCAGAAGGCACAGAAGGACAATGCTGAGGATAAGGAAATCAGAGTTGTAATTGATAAGGATGTGGAGGAATTTCTTGTATGATTGTGAAAATGGGCGTTCCTCAGCCGAAGCAGATTGATTTCCTGAAGGACAGACACAAATATGTTGCCTATGGCGGAGCACGCGGCGGAGGGAAGAGCTGGACACTGCGTGAAAAGCTCAGACTGCTTGGAATCTATTATGCCGGTATTCAGATGCTGCTTGTACGAAGAACTTATGCAGAGGTTACAAAGAATCATCTGAAGCAGCTTAAGAAAATGCTTAAGGGCATTGCCAAATACAACAAGACAGAGAAGATATTTTACTTTACAAACGGCAGCACGCTGACGCTGGGCTACTGTGCCAGCGATGATGATGCAGACCAGTATCAGGGTACGGAGTATGATATTGTGGCAATTGACGAGGCAACGCAGATGTCAGAGCTTCAACTCAAAAAGATTGCTGCCTGCTGCAGAGGTGTAAATGATTTTCCTAAGCATATTTATTACACCTGCAATCCGGGCGGACAAGGACACGCGTATATCAAACGACTGTTCATTGACAGAAGATACACTGAGCAGGAGGACGGCGAGCAGTATTCCTTTATATCCGCTAAGGTTACGGATAATATGGCACTAATGAAGTCTGACCCTGAGTATATGAAAACACTGCAGGCATTACCGCCTAAGCTGCGTAAGGCGTGGCTTGACGGAGACTGGGACATCTTTGAGGGACAGTTCTTTGAGGACTTTATTGATAAAGAGGAGCACTATAAAGACAGACGCTGGACGAATGTGATTGAGCCCTTTGAGGTTCCGCAGTCCTGGACTATTTACAGAAGCTATGATCACGGATATTCAAAGCCCTTCAGCTGCGGCTACTGGGCTGTCGACTATGAGGGCAGAGCCTATAGAATACTGGAGATTTACGGCTGTACCGAACAGCCTGACGAGGGTGTAAAGTGGGAGGTCAATAAGATATTCAGCACCATTAAGGACTTTGAAAACGAACACCGTTGGCTTAAGGGCAAGAAGATTATAGGTGTTGCGGATCCTGCTATATGGCAGAAGGACACAGGCGAAAGCATTGCGGATACGGCGGCAAAGCACGGCATTTATTTTCAGAAGGGCGACCACAAGAGAATACCCGGCTGGATGCAGTTTCATTATCGGCTTGCCTTTGATGAAAACGGTGTGCCGATGTGCTACATCTTCAAGACCTGCAAGCATTTCATCAGGACGATTCCGACGCTGCAGTATTCCGAAACCATACCGGAGGACCTTGACACAAAGCAGGAGGACCATATCGCAGACGAGGCAAGGTATTTCTTTATGTGTAATCCCATTAAGCCTAAGGCACCGCGTAAGAAAGAGAATGTTGACGAGTTTGACCCTCTTAATCTTAACCGCGACAGGCATATATATTCACAATACAATCAAATTGCATAGGAGATAAACAGAATGGCAGATATTAAATCAAAGGACAGAAGAAAAGAATTCAGTGACAAGGTGAATGTGCTTCAGGCACAGAAGCAGGAGCTTGAGGCAAAGGGTGAAGAAATCGCTCAGGCAGACAGTGGTGAGGAAACTATGGCACAGGATAACGCTTTGCAGTCGACTGCAGATATAGATACAACAGACCGCAGAGCAGAGTTTGCCGAGAGGACACAGCAGCTATACAGTATGCAGCAGGATTTGCAGAACAAAAGTGATGCTATTGCAAGAAAAGGCACAGCCGGTACTGACGGTATGAGCCCTGCTTTGGCATCTCAGCCTGCGTCTGCGGTTGACAGCAATAAGGTTAAGGAGTTTACGCAGATACTTGAAAAATACAAGGAGGGCAAGAAAAACCTTGACGAACGTATCAAAAACAATCAGGAATGGTGGAAGCTGAGGCACTACGGCAATATGTCACCAAAGACAGGTACTGCTGCTGTTAATGATGAATCACAGAAGAATACCGCAAGACCAAAGAGTGTAACTGCCTGGACAGTGAATTCTGTTATCAATAAGCACGCGGATTATATGGATAATTACCCAGAGGCTGCCTGCCTTCCTGTTGAAGCAGCAGACGAGGAATATGCCAATACGCTTTCATCTGTTATTCCTGCTTTATATGAGCGCTGTAATTTTGAACAGACCTATTCTGATGAGATGTGGTACAAGCTCATTGCCGGTACAGGTGTGCTCGGCTACTTCTGGGACAAGGATTTGCTTAACGGTCTCGGAGATATTGCAATCCGCAAATGCGATATTCTGAATCTGTTCTGGGAGCCGGGCATTTCGGACATACAGGAATCGGAATACTTTTTCCATACCCAGCTTATGTCCAATCATAAAATAAGAAATATGTTTCCTGATATTCCTGAGCTGAAAACCAGGCTTTCAAATCCAACAGTCAATGTGACGACATACAATTACGATGATACGGTTGAGACCTCTGAGCATTCTATGATTGTTGATGTATATTATCACAGGGTGAATGCCAACGGAAATACCGTGCTTCACTACTGCAAATACGTAAATGATATTGTGCTCTTTGCATCGGAAAATATGGAGCAGTATGCCGAGACAGGCTATTACAGACACGGCAGATATCCCTTTGTGTTTGATACAATGTTTCCTGTTGAGGGCAGTCCCTGCGGCTTCGGATATATTGATATTGTCAAAGAGGTGCAGAAGGATATTGACGAGCTGAACGATGATTTTATGCACAACGCAAAGGAGGCATCACACAGACGCTATATCGTCAATAATGCCAGTAATATCAATGAGGATGAGCTTAAAGATGTTACAAGGGAAATTATTCACGCGGAGGGCAATCAGCTTGACGAGGGTAATTTCAAGGAGCTTGTTACAAATCCGCTGGACGGCATTTATATGAGCCTTCTGCAGCAGCGTATTGACGAGATTAAGGAGGTCAGCAATAACCGAGATGTATCAAGCGGAGGTACAACCTCAGGTGCAACGGCTGCATCCGCTATTGCTGCAATGCAGGAGGCAGGCTCAAAAACCTCAAGAGACCAGGAAAGCTCATCCTACAGAAGTTTTAAAGAGGGCTGTTATTTTGTGATAGAGCTTATGGCAGAGAATTATGAGGAAACAAGATATTTCCGCATCACAGGAAAGAATGGTGAACAGCAGTTTGTGGGCTTCAATAATTCAGGAATAAAACCGCAGGTTGAAACAGACCCACAGACAGGTATTGAAACCAGCAGAAAGCCGATATTCGATATCAAGGTTAAGCCGCAGAAACGTTCACAGTATTCCACAATCTCACAGAATGAGCTGATGAAGGAGCTGTGGGGTGCAGGTGTATTCAATCCGCAGAACGCAACGCAGGCGGTTGTGTTAGTCCAGCTTATGGAATTTGAGGGCAGGGAAAAGCTGCTTCAGATTTTGTCACAGAACGGAACAATATATCAGCAGCTTATGCAGTATCAGCAGATTGTTATGGCAATGGCGCAGCAGCTTGACGCATTGACAGGCTCCCGGTACACTGCACAGGTGCAAATGGCAGTGCAGGCAGGACAGGTGCCTATGATATCAGGCTTGGGCGGACAGGGTGGAAAGACATCTGATACAATGTCCTCCGCTACGAACGGCAACAGCATTGTCGATAAGGCGAGAGAGGAATCGAGACAGAGGAGTGAGGTCAGAAGATGACAACCGTGAATATCAATACTGTAAACGGTATAACCGTTGTATCGGTTGCAGGTCACGCTGAATATTCAAAGGACCATAAGGACATCGTGTGTGCTGCAATATCTGCTATCACGCAGAGCTTACTGCAGACGCTTAAGTATTACGAGGAGCAGAAGAAATGCAGGATATTAAGCGAGCAGATAAAGGAGGATATAGGCACGGCATTGTTTTCCTTTTCAAGCAGGGAAAAAGCGGTGACAGATGCCCTTATCAATATGGCGGCAATGGGGTATATGATGCTTGAAAACGCCTATCCGAAAAATATTTCGGTAAATATCGAATAGTGGGGGGGAAATCGTTCCCCCTCTTTTTTTATAATACAGTCAGAGTGATTCTCCGGCACAGTGAAAGGCTGCGAATACAGTAAAGGTGGTAAGACCATGAACAAAATGAATGATTCTGTTAAGCCAATGAACTTACATCTGTTTGACGGTGCAGCCTCAGCAGGTGACGGCGGTGCACAGTCGGCTTCATCGGCAGCAGCAGGAATGAGTGACGCATCGGCAATGAATACCGATAACACTCAGTCAGTAACAGGGCGAGATACGGACAATGGTATCAATTCACAAAAGCAGGACGCCGCTGCTTCTCGTCAGGACACAGCCGTTACACCTTCTGACGATGAAAGAAGAGCACAGTTTAAAAGCTACATAAAGGGTGAGGGCAAAGCCTTTTTTGATGAGCACGTTCAGAAAATTATCAATAAGCGCTTCGGACAGACCAAGACGCTTGAGGATAATGCAAAGAAAATTGAGCCGATGCTCAAGGCACTTGCATCAAATTACGGTGTGGATGCCTCTGACCTTGACGGCTTATCCGATGCAGTTTTAAACGATAACAGGCTTTATGAGGAACGTGCAAGGGAAAACGGAGTATCCGTTGATGTTCAGAAAAAGTGGGATGCTATGCAGCGTGAGACGGAAGAGCTTCGTGCATTGCAGGAACAGCAGGAGCAGAGAGAGCGTTCAGAGAAAATACTGAACAACTGGAAGGCTCAGGCTGAGGAACTTCGTCAGGAAATTCCTGACTTTGATTTGGACACAGCACTTGAAAATACGGATTTCTTTGATTTGCTTGCACACGGCCATAAGGTTAAAACTGCATACAACGCAGCTTTCCCTGAACAGTTTGAGAGAAGAGTTGCCGCTAAAACAGAAAAGCAGGTAACGGATAATATCCGCTCAAGAGGTATGAGGGTGAGCGAGAACGGTGTATCTTCAAACGCAACGGCAACACAGCGGTTTGACGTTAAAAATCTTACTCCTGCACAGAGAAGAGAGCTTGCCAACCGCGCTATGCGAGGAGAAGAAGTTAAATTTTAATCATAATCTCTCCTCAGAATTTTTATGAAGGAGATTTTAACTATGAACAAAACATTTTCAAAATTTGCACGCAAGTTCAACATCAGACTTTTTGATGCACCGAACTATAACGTACAGACAACTGCATCAGGCGATTTGTCTGATGAAATGAAAACCTATTATTCAGATTATCTGATTGACCTTGTTGAGCCGCACCTTGTGCACGATCAGTTTGCACAGAAGAAGAACATCCCTAAGGGCAGCGGCAAGACAATCGAGTTCAGAAAGTATTCACCGCTTGCAAAGGCGCTTACACCGCTTGTTGAAGGTGTAACTCCTGACGGCAACAAGCTTTCTGTATCTGTTATTACTGCTGAGGTTTATCAGTACGGCGATTACATCACCCTTTCTGATATCCTTACTCTCACAGGTATTGACAACAATATTGTACAGGCTACCAAAATTCTCGGCTCACAGGCAGGCAGAACGCTTGACACGGTTACAAGAGAGGTAATGGCAGGCGGTACAAATGTACTCTATGCGCCTGATGTCAAAAGTGCGGATACTGAGGTTATCGGCAGACAGTTCATCACATCAAACAACAAGTTTACTGCTGACTGTGCTTTTCAGGCAAAGGCAATTCTCGGCGGTATGAATGCTGTGCCGATTGATGAATCCTATGTTGCTATTATTCACCCTTACGCTGCGTATGACCTTATGCGTGACCCTGAGTGGATTGATGTAAAGAAGTATGACAGCGATGATTATTACAAGGGTGAAATCGGTAAAATCGGCGGTCTGCGTTTTGTGGAAAGCACAGAGGCAAAGATTTTCTGCGGTGACGACCTTGCTTCTGACAGCCGCAATCTTAAGGTATCATCTGTTGCAGACAAAACTGTAACCTTTACAGGTGGTACAGTTGTAGCCGATTCACTCGTGGGCAGAATGGTTATTATTGAGAGCAATGTTTATGAGGTTGCATCAAACACCGCATCAACGATTGTTCTTACCGAAGCACCTGCATCAGGTACAGTGAAAGCCAATGATATTATTTATCCCGGTGAGGGCGGTGCAGAAGGCTGTGCAGTATTTGCAGTAACCGTTATCGGTGAAAATGCTTATGCAACAACTGCCCTTGAGGGTGCAGGACTTGAGCACATCTTCAAGCCGCTGGGCTCTGCCGGTGCTGCCGACCCTCTTAATCAGCGTGCATCAGCAGGCTGGAAGGCTACTAAGGCTGCTGAAAGACTTGTTGAGGAGTATATGCTCAGAGTTGAGTGCGGTTCCAAGTATTCAACAAAGGCAAAGGCGAACTAATAATTCAGGGGAGGGGATTGATTTCTCACTCCTGCACGAAAGGAAGTACAAAGAATGGCTACTAAAAAGACAGAAGATACTGTTCAGGACAGCAAAGCACCTGAGCAGCTTTCAAACGAAGATATTATGTCGAAGCTCAATGAGGTTATTGAATCAAACAAGAAGCTTCAGGAGGAAAACAAAAAGCTCAGAAACGAGCAGAGCAATGTGCACGGTGTGAATGCTGAGCCTGTTGACCCTGAAAAGCAGGCAGCACTTGACCGTATGAATGAAAAGGTACCTGTCAAGCTCTTCAAGGATAACGGCAAGTACAAGGACGACCTTGTTGTTCAGCTTGCAGGTGTTGCTTATCAGATTAAGAGGGGTATCACTGTAATGGTGCCTCGTGCAGTCTACGATATTATAAGACGTTCTGAGCTGCAGGATCAGCATACCGCAAATATGCTTGACGCACTTCAGGAGGAATACGCAAAGAAAAATTCCTGATTCACAATAAAACAGGAGGGACGGAACTTAGCTTGAACAAGTCCGTCCCTTTTTTCAGAGGTGATACTTTATGACAGTTAATGAAGCAATTGAAAGAGTAAATATGCTGAAGGACAACGGCTATGACGATTCAGTAATAAAAGGCTTTATAGAGGACTGCGACAAAAGAATTTACAAAGAGGTTATCAATACCCACAAAAACAACGGCAGCATAAAGCCGTATGAGGAACGCTATCCGCTTAGCGGTGAGGATGAGCTGCTTGCGGATGATGCGTACACACAATTTTATATATTCTACGCAATATGCCAGATAGATGTATTTAACGGCGAGTATGACCGTTACACAAACAATATGATTTTATATAACTCACACCTGTCGGATTTCAAGGCCTATTACAACAGGACGCATATGCCGATAGGTGCACAGAGAATGATAACGGAATAAGGGTGGTTACGATGTCTTATTTACCGCATTTGAATACAACAAGCAAAATGCAGTCGGTGCAGGAGGAATTCAGAGGACTGAATCACAATGTTTTTCTCAATGATACCGAGCTTTATGATATGAAAAATATGTCTGTTGACAATTATCCCTTTGCCTCTCCGAGAAAGAGAAGAGGGAAATTCAAAACAGATAATGGTGATATATTCGGCAGTTTTACCTATGAATCAGGTGTAAAGGTGCACTGCAACGGTATAGCCTCCAAGCAGGGCTTTTGCTTTGCAGAAGGCACAGGCTTTTACTACAAAAGCAATACGGATAACACATACAGGTATGTCGGTGAGCTGAGCGACTGTGACAAGCAGTTTGTTTCTCTCGGCTCCTATATACTGATTTTCCCTGACAAGAAATATTTTGACAGCTTTCAGTATATAAACAGGGATAAGCCCAATGAATGGTTTGAGGAAAGAGGACTTGAAAGAAAAGCGTTTTTCGGCAGTCTTGAGGCGGAGTTTAAGAGTGCAACACCAGTAGCAATGAATATGTGCAATGTATACGGTGAGGACTATGAATTTAAGTTTGTATCCAAAAATGAGCCTGCGGATGATGAGGTTGAAAACGGTGATATGTGGCTTGATGTTTCCACATCACCGGCAAAGATGATGCAGTACAGTCAGACCTACAGCGGATGGCTTGAAATCACCTCAAATTATATCAAGCTCACCTTTACATCTGATATAACAAGAAAGTTCAGCGGCTACGACGGTGTGACTTTATCAGGCTTTCCAAAAGCCTTAAAGGATTTTAACTCTGCCACAGTTTTATATCAGACAGGGAAAAACGAGGACGGCTCTTCCTATGTGGTTGTTCCCGGAATCATAAGTCCGCAGACGGATATTGAAAGCCACATCCTTTTTGATGATACACAGGCGAATACGAATAATTCCATTCAGTATTATTCGACCTTGTATAAGGAAATGATAACGCAGCAAATAGGAACTACCAATGCGAAAATGACTACCGTTAATTATTACACGGATTCGGAATACTCAAATCCGGTGTATACGGAAGAAATGAGAGTTGATTTTTCCACACCAAGCGGAACGGTAAGAGATGCTGATACACTTGCGGATATCTCGATTGAGAGAAAAATTCCTGATATGGATTTTGTATGCGAGCTGGATAACAGGCTGTGGGGCTGTTCAAGCGAAAATCACGAGATCTATTCCAGCAAGCTGGGAAGTCCTTTTAATTTCAACTGCTTCTTAGGTCTGTCAACGGATTCAGGTGTTATTACGGTTGGCAGTGACGGAGATTTTACAGGCTGTGTGGCACATCTTGGTTATGTACTGTTTTTCAAGGAGGAGTGTGTACATAAGATTTACGGCACAAAGCCTACAAATTATCAGGTAACGAATGTAGCTCTCAGGGGCGTACAGAAGGGCAGTGAGCGGTCAATCTGCATTGTCAATGAAACATTATTCTATAAGTCAAAAAGCGGTGTGATGATGTTTCAGGGCGCTCTGCCTGAATGTATAAGTGACGAGCTGGGAACAGAGTATTATTCCGATGCAGTCGCAGGTGCCTGCGGCAATAAATATTACATCTCGATGAAAGACAGTGAAAACAGGTGGCAGCTGTTTGCCTATGATACCGCAACAGGCTTATGGCATAAGGAGGATAACACGCACTTTAAGTTTACACTTACTGCTTCATCAGATTTGTATTACATTGACGGTGATGATTTATCGCTGAATACCGTACTCGGCACAGGCGATGCTTTTTCAGTGGAAAGATTATTTGACAGTACACTGACAGACAATGCGCAGTATGTTACCGATATGTACCATATTGAAAGGGAAGAAGCCGTTGAATGGAGTTTGGAAAGCGGTGATTTGTATTCAAACTCCATTGACAACAAATATATCAGCAGGCTGAGAATTCTCCTTGAGCTGAAAAAGGATACAAAAATAAATGTTTATCTGAAATATGATAACGAGAAAAGCTGGAAATGTGTCTGCACAAAGAGCTTTAAATATGCAGGCAGCACAAGGAATACATACAATATTCCGATTGTTCCGCGCAGGAGCAGAAGAATGAAAATCAGAATTTCAGGCGTCGGTGATTGTCTGATACAGGCGATTGCCAAAAGCATTGAACAGGGGAGTGAATTATAATGGCAGACCTGATTAATTTCTCATTGCCGAATATTGATGAAAATACCGATGAAAAAACAATGAAGCAGATAAAAAATTATTTGTATCAGCTGACTGAACAGATGAAATTTTATCTCAACAACATTGATTCGGATAATTTCACACAGGCATATGCCGAGAAGCTGAACGCAATGGCAAGCTCAGCGACCACGAATACAACGGCTATCAATCTTACAAAGAATCTGATTGACAAATACCGTCAGCGTTTTAAGGCGGAGCTGATTGAAAGTGCCAATCTGATTTCAGGCAACAGCGGCGGCTTTATCGTTTTAAGAGATGTCAACGATGACGGCAAGCCGGACGAGCTGCTCATTATGAATGCGGAAAGTCTTGAAAATGCAACAAAATACTGGCAGTGGAATCAGAACGGACTGATGTACGTGGATAAGCTGAACATAGACGATGAGGGTAATCTGATACCGTCGATTGCAATGACAATGGACGGCAAAATCAATGCCAACTGTATTACAACAGGTATTCTGCAGGGTATAGAAATCCGTGCGGCAGAGGGTACAATCGGCGGCTGGAAAATTGATGGCACGAAGCTGTATACGAGTTGGAAAGTCAAGACGAAAAACGGTCAGATCGTTGATTACAAATTAACGCTGAATGCAGCAGGTGCTGAGGGAGAAAATGAGGACTACGTAATTCAGCTTGAAGAATCGGATGCTATGGAATACCCATTCAGGATATTGAAAAACGGAACAGTAGACTGCGGAGATTTAGGTGCGAATAACTTAACTGTAGCAGGTGACTTAACAGTTCTTGGAAGATTAGAACTTGACCCTACTATGCAAACGCTGTTATGGTCAGGTGCCTACTATATGAGGGACGGACAAAGCATTTCACTGAGCGAAAGTATTTTAGATCAGCCTAACGGAATTGTATTGGTCTTTTCTGCTTTTTCGGACGGTGCTGCACAGGACCATAGCTGGCAGCATTTCTTTATTCCGAAATGGTATGTGCTGAATCATTCCGGAGAGGGGATCAGCATTCCTCTTGCAGGCAGCAATTTTTCACGCGTAGGAACGAAATATTTATATATCGGTGAAAGCAGGATATCAGGCCACGCCAATAACGATGATAAAGGCACGGCAAACGGCATTACATACAACAATGCAGAATTTGTATTAAGAGAAGTTTTAGGAGTTTAAGGGGGATATATCAATGGCAACAAAGGCACAGCAGGCAGCACTGACTGCATCTAAATACGAATACAACACAGCGAAAAAGAATACGAACTATTCCAAAAAGGTCTACGGCACATCCTTTAAAAATTACCGTGACGCGGTAAACAAGGGCTACAAGCCAAGCAGTAAGGCAACATCCTATCAGAATGCGTCCGACAAAGCACTTGCAGCAGCAAAGGCTATGGGTGATTTTAAGTACAACAGCAACTACAGCGATAAGATTACAGGCTTGCTTGATAAGGCGGAAAATATGAATTTTGATTTCAATTACAGCCTTACCGATGACCCGGCATATACAAGCTATCGTGACCAGTATGTGCATAACGGTCAGCTTGCTGCACAGGAGGCGGCAGGCAATGCAGCAGCACAGACAGGTGGCTACGGCTCAACAGCTTCAGTGGCTGCCTCTCAGCAGGCGTATAACGAATCCCTGACACAGCTGAATAACATTGTTCCTGATTTGTACGATAAGGCTTATAACAGGCAGTGGAACGAGTTCACGGATGAAAGAGATACACTTCAGCAGCTTGCATCCGCCTATCAGTCACTTGACCAGCAGGAGTATGATCAGGCACTTTCAACCTGGACAAACAATTTCAATCAGTACATCACTATGGCAAATGAGTATCAGTCCAAGTATGAATACCTTGACGGCGCTGAAAGAAGTGCTTATGAGAATAAGCTTGATAATCTTTACAATATGCTCACTACTGCACAGAAACAGTATAACACCAATCAGAGCCTGCAGATTGACGCACTTAACGCATACGGCGGTATGGCAAATGATATGGCAAATTATGATTTGCAGGCGGCTGCCAATGCTGAAAATGCAAGGCACAACAGAGCTACAGAAGCAGCGGCTGCGGCACAGCTTAACGAACAGAGAAGACAGTATGATGATAGTAAGAATAATGAAGATGAAAAGATTGATGATTTTAACGGCAACTATATAACAGAAGGATTTACATCCAATTATCCTTTGTCAAAGGTTAATAGTAATTCTGCGTTAAAGAATGCTCTTAAACAGAAGATGGCACAAATTCACGACCTTAAGAAAATGTCAGATGTGGAATATGCTTGGTTGTTAAATCATTACGATATGTAATGGAGGATAAAAATGACAGTTAACGAAATAAGAAAAAAATTAAATAACTCTGTATCAGATAAGAACAAATTGTCCTCTGCAGAAATTGAAGAGCAGATAAAAAATCGTTCCTTTAAAGGGATTGATTATGAGGCAGCTGATGAAGAAAAAAGACAGATTATAAGCCATATTCCTAAGAATGTAAACAGTAAGTCAAATCTTCAGCGTGCTGCTGAACAGAGAATAAAAAATGAAGCTGCCCAAAAGAACAGTCTCAGCAATGATATGTCTTATGAGGAAAAAAACAAATCCCTGAGAAATCAGGAATGGAAAGCATATGGCAAAAGACTTTTAACAGGTTTAGGCTACATAGCATCTGATGAAAACAGCAGGGATATTATGTATAGAGATTATCAGAATGCCAGACAGCAGCACAAGGAAATTAAAGCACAGCACGATGAATTAAAGCAAAACAGGCAAAATGAAATACAGGCGGAAAGCAAAAGGCTTATTGAAGAAGATGCAGAGATTAGCAATCTTGTGAAAAAGGCATATTCTGCTCGTGCGACTGCAAGTGAAAAAACACAGAATGCAGCACAGAGTGATGATTTAACATCAGCTATGATGAGTTTGTTCAATAAGGATGAGCTTGGTTACGATACTTCAAAGCAGGACAAGGAACTGAAAGAAAGCAAAAAACAGCTCAATGATATTTTAAAGCAGAAAAACGCATCATTGGATGCAGATGAGCTGATTGCTTATTATACGAACAATCAGAACATTTTAAAATCACAGAATACTGCTGAAGGCTTTAACAAAGCAGCACAGGAACACCCTGTGATTTTAGGTGCTGCGAGAGTGCTCTCATCACCTTATGCGTCAATAGCGAACGCAGCAACAACAATAGGCGATTTGGTTACTGACGGCGATTATGTGTATTCCGGTGCAAATAGTATTCACGACGCAAGAAGAGGAATAAAGAGCGGTATTGAGGATAAATTGAGCAATGCCGATTTGCCGAATTTATCTGCTTTGCCGGGAGTTGATGAAAACAACGACATTACAATTCTTGACAAGAATTATGGCAATGTTTACAGCTCTTTATATGACGCAATTGATATGGGTGCTGAAAGTGCATATAATTCTCTCATTATGGGCGGCGGTCTGACCGGCGGTATCAGAGCAAGGGACTTGTCGGAAAAAATAATTCAGGCAGGAGCAACAGGCTCGTTTACATCAGCAACTATGGGCGAGCAGACTGCTCAGTTAAAAGCCGACGGTGAGAACATCAAGGATGTGTATGCAAAGACAGGTAAAGATGCAAGCCTCAATTTTATAACTGAAATGTTAGGCACACCGCTTGAAAAATATGACGGTGTAATACCTACAATTGCAAGTGAAGCCTTAGAGGAAGTATTCGGCAATGCTGTAAGCAATTTGGATGATGTTATCAGACTGCAGGATGAGGGTGAGATAAAGCAGACATACAATAAATACATTGCTGAAGGCAAGTCGGAATCGCAGGCATTATCCTTAACCGTAAAGGAATTGCTTGCTGATGATATTTATGTGGCAGGTATGGCGGCAGTATCCTCTTTCGGTATGGCAGGCGGTCAGTCTGTATTAAACAGTGCACAGGAAAATAATATTTACCGCTCTGTTGGTAATGAGCTGAAGAAGAGTGGTAATGCACAGGCGGAGATTAACGCAGGACTTGCACAGGATAATACAAGCAAGGCTTACCAGGCAGCAGCAAAGCTACAGAGTAATCTTGAACAGAATGCTTACACCAATAATACAGAGGAATTCGATTATTCACAGCTTAACAGCCGTAAGCTCGGCAGGCTTGCAGAGTATAACGCACAGGAGGATGCAAGGCAGCTTGAGAAAAGTGCTGAGGTGTTTGAGGGTGACACAGCAAAAAGCTATGTATATGCCTATGGTGACAATGGCTACAACGGCAATGTGTATGACTACAACAAAGGCTTTAACGTTGTGTATATGGCTCAGCAGCAGGGCAAAAGCATTAATGAGGCATACGATATAGCTCTTGACGAAGGAAGCCATATAACCAAGCTGCAGGCTGAGATAGCATATGAAGCTGCAAAGAATGATAGTGAAAATTTTTCTGATATAAGAGAAATTGTTTATTATTCTGCTAAGGAAAATAATAACAGTTCTATTAAACAACAGTTACAAAATCATTCTGATGAATTGAATAATATGGATGTTGTGTCTAAGGTTGATACAAGTGAATTATCATTCAATAAAAAATCTATGGTTAGAGAACAGGCTAAAAGCAGGTTTGAAAAGATTTATAAACAAGGTGGATTGTTAAGTAATGATGGAAAGTTTATTGAGTTTACTGATAAACTTGTAAATGGAAGCCTTAACTATTTGAAAACACCTGCAGAATATGCTGCATTGTTTTCTATTCCTGATGTAATAAAAAATGGTAAAATATTAGATAAACATAGTGAACATAAGAACAGAGGATATTCAACTTTCACAATTATGGCTCCTGTTGAGATTGATGGAATTCGTGGAAATGCGGCAGCTGTTATCAGAGAGGTTGAAGGCAGAAATAGATATAAGGTTCATAGATTGTTATTACCTGATGGTTCTAATTTTGTTTTTGATATAAAAAAAGATACAGAGCAAGGAACCTACAGACCAACATCAAATGATGAAAATCTGCTCACAAGCTCTGTATCTAACAACAATGTATCATATAAAACATCTGTTGTCAATAATCATTCTATGCATTATGTCGAAGTTGATACATCTGTTAAAGCAAAATTTGACAAAGCAATTCATTCCGAAGTTAAGCCTGGATTGACTATAATTGCGAAAAATATTACGGATGATTACCGTAAAGCAGAACTTAAGCTTATTGATAACTTTGCAAAGAAAATTGACAGAGAAGTAATCATTGTTGATGATACAAGGCTGATAGGAAAAGATGATGCTAATGGTTTTTACGAAAAGGGAAAAATTGTTCTTTCTCTAAACGCCGATGGTGGTATACTTTTGCCGTATTTAGGCCACGAACTTTATCACGATTTAAAGGTAACATCACCGATTAAAGCACAGAAACTTGAGGACTTTATAATTGATTTTCTTAAGAATAGTGCTGATTATGATTATTATGCCCGAGTTGATGAAATTATCGAGCTTAACGATTTTAAAGGTACAAGACAACAGCAAATAGCTAAGGCTAATGAGGAGATTGCGGCTAATGCTTGCTTTACTGTTTTATCAGAAAGAGAGAATTTTGAGAGTCTTGTAAAACACGATAGATCACTTGCACAGAAGGTGCGTGATTTCTTTGCGGATTTTATTGAGAAAATAAAAGATTCATTGGATTATATTTTTCTTAATACTGCCGAATACAAGACCTTAAGGGATGATCCTTATGCACCTGAAAAAATTCTTTCCATGTTCAATGATTGCCTTAAAGAATCGCAAAAAAATAACACTGCCATAAATAGCAGTGAAGCAAAATATGCAATCAAATATCCCAAATATACTGAGGAACAGCTTAAAGATAACGCTCGGAGTGTTATTAGTATGGATAGTGTAATATCGTTGAAGGGTAATGAATTTGACGGTGAAAACAGTTTGAGCAGTAAGATAGATGAATATTTTTCATCATTGAATAATAATATTTATTCAGATGAGTATGGTGATGTAGCACTCAATAAAGCTAGTAGGCGTTCTGATATCAGGCATGGTAGCACTCGAATGAAAAATACAGCTTATGTAGCCATACCTGATGTTATAAAAAATGGTAAAACAATTTTTATAAATAACAAAAAAGGTGTAGAACGAATGATTGTTGCAGCACCAATAGAAATTTCTAATGAAAAATATTTTATGGGTGTTATGTTAATACGTGATAGCAATACTCAACGTTTGTATCTTCATGATGTAATAACAGAAAAAGAGACTGAACTGATTTCAGGAGTATCTCTGAACACGACAGAGGCTAATGAAATCGAGAACAATCTCTTTATGACAAATATACTACAAAAAGCATTATCTGTCAATAGTAATGATATGCAGGACAAGGCAAAATATTCACTGAAAGAAAAGCCATATTCCTATGAAGCATTAACAAGCAAGCCTGATATGAAGATAACTGAAATTGATGATAGCAAAAAGTATATGGCTAATAGTCAGACCAGAAAGGATATTATTAATCAGTCTATTGAAAATGCCAAAAAAGTTGGCATAGTTAATGAAAACGGTAATGCTGTTATTTATGTTGATGATATTGATAAAAATATTATTGTTCCTAAAGGAGCTATAAAGCACAGTTTAGACAGAAGATTAAATGTCAATGCTCACATTAGTCTGGAAATAGGTAAAATATTAAAAAAATCTATTTGTATCAATGAAATGATACCAAGAACTGATAACATAGAAAAAAGCTATGTCTTAATAGGCATAGCAAAAAATAAGGCGAATGAGCCGTATGTTGTTTCTTTTGTAGTAAATAAAATTACTAATGAGGTATCAGCAATAGATGTTTTATATGCAGTAAACGCAAAAAAAGAACCGACTGGGAGTCCCCTCACAAGGAGGCTATCCCCGCAGGTTTCGACGCCTGCTACCGGTTCCACAATCAGTATATCCGATTTACTTGATTATGTCAATAAATATTATCCTGATCTTTTGCCTGAGGATGTTTTAAAGCATTATGGATATAAGGGTCGTCCTGAAGGTGTATTAGGCGAAAGTGCATTGTATTCCATAAAAGAAAACCCTATTGACTACAACGCAGTTATTGAGGAAAATGCTGAGCTGTCCGAAATGAATGAGGATTTAAAAGAAATGCTCAGACTGACATCGGCACAGAATGAAAAGCTGAAAAATGAATTGCTTTATGCAGTTTTCAAGCAGTATGGATATAACTCAAGCGAGTATAAAAAGGCCGAAAATGAATACTTAAATGCGAATGAAAAGCATAATAACAAATTTTCAGATGCTAAAAGCATAATGAAAAGCAGAGCATTGACAGAATACGCCGAGCTTAAGAAAAACGGTACATACAAGAATGCTGAGGCAGCAAGGCAAAGCTGTATTCAGCTTTATGGCGATATGACAACGGTTAATAAAGCATTAAGCAGCCTTAAAGAATCACAAAAAAATAACATTACCACAAATGATAGTGTAATAAAATATTCTTTCAAAGATATAGTTGATATTGGTAAAGTTGATAAAGAAAATATTAGATACAAGGGTGGTTTTGTAATTGAAAGTGAGAGCGATTTAAAAACTGTAATTGAAAAATCTTTAAAAAATAAGCAAGTTAAAGAAAACTATTATTTAGGTAATATAAAATCTGGAGTTAAAGAAAAAATAACAAATGATTTAGGTGTTGATATTTTTAAGAGCGGAGATTATTCATTCTTGATATCAAGCGATGATATACGTCATATTAGTAAACATTTCCAAAATGTTGACGATATTACCAATTCTGTTTATCGCTTATATGACGTTATAAATAATTATGATACAGTTTCCATTGATGAAACAGAAAAACAGAAATACAATAAGAATAAATTAATTTTTAATAAACATTATAATGATTTTGATTATCGTTCTGTTGAAATTGTATCTAAAAAAAATAGGACTTTTGATTTGGTTTCGTTCTTTATTACAAAAAACAATAAAAAAAGAAACAAAGGTAATGGTCTTGCCAACACCTCAAAAGTGGGTGGACTGGCTTCACAGACCGTCTCTGTTTCTAATAACAATGTACCACAAAGTGAAACATCTGTCAATAGTAATGATATGCAGGACAAGGGAAAATATTCACTGAAAGAAAAGCCATATTCCTATGAAGCATTAACAAGCAAGCCTGATATGAAGATAACTGAAATTGATGATAAAAAAGATTATACGCCCAATAAAACTACAAGAGAAGATGTAGTTAATAATGCTTTAGTAAGTGCGTTGAGTGTAGGTCATAAAGATAGCTTGGGAAATGTTTTTGTATATGTTGATGATATTGACACTAATGTAATGGTATCAAAAAGAGGTTTAAGGCATTCGCTTGACAGAAGATTGAGCATTATTGCACCTGTTACGGAAAATATAGGAGCAATATTAAAGAATTCTATCAGGATAAATGAATTAACGCCTGAGTTTGACACAATAGAAAAAAGCTATGCACTTATAGGCATAGCAAAAAACAATAATAACGAGCCATATGTAGTTTCATTTATTGTTAATAAAGCTTCTAATGAAATAATAAGTGTTGATGTATTGTATGCAGTAAACGCAAAAAAAGAAGCGACTGCTCTTATCGAGCCAGAGCTTTCATCACAAAGTGATGTTTCTCTTACCGCTTCTACCATTAGTATATCCGATTTGCTTGATTATGTCAATAAATATTATCCTGATATTTTGCCTGAGGATGTTTTAAAGCATTATGGATATAAGGGTCGTCCTGAAGGTGTATTAGGCGAAAGTGCATTATATTCTCTCAAAGAAAGTGTTGATGATTTTAGCGAACAGGAGTATAATGAGGTTAATCTGTCAGGCAAAGAGTACAAAAAACTGTATTCTGAGGTTATGACGTGGGATTCAGATAAAAAGAATCAAATACTTTCACGTTCATTGAATGGGTATAGATATTATTACTCACTTGATGATGAATACAATATTACAGTGTATATAAAGAAAAAATCTAAAAATATTCACGAGGTGAAGGACGATGTTAACAGAAATTCAAAAAGATTTAGTAAACGATTTACTGGTGCTGGGAGCAACGGAAGATACAGCAGAAGCGGTAATATCAGCAATGGAAACGGACGAGCTATGCGAAGCAATGTACAAAATGCTGAAAGACCGTTATCAGGAAAAAGGCAAAGTGACAGAGGAAGAAATGCTGAAAATGGTAATAATGATTACCTGCAAGAAGAAAGATACTCCATAAAAGGGTATAAGTCTGCGTTATATATTGCACTCAAAGCAGTGAAAAAGGGCGACACTCAAACGTATCAGGAATACGCTGATAAAATCTATGCGACCGATGATGCATATGATTTGCTCTATAGTGTATTGGTGAAGTATGGATATAATTCATCACAGTATCGTACTGCAGAAAACAGGTGCATTGAAATCAAAAAGCAGAACGGAGCAAAAGAACCTGATCCGAAATCTTCAATGAAGAAAAAGGCTTTAAAGGAATATGCTCACCAAAAGGAAAACGGTACATACAAGGATGCTGAGCCTTTGCGTCAGCTTTGCATACAGCTTTACGGCGATATGACAAAGGTCAATGAGGCACTTGAAAAACTGAATGATTAACACATTAGTGGGGGGGAATTTCTCTCCCACTTTTGTTATGCTCTTTTATGAGGTGAGTGTATGCGTGAAATAAATATAAACTTATCAAATCTTGAGGAGCAGTATGATTGCGGCCATTGCGGAGAAGCAAAGGCATCAGAGCTGAAAATTGATATTTCAGATATGGTAGAAGCCGATTTTTATGTTGTGGTATTTAAGAATTCTTTTTCACAGACATATTGCACGGAAAGATTTTATGCGGAAGATATCAAAGAAAATGTTATCCGTATTGCTCTTTGGCAGGATTTGACTAAAACCGATAAAGAGCGTGCAGTGGTTGAAGCATATATTGAAGAAAACGGAAAGCTGAAAATGCTTGAAAAGTCGCCTGTAATTCATCTTCATTTTGACGGCAGTATATCATCGGATAAGGCTTTGAGTGAGAAAGAGCCTGAGGGATTGTATCTTAGCTTGCTTAAGCTCGAGGGTAATCTCAAAAATGATATGGATGTGCTTAATACGATAATATCGGCTGCCGATAATTCTGTCCGCAATGCAAATACTGCGGCAGATAATGCAAAAAAGATTACAGATGAGATTACCGATAAATTGAATAATGGTGAGTTAAAAGGCGAAAAGGGTGACACAGGAGCTATTGGCCCACAAGGCATACAGGGTCCGCCAGGCAAAGATGCAGAGCCGATTGCAGTCGACTGCAAATTGTCGGCAGAGAGTAATAATCCCATTGCAAACAAAGCAGTGGCGAGGCTGTTCAGTGAAAATAAAAGGATTACCGAACATGATAAGACTTATACAGGCAATGCTGCAGGAACAAGCAAAACAACGTATTACGGTTTTGCCACAAGAATACATACACCTGAGAAAATAAACGGTGTAAGAGTGTATACAATGGTTACAGCCGATGCAGCGGTTACCTGCCAGCTGTTAAGCTCCGACAGAACAACCGTCTATGCTCAGACTACTCAGAATGTGCCGCAGTCGGATGTGCCTTCCTTTGTGGACTTTATGTTTGATGATGTGCCTGATATTGCAGAGGATAATATCTATGTTGCAGTCAGAGCGGATACAAAATGTATTACACAGGCTATGACAATCGGTAACAAGGTGAATGCAGATTTGGTCAGTGCCGATAATATGGATGAAACAGGTATGACAAATAACTGCTTTACGTCAGGCGGTAATTGGTCTCCTGTAAAGAGTACAAGCAATAAGTACAGCTTTACACTGCAGTTCGGTATTCTGTCGGCTGAAACCTCATACAGTGCAAAGGTGGACAGAGAGGAATATAACCTGCCGAAGATGAATTACATATATGTTTCACCAAACGGCAGTGATGAAACAGGTGACGGCTCAGAGCTTAAGCCCTATGCTACCATATGGCACGCAAATGAAAGTATCACAGATAACAGCGAGCTGAACAGATATACAATCAAGGTGGCAAACGGTACATATACAGACCTGCAGGAACGCTTTGCAGGTGATACATCTACACTCGGAGCATTTCAGGGTATCAGAACAAAAAACTATGTGTACTATGAGGGGAATATAAGGAATCCATCAGCCTGTGTGATTGCGTGGGACGGAGCTGCAGGCTTTGACCTTGAAACCTATACAAATGATCAGGCAGTGGATAAATGTCCGTTTCATATCGTAGGCTCGTACACTGAGGGAGCAATGCATACATCGGTAAGGGGCTTCAAGATAGTAGGAAAGAACTTACGCTATGCACTGCACTGTGAAACTGCAGGCTACGGCGTAAATGTGGATTATGAAGCAGGGGATATGATACTGGAATGGTACGGCAGGCCGGATGTCACGGATAACAATAACGAGATACCGGCAATCGGAACAGGTTCGTCACCGCTTGAAAGGGCATATTTCCACGATATAAACATCCAATGCAATTCAGTAAAGCATAACGGTGAAGCGTATAAATTCGGCTTTCAGAATCACGATAATGCCAATAAGTACAATATTTCACCTGCAGTGATAACAGGAGCACATTACAGGCTTGAAAATATGAATTTCAACGGTTCAAAATTTCAGCTGAGAAGCCTGACAGATCATCCGTCAGAAACCTTTGATGTGTGTGAAATGAAGAATTGTGTAGGTATCACAACAGCACAGAAAATATATGCATCTGTTGCAGAAAAATGCAATTGGCAGGCAGATGTGAAAATGTGTGATATAGCTGATAATCAGCTGTAAATAATGAAAAACGGAGGAATAAAGCAATGATACTTAAAGAATTTCTTGAAAAGTTTGTTGATGAATGCGAACAAGTACGCTTGTTTACTAATAATGATTATGAACTTTATGACAGTGAATTAAATATCGAGAGAAATGGACATAAATACTCTGCTTGTTATGGTGGAGAAACTTCATTTTGTTTTGATATGCTTCGTGATGAAAAATGGCATGAACATTGTTATTGTAATGTATTAAAAGTTACAACGATTCAAGGTAAACGAGAAAATGTTATAAATATACTTCTTGGAGAAGAAAGTGAGGAATAAATGACGACAGAAATCATCATAGCATTAATAACAGGAGGACTGTCATTTTTAGGGGTTGTTATAACCAATCTATCATCAAACCGAAAAATGCAGTCGGAGATTGA
>ERZ808051.37-NODE-37-length-181025-cov-7.280313_pt1 | contig 181025 bp, 151 predicted proteins | sample MGYA00380199_ERZ808051 | MGnify/ENA primary metagenome ERZ808051 (study PRJEB31490, sample SAMN06133391) | mouse gut metagenome | isolation source: J11 | host: mice | place: China: Chengdu | collected 2015-05 ... | reverse complement strand
CTATGTTTTTCATGGATAAAAAAATAAATGCGATAGAGTTTATTCAACTCTTTTCGCATTTAATTTTAAAACTTTGCGCCTCAGGATAAGCCTCAGGATAAGCCCAGATCATCATTGGATGCTGATCGTAGCGTCTGCAAACCGGTTGAACTCCAGCCGATGCGCCACGCTCAACACGGTAGCCCCTCTGGCCTTCTGCTCCTCCGAAAGCACCTGCGCCATGGCGTCCTGCGTGCTTCCGTCCATCTGGCTGGTTGCCTCGTCCAGCAAAATCAATTTTCTGCCGTCCAGCAGGCATCTGGCAATGGCGATCCGCTGTCTCTCTCCGCCGGACAGCGCCATGCCTCGTTCCCCAACCTCCCGGTCCAGTCCGCCCTCGATCTGAGCCAGAATCCCCGTCCTTTCCGCCGCATTCTTCAGCTGCTCCTCCGTGGCGTCCGGCTTTGCCAGCAGCAGATTGTCCCGGATCGTCCCCTGCCGCAGCACCGGCTCCTGAGGGACATAGGAAATCGCTCTGCGCAGGTCATATAGGTTGATCTCCTTCACGGACTGCCCATCCACCAGAATGCGTCCCCCGTCCGCTTCGTAAAACCGCAGCAGCAGCTCCAAAACCGTGCTTTTTCCGATACCGCTTGGCCCTATGATACCCACCCAGTCCCCTTTTTTGATCCTCAGATTTTTATGGTTCAAAATATCCTTCTCCGTATGGGGATACCGGAAGGTCACGTCCTCAAAGACGATCTCTTGTTCAAAACGCCATCTTCCGCTTCCCTCTTCCGCCCGCTCGTCCTCCAGCTCCAGATACCCTTGTATGGCAGCAACCTCTCCCTTTGCCTTCTTATATCCTTTATAAACGGAAATCAGATTGGTAAAAATATCATGTATCTTGGCGGCATAGCTCACCGCCGCCGTCATACGGCCAATGGAAAAAATCTGCATGGCCGCCAGCAGGGCTGCCATGATAAAGGTTGCTCCATAGAAAAATCCCGGCATGAGAGTATGGGATATACCGCCGATGAAATTGTCAAAAAACGCCACCTTGCCCCAGATTTTCAGCACTCCGTTCTGAAGCTCCTCCACTTTTCGGCCTTCCTGCTCCTCCATCACCTGAGCCTTCACCAGTCGTATGGAGCCAAACGCCTCCTGCATCTGTTTCTGATATCCCGCATTGTATTCCACCACTCTGGAAATCAGCTGCTGCAATCTGTTTCCCGCCTGCTTCATCAGCACCATGCTCACCGGAATATACAGCAGCTGGAATAGGGCAAGCAGAATATGGATCCTGCACAGAAGAACGAACACCAATATGCCGCTGACAGCATTGGACAAAAGCTTGGGCAGATCTATGGTCCACACCGCGATGTATCCCACCACATCGGCGGAAGCTTTCTTTGCCAGTTCCGCAGAATGGTTCTCGTCGAAAAAAGCCATGGGCTGATGAATCAGCTTGTCAAAGCACTCCAAATTTACCCATGCTATAAGCCTGCGGCTCTGAAGCGCCAAATAATACTGATACCAGTTATAGCCGAATGTCACCAGTACAGGAACCCCGCAGAAGGCAAGTATGCCCAAAACCACCTTGCCGCTCTCCCCTGCCGGAATGTATACGTCAATCACCGTCGGCATCATCATCACCGGAATCAAGGAAACGGCCTGAATCAGCAATGACAGAAAAAAGGACATGGCCCCAATGGCCGCCACCTTTTTCCGAAGCATCTTTGTTCCCTCTTTTTGAAGTGCTGTCTGATTCGCTCTCATCTTTGCATTGGTCTCCCCTCTGGTTTCTTCATGGGGCAGCGTCAGCCTGACACGGCATTCCCTCCCCTATGGATTCGTATTATCCGGGCCAATCGGCCCAAGGCCACCCTTGGATCAGCCTAAAACGGTAAAAATCCATCCTGCGGCGTCCGGCTGTCACCTTAAGGGAAATCCAGAAAATCATAGCGCAGTATTTCCTTTGCCACAGGATCCTTTTCCCCATGGTTCGCAAATCGCGCTGCGGCGTCCTCTCCTATTTTGCGAAGCCGTTCTATCACATGAGGATCCCCTCCCGCATTTTGCAGCTTCCTCGCCATCCCTTCCGCAAAGCCCTTTAGATAATAGTCCGTTTCACTAAAAAAATCCGTTCCCTGCAGGGCTTCCAGCCCGGCGCAGACCTCAAGGGCCGCCTTCTCCTTCTCCTTCAAAGAAAGTCTCCGGCAGAACCATATTTCATTACATTTCTTATTCATCACAAAGGCGCCCAGCTCCAGCATATTAAACCGCAGCTGCCGAACATGCTCCGGCGACCCCTTGGCAAAAAGCTGTTCCGTCTTTTGCCCGCAGGTCAGATACCAATTGGGAATCTCTTTTTGATACAGTTCCAAGGCTTCCTCTGTCTTTCCCTCCGCATGGAGAATCTTGCCCTCCATGTTGACTGCATCCATCCGCAGGAAAACATTGTTGCATCCCTCCAAGGTTCTCTGGCAGAGAAACAGCAGCTCCTCCTTGTTGGCCAAAAGTATCTCAGGGGCGTTGTCCGTATAGCCTCCTGCCTTGTCCCACATATAATAATTCATCACCCTATAGTCATTTGGGTACTCCCCATAGACCTTCTGGGACAAGCGGGTATACTCCTCCTTCCTTCCCGCCCGAAAAAGCCTGCTGTGCTCCTCTATGAAGCGTCTGATCTCTTCTTCATTCCGGGCGGCATCATAACCCATGAGCTCATCTATGGACACGGCAAAATAATCGGCAAGCAGGGGCAGAAGGGAAATGTCCGGCAGAGTCTCCCCTCTCTCCCACTTGCTCACGGCGGCGCAGGAAACGCCCATGGCCGCCGACAGCCGCTCTTGTGTAATCTGTCTTTCCGAACGCAGCCTCTTAATGTTTGCTCCGATATAAATATTCATTTTCCGTCCTTTTCCCTTACACGACTTCTTGGTTGTCGTCGACCTTTTATCATGTACCTATTTCATCCGTTATTTGTCTTATGCCGCTCTTTGATTTGTGTCTTTATGTGTTTCTATGTCTCCCTATGTCTCCCTATGTCTCTCTATGTCTCTCTATGTCTCTCTATGTCTCTCTATGTCTCTCTATGTGTTTTGATGTGTTTCATTCCCTTTCACAATGTTTTCCGGTGTTTCCTCCCGTATCATAATATTTCCGGAGGTTTCCTTCGTTCTGTTTCTCCATTATATTGATCTTTTTTTCACATGTACAGATATTCTCAGGAAACCCCCTTTTAACCTATGGTTAAAAATAAGCGTTTCAGGCAAGTATCTTATACGCCGGGCTCCTCCCTGATCTCCAGCCCCTCCATATACTTTCTCTCCATCTGATGCCGCAGCTTTCTGTTCTCCACGGTGTCAAAGACAATGGAAAAGTCGTAATCCTCAGGGTACAGCTCCTGCGCCGCCACCTGCAGCTTCACGCGCTTATGGCTGATCCAGATCTTTTTTCCCTGAAGCTGTACACGAAGCACGCCCTTGTCATTGGCAGGCTCGCACACAATACCGATCTTTTTGTCCGGGTAGATCATGACGCTGTCCCCCCTGCGGAAGGCAATTTCCTTCTTGAAACCGGCGTTCTTAGGGTTGTTTTTGCGGATGTGGGGAGAAAATTCCTTTTTGAGATCCTCCTGAAGAGCCATTCCCTCCAGAAGCTCTGCTCCTGCTTTCTGCCGGCCGTCCCTTACCCAATCCCTGCCGTTACCGTCTCCGTCACCCCCGCCGTATGCGGCCTCCGCCGCCCGGCGCAGCATATATCCGGGCATTCCCAGACGCCCCGCTATATAGAAGGCGCAGCTTTCCCCGGCCTCACCGATCACCATCCGGTAAAGGGGCTGCAGATTCTCCTTGTCAAAGGTCATCCGGGCATTGACCATGCCCTCTTGCTTGGCCGCATAGGCCTTCACCTCAGGATAGTGGGTTGTCACGAGAAAGAGGGCGCCGCTTTTTTTCAGCTCCTCCAGCACCGCAATGGCAATCCCCATTCCCTCCGCCGGATCCGTGCCGGAACCCAGCTCATCCATAACCACAAGGCTCTCCTTGTTGACTTTCCTCAGGATGTCCAGCACATTTGTGATATGGGCGGAGAAAGTGGACAGATTCTCCGACAGATTCTGACCGTCCCCGATGTCGCAGAGGAAGCTGCCGTTCATGCAGATCTGTGCCTCCCCGCAGGCCACATGGAGACCGCATTGGGCCATTATGCAGTTTAGGGCCACGGTTTTCAGTGCCACCGTCTTTCCCCCGGTGTTTGGCCCCGTGATCACAATGCCGTTTATGCCGTCCCCTATGGTAAACTGCAGAGGGACGCAGGTCTGCCTATCCATCAGCGGATGTCTGGCATCCTTCAGGCGGATACGCCTTTGGGAGGTCATTTGAGGCATTATGCCATCATAGGACATGGACAGCTTTCCCTTTGAGAAGATAAAATCCAGCTTCTCCAGCATTTTCAGATTTTCCTCCATCTCCTCCCCGTGCTCCGCCGCCAGCGCGGTCAGCTCGTACAGAATCCGCTTCACCTCGTTCTCCTCGTCCATGCGAAGCTCCTGCAATTCCTGATAATATTTTCCCGCCGCCGTAGGTTCTATGAAAAAAGTATTCCCGGTGGAGGATTTGTCCATGACAATGCCGCTGATCCTGAATTTGTACTCCTTTTTCACCGGCACGCACACATGGCCCCCGCGGAACGTGCTGAAGCTGTCCGACATACACTCCTTATTGGACCGCATGATCCCTTCCGCCTTCTCCCGCATCTTTTCCTGAGCCCGCATCATATCTCCCCGCAGGCTCTTCAGCAGTTTAGATGCCCCGTCCGCCACCTGCTCGTTCCAGATCTGATAGCGCAGCCTCTCCCTCAGCTCCTCCAGCGGATCCAGATTCTCCTCGTAATAGGACAGAGGAATGCCCTGTGATTTCCCCCTGCACAGGTATTCCTTCATCCGTTTCACCGCCGTCAGCGCCATGCCGATTTTCTCCAGCTCCAAGGGCGTAAGGCACAGTCCCTTGCCTGCTGCGGCAAACAGCTCCCGGATCCCCTCCAGCGAAACCAGAGGCGGCGTGCCGCACTGCTCCAGCATCTGTCTGGCCTGACTGGTCTCCCGAAGTTTTGCCGCCAGCTCCGTCTCCGACAGAATAGGACGCGACTCTTCTATCTCCCTCTTGGCCCGGCCGGTGAGAGCGCAGCAGGACCACATTTCCTTGATTTTGTCAAATTCCAGCTTGCTATACACTTGGGATTCCCAGCTGCTTGGCCTGCCGCTTCCATGGTCCCCTGAAGCATTAAGCCCTGAAATATTCCCTGATTCCGTTCTCGTTTCCCTCTTGTCCATCTCTCAATCTCCATTCCTGACACATATTTTTTGTTTGCAAGGATGCGCCTTCCCCGTTTTCTTATTCGCCATGGACATACAAAAAATGACCATGGCCGCCTGCCCTCAAGGCATGGCTCTCCCATGATCATTCACATTCACATCGATTCATTCGCGGTTTTACAATGCATACCGGCGCGGTTTACGGCAGCCTTATCCTTCGGCAAACCCTTACCGCGTTTCTTTGCACCGCTGCAAAAAAACATGCACACAAAAAGCACAGCCGGACAGCCATGCTTTTCAATACGTCTATTCTTCCGCAGATACGATGAACTCTATATATCATCGGCCAAACCCTCTCCTGCAATGCAGGCAGATCATCCGGCCTTGGGCATTCACCAAGCCGCCAAGTCCCGTCAAAAGACGAACCCGTTCAAGCATATGGATCATTGCCCATAGGAATGAGCTATGTCAAGCACCTTGTAAGGCAGATATCCCGGCAGTTTCCCCGCCGGAAACAAGGCATACCCTGCGTCTTTGCACAATACGCCCTGCCACATATTCAGTTTGCGGTATCCTCTTTTCCCACAATACTTGACATAATTTCCCTCCCTATACAAAGCACCTGCAATTTTGCCGATGCCCTCATCCACTTCTCTTCTACCCTACCACACCCTGCGATTTATGTCAACCCAAATTCACCGCCCTTATTTTATTTGCCCTTATTTTATTCTATTTCCAAAACCAAATTTCCATGTTACAATATGTTCAGAAAACAATGAGTCCGGCGATTACAAGAGCGATCTTTTCCCCGCCGCAGCAACCATAGAAAGGATTTACCATATGACTCCCCATGTCCCCCCGTTCCGGCGCCGAAGCCGGCAGAACATCCCCTCCCATCCGGAGCATCCTCCCGGCGAGCACAGTCCCGTACATGCGCCCATTCCCGGTCTGGGCCTTCGGAGCATAAAGACTGCTCTGGCCACGGTGCTCACGGCGCTGCTCTACGCTTTTTTTCCCAACAGCAATCCCACCTTTGCCTGCATCGGGGCGATTTTCGGTATGGGGGCGGACATGGAGGATTCCCGCCGCAGCGGAGGCAATCGCTTCTTTGGCACCATTATCGGGGGATTCATAGGTCTGGGGCTCTATTGGCTGGAACACCTGATCTATCCGGAGGGAAATTATTGGCTGCGGCTTCCTTTAATCTCTCTGGGCGTAGTGGCCATGATCTCCATATGCGTGCTGTTTCACTGGCCCGGCGGAGTACAGCCGGGCGGGGTGGTGCTGTGCATCATCCTGTTCAATACCCCTGCCCACCATATCGACTACGCTGTCAACCGTATGATCGACACCGGAGTGGGAGTTGCCATAGCTCTTTTGGTAAACTACCTGCTGCCCAGAAGCAGGGTGGAACGCTGGTTCCATCTTGACCATAGGGAAACTGCTAACAAGGCGGCGGAAGATGCCCAAAAGAACGGAGCGGGGAAAGAAGCTCCGGAAGGAAAAGCCCCTCAGGAATAAAACTGCCCCTATGCAAAAGGCCGGTGCCACAGCTGAAACGCTGCGGCATCGGCCTTGACCGTCTATATCTACCTCATTTTGATCTCGTCCCCCCTGCGCCTTCTGGCCAAGATCATGAAATCGCCCCGTCCGTCCTCAGTCTCAAAGGATATCTCCTTATCCCAGGTTTTCTTCGGATCGGAATTTCTGTCAAAGAATCTAACTACAAAATACTCATATCTGACCCTTGCCTTGCCGCTGCGAATCTGTCCCGTTATATGCTCTGTCTCCATTTCGCCCACTCGGTCCGAATCCACAACAGTCACCATGCTGGTTCCGAAAAAGAATACCCAATAGCGGCTGCCCACGGTTCCGTGAATCATGGACTCCTTCTTTCTCTCCTGAAAATCCCATTCCGGCCCCGCCGCCAATATGTCCTCCGCAAACCGATCCCGCTCTCCGGAAGAAGGAAAGGCTTTGTCCAGATTTTTCCTCATCTTTTTCATAAGCTTGTCCGGTGTAGAGCGCCCTCTCTGGGCAAGCCAGAAAAGCACGGCAATGGTCTCACCGAACAGCAGGCCCAAGGGTATGTGAAACGTCAATGTCCGCTGCAAATCCGGGTTCACCCAAAGCCCGATGGCCCCCAATATCACCACGCTTCCTATAACCGTGAGATAAATCTGTTTCCGGCCCCTGTTCTGACAATAGCCGCACCACTCCGTCAGCCATCCCCGCTGGGCCTCCAGAAGCCTTTCCAGCTTATCCGCAGATTCCGGCAGCTCCTTTTGGGTTTTCTTTTTGTCTCCCTTCAGCAGAATCACCACCCTGCCGATAAAAATCAGAAAAGACAAGGCCATAGCCAGAAAAGCGGTCCATATCTCATACAGCTCCATTCCGTCTATTTTCTTGTTTTCCAGAACGTACCAGTCCGACTGGCCCCCTTGCTTAAGCTCCTGACACATCTTCAGCATGACCTGACCGTATTTATCCCCGTAATAGGTTTCAAAATACTCGTCGCCCTCCTGAAAGCCCCCGTAGAGGCTCACCGTCTCGCTCTCCTCCAAAGCCCTCAGGATTTGCTTGACATCCGACTCCTCCAGAGCCTTCAGCGTCCCTTTCACGGGAACGGGCGTCATGTCATCATCATCCCGCATTTCCGACACCATATGCAGATCCCGCATAAGACTGCTGAAATCCCGATTGTCCCTATCTGAAACCACCACATAAATAAATTCCTGCCGGCCTTCATCATAGACCACATATCCTGTCTCCCGAACTCTGTCCGGATCGCCGGAATAATATTCCTCCACCCAAGAAGCCACCGGATAGGCCGCCTCATAGGATATATAACTGCCCTCTGCCTCAGCAAATTCCTTCTGGCCCAGAGCCTTTGCTCCTCCCTGCAGCTTCAAAAACTGCGGCCCCGTCATCAGCGCAAGAAAAACCGCCGCCCCCAGTGTACACAAAGTCACTACAATATCCAATACCTTTTTCATATCCGCACCTCTACCGCCTGCCTCCGGCAGGCATTCCCTTCCATACCTTCGCCGCCGGAACCTTCTCCCGATTCTGCGGCACAAACTCCACTGCATTTTCCGCCGCCTGCAGCAGCCGGGCCACGGGCCTATTTCAGCGTGTCCTGATACACCCGCAGCACGTTCTTGTAGAAAATTTTGTCCAGCTGGCCTTCCGTAAAGCCCGCCTTGTAAAGCCCCTGCCACAAGGCATCCATGGCCTGAGCCCCGGGCAGCTCCTCATGGGTGTCGATGCCGTCGAAATCGCTGCCCAGCCCCAGAACTTCCACACCGCCCACCGACAAGATATGCTTCGCATGACGGACCACCGCCTCTATGGTTCCCGGATTCTTCACCCCCGGAGGCTTCTCCTCCAGAAAGTCTGCACAGAAGTTCAGGCCCATGACCCCGCCTCGCTCGGAGAGGCTGCGGATCATGTGATCCGTCATATTCCGCACATTGGGGCAGACGGCTCTGGCATTGGAATGACTGGCCACAAAAGGCTTCTTCGTCGTCTCCAGCACATCATAGAAGCCTGCGTCGGACAGATGGGATACATCGGGAATCATGCCCAGCGTCTCCATCTCCTCCACAAACTCCCTGCCCCTCTCCGTGAGCCCCCCTATGAGATTTGGCGTATGCAGAAAGACGTCTCTGGCTTCCCGAAGGGCCCTCTCCCCCTCAGGATTTTCCTGACCCTGCCTTTTCCACGCTTCGGAGACTCTCTTCCATTCCTCCTTCAGCCTGCAGTCAAAATTGGGATGTCCCAGCTCATTGTCAAAATTCCATGTGAGGGTGAGCATCCGCACCCCCATCTCGTACAGCTTCCGAAGCTTTTCCGGTTCTCCCTTACAGACCGCCCCTTCCTCCACCGTCAGCAAAGCGGAAAGCCTGCCGGCAGCATCATTCTCCCCGATATCCGAAAACCGATATACGGGAGCCATGATATCCTTGTTTTTCTCCAGCTCCTCCCGGTAATACCCGTACAGCTCCAAGACCCTCTCCCAAGGATCCTCCTGCTGTCCCAGATTTACAAACAATGCGAAATTCTGCACCATGTAACGGCTTTCCTTCAGCCGCGTCAAGTCCACATGGAACCGATTCCGGCGAAGCTTTGCCCTCTGCCCCCGCTTCTTCTCATCCAAAAGCACACTGACGGTATCGCAGTGCATATCAATAACCCTCATGAGCCCTTGCCCCCGTTCCCCAGATTGCCTTCTCTATTTCACCGCTCTCATACAGTTTGTCCCCGGCGTCTCCGGCGTCAAGGCTTGGAGCGCCCCGGCATGACTCCGGGAGCCCCAACCCCCAATCAGGCATCGCTGCAAAAGGACTATCACCCCTTCACCGCAAAATCCACGCCTGTATGATCCGGCTTCTCTTCATTGTATTCGTAGTCCTTTCCGGGCAGAACAGCATTCAGAAGGATTCCCACCAGCGCTCCCACCGCCAGTCCCGAAAAGCTTATGGTCAGCTCTCCCACCTCCAGTCCCAAAAAGCCTACGGTCAGCTCTCCCACCGAAAAGCCCACGGAGCCTGCCGCACTGTACTTGATGCCGATGGACAGTACCAGAATCAATGCCGCAATGATAACGTTTCGGCTCTTGGAAAAGTCCGCCCTTGTCTCCACGATATTGCGCACGCCCACTGCGGAGATCATGCCGTAAAGCACTAAAGACACGCCGCCGCAGGTAGCGGTGGGCATACAGCCGATGACAGCGGCAAATTTAGGGCAGAAAGAGACTATGATGGCAAATACCGCCGCCATCCGGATCACCAGCGGGTCAAACACCTTTGTCAGGGACAGCACCCCCGTGTTCTCCCCATAGGTAGTGTTGGCAGGCGCGCCGAACAAAGACGCGAAAACAGTGGCCAGACCGTCCCCCAGCAGAGTGCGGTGAAGTCCCGGATCCTGAATATAATTCCTCCCCACGGTGGAGGAAATGGCCGAAATATCACCGATATGCTCCACGATGGTGGCAAGGGCGATGGGCACGATGGTGACCACGGAGGTAATCAGCAGAGACACGTCTCCCTCCCCCAGCGCCCAAAAGGCCGTCTGCTCCCAATGGACGGGAAAACCGAACCATGCCGCCTCCTTCACCGCGGTGAAATCCACTTTGCCCAAGCACACGGCCAGCAGATAAGAGCCCAGAACGCCGATGATGATGGGCACGATCTTTACCATCCCCTTGCCCCAGATGTTGCAGACCACCACCAGAGCAATTGCTACCACCGCAATGAGCCAGTCGGCGGAACAGTTGTCGATAGCGGACTGGGAAAGTGTAAGACCTATGGCGATTATGATGGGACCTGTTACGATGGGCGGAAAGAATCTCATTACCTTGCCCGTGCCGAAAAGTTTGATCAAAAGAGATAACAGAAGATATACAAGACCCGCGCAGGCGACGCCGAAGCAGGCATAGGGCAGAAGCTTTGCATTGTCCACGGCATTTCCGGCCCCATCGGCCATTGGCGCGATGGCGAAGTACCCGCCGAGGAAAGCAAAGGAGGAACCCAGAAACACCGGTACCTTACCCTTCGTGATCAGATGAAACAGCAGAGTGCCCAGTCCTGCGAACAGCAGCGTGGTGGATACATCCAGCCCCGTCAGCATGGGAACCAGAATCGTCGCGCCGAACATGGCAAACATGTGCTGGATCCCCAGTACTATAACCTTGGGGGCCCCCAGAGTTTTGGCATCGTAGACACAAACATCTCCGATGCCTTTCCCCTCCGGAGAAGTATTCGTTTTCTTGCTCATGAACTCATCCTCCTCTATCTGTCGGACGGTTTCCCGGCCGACGCTGTGAAATTATGTGACTGTAGGGCCCATTGCCCCGTCAACCATCATAAGCTCTCAGCCGCCAATAGTCAAGGAGAGATTGCGTGAGTTTTCAAATAATCCTTCCAGATCTGAATGTCCTTTCCCTTCAGATGCACCCCGTCATAGGTATACTGGGGATCCATTCCTCCCGTCTCGTCACAGATCAGCGGGTTCACGTCCAAATAAAATATGGTTTCGTCATCCGCCAGCGCGGCGATCCCCTCATTGCGGGCGTCTATGCCTTCATTATTGATATAGTCCCCCTGAGCGGAACGTTTAGAAGTGACCTTCATGATCCCCTGCAGATAGATAATGGCATCGGGCTGCAGCTCCTGCAGGCGAGCCACCACCTCCCCGTACTTTTCCAGAAACCCTTCCAATGTTCCGGTTCCCATCTCGTTGATACCGATCATCAGATAGATCTTGGCGAACTGATTCAGCTGCAGCGCCTCCTCCACGGTGATCTTTCCTTCCGGAGACGGCGCCACCGCAGAGTCAAACAGCTTATATATGGTCAGACCCTTGGATGCATAGAAGGTTGACACCTCCTCCAGACCGCCGTATTCAAACATTCCCACCGTTCTGGAGTCCCCTATGAACACTGCGTCAGCAAAATAGTCATCCTCCACGGTCATATATTCCACGGGCTTCGGTTCCCCGGACTCCTGACCGGCGTCCTCTCCGGCTCCTTCTGAGCCGCTCTGGCCATAGCTCTCCGAAACGTCGCCCTCCTCCGTACTGCCTTGGCCGGCCCCCTCCTGAGAGGAGCCCTCCTCCGGATTGCTCTGTTCAGAGTCCCCTTGTCCGCTTTCCTCTCCCGGCCCCGTCATATGGTCTTTGCCTTCAGGGGATTCCGGCCAGAAAGCCCCCTGACCGCTCCCGCTCTCAATAGTCTTCCCCAAAATCCGCGTCCCGCCCAGAGCGGCGTCCGCCACCGCCTTCTGCCCGCCTTCCCCATCGTCTCCGGTTCCCTCATACCAGCCCATGAGATTCTGCAAAAAGCCCTCATATATCTGCCCCTGATCCACACAGACAAAATATACCAGTCCGCTGCACAGAAACAACAGCAGATAAGCCCATTTTCTCAGCCATTTCATCTATAATCACCCCATCATAAACACATCCTAGAACCCCAGATACAGAAAGGGATTCTGCCCCTCCCTCTGCAGCATCCATACACACAGCCAAAAAAGCGCCGCCAGAACGGCCATGCCCGGTATGCCGTCCTTGCATTTTTGAAACAGCTTCCCCAGCCAGGGAGTGCAGGCGAAGGCGCCCGCCGCCAGCAGCAGCCCATAATTCTCAAAAGCATTCTTCCAATCCACCGCACTGTTCGCCGCGGCGGGAACCACCCCGAACATCCTGCCCAGATATACCTGCAGCCCCTCTATGTCCGTTGCCGCGAAGCATACCCAGCTGACCGTGATCAGAATCCACACATAGAAATGGGAAAACAGCCTTCCTACGCCCGTCTTCCCGTACTTTGCCAACCCGGAGGCCTCCGCCAGCCGCTCCAGCACGATGGCGGCGCACAGCATGCCCCCCCATATCAGAAAGTTTGCGGTGCTCCCGTGCCACACCGCCGTCAGAAACCATACCGCCATCAGGTTCCGCACCGTGCGCAGCATCCCCTTCCGGTTTCCGCCCAGAGGAATGTACACATATTTTCCAAACCACCTGCCCAGCGTTATATGCCACCTGCGGTAGAAGTCCCTGACGCTGGTTGCCATATATGGATCCCGGAAGTTCTCCGGCAGCTGAAAGCCCAGCATCCTCCCCAGCCCTATGGCCATCAGAGAATAACCGTTGAAGTCAAAGTATATCCTCATGGAATAGGCTATGGCGGCCATCCATGCCAGCGGCGTGGATACGCTCTCCACCCCCGTCACCTGCACCTCGTTCCAGAGCAGTCCCACCCGGTCGGCCAGAAGCACCTTCTCCGCCAGCCCCAGCGTGAACACCTTCAGTCCTTCCTCTACATTCTCTCTTCCGTATTCCCGGCTGTACAAGGAGCCCCGCTGCTCGTCATAGCCCGTCAAGGGGCCGGAGAGCAGCTGGGGAAACATAGTCATATAGGTAGCCAGATGCAGGAAGGAAATCTCCCGCTCATACTTCCCTCCATATACATCTATCAGATACGAGAGCATCTGGAAGGTATAGAAGCTCATGCCCAAGGGCAGCCCTTCCCCCCATATTCCATACTTAAAGCCCACCAGCACCGCCACATTATATGTCACCGCCGCTATGAGCCATCCCTTTCTCCTCCGATCCTGTCTTCTCCTCTTATCGCCGTACTTGCTATTGTATTTATCGCCCTCTCTCCCCTCTTTCCGCATGGCCCCCCGCCCCAGATGCAGTCCGAAAAAATAATTGACCAGCACGGACAACATAAGGATCAAAAGACTTTTCGGCTCCCCATACGCATAAAAAACAAGACTTCCCGACAGCAGTATCACATTTTTCATTTTGCGGGGAGCCAGACTATACAGAACCAAAAAAAGCGGAAGAAAGATGAGCAGAAATTCTGTGCTGCTAAATATCAAGAATTATCACATCTTTCATTTTCCAAATATTTTCATTTGTTGCCGGATTCCGACATCTAAATTATATATTACCCTCTCCGCCCCCACATTGCAACTTAAAAAATATTAACTTTCCCCGCCCATTCTTCACAAAAATGTAGCAATTACTTAAAAAATATTGTACACTGTTGAGGGTGAGGGCCGGGCCCGGCCCACAAGGCCCCTTCATCAGAAAGGATCGGTGGACTCCATGAACGAACAATTATACACAATCCCATTGAACGATGCGGTCAACGCAAACGACGAATGCCCTTTCTGCTACATTGAGAGAAACGTGGAGCAGGATCTGCTGGATTTCGTGCTGGGCAGCGGTTCCTCCTACATGGAGGCCGACATCCGCGAAATGACAGACAAGGCCGGCTTCTGCCGCCAGCATTTTCAGAAGATGTTTGACTACGGCAATACCTTGGGCAATGCCTGGATTCTGAAGACCCATTACAAAAAGGTCATCGGAGAAATGAAAAAAGAATTCGCCGGCTTCAAGCCCGCAAAGACTTCCATCAAGGACAAGCTTAAGAAAACCCCGGGAAGCGGAAACGCCATCGGCATGTGGGTGAGAAAGAAAGAGGAATCCTGCTATATCTGCCGCCACTTCAAGGATACCTATGCCCGATATATGGACACCTTCTTCTATCTGTGGGAGCAGGACGATGAATTCCGCAGAAAAATCAAGGAGGGAAAAGGATTCTGCCTCCACCATTTCGGAGACCTCTGCGAGGCTGCGGACGGGAGGCTGCCCAATAGAGACAAGGAAGATTTCTATTCCGCCATGTTTCCCCTCATGGAACGCAATATGGAGCGGCTATCCGAAGACGTATCCTGGATGGTGGAAAAATTCGACTACCGCAACAAAGATGCCGACTGGAAGAACTCAAAAGACGCCATCCAGAGAGGCATGCAGAAGCTGAAGGGCGGCTATCCCGCCGACGGCCCTTACAAGATGAGCAAATAAGTCAGCCCCCCACAAGGCAGGCCAAAAGACTGCAAGATGAGGAAGAAACAAGTTTTCCCGCAAAGATTCACTGCCGATATACCAGCTGGCCCATCATGTCCAGATAGCCGCATATTTCCTGATACAGCATGTCCGGCTGGAAAGAGGCGTCCTGAAACCGTTCTGTCATAAGTCCCTTGACGGTGAAGTCCAGCATCTTGCGCAGTTTTTCGCCGTCTATTCCGGAGGGCAGAAGCCCGTAGTCTATCTGGCTGTCGATGACGGCGTAGGTCTCCTCCAGAGAATTTTTCTTTTCCTCCACGGAGAGCAGAGCCTCATAGGAGTCCTCCGCCAGAGAACGGTTCAGAAACTGCTGCATATAGGGATATCCCTTCATGGCATGCATTCTGGCGCATTCCACCTGCTTCATCACCCCGAAAAGATCCTTCTCCTTGGGGCTTACCGTGGAACGAAGCTCCAGATTCATATAGCGTACACTGTAATCATATATGAAGCGATAGACTCCCAGCTTGCTCTCAAAATAATGAAACAGCAGCCCCTTGCTGATGCCGGCCTCCCTGACGATATCGTCCGTACTGCCATGGCGGTATCCCTGCAGCGCGAACACCTTCAGGGCCGCATTGATTATTCTATCCTGCTTTTCCTTCTTCAGGTCAAAAAACTTGCTGTTCATAAAAACCGCTCCTTTGGGAACATCATACCACATTCCTGCGTAAACAGGAACCAAATCATTAAATTTTTAGGAAATTTGTGTATATTCCCTTTTCATTTCTGCAAAATAGTATTAATATGGGATACAGAAACATATTGAAAGGAGTTGCTTATGGCTAAGAAATTTGGCAAGGTATTGCTTTTAACCGCCGCAGCAGGCACCGCAGCAGCTGCTGTCTTCTATTTCCTCCGCAAGAAGGAGCATTCTCTGCATGTGGCTGACGAAGATGATTATGATGATTTCAGCGATGCTCTGGAGGATGAGGACACCCGCAGCTATGTTCCTCTGAACACGGAGACGGCAAAGGCCGCCGGAACCGATGATGCCCCTGCACAGGAAGTCCCTGAGGAAGCCGGAGAAAAGGGAGTCTTCACTCCCCTCACGGAGCAAGTCGCACAGACTATGGAAAAGGCTGAGGAGACCGTGGAGGAATTTTTCGACGAGGATGATGATTCCAAACAAGAGACGCCCATAAATGATAACTAAAAAGCTGCCGCATCGCGACTCCGATGCGGCATTTTTCTCTTCTCCCCTATCCTATGGGCCCCATGCTCTACCCAGAGCCTGCGCCCCTCTGCGAATCTCTTCCTCCGTCAGCCCTCCGAAGCCCAGCAGCACAGTCGCGCTGTCCGCCTCCTCCATCATGCTCTCCGACAGTCCGTATACGCGCACCCCTTCTTCTGCCGCCTCCTGCACCAGACGTCTCTCAGACGCTCCGGTCTTGGATGTCAGCACCAGATGCAGGCCTGCGTTCTCTCCCGACAGCGCAAACCGCCCCTTTAGGGGCTGCAGGCATTCCAGCAGCATATCGTGCTTGGCTTTGTATATCTTTCTCATCTTGTTCAGATGGCGCTCAAAATAGCCGTCTTGTATAAACTCGTTCAGGATGCTCTGGTCAATGCGGGATACCGTGCAGGAATAAAAGGAACACTCCGCAAGGTATTTTTCCAGCAGCATATCCGGCAGAACCATGAAGCTGATGCGGATGGCAGGAGCGATGGCCTTGGAAAAGGTTCCCATATAGATCACCCTTCCCCTCCTATCCGAGGCCTGCAGGGCAGGAATGGGCTTGCCGTGGTAGCGAAACTCGCTGTCATAGTCATCCTCGATGAGATATCTGCCCTTCTCTTTGTCCGCCCACTTCAGCAGCTCCATGCGCCGGCCGATGGGCATCACCACGCCCGTGGGAAACTGGTGGGACGGCATCACATACGCCACGCTCACATCCTTCTGCACCAGCTTCTCCGCCGACATGCCCCAGCCGTCCATATCCACCGGAACGATGGTATAGGCGAAAGAGCGGAATATCTGATAAGATCTTTTGTATGTAGGATTCTCCATGGCAATCCGCACATGCCTGCCCAGAATCTTTTCCAGCAGCATGAGCAGATAATCGTTTCCGGCCCCCACTATGATCTGCTCCGGCCTGCAGTTCACTCCTCTGGAAGAGTGAAGATATCTGCTGATGGTCCGGCGCAGCTCGTAGTCCCCCTGAGCCTCCCCCCTTGCAAAAAGATCACTGTTTGCGTAGCTTAGGATGTTTTTTGTAATCTTCCTCCATACGTTGAAAGGAAAGCCCGACATATCGATATCATAGGGGGAGAAGTCTATGACTGCCCTTTTCCCATGGACGCTCTCCGAAACAGCCCCACAAAGCGCCCCATGCCCTTGTAGAAACGCCTCTCTGCCGGCATCGTCTGCCCCAAGGGACACGTTCCCCTCAGGAATTCGGCCCCTCCGAGACGACAATGCCCCCTGAGAGGGCACAGCTTCCGTACACGGCCGGTTCCCACAAGCCGCCGTTTCCTCCAGACGAAGCATGCCCTCCACAGGGCATACGAAATATCCTCTGCAGGCTCTGGCCTCTATGTATCCCTCTCCCAGCAGCTGGGCATAGGCATAGTCCACGGTGCTTCTGGACACCTGCAGATATTCCGCCAGAAAACGCGTGGAGGGAAGCTTCTCTCCGGAGAGAAGCTTCCCCTCATTGATCTCTTTCTTGATATGCTCATATATCTGCTCATAGAGACGGCTGCCGCCCTCCGTTTGCAGCTGAAAGTTCATTTCGTTCAAGCTCAGTACCCCTCATCCCGGCAGCGGGCTTTCTACTGCTTCTTCAGCTCCCTCTGAATCTGATCCTTCATATCTCTGGCCCTATCCTTGATGCGGGGGCTGGTGCCGGAGGACGTGATCACCACGCTCAGAAGTTTGATCGCTACATTATAGTCTTTAAACCGCATGGCCAGCACGGCCACCAGATAGTCCACCGTGATCCCGTTCATACCGCATATGGGAAGCATCTCCGACTGTCTGGCCTCCGAAAAGCCCTTATAGGCATTCTCCAGAAACTCCTCCTCCTGCCTCTCCAGCTGGTCCGTGAGATTCCGGTCATAGTCCCCGCTTTCCTGAAGACTTTCCCGATATCCCCGAAGAACCCACGCGCTCTTCAGACAGATATATGCCTTCTCCCCTGCCTTGGCGCGTTTCACCACCGCGTTCACCAGAGCCAGCTTATACCTTTCCATAGCTTGTTCATAGCTGTAAATCTCTTCATCGTACTTGGTCAGAACCACGTTCTGGCTGATTTTCTCCCTGATCAGCTTCGCCTGAGAGGAGGTGACGCTTGGGAAAAAGCGGATGATGGCCGCATAGGCGCATACGGGGCACATGACTACATCATACTTCACCGCGTCGATTCCGTCATATCTGGCCCGCAGATCCTGATCTGTACCCAGAAGCCTGGCCTTATTGGACTTCATGATCTTCGCCGTAAAGGGACTGTCACACACGGGGCAGACGAAGGATCTGTCATAGATCAGATCCTTCTCCTGAATCTTGGGCGCGGCGGCAGCGGCAGGTTTCTGCTTTTCCTGCTCCTTCTTGGGCTCCTCATACAGATCCATCCCCTCCATGTTCCCCAATCCCAGATTTTTCAGTCCCCCGAAAATTCCCATACTCTCCTCCACCTTGCACGGAAACCTCTATGCCCTGCCTGCTTCTCTGCCATGACACAAGAATCCTCTGCCCCCGCCCTAGAGTCCCCGCTGTTTCGGCCGCCCTGCTACTTAGGCAGAACATAGGAGCTCTTCAGCGATACGATACGATTGAACACAAGGCTCTCCGGCCCGGAGTCCTTCGCGTCCACGCAGAAGAACCCCTGCCGAACAAACTGAAAACGGTCAGGACTCACCGCACCTTTGAAGGCAGGCTCCAGCCGGCAATCCTTCAGGACGGTAAGAGAATCAGGGTTCAGGTTCAGACTTCCGTCCTCGTTGTATACCCCCTTCTCCTCATCGATGATGTTTTCATAGAGCCGAACCTGTGCCGGAACGGAAGTCTCCGCCGCGACCCAGTGAATGGTTCCCTTCACCTTCCTCCCGTCCGGGCTGTTGCCTCCCTTAGACGCCGGATCATAGGTGCAGTGTACCTCCACCACATTTCCCTCTTCATCCTTCACGCATCCGGTACACTTCACGAAATAGGCGTTCATGAGCCGTACCTCATTGCCGGGAAACATGCGGAAATACTTCTTGGGCGGCTCTTCCATGAAGTCCTCCCTCTCAATGTACAACTCTCTGCCAAAGGGAACCTGCCTGCTCCCCAGAGCCTCGTTCTCCGGGTTGTTCCCCACGGTGAGGCTTTCCGTCTCTCCCTCAGGATAATTATCGATGATCAGCTTCACCGGGTCCAGCACCGCCATCAGTCTGGGCGCCTTGGCCTTGAGATCCTCCCGGATACAATACTCCAGCATGGCATAGTCTGCAATGGAATGGGCTTTGGAGACCCCGCAAAGCTCTATGAACATCTGGATGGATTCCGGGGTGAAGCCCCTTCTGCGCAAAGCGGCTATGGACACCAGTCTGGGATCGTCCCAGCCGTCCACGATGCCCTCCTGCACCAGCTTTTTGATATACCGCTTTCCTGTCACAACGTTCTTCAGATACAGCTTCGCAAACTCGATCTGCTTGGGCGGATGGGCATACTCCAGCTCTCTGACCACCCAATCGTACAGAGGCCTATGATCCTCGAATTCCAGCGTACAGATAGAATGGGTGATCCCCTCTATGGCGTCCTCTATAGGATGCGCAAAGTCATACATAGGATAAATGCACCAAGTATCTCCGGTATTATGATGGGTCATGTGCGCCACACGGTAAATTACCGGATCTCTCATATTGATATTGGGAGAAGCCATGTCGATCCGGGCCCGGAGCACCTTCTCTCCGTCACCGTACTTCCCCTCCTTCATCTCCTCAAACAAGCGCAGATTCTCTTCCACGGTCCGGTTCTGGCAAGGGTCTTCCCTGCCCGGCTCCGTCAGGGTTCCCCGATATTCCCTGATCTGCTCCGCTGTCAGATCGGAAACATAGGCCTTTCCTTTTTTGATCAGCTTTACCGCCGCCTCATACATCTGTCCGAAATAATCGGATGCAAAAAACAGCCGGTCCTCCCAGTCGGCCCCCAGCCACTTGATATCTTCCTTGATAGATTCTACGAACTCGATATCTTCTTTTGTGGGATTTGTGTCGTCGAACCTCATGTTGAACGTCCCATGGTACTTCTGCGCCAGCCCATAATTCAGCAGTATGCTTTTGGCATGTCCGATATGCAGATACCCATTGGGTTCCGGGGGAAAACGGGTGCATACTGCATCACATGTCCCCTCCGCCAAATCTTTATCTATGATCTGTTCAATAAAATTTTTGGATTCTGTCTCGCTCATGATCTCATCCTTGCCTTTCCTTATCTCCGTCCTCAAATACTATCAGAAAGCACACATATCATAATAGCATATCCGCACATGCCATTGCAATACCTAATGTGCCTGCGTTTTTTTGCAGATCTCCTCTGCTCCCTCTATGCCAATTTTCATAGATGCAAAACCCTTAATCAAAATGGTATCTGTACCGCTCCCAGTCCACCAGAGAAACGCTCCCGTCTTGATTCCTGATCAGCAAACCTTCCTCTGTCAGCTCCTGAACCAGCCGCTCCGTCTCTTCACCAAAGGCTAGGCCGTACTGGTAATAGGGCGCCCAAACCTTCAGCGGCTCCTGAAGCCCTTTCTGGTCCGTGGCCATTTGTCCATAAATATAATTCTTGCGCTGTCTGTCCCATTCCGGATAAATAGGCACTTCCACCTGCGTTCGACGGCAGAAATCCAATACCATCTCCCGCTGAGCCCGGGCTTCCACCTGCCCCCAGACTCCTACTACTGTATTATAATCCGGTATGGGCTTTGCGATCTCCCGCAGCCTTTCTGCCAAACTCTCTCCAAAAGCTCCCTGTCTCCATTCCTCCTCTAACTCTCCAAGCCCGATCCTGAACTGCGCGTAGCCCTTGATCTGCTCCAAATGAGGAAGCATCATCCGAAGAACCTCCTCCAGCGCTATGGGCAGCGGAAAGGCACGGCTTTCGATCCCCTTATCTATCATTTCCTGCAAAATCGGAATATAGGTATTGCATCGTTCCAGAATACTTTCCGCAGGATAGACTTCACTCTTCAAAATATAGTCCTCGCTGCTCCACCAGTACTGACTCCAGGTGCTTCCCGATCTGGCATCCTGAATCAACCGGAGCATCTGCACAAAAGTATCCCCATACTCCTGCCCCACCACCGCCTCGGACAGCCGAGCATACAGAATGTCCGTATCCATATCCGGATCCACCAGCAGCTGCCCTGCACAGTAGAGGGAAAATGCATTCAAAACATGGTTGCTGTCCATTTCACTCCAATAAGTCGGCTTACAAATCCCGTCATATTCTCTGCTGGTCTGATAGGTCTCCCTGATGATATCCATGTTGAAATTCATCTGGGCCATCTGGTCTATTTCCATCTCGCAGGTATTCCACGCCCAAGTCCCAAGGCGGGTGCCAAACGCCGCGATCTCTTTCCGGAATTTTTCATTGCCGTTCTCATCCCTGAAAACGCCCTCATAAAGCGTGATATCGTTGCCCAACGCGCGCACAAGGCTCCCCTTGTTGTATGCATCCACCCAGCAGCTGACACCGAAATCTATGTCCGGATTCACTGCCAGAAACTTGTCCCGAAGCATCTTCGCAAAAAAGGCCACATCCTCCGCAAGCGTCAGCTCTCCCGGATCATAATAATGGCTGATCACGCGGTCACAGCAGTCTGCAAGCTCCGCATAAATAGAATAATACTTCTCAAAGGTGGCCAGAGTCTGCGGATTGTCATAGGCGAATCCGCTCTCTCCCGCCTCATAGGAAACGGTGTCATCCGTCCATGCAAAGCCGGAGAACTTTGCCCCCCACACCCATAAGGTGAATTTCATATCCAGAGAATGGGCGGCATCCGCAATCATGCGAAGCTTCTCATGCGTAGTCATATAGCTGTCCGCCCCGGCCCAGGCGGAACACATGTCCGTCACCTGAACCCCCGTAAAGCCGCAGAATTTCAGCATCTTTACATATTCATAAAGCTGTTCCTCCGTATAGTCCAGAAGATTGTTCTTAAGGCTTACGGCCTCGCTTAAGTTTACCCCTCTGGTATAGTTCACGTTCCAAAGGACGACTATGGCCTCCCGCTCCGGCATCCATGCCTCTTGCTCCTCCACGTCCCACGGCACATGGACGGTTCCGGACACGCTGCTAATGCGCGCGCTCTCCTGTCCCGCCTCCATCCATCCCAGATAAGTGTTTACAAAAAGGCACATCTCCTCATATAGGCCGGCCGCATCCGAACCGGATATACTTATGCGTCCATCTTGTATAGAAGTCCGTCCCTCTCCCTTGGCAAGGTCTTCGTCCAGCAATAAGCGGATGGCAAGTCCCTCCGGCTCCTTTTCCTTTTCTATGGGAAGTTTCCTGCCGCAGGTCTCATGAATATAAAACTGCAGCTCCTCACACGCCGGTATGGCTTCCTTATCCTCATATGAGATCACGTACTCATCAATGAGACGCTCCCCCACATACACTGCCTCCTTCAACCTATTTCCCGTATCCGCATAGCGCTCTCCATCCTTTAGCAGCAACGTGCCTTCCTCCGCGACCAGTCTGTAGAAAAGATACTCGCAAGCACGCCGCAGCCCCTCCTCTGTAGGAGAAAGGAGGAACAGCTGTCCCTCCCTCCTCAAGATCACGAAAGCTTTCGGCTGCAGCTGCTCAAGTGTAAGACCATATTCATTAGCCGATGACTCCGACATAAGCAGACATATTCGGCTGCCTTGGTCATCCGCCGAATTCTTCAGACTCACGCCCGCCTTTTCCTCGGCCAGATCCATGAGAAACTGAGTCAGGGATGCGGAATCATCCCCTTCCACCCGATAGATCTTGTAATTCTTTAACTCATCCCCGCCGCCTTTGCCGCATCCGCCACAAAACGTCAGTACTGCCGCAAAGACCGCCAGAACAATAAAAATCCTCTCTATCCTCATACATTCGCTTCCTTTCTCCTATTTCACCCATGCTCTCAAAGGTCTTTGCTTTCTTTCGGCTATGATAGCATATTGCATGAAATAAAGAAAGCACTTTTTCAATTCGCTTATGTCAATGATGGAACAGACGAATTCCCGTGAAAGCCATCACCATATCATACTTGTCGCAGCAGGCTATCACCGCATCGTCTCTCACAGAGCCTCCCGGCTGAGCGATATATTTCACGCCGCTCTTGCGGGCCCGCTCGATATTGTCCGAAAACGGGAAAAACGCATCCGATCCCAGCGTGACCTCCTGCATACCGTTGAGCCAAGCCCTCTTTTCCTCTCTCGTAAAGACGGGAGGCTTCACCTTGAAGGTCTTTTCCCAGACACCGTCCGCCAGCACGTCCATGTACTCGTCTCCGATATACACGTCGATGGCGTTATCCCGATCCGCCCTTCCCAGCTTGTCCACAAACTGGAGGTTCATCACCTGAGGGGACTGGCGCAGAAACCAATTGTCCGCCTTTGTTCCCGCAAGTCTGGTGCAATGGATCCGAGACTGCTGTCCCGCCCCGATGCCGATGGCCTGACCGCCCTTCACATAGCAGACGGAGTTGCTCTGGGTATATTTCAGAGTGATCAGGGCGATCTTCATATCCATAAGCGCCGACTGGGGAATCTCCTTATTCTGCGTCACGATATCAGAAAGCAAATCGCCGTTCACATCCAGCTCGTTCCTGCCCTGCTCGAAGGTAATTCCATAGACCTGCTTTCTTTCCAGCGGAGCGGGATCATAGGATGCATCGATCTGAACCACATTGTAATTGCCGTTCTTTTTCTCCTGCAGAAGCGCCAGCGCCTCCTCCGTATAGCCGGGAGCGATGCAGCCGTCGGAAACCTCCCTCTTGATCAATCTGGCCGTGTCAGCATCGCACACATCGGAGAGAGCGATGAAATCTCCGAAGGAAGACATCCTATCCGCCCCTCTGGCTCTGGCATAGGCGCAGGCCAAGGGAGACAGCTCCCCAAGGTCGTCCACCCAATAGATCTTCGCCAGCGTCTCGTCCAGCGGAAGACCTACCGCCGCACCGGCAGGGGAAACATGCTTAAATGAAGCCGCCGCCGGAAGTCCTGTGGCCTCCTTCAGCTCCTTCACCAGCTGCCAGCCGTTGAAGGCATCCAGAAAATTGATATAGCCCGGCCTGCCGTTCAACACGGTGACGGGAAGGTCCCTTCCATCCTCCATATAAATTCGGGAAGGTTTCTGATTGGGATTGCAGCCGTATTTCAATTCGATTTCTTTCATAATGACCTCCTACTTGTTCTCATATTTATTGACTGAAATCTGTTTTTGCCCTTGCAGGTCTTTTGCTTTGCTGTTCTTCGCTTTTGTTGCTTTTTGCCCTTGCTGCTCTTTTGTCTTTGCTACCCTTTTGCCGGATCCGCGGCCAAGGGCATTCTACTACGAAATATTCTTATTCAAAATGCGTGTCTCGTACTTCCCCGTAGCAATCTCAATGAACCTGACAAACAGAGAAACCTTGTTGTCCTGATTCAGATTCTCCCACAGCATATGGGCAAAGCTGTCCAAGTCTCCCTCTATGGCAACCTTCTTGGGCTCTCCCTCAAAGCTAGGAAGAGGATTTCCGTCATGCATATAAGTGTGAAGAAAGCGTCCCTCCCCGGCGATAGGATTGTCGTAGGCAAAGGTATACCGGTTACAGCAGGAGGGATCTCCGCCGTTGCTTTTCAGGATTGACATGGCAAAGTCATATTTTCCGTCCTCAATATGCATCAGCCCTGATATTCTGGGTGTGTAATTGGGAGCGTCCGGCTCGAACTCCCGGCTCCTGAGCGCCTGCTCAAAAGACAGCCCCTCCGTCAGCCCCTCATAGACCGTGTCCGTCTGGTCGCCGTTAGTAACTATGGTATGGCTTCCCAGCACCCTCACAGGCGCATAAATCACAAGGCTGGGATCCTCCAGCTTGGAAGGATCGAAGGCCTGCGTCCGTATGCCCTCCCCCTCCTCTGCAAAAATACGATTGCGGCTGTTTGTGCTTCTTCCCATAATGAAGTAAGCCATCACGGCATACTTTCCGTCAGGGGAGCGCCCGATGACAATCCCTCTTCCCGGGTACTCATTGTTCTTCAGTTCCTGATCCAGTTTCAGCATAATTTTCCTCCTATTCCAGTTCCGTCTCTTCGTTTCAGCGCCCCATTCCGGGAACGCTTCGCGGCCGCTTGGGAACGCGGCCGCAAATCCTTCCGGGCGCTTCCTCTCCGTGACTGTTCTCCAGTTCCGTCTCTTCGTTTCAGCGCCCCATTCCGGGAACGCTTCGCGGCCGCTTGGGGACGCGTCCGCAGCGATATGTGTCCGCAAAAATAAAAACCGCCCATCCGGACACTGCAAAGCTAACGATGCCCAGGCGGTCGGCTAAAATTGCTGCACTCCCCATGGGTTCTCCCATTTCCGCCAGTCATGCAGCTTCTGTTTCTTTTATCATACATGTTTTCATGGTAATTTGCAAGCCAAATTTTTCTCCCTCATACCTCTGACCTCATACCGCTCACGTCAGCTATCTCAAATTTCGTAGGATATCGGTTTTCAAATTGACAGCAGGGTACTTTCATGCTAAATTTAAATCGAAGACGTTACAAGAAATCTGCAGTGTTTTAGAAGCATGAGAAATGTACGCCGCAGCAGGCGGGGCAGGAGGTATAGTGCTTGGAAAAGATTACGCGCGGAAAATTTTGGGCAGCGATTACCGCCATTTCAATTGCAGGTCTTTTCCTGCGGTTTCTGGGATTTCACTTTATAGGCGTGGATTATCAAGTGTGTCTTTCCGCTTGGTTCGACCAGATGAAGGAGATCGGGAATATCAGCGCGCTGGCAGCATATAAAGGCAATTACAATTATCCTTATGCCACGATTCTATTGTTATTGACCTTTATACCGGTTCCTTCCTTATATAGCATCAAGATGGTTTCGGTGCTTTTTGACTTTCTGACGGCGGGGTGCATTGCCCTGACGGCAATGCATACCATAGCAGACGGAAGGCGAAACGGGATCGGCTTGGTCGCTTATGCGCTCGTCTTGTGCAATCCCCTTGCAGTCATGAACAGTGGCTATCTAGCGCAGTGCGAGAGCATCTGGACTGCACTGGGGCTGCTTAGTTTTTACTTGATCATAGTGAAAGAGCGTTCAGGGGCAGGTATGTTTGTCTTTGGTGCCGCGCTGACATTTAAGTTGCAAGCTATTTTTATTTTACCGATCCTGCTGATCTTCTATTTTTATAAAAAGAAGTTTTCCTTGCTGAATCTTCTTTGGATTCCGGTTGCGCTTGAAATCCTCTGCATTCCTGCGATCATCGGCGGGTGCAGCTGGAGCAGCGGTTTCAGCAAATTTTTTCATTTGATGGGTGAATATCCCTTTATGTTTTATTATTATCCCAATGTCTGGACCTTTTTCCAAGATGCCCCATACCATGTTTTCGGAACGGTGGCAGTGTGCTTCACCTTTATTGTTTTATTGATTTTTGCAGTATTATTTACGAAATGCGGGAAGCAGTATGTCCTGCAAGATTATATTCAATATGCGGCATGGACGGCAATGACCTGCGCCATGCTCTTGCCGTGTATGCATGAACGTTATAATTATATGGCTGAAATGCTGCTGCCCATCAGCGCCGTCTTTGACAAGAAGCTTCGCATCCCGGCGCTTGTGCTGATTCTAACTTCCATGCAGTGCATCGGGCAGCAGTTTCTGCATTGGCCAAAATTTTCTTATTATGCTCTGGCAACAATCAATATTATTGTGTACCTTTATTTTTCAGCGCATTGCCTATGTACCTTATATAAGGAATATGAAAGAAAGGGAGGCGCTGCAGTATGCCGAAGTTAGAGAAGAAGCTGTTGGAATGGGTAGATCGACATCTGTATATTCTTGTCCTAGTGTTTATATCCTTGCTTGCCCTATACCTCCGCCGCATTCCCATTTGGTGGAATCCTGAAAATATAAGCGCATACTTCGACTGTCATGAAAACTGCACTCAGTCCTATTTTTATTATTTTTTGGTTCATGCTGTGCAGTACCTTCCTCTTTTACCGATCCATAGCATCAAATGGCTCTCTGTATTCGGCGATTTCGGAACGGCGGCGCTGTGCCTGCTCCTGACAAGATCAGGCCAAAAAACCAATGTTCAAAAGAACAATATTCTTTTGCCCTCTCTTTGCTATATCGCATGTATTTTTTCACCGGTTCTGATCTTGAGAGGATGTGCGTGGGCACAGATTGATTCTCTGGCGGTAATGTTTTTCCTATTGGGTTGGTTGGCTTGGGAAAAAGAATGGAATCTCTTAGCTGCGCTTTCCGTGCTAGTTTCCACACTCCTCTATCCCTGCATGCTAATCTTTGTTTTCTATTTTTTATGGAAGGAAAAGAACGAGGAATCCCGGAATAATATAAGAAAAGGGCATAACTGGATCAGGGCCTTGATTTTTTTTGCGGTATGGCTGCTTTGCTGCGGGCTGACAGCCTTGATTTCCGGGAAGGATTTTGGCTCAGGAGTGGTGAATGGCTTTGCCTGGCTCAGCTACGATCCTATTACGGGGGAGCTTTTTGCTACATGGCTTGAATGGATCACGGGAATGTTGGTGAATCTGGGGCTTGCAGGAAGCGTAACCGGAGGAATCATGTTTGTCAGACGCCGCAGGCCATCTCTTTTTTTCATACTAGGAACCCATTTTTTGATCGCAGCGCTTCTGGGCAGCAGACTTTTTGGAGGAATAATAGGATAATAAGGCAAATCTTCCAGCTTCTAAACTAATAAATTCTAAAAAAATTATTAATGAATTGAAATATCTGGCAAAACGTTATATAATGATATTATCTAGACAGTAATAACTATCGTTTTTGAAGGAGGTGCCATTATGATAAACAGTGTATCGTCAAATAATGGAATCTACAAAACATATTCGCAAATATCCAGCGGCAAAAGAATCAATAAGGCGGCGGATGATGCGGCAGGACTGGCCATAGGCCAGAAGATGCAGAAAGAAGAAAACGGACTCCGTGTAGGCGGTCAGAATGCTCAGGAGGGCATCGGTGTCCTCAACGTGGCAGACGGTGCTTTGAACGGCGTGATGGACTACCTGCAGAGAATGCGGGATCTGGCTCTCAGGTCCATGGGAGGTCTTTCCTCCTCTTCTGACAAGGCCTACTATCAGCAGGAAATCGACCAGCTGAAGGAGGGCATTCAGTCCATGGCCAAGACCACTTCCCTGAACGAGCAGAAGCTTCTGGACGGCAGCATGGCAGATATGCACCTCGCCACCAATCCCGACGGAAGCGGCATGAAGATCGGCATGGCAAATGCCACGCTGGAAGCTCTGGGAATCGCGGATTTTGACGTAACCAAGGACTTTAATCTGGACACCATTGACGACGCCATCAATAAGGTCTCCAGACAGAGGGGCAGTCTGGGAGCATCCACCAATCGTCTGGAGCATACCGTCAATTATAATTCGGCCGCCCATCTGGAGCAGGTAAGCTCCCGGAGCCGGATAGAAGATTTGGATATGCCCAAAGCAATTTCCGAGAAAAAGAAAGAAGATCTGCTCAGTGAATATAGAAACCTGATGTTGAAGAAGCAAATGAATCAGGATTCCATCGTGCTGAAGCTGTTCCAGTAGAATATTCTTCAAGGCCGGAACCTCCTGAGGGTTCCGGCTTTTTATGTCTCACATTTCCTGCCCCCAAATATAATACAAGCCGCAGTCTCTTAAAGACTGCGGCTTTCAGACTGTCAAATCATTTTCTGCAGACCGTCTCTCTTTTCCTCACCTTCCCCACCGCAACAAGATTTCTCATCATTCGTCCACGCTGTAGTTGGGGGCTTCCTTGGTGATATGAATGTCATGAGGATGGCTTTCCTTCAAGGATGCGGCGGAAATCTTTACGAATTTTCCGTTCTTCTTCAGCTCCAGAATATTATGAGCCCCACAGTAGCCCATGCCGGAACGCAGCCCTCCCAGCAGCTGGAACACCGTGTCCTCCACTTCTCCCTTGTAAGCTACACGGCCCTCCACGCCTTCCGGAACCAGCTTTCTGGCATTCTCCTGAAAATAGCGGTCCTTGCTGCCGTTCTCCATGGCGGCGATAGAACCCATGCCCCTATATACCTTATATTTTCTGCCCTGAAACAGCTCATAGTCTCCAGGGCTCTCCTCGCAGCCTGCGAACATGCTGCCCATCATACATACATTGCCGCCTGCAGCAATCGCCTTGGTGATATCTCCGGAATACTTGATGCCGCCGTCCGCAATGATGGGAATGTCATACTCTCTGGCCACCCCATAGCAGTCCATAATAGCCGTGATCTGAGGCACTCCGATTCCTGCCACCACCCGGGTTGTGCAGATAGATCCGGGCCCAATTCCTACCTTAACTGCGTCTGCGCCGCTCTCAATAAGCGCTCTGGTTCCCTCTCCCGTGGCCACATTGCCTGCGATCACCTGAAGCTCAGGATACTTTTCCTTGATCATCCTCAGACAATTCATCACATTCTGGGAATGGCCGTGAGCGCTGTCCAGTACTATGACATCCACCTTTGCATCCACCAGCGCCGCTACCCGGTCAAGCACATTGGCGGTGATGCCCACCCCCGCGCCGCAAAGAAGCCTGCCCTGCTCGTCCTTGGCTGCCAGCGGATATTTGATGGTCTTCTCGATGTCCTTGATGGTAATAAGCCCCTTCAGGTTGAAGTCCTTGTCCACTATGGGAAGCTTTTCCTTTCTGGCCTTTGCCAGTATCTGCTTCGCCTCCTCCAGAGTGATGCCTTCGGGAGCCGTGATCAGCCCCTCGCTGGTCATGGATTCCTTGATCTTTTTGGTGAAATCCGTCTCGAACTTCAGATCCCTGTTGGTGATGATGCCCACCAGCTTGTGTCCCTCCGTCACGGGAACTCCGGAGATGCGGAATTTTCCCATCAGAGCATCCGCATCTGCCAATGTGTGTTCAGGAGTCAGCGAAAATGGATCGGTGATGACCCCGTTTTCAGAACGCTTGACCTTGTCCACCTCCTCGGCCTGAGCCTCGATGGACATATTCTTGTGGATGATTCCGATGCCGCCTTGTCTGGCCATAGCAATGGCCATACGATGCTCCGTCACTGTGTCCATCCCTGCGCTCATCATAGGAATGTTCAGCTTGATCTTCTTGGTCAGCCAAGTAGTCAAATCCACCTGATTCGGCACTACCTGCGAGTATGCAGGCACCAGCAGCACATCATCAAAGGTAATGCCCTCACCGATAATCTGTCCCATTTTTCATCCTCCTGCGTGTATTCAATTATGTGAAATAGATTAATTCTCATGAGTTTATCAGAGATTTTCCCAAAAGTCAAACAAAATTTTCGTCAGGATCCGCTCCATTCGGCCTGCCTAGCGCCTAATCGGAAAAAATCTTTCTGGGAGCGGTATTCTTCATGGCCTTGATCAGCTCTTCCGAAGGGCTGAGTATGATCTTCTCCCCGCCTTCATAAAACATTGCATAACGCTTGTCCGGCTGGAGCACCTCTCCGATGCTATAGTCCTTGACCTTCACATTCCTATTCTTATAATTGTCAAGATGATAGCTTCTGAAAGGAGCCAGAATCTCAATTCTGTCCAGCTGATACGTGGCGATGCGTTTTCTCTTGGATTTTGCCATGACCTTGTCCACCACCAGCTCTCTGTCCAGATAGAGATACTCGTACTCCAGATCTGTGAACATATTCACAAAATAAGCGCCCACCCCAGCGATGACTGCGCCCAGAAACAAAAACATCATAATAGGGGGAAGGAGAAACATCGCCAGCACAAATATGACCGCCAGCATAATCAGAAGGGTCTTGAACAATTTCCCAAAGAAAGATGTCTTTGCCTTTACCAAACATTCCACATAAGTGTCGCTCATCTTACATACCTTTCCTTTATCTTAGATTTATAGAGATACTGTATTCATAATACCTTAATTTCCTCCAACTTTCAAGTTGCTTTCAAAAATCCCCATCTTTTTATCATTTTTTTAGAATCAGATTATACTCGATTCATTGACAGCGTTTTGCCAAACCCGTATGATAATAAGGAAAGGTATCTGCCCTCCAGCAGCCCTCCGGAAAACCAAGGCAAAACTTTGTATCAGGAGAAACTCTGCATGGAAAATATGCATAGAAAATACACATATCAGAAAGGTGGACAATCATGCCGGTAATGGATGAATTCAAAAAAGAACGGGAAGCGCTGAAGCACGGAACCCTGAAAGAAAAATTTTCATATTTTATGGATTACTATAAGTGGCACGCCATTATAGCAGTGGCCGCCATAGCGTTCATCATCTCATTGGCAGTTCAGATTCTGAACCAGAAGGACACCGCACTCTATGCCGCCATGATCAATGGGCTTGAACTAGAGTCCTCTGAGGAATACAAACAGTCCTTTGCAGAATATGCCTCCCTTGATCTGGAGAAAAACGAGATTCTGTTTGACACTACGGTGCGCATCAGCTCCGACGATGCCTACAGTTATGATCGCGAATCCATGGCTTCCAAGGAAAAGCTCATGGTCTATATCGCCTCAGGGGAAGTGGATGTCTTTGTCACAGCCCCGGACGTATTGGAGCTGTATGCCTACAATTCATTCTTTCTGGATCTGAGAACCCTGCTTTCACCGGAACAGATCGCGGCATATGAGCCTTATTTCTATTATATTGACCAGACCATCGCGGATGAGCTGAAGGCTGCTCAGGATGCTTTAGACCTTGATTATGCGCCAGTTTTCCCGGATCCTACTGATCCCGCCTCCATGACGTCCCCCATCCCCATCGGCATCTATCTGAAGGACTCCTCCTCTTTGAGAGAGAGCTATTATTATGCCAGCGAAGAACTGGTTGTGGGTGTGGTTGCCAATTCCAAACGGCCCGAAACCGCCTTAAGCTTCATTGACTTCCTGCTGCAGTAGTTCTTTCAGCAGCCGGCTGGCCCCCACGGGATCCGCTTTCCCCCCGCAGGCAATCATGGTCTGTCCCACCAAGTATCCCAATGCCCTATCCTTTCCACGGATATAATCCTGCACGGACTTGGGGTTTTCCCTGATCACCTTCTCCGCTGTCCTGCGCAGGGTTTCTTCGTCTGCCACCATGGCCAGTCCTTGTTCTCTTACATACTTCTCAGGATCCGCATTTTCGGTAAACATGATCTCGAATACTTCCTTGGCCACGGTGGAATTGATGGTTCTGCTCTCGGTCAGCGCAATCAGCTTGGCCAGATTTTCCGGCGTAAACCGGATATCCGACGGATCCAGATTTCTTTCCCTCAGAAGCCGCAGCGTCTCCCCCATCAGCCAATTGGACACCTTTTTGGGCTGACTCCCCAATGCCACCGTGGCTTCAAACAGCTCTGCCATTTGTCTGGAATCTGTTATGATGTCGATATCATATTCCGGGATATCATATTCCGCCTTATACCGCTTCCTCTTCTCCCAGCAAAACTCCGGCTGCGCCGCCCGGATTTTCTCCCAAAACCCACGACTGATACAGATAGGCGCCAGATCCGGATCAGGAAAATAGCGGTAGTCTCTGGCATTTTCCTTGGAGCGCATGGCATAGGATGTCTCCTTTCCCTCATCCCAGCGCCTCGTCTCCTGCACCACTTCGCGCCCGGACTCAAGCAGCGCCTGCTGGCGCTGCCTCTCGCTCTCTATGGCTCTGGAAATGGCATGGAAGGATCCCAGATTCTTCATTTCCGTGCGGATTCCCAGCTCCTTCGTCCCTTCCTTCCGAAGGGACAGATTCACGTCCACCCTCATGGAACCTTCCTGAAGCTTGCAATCGCTGACCCCAAGATATTGAAGAATACGGCGCAGCTTTTCCAGATATGCGATGACCTCCTGAGCCGTTCTCATATCCGGTTCGGACACGATCTCAATCAGAGGGACTCCTGCCCGATTATAATCGATCAGAGTATAATCTCCCCCATCGTCATGGACCAGCTTCCCTGCATCCTCCTCCATATGTATTTCATGGATCCCCACCTTCTTCGTCCTCAGAGAAGGATTCTTCATCGCCGGAGAAAGCTTTTCCACCCCCTGAGCCGGATCCTCATTAAACTCAATCTCCACCCAGCCGTCTCGGCATATGGGGAGGTACAGCTGGGATATTTGATAGTTCTGAGGATTGTCGGGATAAAAGTAATTCTTTCTGTCAAACCTGCAAAAACGTGAAATATCGCAGTTCATGGCGATTCCCGCAGCCACCGCATATTCCAGCACCCTGCCGTTTAGCAAGGGAAGTGTTCCCGGCATTCCCAGACAAATAGGGCAGGTGTGGGAATTGGGACTGTCCCCAAAGGCCGTGGAGCAACCGCAGAATATCTTGGTTTTAGTGGCCAGCTCCACATGCACCTCCAGCCCGATCACCGTCTCATATTTCTCTGCCATGCATCCCGCCTCCTTGTCCTACTCTCAACTTAGCTCCGCCCACACACGAAGGGAGCCATGTCTGTGAACACAGTCCCAATCGGCACATCACCAACTTTGCTCAACTCACACACGAAAGGAGCCTTTCCCCCACACAATGGAGCCTTACTTTGTATACTGTCTTGTCCGCTGTCTTATCCCCAGACTACTTCGGATTCCCTATTGCACTCCGAAGTGCCGATACCCACGCCTATCCCCTGCACTGTTCATAGGTATATGCAATCTGCAGAAGCTTCCTTTCCTGAAAGCAATCTGCGACAAGCTGCATCCCTATGGGAAGGCCCGCCCGGTTCATGCCGCAGGGAAGGCTGATGGCAGGAAGCCCGGCTAAATTTGCCGCCACTGTATAAATGTCTCCCAGATACATTTTCAGAGGATCCGGCAGACTTTCCCCCAACTTAGGCGCAGTACAAGGTGCCACCGGCCCCAGAATACAGTCATAACCAAAAAAAGCCTTGTCAAATGCCCCCTTGATCAAGGCCTTCGCCTTCAGGGCCTTCTGATAATAGGCATCGTAATAACCTGAACTCAAGACGAATCCCCCCAGCATGATACGTCGCTTCACCTCTTTACCGAAGCCCTCGGAACGAGTCCTTTTATACATACGATGCAGATCATCTTCCGCATTCCCGGCACGATAACCATATTTGATTCCGTCGAAGCGCTCCAGATTTGAGCTCGCCTCTGCCGCCGCAATGGTGTAATAGGCAGGCAGGGCATAGTCCGAAAGCCCCAAATCAAATTCATCTACCTCTGCGCCTTCTGCCTCCAGAAGCCTCGCTGCCTTCAGCAGGGCATTTCGTACCTCTTCGTCCAGCCCCTCTCCAAAATAATCCTTGGGCAGACCAATCCGCAGGCCTCTTACATCCCTTTTCAATGCGCCCTGAAAACTGTCCTTTCTATGGACATAGGTAGAATCGGATTCAGGGACGATTCCGGCGATTGCCTCCAGCACAGCCCCGCAGTCCTCCACATTCCCGCACAGGGGACCGATCTGGTCCATGGAGGAAGCATAGGCCACCAGCCCATATCGGGACACTGTCCCATAGGTAGGTTTCATTCCCACCACACCACAGTGAGCCGCCGGCTGGCGGACAGACCCCCCTGTATCGGATCCAAGAGCGAAGAAGCATTCCCTCGCTGCCACGGCAGCTGCAGAACCTCCGGAAGATCCCCCCGGCACATGATCGGTATTCCAAGGATTGCGGGTAGGACCATAAAAGGAGTTTTCCGTGGTAGATCCCATGGCGAACTCGTCCATATTGGTCTTCCCTACCAGAACTGCCCCTGCCCTCTCCAGTCCCATCACTGCATCTGCTGAATACTCAGGCACAAATGTTTCCAGCATTCGGGAACCGCAGGTGGTCCGCATCCCTCTGGTACAAAGATTGTCCTTGACTGCCATAGGCACTCCCGCCAAAGGCCCCCGCAGTTCTCCTGCCTCTATTCTTTTCTGTGTCTCCTGCGCTCTCCTTCTGGCTCCCTCTTTATCCAACGTAATATAGCAGTTGAGACAGTCTTCCTTTTCTTCTATGCGGCCAAGGACGGCCTCCATTGCTTTCACAGCTGTAGTCCTGCCTTCTCGGATGGCCCTGCTCAGCTGAACCGCCGAAAGGGACAATAGTTCCATATCTCCTCTTTTCCGCAGACGCCTTTATCTTATCTGCACTCTCTCCTTCTGCTCCCCGAAAACCCATTCTCTTCCCATGAGTCCCCTAAAGACTGCTGCCCTGCCTCTCCCATCCCCTCAGAAGGCTCTGGGTGCCACAAACATATTGTCTCTCCTGCAGGGAGCATTCCCCAGAAGCTCCCGACTCTGGTCTCCATTTGTAACCACGTCCTCCCGCAACACGTTCTGTATCGGGAGCACATGGCACATGGGCTCCACGCCCTCCGTATCCAGCTCCCCCAGCTTGTCTATATAGGACAGCAGCCTGCCCATATCTTCCCTTGCCTGCTCTTTCTCCTCCTCCGAAAGCTCCAGCTTGGTCAAAATTCCCACATACTCTATCATCTCATCGCTGATACCGTTTTGCACTTTTCTGCCGCCCTCCTATAGAGAAAAACACATCGTTCCTCCTGTCTTTCTGACTCCGCTCTCCCAGAGCCTTTCCCCACATCCCTAGAGAATGTATTTCCCGATAAACGGCAGCCTTCTAAGAAACACTGCCACCACCAGACAGATCAAAAAACACAGCGCCGCGCAAAGTGGAATTCCCGCCGCATTGGGAATCATCATGCTGTGAATTCCCTTCTTCTCCAGTATCTCCATCACGCCTATATGCATCATATAGACTCCCATGGTTCCCAACGAAATTTCCTTGATAAACCCCTCTGCTCTGGCCGAATACCGCACTTTGCTCATGACTTCCGTGAAAAAGGCAAAGACTGCGCACACGATGCAGAAGGTAAACAGCCCGAAGCTGTCATAGATCCCTCCCAGAGGCGCCTGAGCCCGAACCGACAGTCCGTACCCCAGCGCCACATTCAGAATTGCCGAGGGAAGTACGCCGATGTAGAGTATTTTTCGATATTGGGGCGTAATCCCTATATGGGCGATATAATAACCCAAAATAAAATACCCCACATATCCGCATGCAAGCTCTATCTGCGTCATGTTCAGCACATACGCCAGCATGTTGGACGACCAGATTTCACCCACAGTCTGAACCAGAATCTTCAATATAAAAAAGAGGAGAAGAAAATACTGCAGATTTTTTTTCTGTGCGTTATGCACCCAGACCCGCAAAATGGGCAGAAGCACATATATCCCAATCAGCATGGGCAAAAACCATAGATGATATCTTCCGTACAGCATCTCTCTGAAAATATCTCCCCAGCTCATATGGGAGAAACCGTAAAACCAACAGTCCAGCAGACCGTACATACAAGACCAAAAGGCATACGCCACGGCCAGCCTGAGAACATTGTGAGCATAGAGCTTTCTTATGTCCAGCTTATACTGCTCGGATAAAAGCATAGCGCCGCTGATCATGACAAAGATAGGAACGCCAAAGCGGGACAGCGCGTTATAACCGTCCGCAATCCTCCACTCCAAAGAAGCGATATCCAGCGAATTCCAAAACTGGGCGGCGCTGTGGAGCATCACCACGCTGAATGCCGCAGCAATACGGAGCAAGTCATAATGCACCATCCTTTTCCTTTCCGTCCGATCTTCCACGCCCTTTCTCCTCCCCCTATCTTCGGCATCCCAAGCCTATAAGCAATCTATCATGCCCATGCTCTCTGATCTTTTTGCCCATGCTCCGAAAGTCCCATTCCCACAGCCGGAAGCCCCAGAGCCTCTCACCGCGACTTAAATCCCCAGTCCTTTCATCCTATCCACGGCCTCCACCGTATTTTCGTAGCTTCCGAATGCCGTCAGCCTGAAATATCCCTCGCCGCTGGGGCCGAAACCGGATCCCGGCGTCCCCACCACGTTTGCATTTTCCAAAAGGCAGTCAAAAAAGTCCCAGCTGCTCATCCCTCTAGGCGTTTTCAGCCATACATAAGGCGAATGCACGCCCCCGAACACGGTATAACCCGCTTCCCCAAGGCCTTGGAGAATATAAGCCGCATTCTTCTTATAAAAATCTATCTGTTCCTTCAGCTGTGCTCTGCCGGCCTGAGAATACACCGCCTCGCCGGCACGCTGTACAATATAAGGCGCACCATTGTACTTGGTGCCGTGCCTTCTGGCCCATAGGGAATGGAGCGCCGTTCCGTTGCACTTCAGCTCCTTGGGAACCACAGTGAAGCCCAGCCGCAGGCCTGTGAAGCCGGCATTCTTGGAAAAAGATCTCAGTTCAATGGCGCATGTCCTAGCTCCCGGACATTCATAGATGCTGTGAGGCACGTCTCCCTCCGAGATATAGGCCTCATATGCGGCATCGTAGAGAATCACCGCTCCCGTCCGGTTGGCAAAGTCCACCCATTCCTGAAGCTGTGCTCTGGTGATGGCAGCCCCGGTAGGATTGTTGGGAAAACAAAGATAGATCAGATCCGGAGTCTTCCGGGGCAGCTCCGGCACAAAATCATTGTACTCCGTGCAGGGCATATACAATATGTTACTCCAAATTCCCTTTTCTGCGTCATAAACGCCAGCCCTTCCCGCCATGACATTGGAATCCACGTACACGGGATACACCGGATCGCATACTGCAATCTTGTTGTCTGCGCTGAATATCTCCTGAATATTCCCTGAATCACATTTCGCGCCGTCGGAAATAAAGATTTCGTCGGCATCGATCTGGCAGTGAAAGGGTTCATAATCCCCCTCCACAATGGCTTCACGCAGAAACTCATATCCCAGATCCGGCGCATATCCCCTGAAGGTCTCCGCCCTCCCCATTTCCTCCACTCCACGGTGCAGGGCTTCTATGATGGCCGGGGCCAGCGGCTGGGTCACGTCTCCGATGCCCAGACGGATAATCCTTTTGTCCGGGTGGGCGGCGCTGTAGGCACTGACCTTCTTTCCGATGGCAGAGAACAGATAATTTCCCGGCAGCTGCAGATAATGATCATTCACCCTTGCCATTTTCATACCTCCCCTTCAAACACTGTGACAGCAGGCCCTGTCATATAGACCAGATTCTTTTCTCTGTCCCACTCTATAAACAGCTCTCCTCCCAGAAGTCTGACCGTCACCGCATTCTCCGTAAGGCCGTTCAGCACGCATGCCACTGCAACGGCACAGCAGCCCGTTCCGCAGGCAAGCGTCTCTCCCGTCCCCCTCTCCCACACGCGCATAAAACAAGTTCTTCTGTCCAGCACCTCCACAAACTCTACATTGGTTCGTCTGGGAAACCTTTCATGATGTTCAAAGACAGGCCCTATCTGAGTCAGATCCATGTCCCCAACATTCTCTCTGAAAATCACCGCATGAGGATTCCCCATGGACACGCAGGTCATATGGTACTGGCTCCCCTCCACTGTGATAGGCTCGTCCACTGCTGTGGCACCCTGCGCCCGAACAGGAATCAGATCAGGTTCCAGAATAGGACTCCCCATATTGACCCGCACTTTGGTTACCTGTCCCCTATCCCCGGACTTTTGAGGATCCTTCTCCACCGTCAGCTCCAGATAATTCATCCTGCCTGCACTGACAATGGATATTCTGTCCGCATCCGTCAGTCCTTTATCATATGCGAACTTCGCCACACAGCGTATGCCATTGCCGCACATTTCCGATCTGCTCCCGTCGGCATTGTACATCTCCATCTCAAAGTCCGCCTCTTTTGAAGGATTGACAAATATCACCCCGTCTCCTCCGATGCCGAAATGCCGGTCACTGAGCCGTCTGACCAGCCCGGGCTTCTCTTCCGCAGGAATCTGTTCCTCAAAACCATTGATATACACATAATCGTTTCCGCAGCCCTGCATCTTGGTAAACCGCATGTTCATACCTCCCGAAATTATTCATACCACCTACAACGATGAAAAACAACCCATGTCATTCAAAAAAGAGAATATTCCCCATCCCCCGCACATATTTATTATTAAGATAAAATGTCAAGACAAGAGCTTAAGGGGAATATGGATGAGTGCTAAAACAAAAATTGTCGTACTTCACATGAAGGAGCTGATTTATACCGGAATCTTCGCCGTTCTCGGAATCTTGTTCCTTGTTCTGCTGATCATGATGTTTCTGCCGGGCAAGGACAAAGAAAACGTGCCTGATCCGGCGCCGCAGCAGGATATGGCGGAAACAGCCTCCCTCTACATACCCGGCATCTATACCACAGAGCTGGTACTGGGCAGCCAATCCATCGATGTGGAAGTGATCGTAGATAAGTCTTCCATCACCTCCATACGCATGGTGAATCTAAACGATGCCGTCACCACTATGTATCCGCTGCTTCAGCCTACCTTCGACTCTATCTGTGAGCAGGTCTATGCACAGCAGTCTCTGGAGAACATCACGTACACCGCAGACAGCAAATATACCTCTCTGGTACTGCTGGAAGCCATCCAGAACTCTCTGGACAAGGCAAAGAGCAAATAGGCCTGAATATGCCGGTTCATGAAAAGAATTTTCCACATACATAGGGCTGCCCCATGGCGACGGTATCTTTTGCGATCCAAAGGGGCAGTCCTCTTTTCACTGCCAAAGCCTTTATTTTTACAATTTCTCCACCTCTGCCATCCAGAGACTGGCACTGGCGTCGGAAGGCATGCGCAGATCTCCTCTGGGAGACAATGCAACGCTGCCCACCTTGGGTCCGTCGGGCAGGCAGGACCGTTTGAACTGCTGCTGAAAAAACCTTCTATAAAATGTCTTCAGCCATTTCAAAATAACCCTTTCGTCATATTGACCCAAAAAGGCCAGCTTTGCCACCCGAAACACCTTTGCGGGAGGAAATCCGCAGCGCAGCATGTAATAGAGAAAGAAATCATGCAGCTCATAAGGCCCCACCAAGTCCTCAGTCCTCTGAGAGATAACTCCGTCCGTAGGCGGCAGCAGCTCCGGGCTTACCGGGGTATCCAGCACATCCGTAAGCACATCCGTGAGCTTTCTATTTCCGCAGGTATCCGCATAATATTTTACCAAATGCCGCACCAGCGTCTTTGGAACCCCTGCATTCACGCCGTACATGGACATATGATCGCCATTATAGGTGGCCCAGCCCAATGCCAGCTCAGACATATCTCCCGTCCCGATGACCAATCCTCCCTGCTGATTGGCAATGTCCATCAGCACCTGAGTCCGCTCTCTGGCCTGACCATTCTCGTAGGTCACATCATGGCAGGAGATATCCTGTCCGATATCCCGAAAATGAATCTGCACCGCTTCTTTGATATCTATCTCCCGAAGCAGAACCCCCAGAGTCCGGGCAAGACTGCAGGCATTATCATAAGTTCTGTCTGTGGTGCCGAAACAAGGCATGGTCACTGCCACGATTCTCTTTCTGTCCATACCCAGCATATCAAATGTGCGGACTGTCACCAGAAGCGCGAGCGTGGAATCCAGTCCCCCGGAAATACCCAACACAGCCGTGGGCAGTCCGGTGTGTTCAAAGCGTTTTTTTAGGCCGTAGGACTGAATGGACAAAATCTCTTCACAGCGCTTGTTTCTGACGGCCTCATCCTCCGGCACAAAAGGCAGGGCTTTGAAGCTGCGCTCCAGCCTCGTATCTGTCACCTGCAGATAAAACGGCACACGCGCATAGGTTTCCTGAGACTCACTTCCGAAAGTGCCCATGCGTCTCCTCTCGGAAAGAATGCGGTGAACGTCCAAGTCCCCATAGACAGTCTCACATTGAAAACGCTTGGCCTGAGCCAGCACCACGCCGTTCTCCGCAACCAGATTGTGGCCCCCGAACACAAGGTCCTGCGTGGACTCTCCTTCCCCCGCCGAGGCGTAGATATAGCCGCATATCAACCGGGCGCTGGCGGACTTCACAAGAAGCTCCCTATACTCATCCTTTCCTATGGTCTCATTGGATGCGGAAAGATTTGCCATGACCGTGGCCCCCATCTGGGCATGTCCGGTTCCCGGCGGACTGGCCACCCATAGATCCTCGCAGATCTCGCATCCCACCGTAAGACCATGCATACTCTCGCACGCAAACAGAATATTGGTGCCGAAGGGAACCGATTTCCCTCCTATCTCAAAGGAGACCGGCTCTCTATTGCCTTCCGTGAAATGCCGCCCCTCATAAAATTCCGCATAGGAGGGGATATTGGCCTTGGGAACCAGCCCCAGAACCTCTCCCTGCCACAGCAGGGCCGCAACATTATACAGACAGCCGTCCCGCTCTATAGGAAGTCCTACCGCCACCAGCGCATCCTTGCCACGGGTAGCAGTCTGGATTTCGGATAATCCCGCAAGAGCCCCTTCCAGAAGAAGCTGCTGCAAAAATAAGTCACCGCAGGTATAGCCCGTAATGCACAGCTCCGGAAATACAATGATTTTAGCTCCCTTTGCATATGCTTCTTCCAGCCTCTCACAGATCACTCCGGCATTATATACCGGATCTGCCACTCTGATTTTGGGAGTCACTGCCGCCACTTTGATAAATCCCTGCTTCATGCATGTTCCTTTTCTGTGCCGCCTTCGGTATGGGCACACTTCACTTTTTGGCTTATCCTATATACTCTTCAACCTTTGGATCATGCCGGACGCGTCCAATGTCCGCAGAATTCAGTCCTTCCGGCTCATTTCGTACAGTCTCTTCAATTCCTCCACGCTGAACTGATACCGGGTATTGCAGAAATGACAACTGACCTCTATCTCCTGCTCTGCTTCGATCATATCGGAAATCTCCTTCCTCCCCAGACTGATCAGCACCCTTTCGATCTTTTTCTTGCTGCAGTCACATGCAAAAGCCGCGGACATGGTGCTCACTACCTGACAGTCCAGCCCTTCCAGCAGCGTCTCCAACATCTGTTCGGGAGTTTTCCCTTCATCTAACAGAGATGTTACGGAGCTGATTCCGCTCAGGTTTTGCTCCAGCCTGCTGACCGTAGCATCTTCCGCAAAGGGCATCAGTTGGAGGATAAAACCTCCCGCTTGTCGCACCGTATTGTTCCGCTCCATAAGCACACCCAGCCCTACAGAGGAAGGCACCTGCTCCGACGTGGCAAAATAATAGGTCAGATCCTCAGCGATCTCGCCGGTCTGAAGCATAGTCTGCCCTACATAGGGCTCTTTTAAACCCATATCCCTGATCACGCTCAGGCTTCCCTGCCCTACCGCGCCCGCCACATCCAGCTTCCCTGCGGCATTTGCAGGCAGAATCACATCCGGAACCGTCACATACCCCTTTACGTTGCCTTTGGAGTCCGCGGTTACCACCACGTTCTTAAGCGGCCCGTCCCCCTTGATCTGAAGGGTCAGCAGATCCTCCTCCCCCTTCATCATGCATCCCATCATGGCACCGGCGCTCAACAGCCTTCCCAGCGCCGCCGTGGCCACCGGGCTGGTATCGTGGGCTTGTCTGGCAGCCTCCACCAGATTCCTTGTGGTGCAGGCGAATGCCCGGATCTGCGCCTGCGCTCCCGTGGCGCGTACAATATAATCCCTCATATAGCCCCGTCTCCTTCCGCCGTCTTGCCATGCTCTCCTGCTACGATACAGATCCGCCCGCTCTCCTGCGTGACGTCTCCGCCCTCCTCCGCATCCATGATCTCTATCACTTTCATGCCTGCCTGCTCCACCAGCCTCCTCATCTGATCCGCGGTATAGCCCCGCTGAAAATGAGTCTCCTCAAACCTCCGGAAAGACTCCCCCTCCTCCCTGACAAACACGGTCAGATCGCATTCGTTCATCTCTTCCTCGGCATCGTACACATTCTCCCAGATAAAACTGCAGTCTTCACGGTTCTCCGCAATGGTAGTATCCCCTATAAGCTCCCGGTATTTATAATCCGTATTGAAATCAAAAATGAATATCCCTCCGGGAAACAGATAATTGTTCACCAGCCGAAAAACGCCCAGCAGCTCCTGCTCCTCCAAAATATAGTTCAGGGAATCACAGACGCAGAACACTGTCCCCACCGTGCCGTACAGCTCCAGTTCCCGCATATCCTGCTGCAGATAGAGGATTTCCGAACCGCTTTCGTCTTTTTTTTCCATGGCGATGTTCAGCATTGCCTCCGAAGCGTCCACGCCCATCACATCATATCCCCTGCCGTACATGAGCTCCGCCAGCGTTCCCGTTCCGCAGCCCAGATCCAGCAATAGATTTCTTTCGGAATCCAAAGGCCCCTCCACCTCCCGTTCGGGCCTCGATATGCCATACTTCCGAATCAGCCCGTCCAGACGCTCTGCCCACCGGGAATAGGGCACATTATCCATAAACTCGTCATAGACCTCTGCAAACCCCTGATACGCCTCCATGTCCGCTCCCTTCTCTCCGGCTCTTCCCTTCTGCCGTTTTTCTCTTATGCCTGCTCTTTCCTCATGCTGATTTTTTACGTTATTTCACATCTTCTCTTATACGGCTTTTCCTGATACCCCGCTTTTCCTTATACCGCTTCTCCTACTCGCCAAGCTTGATTGCGATGATGCCGCCTGCAAAGAATGCCACCGCTCCCGTAACCAGACTTATAACCGTAGGTGCCGGATAAGTTCCCATCAGCAGAATGGCTATAGGCGAGGACACAATGAGTCCGATGATTCCCCAATAGGCATAGAGGGGAAATTTTTCAAAGATGATCTCCACCAGCTTGGCGATGCCGAAAATCCCTGCCACCACACCCAGACCAAAGGGTATGAGAATGCCGCAGCCCGCCAGTATGGCATTCATATCCATTGCCGCAAGCGCCTTGAAAAAGTCTTTCACAGCGTTCAGCACAGGATAATAGAATCCCATCAGCATCAGAACCATGGAGCCGCTGACCCCCGGAATCACCATGGTGGCCGACGCAATGATACCCACGCCGAAGAGAATCAGCACATTGCCGAAGCTGAAGCTTATGTCCGCCGCGGCCCCTTCTGTCTCTCCCATAACTGCCAGCCCCACCACCATAACAAAAAAGAAAAGACAAGCGATCATATGGCCGACTTTTATGCCCTTTCCCTTCACCTTCTTCCCAATGGCAGGAAGGCCTCCCAGAATCAGTCCGATAAACAGAAGATTCGTCTGGATGGGAAAATTGTCGAACAGATAGGTGAGTCCAAAGGAGCTGGCTCCAATAGCCGCCACCATGCCCACAGCGATGGGCAGCAAAAACAATAAGCTTTTTTTGAACTCGCTGAATAGGTGGGTGATACAATGGATCAGCTTGTCATAGATCCCCATGGACACCATCATGGTGCCTCCGCTGACCCCCGGAACAATATTTGCGATACCGATTACTACGCCCTTTAGAAAACTTTTGATCATTGCCATATGACTTCTCCATTCATCTTTTATTGATATCACCGTCACGTGATGACAGCTCTTCTTTGTATATTTCTACCTGCTCCTTACAGCCCATCTTCTCATAGCACCGAATCAAGCCCTCCAGCCCTTCCCTTCCTCCTGCCTGAATGCTCAGGATGGGACGGGTCTCGTAGACTGCATTGTAATACCATACGGCAGCCTCTTCCCAGTCTCCCTCTCCTTCGTAAAAATGCCCCATCTCGCAGCAGATCTCCGAGCAGGCCTCCTCTGCGATAACCTTTGAGGTATGCTTGAAAAATGCGACCGTATCTCCAGCCAGTCTGGCGGCTCTGGCCACAACACAACAAGCCTGCGCCAGCTCCTCCCCGTCTCTATAGGCATCCCCTGCGGAAGCGGTAAAGAATTCCCGTGCCTGCCGAAAGTCCTCCTCGTCTCCCACCAGCATGAGCTCTCTGGCATAGAGCTCATGAAGCCTCTTTGACAGCCGCAGCCCCTGCCTGCAATGCTTGTAGAAGCATGCCAGATCCCTTTTTCCGTGGCTTTCCTGAGGCATATGCTCAATTACGATGTCGCTGTCGTAGATCACCGGCATCAGCCGCACCGTCTCATGAACCGGATCCTCCCATACAAAGTCCCGCTTTCGCTTAAAAAGCTTGGGGCGGTACTCCTCATCGAAATTGTACACCGTGCCGAACCGCAGCTGGTTGGAATATTTCATCTGCACAATTTCAATCTCCGGCAAAAGGGTTTCCTTCAGCAGGCGGAACCTCTCCCGATTCTCCTCCGACAGCACCTCATCGGCATCCGCAGAATATATATATTCCATGGTAGCCATGGAAAAGACATAATTTCTCGCTGCACTGAAGTCCTCCGTCCACCGGAAATCAAGGACATGCTCTGTATAGCGCGCTGCGATTTCCTTTGTCCTGTCCCACGATCCCGTATCGACAATGATTATCTCGTCAACCAGATCCGCTATACTGTCCAGACATCTCTCCAGCACCTTCTCTTCGTTTTTCACGATCATGCACAATGAAACTGTAATCATTCGTCCCCCAGCGGCATCGCCGCAAAATTCATACCAAACATACTCAGACAGTGCAAATATCCAAGCAGAACAATCCCTTAGGCAGTACAATCATACCAAAAAGCCATTGGCGACACAACCATTATCAGCAAATTTTAAGAAAAATAGTTTGAAAAAATTACCGTTTCCCCCAGAGCAGCGCTGCCCAGAAGGCTGCGACGATATAGGGTACAAACGGTACTTTCCGCTTAAGATTTCCCCGCTTGTCAATGTTTCGCCCAAGAGCCTGCACGGGAAGCAGAAGGCCATATGCCAGCAGCATATGCATCACCATTCCCCAGCCGTCCATTCCTCTGGCCACCCCCGCCGCCCCACAGACACAGAAGGCATAAGAATCCGCCCTGCCATACATTCTGCCAAAAACCGTAAGCTGCAGAATCACAAAGAACAGCAGAAAGCACAGCCCCTCCCGAAACAGATCCTCTCTCAGTCCATAGAGCCTGCACAGACGCCAGCGCTGCCCCAGAAGAACCAGCGCCGCGCACAAGGCAGGCCACCAGATAAAATTATAGACCTGACACAGCAGCAGATCCGTCACGGAGGCCAAAAGCAGTGAGCCGCCTATGACAGAAAGGAAAAAACGGCTATGCCACGGCTCCCCTTTTGTCAACAGCATCACTGTGATTCCCTCCGCCACCGAGGCCGCCAGTACACATATGTAGCCGCCAATGTTCATGGGAAGCGGCGCGTCCCATCTTTTGATGATCAGCGTTCCGACCCCTGCTATACCCAAGATCACCCCTATCATCTCAGCCTCGTCCTCAGCTCGTCCAGCACGCTGCCATTGACCTCCAGAGTACTTATGGCAGGATGTGTCTCCAGCTTCTTGTCTCCCTTGTATGCCCTCACCGTGATTTCAAAAATGCCCTCGGGGGCTTCCAAAGGTATCATAAATTGTATTTCCTCCGCCTTCCAATGCTGAGGAGACGTCTGGTACAGAAATGTCCGATTATATCCGGATAAAAATTCCGGAAACTCAACCTCCACTTTTTCGGCATAGCCCCATGCCTCAAGGGTTAGAATTCCGCTCTCGCCCCGCTTGAAAAGCGGTTCATGGGGAGACAAAATTCTATACACATCCGCCCCCAGCGCAAACTCCGTGATCTCTCCTCTGGTCACCGTTGTATTTCCCACATTGTCCTCGGCATACGCCTCCACTGTGAAAATACCGCTGAATATGGGCTTATCATCCGTAAGACAGATTTCTATGTTTCCTTCCTCGTCAGGAAAAATCCTTTCCTCCAGCAAATTGTCCTTATTCTTGATTTCCAGATAAAATTCCTTGACGCCGGAAAGCTCATCCATGGCGGACACCTCCAGCATGATGCTGTCATGCCTTCTGTCTATCAACTCCCAATCAGCCATTTTCTCCAGTCCCGTTATCATAGGACCTTCCCCGTCTCCGATCAGCGTCACGGAATGACTCATATCATGGCTCCAATCGGAGAATAAAACATCCTCTCCGTAGGCGGCACCTGCCACGGGAACCACCACCATGGTTTCGCCGCTTAGCGATGAGGGCATGATAAATCCCCTCCAGCAATCCACACTTTCTCCCTTCCGGCTTCTGAACGCCCCCATATAAGAAGCCTCCTCCAAAATTGCCGCGCCCTCCCTCCATAGGCTCAGCGAGGCAGCATCCAAATGCTCTTCCCCCGCCAGACTTCCGGAATGGGGCAGCAGCGTGCCATGCCTCTGGGTTCGCTCCTTTGTCCTCAGATCAAAAATCTGGTGGCTGATCTGATAGTCCGCTCTGGCCGGCCCCTGCATGCGGGAGCGGAAAGAGAGCCGAAAGGGAGTGCTTCCGTCTGCCTTCACATAATAAGCTTCCTGCCCTTGAACCGGATACACACTTCCATACTCTTTTCCGTCAATCACGCCGTCCACCTCTATCCTCTCGGTGGAAATCCCCCATGCTATCTCTATGCTGTCCGGATCCAGTTTCACATGAACGGTATCCGAGATATTTCCTGCCCCGTCCACCGCAGCAATGTGCAGATACTGCACTTTCTCACCGATCTCCACCTTCACCCGCCTATCCTTGGCCGAAACCCGCTGCCATGGATCCCGTGAGACATCCGGCAAAAGCTTTGTATCTCCATATAAGTCTACCAGATACAGATACTCCCTTACCCCGGTCTTCACTACACATTCGGCTATATTGGAATCTTGAAGCTTCTTACCCGTCAAAACGGAATAAGACTCCGCCCGAAACAAATACTTGGTTCCCCGATCCTCTGCCGCAGCAAACTCTATGAGGGCCATATGATCTCCCGAAGGACTCATGACAACGGTGTCCGTATCCACGGTATAGGGCGCTGCCTTATCCTTGGCATCTAAGACATCCATACCTCCTGCTTGTGTCAGACCGATTTTGTCTGCCTTAAGCCATGCGTTCCCATTCCCCCTTTTCACCCCTCCCGATGTCTGCCAAAAAAGGGCATATTTCTTATTCACATAGCTGTATCCTCCCTCTGCAGGGATATCGATGTCCTTGGCCTTACAGTCCAACAATAGGCCGCCGCACAGCCGAAGCCTGTCAAATCGCACCGTACACCACTTCACCGGCTTCTTGATTCTATTTCCCTCATGATATTGGAGAGAATCCATCATTCCCTCCGCATAGACACGGATTCCGGTGGTTCCCTGCGGAATAGGCACTTTATATAGGAAATGAGCCCCTGATGTGCCATACCATTTTGACCTCTCACAAAACACCAAGGGCCTATCCCCATACCCCGACCGGGACAATATCCCGGAACGCCATACGTTGTTCGGAGGATAATATTCCCCGGCATAGTTCCCGGCAAATATGGGATTTCTATAATCTGAGTTCAAATACACCTTTGCCGCTCTTGCAGTCCCATTCCCATAAAATATTGGATAGGAGACCTCATACTCTTCCAGAATATCGTACTCGCCGTTATTGGGATTGCTCTGGCTCCAATTCGTGTGCGTGTAAATATTTGCTATAGGGGGCCATCCGGCGTATACCCCGCCTCCTGCAGGCACCACCACACCGGCCTCGAAGGCATTCCATTCCTGCCGGAGCTTAGCTATGGTAGAAGTAAACAGAGGCGTACCGTTTTGGTTTGTTACTTGTATGTAGGTTTTTCCGTCGATAAAATTAATTCCCTCCCCATATATCCATGTCCCCAGCTCCAAAACGGTATTTTCCTTTACCGGAACCAAAGTCCCGGAACCTCCCACCTGAGAAGAGAAATAGAAGTCGCTTCTGATATAGCTGCCATCCGTCCAGTCCCACTCATCATCCCACCACTCTCCTTCTACGGGGGATGCGACATAACCGGCTGCCACCGCATCATAGGAGCCGTCCCGATAGCATCCGCTCTCCCGGGAGTGGACATGGGGGATTCTGACCCCTGCCTTTCCTCCCACGCTGCCGCCACCTCCCCCTGCCATCCCTTCCCGTCCGCTGTCTATTCCGTCGGCGGCGTGGCTGATTTCCTTTCCTCCCTGCAGTCCGCTGCCAGACGAGGTGGCGCCTCCTCCACCCCCTGCCACCAGCAAAATCCCCTTTTTGTCCGAGCTGATAACGGTACACCCGCCGCCGCTGCCGAAATCCGTGGCTCTGCCGCCTCCGCCGAATCCGTTCTGTCCGCCTACCGTAACAAAGAGCTTCTCACCCTTCTCCAGATAGAATGCAGCTTCCGTTCTCCCTCCTAAACCTCCGGTATATGCACCCCAATTTCCTCCCTGCGCCCCCTGAGCAGCCAGAGAATAGAATCCTGACATGGGAATCACGGAACTTGCGGACTGCCCCTCATACTCCCAGACAAGCCCCTTAAAGATTTCCGTCTCTTTATCCGACCCGAAAAAAATCTGCCTAAACTCCTTCTGACCCTCCTCCTTTTGGTAGATTCCGTAGGCTTTTGCCCCGCCGTCTGGCTGCTCCCAGTCAAGCCTTACCGCTCCCTTCCCATCATTTGCAAAATCATCGTAGACAGCCGTGAGAACCAGCTCCATCTTGGGAAGCGCCTGAGCCATGATCCCTGACAGCTCATTGCCTAAGGCCTTCGCCTGCCCCATTCCCGTCTCCCCAAACGTTCCGGCCTGACACAAAGACCCTGACACGGCCATTACGGCTGCCGCCGCCATTATAGTGAACTTCCATTTCCTCAAATTCAGCCCTCCTCATCCACATACCAACCCTTGCCCCCTTACGGAACCTCCTTTGAAGCCAGAGGCTCAAACCCTGTCTGCTGTCTATTCTTTTCCTCCCCGCAGCGGCTGCACTGATCGCATCTATAGAAGATCACCACATTATATTCAAGCTCTACGCAGGAACCGCTGTAGGGCTGATAGTCATGGGAAAACCGTGCCCGCTCTCCATAATCCACTGTATTGCTCTTTTTTGCCCCGCATTCTCTGCACACATGGGAAACCACCTTGGGATCCATACAGTTCCCCTCTGTCAGCACCAGATCCTCCCAGACATGGTCATGAAAAGCAACATCTTGTATGTCTCCAAAAAAACCAAAAAGGATCAACGTCTCCTGAGCCCTATTCAGCTCCGTCCGAATCCTCTCCTTCCCACAGCCTCCCATCCCCAATATCATAACAAGAGCCATACAGCACAAACCCACCTTCATGTCAAACCCCTCCCTTTTCAAAGCTATACTCCCAGAATCTCCAAACCTTATTTTGTGCGGCTTCTAAGACCCCATTATTATAAATTCCTAAAAATCCAACAATCTAATACCCTCAAGTCACCTTTGCCGGAAGTTTTTCAACGGCACGCCCAATAGTGGTAAAAGTCAAAAACAGAATACAGTGCAGAGACTTCTGCGGAACGCTGCAACAAGCGTGAGAATATAAATCAAAATACAATATGTGAATGTAGTTTATCAGATATGATTTCCAAATCAGATATGCTGTGCCAATGACACATCTCTATAAGACATATTCATTTAAGTTCTGCTGACAGCTCCCCAGCCCTAGAAATGGAGGAATGTCTTCTCTACCACGGACTTCAGGATAGACTCTTATTTTCTCTCATCCAGATATAGCTGCACACGCTTATTGATCACAGCAACTACATCTTGTTCATTCTTATACCCGTCAAAATACGCCTTTGCCTCTTCGAGTATAATGTCGAGGATGGGCACAGTCCTAATAGGCAGAGGCCTTGCTGCCTCTATCTTTTCCTTGAACTCGACCTGCATTTCATCCGTGATGGCTCTGCCGTTATACATCGGCACGCTGACCCCGTTCTCCTGCCCGACTACCGCGTATTTATCAATGCATTTCTGCATCCATGCGTCAAAGGCCTCCTTATGCAAAGGCATACTCAAAGAAGTACTGTCTTCAAGTTGCGCTTCCTCGCTGATCAAAAAGCAGATAAATTCCCATGCCGCCTCCTTGTGGAGGGAATTTGCATTGATTGATAAGGCGTATACCCACTCAGAAACAGGATAACAGCCATCGTCACCATACCGTTTTGCAGCCTCCAGCAACTTGCCAAACAGCGGCGAATCGAAATCACAGCTGCCGTTTTCCCAGTCTATCATTCCCCAGAGGCTTTCCGTCCCCTGAATAAACGATTCCAGCACCTCCGCAGAATTATATCCCTTGCGATAAATCCCCTTCTCGTTTCGAGCCAGCAGAATATCCGCCAATGCTTCTATATTCGGCACCTCCCGGCTCCCCAACACATCCTCTGATATCTCGGTGTCCCATACGACTATACTGGGATTCACACCGTAGATATGTTCTCCCTGCCGCAGGGAGGCAAATGTCAAGGGAAAATAATCCTCCTCCCGGATGCCTCCATATAAGGATTCAATTCCTCCAGAGTGCCTTTTTCCAGCATCCCCTCTATATAATCCTTCATGAGGATACTGTTTACGATGTCGGGCCCCCTGCCTGCGTTCATCTGGATGCTGTCAGTCTGGCAAAACCTTCTTCATCGTTGCCGCTTCCGCAGTCTTCAACTATAACATGATATGTACTGTTCTCCATGTTGAACTGGGCGACTTTGTTTCCGAACCATATATCGCTGCTCAGAAAGCGTCCCCTGATAATAATAGGAATCTTTTCCACCTTCTCCATCTTCAGCTTCTCCAAAAGTCCCCCTGCCCCCTTGGATTCGCTCCAGAGGAGCTCAATCGTGCCATCCTCCGCCACCTGAAAATCCTGCAGTTCCAAATCTTCATGCCATCCATAGGAAATTCCGCTAAAAAACAAGATGGGGGATAAGCTTCCCTCAACCATATCCACTTTGGAAATCCTGCGGTCGGTGCTAACAGAATAGCCCGCCACTGCCGGGAAACTTCCCGTTTTTCCAAGGCGTATTCACCCCGAAAAATCATATAGTAACCATGTTTAAGAACCGCGATCCTGCTGAATTTGTCCCTGACACTTTGCCGGCTTTTGTCTATTCCCAGATCTTCACCACCCGCAGGCCGCCTTTGGCCAGCTCCTGATAGAACGCCCCCACATCCTTCTTATCCAAATACACATTGATCCGCTGTGCAGTCATGGTTCTGTCTCCGTTGGGAATATTTCCTCCCGCTGCGTCGAACACCTGCTGTACGTACACCTCCTCCCACGCCAGTACGGCATCTCCGTCCTGAACGGAATATATATGCACCCGATCTCCCGCCCGCAGGGTTCCCCCTACCACCTGATACATATCCTCCGCCCTGAAGCCGGCTACCACCGGTTCCTCCATATCCTTCAGAACGTCCTCCAGCCGCCGGAACATCCCCTGCGTCAGCAGCACGCCCTCTTCCACATCGAACACCGCCGCCAGCCCCTGTACCTGCTCCGGCCTCTTCAGCGCCGTGAGGGGAATGCACCTCACATCCAGCTCCTGCTCCGTAAAATACAGAGCAAAATTCTCCTCCGTTATCATCTGCCCCTTTGGTATGGGTGCTCCGGCCACATAGACGATTTCCTTCTCATACTGCTCCAGAACACTCTTCTCCACCTGCAGCAGTATCACAAACATAGCTACTGCCGCCGCCAGAGCCGTTATGCTCACTCCCGCTTTGATTCTTGCCGCGGATCTCTTTTTGCCCTCCACGTCTCTTTTTCCTCTCATCCCTCACAATCCTTTCCGCCTATGGGCCCCTGCCCTAAGGCAAGAAACCACTACCTAACTACATCCGCCAGATTACCCTTATATGCCTCCACGTCTGTTCCCAGAAACCCTCTCACCCGAAAACGGATCTCGCTGTACACCGATGTAGCCACCACCTCTTTTCCGTTGGGCGCCACCACATTTCCCAAGGATTCCTGCCAATTTGTTGCCACCCCGTTTTTATCATAGCTATAGATCATCACCTTCCCCTCCGCCACATTATAGACCGTATAATTTTCGATCCGAACCGGGCCTTGCACAATACTGCCCTCCCTCCCTCTCCAGCCATGATCCAGATTCAGGTTCTCTCTCACTGCCCACCTATAGGTCTCATAAGCCTGATCTGGATCCGCTATCAGGATATTGTGGGAGATGCCGTACTCCTCCACATCTACCACGGCGGATGCCAGATTGGATGCCGCCAATGCATCCTCCAGATAAAGGGAAGTAGTCCTATAGATCTCCAGCTGTATAAGCCCACGCAGGAGCACTGCCAGAAACAGCAGAAAGAACAGCCCTGTGCTCCACCCTGCCTGCCCCCCGGCAGCCCTTGGTCTAATGCTTTGCGGTGGATACCCTTTTCTCCGTAAATTCATATACATTCTCCAGTTTCCCCCTTATCTGCAGCGAGATATGCTCCCCATAGTTCACCTGCCAGAGAGTGGTTCCCTCCAGCTGGATCTGTGTGGCCCCCGCCTCCTCCAGCTCCCTATAAAGGGCTTCTCTGTCCTCGTCCGCAAGCATCCCTCTCGTCTCCATCCGCAAAATGTATTTTCGGGCAATCTGGCTTATTTCCGTCTTTTTCTGAATCAGGCCGGCACTGCCGAGATATGCCACCATCACCGCCGTCATGGCCAACAGACAAAGCCCCGTGGACAAGAACTCCCCGATATTTCCCGCCGTCTTTTTCATGGCATCACTCCCGTCAGGATTCTCTGGGCCTCATCGGTCATTGAATCTACAATGGTCTCGATAAAGGTCTTCAAGCTGTCCTTCATAACCACACACAGAAGCAAAGCGATGATGCAGAGGCCTACCGTCACTATAATGCCGTCGATGCCAGACTCCTTTTTCATTCCCGATGTCTTCACCTTGTACAGCATTCCCTTCACTGCATTTTCCCATCTGTTCAGCTCTTTTTTCAGCTTCATACTCACACCTCTCTATCTGCAATTTTTTCTCAAATTCCCGCTGCCGCCCCAAACATGTAGGTTACGCAGGCATATAGGGCGATGGCCAATACCACTGCCAATATCCCTAGCTGATAAAACGTAATGCTTCTATCCAGAGCGCTTTTCCTGCGCTTAAGCACCGTCTCTTCCATGTCCTTGATCTGCTCCCCGATGTCGCCCAGAAGCTCCACCGCCTGCCCGGACTCCAGCGCCTGCAGCAGAATAATGCAGAGAGAGTCCACATAGCGATTGTCGAACTTGCGCTGAAACCTATCCAGCGCATCATAGGCGTCCGCCTTGATCACCACATCCCCCGCCAGCTCCAGCAGAGCCTTTCTCAGACGCTTTTCCTGCACACTCCCGTAGCATTCCGCCAATGCGTCTATCACATAGACCCCTGCCAGAATCTGTATCTCAAGCCCGTGGAAGACCAGTTTCAGCTCCGGAAGCATCCTCTCGTTGTCCCTGCCGTTGAGATAAACCAAGAGTCCGGAGGGAAGAAAGTACAGAATCCCGCATGCAATGACCCCGTACTCCCAAGAAAGGGAACCTGCCGCCGCCATCCCCCCTGCAGCCAGAAGAAGCCTCACTGCAAGATATTTCGGCGGCGTCATGGCGCTGCCGTAATGAAAGGTTCCTCCGTTCTGCGTCAGCCATTTCTGTTTCTTCCGATACCAACCGGTCTGTCGCCCCCTTTCCCGCAGCAGTCCTGACAGCTCCTGATACGTGGACAGAACCTTCCAATCCGGCCTTCCCTCCTTGTAGAGCGCCAGCACCAATGCGAACATCAGTCCCCCTGCACAGACAGGCAGCAATCTCACCCCATAATCCACAATCATTCTCGTCTCCATACCTCTTCCGCCAAAGCCTCCTTCCCTCCGTGAGGATCATGTCATTTTCTGCAGCTGTCCGATATACAGCAGTATTATGATCCCGATGACCCCAAGCCCTATTCTCCCCGGCACCGTGCCCGTCAATATCTGCAGCCCGGACAGCTGCACCATCCGGCCTACCGCGGCCAGCACCACCATGGACAGCCCCAGCAGCAAAACCATGTTTACCAGAGCCTCCCGCAGCATCCCCTTTCTTTCCTGCGACAGCCGAAGGTACTCCCGCAGACTCCTCCTGCTGCCCGCCACCAGAGCCGTGAAATCCGCACAATACCGCAGGCTCACCTCCATATTCCGGGCAAGCTCCTTAAACTTTGGATGCTCTATCTTCTCCGCCATGGAGCGCAGAGCCAGAGCCGTGTCCCCCGTGATCTGAGCCTCATAATAGCAGGAATCCAACGCGCTTTTTATAGGCTCTTCCATGTATCTGCTCACCTGATGAAATATGCCTGCTACATCTCCCGCCGTGATGCTGTAATTCCCAAGGAAGTCCAGAAGCTTCATCAAATGTTCATTGACAGCCCGCAGATTAGCAGTGCGCAGACACCGAAGAATCAGGAATTCCCCTGCCAAAAGCGCTCCGTTGCCTATCACGGCGGCCCAAAGCCCCAAGGACATTGAAAGGAACAGAAATAGACAAGCCGCTGCCGCCAGACTTCCCAATATCCAAAGTTCCGAGGTCAGCCCGGGAAATCTCAGTCTCAGGCCGCTATAATCAAGCTCTCTTTCCAGACCATAGAGCAGTGTATGTTCCTGCTGCAGCACCAGCAAGTTCCTCCTGCTCTCCAATGCTCTCTGCCTTGCGGCTGCATCCATGTCCCACCGGGTCTTTCTCATCAGCTCCGCCATATGATCCACCAGTCTGATCTCTGAGAACAGAAACCAAAACCCCAAGAACAAAGTCAAAAACAACACTCCCTTCAAGCCTCATCCCTCCCATATATTTTCTGATACTTCAGATCCCTGCGCTCCCCGCTCCAACCGCAGCATTCAAAGATTTCCCTGACATGATACCGCTCCATGAACACCAATGTACGAAAGCAGTCCATCATCTTCATCAGCTCGTCTCTGGAGTAGCGGCTCCCGTACATGGCATAATCCACCAGCTTGTCCGGCGCCTTGTCCGCCGAGGGAGCATGAATGGTCGCCGCGCAAAGCTGCCCCGTATAGGCTGCGTTGAGAAGGTACAGCGCCTCCGCTCCCTTGACCTCTCCGATGATAAAGAAATCCACATCCATGGTCAGCCCGGCCAGACTGATCTCCTCCAGCCCATAGCTGACCTGCCGTTCTCCCGCTCCCACCAGAGAATGGAGGAACATCATGTCCGGGTGAAGCCTGGTGGTAAGCTCGTCGGCCTGCTGCGCCACCAGCACCGCCATATCATTAGGCAGAGTCTCCTTCAAGGCATTCAGCAGCGTGGTCTTGCCGGAGGAATTTCCTCCGCAGATCAGTGTAGAGCCCTCCCGAAAACGTTGAACCAAAAGCTCCGCCGTGTCCCTATCCAGCATCCCCTGCCCGATAAGCTCCTTCATCTGCGGAAATGTCTTTGGAACCTTTCTGATACAGAGATACGGCTCGTTGTATGTGTTTACCAATGGCATGGAAAGCGTGAATCTCAGAATAAAATCCGGATGGCTCTCGTTGTCCGTGAACCTTTGAATGGCATTTAGATTAGAGATATTGACCTGATTTCTCGTGGCGATATAATCGATGAACTGCCGGTACTCCTCCGGCGAGGAAAAGGCAACGCCCGCCTCCATCCTGCGCCCTTTTCTCTTGACCCGTATATTGTTATGGGCCACTACCCTGATGTCTGATACAGACTTGTCATCTATCAGCACCGACAGCCGGGAATAACCGAAAATGTACCTCTCGAAGGCCTCCAGCAGTTTCCTTGCCTGCTCCGGCGGCAACACATAGTACATATCTATATGCCTCTTTGTCTCCTCCAGAAAACCTTCTTTCGTAAGCTGTCCTTTTTTCATCTGCATCAGAGACTGCTGCTTTCCGGTGGTATAGTCCTCCACCAGCTCCTGCAGCAGGTCCTCCCTCACAGTACAGCCCTCTGTCTTGATGTCCGCACCTCCTTGCCTGCTTCTTTTAAGTTTTCCCAAATCCGAAAGGACTTGTCTCTTCCCATAGGCCCGGCATGGCAATGTGTATGGCCTTTGCCGAGCTTCGCCAAACAAGACATCCCTTTCACGGGGTCCCCCTTTTCTTTCAGATACTTTGCTTCCAACAGATCCTCTGCTCCCAGAAACGATTTGCTTCCAAGAAACACTCCGTCCCCAACAAATACTCTGTTTCCCAAAAAACACTTTGCTTCCAAGAGATACTGCAGCGATGATAAATGGCCTGACCCGGCCTCTTTGATAATACATTACCTAGAAAAAACATTACTCAGAAAAAGATTCTTAGCCGTCGACGTGTCACTAAGTACCTATAAAGGTACACCCTCTACCTCAAATTGTCAATACCCCAAAATAGGATTCGTGAATTTTACTTAAAATAATTTAATATTACTAAATTCTGCTGATATCTTCTCAATGACTTCTCAATACTTTCCTGATGTATTCCCGATCTTTTGCCATGCCCTCCTGATGCTTTCCTGCTACCCTCCCGATCCTTCCTTGCCAATGCTGTGATCTTTCCCAAATACTTTCCCATGCCCTCCCGATACTTTGCCATGCCCTCCTGACGCTTCCCAGCTGTCTTCCTGATCCTTCCTTGCCAATGCTGTGATCTTTCCCAAATACTTTCCCATGCCCTCCCGATACTTTGCCATGCCCTCCCGATACTTTGCCATGCCCTCCTGATACTTTGCCATGCCCTCCTGACGCTTCCCAGCTGTCCTCCCGATCCTTCCTTGCCAATGCTGTGATCTTTCCCAAATACTTTGCCATGCCCTCCCGATACTTTGCCATGCCCTCCTGATGCTTTCCTGCTACCCTCTCGATCCTTCCTTGCCAATGCTGTCTGATCTTTCCCCAACGCTTTCCCGCTGCCTCCTTTGTCCCTTTTCCCCTATTCCTTCTCCCTTCAAGCCCGGAAGCGAATCAACGCCTCCGGGCCGAAACCATCAGTTCATGATAGGCTTTACGGGTTTCCTCCAAGGTCAGCTCACGGTCAAAGATGACCGTTTCATCCATCTCATGCACCACACACTGAAAGAACCTTGCATCATACCACTCCGCCGGAACATCGGACTCCAGCGCCCTTAGAAGCTTTTCCGGATCGGGATGGAGGACGCAGCTCTCCGGCAGCGCCTTGTGGCCCTTTTCATATTCATAGTACCGCACCGCATTGAGGTTCAGATTCTCCTTTGCAAAAGGCGTCTCCGATGAACCTGCCATTATGAACCCCCTCTGGATCATATCCAGATATCTGGACGCAATATCCCGCATGGAGGCCACAGAGTCCGCAGATCCCTGAGCGCGCATCTGCCCGGCCACCTGCCGCATCCTGTCCGCCATCTCTTCCGCCGGCGGACAGCCTCCCCTGCCGTCCCCATAGTCACAGAACAGTTCCTTGACATGGGCCTCAATGTCGGCTCCGGTGAGAAACCGAGGCCGCTCCTTTGTGCCGATGCAGGCGTCAAACACCTCTCTGGCATAACCTGCGGACACCGACTCTTTGGGCCCCAGCCACCCCAGAGAACGCATATAGGGCGCAAGCTTCCCCTGCATGATCCTGCAGCAGCCGCTGTATTCCGGCATCATCACGCAGAATGCCTGATCAAACCGTCCGTTCCGGAAAAATTCCGGGGGAAGCTGGCTGATATCGTTGGCCGTGGTGACGGAAAAGACGATTCTATCGTTCTCCTGCATGAACGTCAGCAGCATGCCGAAAAGCCTCTCCATCACTCCGGAGCCTTCCCCCCTTTTCCCGTTTGCACCGCTCATGGCCTTCTCCACCTCGTCGATCCATAGGACGCAGGGCGCGGCGAACTTCAGATCCTCCAGCATCTCTCTCATGCCCTTTTCCGAGTCCCCCACGTAGCCGCCCAAAATCCGGGACATGTCCAGCTTCACCAGCGGCAGATGCATAACCTGCGCCGCCATCTTGGCCGTGGCCGATTTTCCCGTGCCGGGAATCCCCACCAAGAGTATGCCCCCGGGGGCAAGTCCCGGCTTTCTGATGATTCTCTCATGCTTCCTCAGCCAGCTTTCAACCGTGTCCAGTCCATAGATTCCTTTTCCTTCCACGCTCCCCGCCGACAGAACCTCCAGACGCCCGTGCTGCTGGAGAACTTTGTTTTTATAATTGACGATGATCCGTTCTATTTCATCCGTTCTGGCGAAATCCACATAATCCTGAGAAAGCATTTCCATAAACAGCCTGCGGACATTGGCCTCCGATATACCTGCCATATTGTCGGCATACCATTCCAGTGTCTTAGAATCGAAGACGGGACACTCTCCCGCAGGCCCCAGCAGAACCTCCGCCAGCTCCCTGCCCCCGTACCTGCGCTGTCTGCACTCCTCCTGCCGATGCCAGTACTCCCCCAGCAGATCGGAAAAATCCTCCGGGGCCAAAGGGGCATACGAGATAGTGCGCAGAGATTCCCGCAGAAGCTCCGGCAGCGGACAAGAGGGCCCGTAAGAGATAAAAATCACTTTTTTTGAAATATCTTCTCCCCCGTCCCATGCTCTGCCATGTTCCCCTGCCCAAAGCCCCTCGGCCCGCTGATTCTCACAATAGCGCAAAAATTCCAGCATCAGCTGACTGTACTTGGGATCTCTGGCCTGACCGGACTCGTTCTTCATAAATGCCTGCCACACAAAGATCAGGTGGCCTTCCCGCAGCCCCTCCTGCAGCTCTTCCGCCCCTTGGAAATCATAATCATCCTCTTTTCTTTTCTTTCCGGCCCCGCCGGAAACCCAGCCGCAGAACTCCCCCGCAGATACAAAAAGAGGCTGTCCCGGCATCCCCTTTTGTTCGCAGGCCAGTCTTACAGTTCGTTCCACGGTGCAATAGTCGTTGGTCTGAAAGTGAAAGAACTGCCACATTTCCCCTTCCGGAAGCTCCGGGCGGGGCAGAAGCCCGGCAAGCTGTTTCGCCGCGCTCCTAACGGGCGAAAGATCCTTATTTTTCATAGCGATACCTCCCTGCGCTCCGGTCCCTGCCGGTCCGGCTATCATAGCAAACCTATCAGTTCAGATATAGGGCCCTCATGACATCCTGCTTCAGCCCTCTGATGATCTGATCGGGAATATTGAAAATATCGGTCTTCTTGAACTCATAGTCCAGCCTCAGGGATATCTCCTTTTCCAGCAGCCACTCCACGGAATCCCGCTCACTGCCTTTATAGGCCTCATACACCGCGGCGCGGTATGACGCGCTCCTCAAAATATCGTCACGCTCCACCCCCATCCCGAACCAGTTCAATATGGTATTGCCCAGATCCTGCAGCAGCCCTCCTATAGACTTCCAGAATTCAAGGTGAAGAGTATCCGGATCCACCTCTCTGACCGCCCGGGAAACCCTTTCCACCGGCAGACGGATCTTCACCGCATCCGTATCCACCGTTCCTGTAAATTTCGCCCCTGCAAGGGTATCCAGCAGATTCATAATCACCCTCATGGTATCGGGCAGGCTCACTTTCGGCACAATATTTTTAGTTGCCCGCTCCATAGCCTCATTAAGCTTCGCCGTCTCCTGAAAGATTCTTGTGCAGTCGCTTTTCAGCTTCTCGTTCAGCCGGTATGTGGAACAGTCCTCATTCTGAGTGCCGTCCGCCTTTTTCAAGGGCTGGTTCTTCCACCATTCCAGAGTCTCCAGCGTGATGCCGCGAACCAGAGCATTCAATTCTCTGGTGATCTCTCTTGCGGCCGCTCCCTTCAGTTCCTGAAAAAGCACCTTGTACAGTCTCTGGGGAAATTCCTGCAGCACATTCAGACGGCCCAGCAGTCCGCCCACATAGTATCCGCCTCCAAAGGGAACCGAGTTTTCATAGTCATTCTCCTTATCCATGTACAGAATCTGATCCTCCCTGCACAGAAACGCTCCCATCTCGGAATTGCGGATGGCATTCCAGATATGAGGCCGGATCCCCGCCAGCCGGCAAGATCCCCCTGTGACGATGACCTGAGCCGCTCTGCGCTCATTCTGCCCGAGATCATCCATTACATAGCGGATCAGATTTTCCAGATGACCGTACCATGTGTCCTCCACCACCTGCACCGCAAAGCCCCACGGCTCTGCCTCCCCTGCCCCCGCCCTCATGTCATGGACATAGGCAGCCATCTCCAGCGGATAGCTGACAGCAAAGCTGCGGCCGCCGAACATTGCGCCGGTCAGCGGGTCGTTGGTCTCGTCGCCCAAAAGCCCGCACAGCACATCGGCGCTCATCACGATCTCCTTATCCCTGAGCGTGTATGAAAAGCTGCTGCCCCGCTGCGCGGAATCATACTCCATGTTGGAAATGTCCTCCTTACTGGATCTCATGTTCCACTTCAGAAGAGCGCTTGTGCAGGAACAGAATTCCCCAAAGAACTTCTCCTCCGGCAGGCTCCGGGGATCGGGATATTCCTGCATGGTGGAAGGAAAGACCTTTTCCAGAACATAGTGCAGCAGCAGCAAGTCCACGTCTCTGCCTGCCATCGTCAGGGAATACTCGTAAGGTTCCGCCAAATCTCTCGCCAGATATTCCACATCTATGGTGCTGGCTCCGATGTCGATGATCACCACCCCAGTATGGAAATCCAAGGCCTTGTCATATTTCCTGCGCACATACTGCATGGCCGCCTTTGCCTCCGAGATGGTAAGGATGTTTTCCTTCGGCAGTCCCGTGCCTCTGGAAATCATATCCCGGTAGCTTTTCAGCACGGACTGTCTGAACCATTCGGCGCCTGCAGGGTGGGCCACCATCATCAAAGTATTCTGCCTCATGGTCAGCCTGTCTCCCTGGCCGATCCGCTTCTCTTGGATCCAGCGGCAGATCTGGTCCATAAGACAGCCGAAATAATCCGGCCACACATCAGCCAGCCTTCTGGAGAGCAGCTTGCGGTCCCATGTGGCAATCTGCAGCACCACCTTGTTCAGATTCTGATCACTGGGGCAAGCCTTGAAGTTCTCGCACACATTTCCCGTGTTCAGAGCCTCCGGCCCGATGAGGGGTTTTAAGTCGCTGTATCCGATCAGCGTGGGTATGGAAACCTGCTTGTTCGCCATCTCCAGCGTTCCATTGCCTCTTGCGGAGGGCGTCTTGTAATTCCAGAGGATAGGATATAGGTACTCCTGCAGTTTCACAGCCCCATTGCGGACGAACTCCTTCAAATCCAGAATCGCCGCGCTGGTGCTTCCGCATCCCATGTCCAATATGATCAGATATTCGCAGCTCTGAATTCTGTCCAGCCACTCCACAGGCAGCTCGTCCATCTCAAGAATTGCCTTCAGAAGCGCTTCTATCTCTCCGTTCATCTTTTCAACCTTCCTCCTTTTTTCATTTCCCGCCGGAACCGACGTTTCTCATTGGCTATACCTGCGCAGACACCAGCATCTTATAGCGGTGAAGGTCTTCTTCCGGGACGAACCGGGCCTTCTCCTCCTCAGGCAGATTGGCAGCCCGCGCAAGGACAAGCCCGTACTCCTCCACATATCCCCGCAGCTTCTTCTGTTTGCTCCTATAGCTGTCCCGATACCGCTCCACATCTCCTCCTGCAGGACAGTTTCGGATCATGTCCAGCAGCACGAACATCCCCGTCTGTCCTCCCGCTATAGCCGCCATCTGTTGTTCCAGCGCAAATTTACGTGCCAGCAGCTCGCGGCCCGATGTCTTAAAACCGGACGGCACAGTTGGATTTTGGGGAGCCTGCCTCCTTCGTCTGGCCTCGCCCGCCCCCAGCACTATACAGACCGCCGCCACGGCCAGCGCAGCCGCAGCCCCCACCAGCAATATTATGAAATTCATGCTCACACCCCCGTACCCGCTTCAGCGGGCAAACAGCCAAAATATTTCAGGCATTGAATCCCCATGCCCATCCCTGCAATACTTCCACCGGGTCTTCACCCTTTTTCCCGGTCACCGTAGAGATCCATGCGCCGCAGCACCATTTTCCTCCATGTGTCCAGCTCCTGATGGGACAGTCCTTCCGAAGGGATTGTCCGCATCTTCTTCTCCAGATTATTCCCTATTTTTAAAAGAACCTGATAGGGCGCCGCCTCCGAACTTTGGGGCTCGTACATCTTATAGCGGGCAAAGAGCGGTTTCAGCTTCTCCGTTCTTCTGAGATACCCCTCGGCATGGCATGAAAATCCGGCAAGATCCTTTTCCTCCGCATCTTGCAGCAGCATATCCAGAAACATCAAAAGCCCTGTCTGCCCGTTGACCAGCTTGGCTATAGACTGTTCCAGCAACAGCCTCTCCGCCAGCCCATATCCCGGCTCCTGACTCTTGTTTTTTTGCTTTTCCGCTTTTTGCTGTTCGGTTTTCTGCTTTTCGGCTTTTTGCTTCTTGCCTTTTTGCTTCTCGGCTTCCCGCTTTTCGGTTTTCTGGCTATTACTCTTCAGTTTTCCGGCGCTTTTGTCACATTTCCGTTCTCCGTCAGGCCCTCCGCCTTGTCCGCCGCTGCCTTTTCCGCCCTTCTCACCATTCCTCTTCACTGCCTTACCTCCCCGGAATCCAGAATTGCCCACCTCATGAACTGGGTGGACAAAGCCTCGCACTCGTCCTGCCCCGCCTGCAGGAAACGGCCCAGCATGGCCTGCACGAATTCCCCTTCGGTTATCTGCCTTTCCACATTGCTGCGATAGTCCAGAAATTGCCCCTGACGGCAGATCAGCAGCCCCCGTCCCGCCTCCTCGGCCACGGCGGTCACGCCCTCCATATCCCTGCCGCCGGACAGATTGCTCACAAATACACCGTCATCGTACAGCCAGCCCCACTGGCTGCCCGAACGGTAACAGCGGATAGGCAGCGGCGCTTTGTCGCCCTCGGAGATCTTCCGTCCGGGATCTACGGTGGAATACAGCTCCCCGGCGGTCAGAACCACGGCTCCCGTAACCCCGCTTCTCTCGTCTGCAGCGGCGTCCCAGAAGGGGCCGATCAGGGGCATCCCCACCAGTCTGGAAGCGCCTCCGCTGCGGTGGGCGTAAAACAGCCTGCTTCCTTGATCATCCCCCTTCTGGAGGATTGCGCTTCCGGCGTCACAGCAGGAGATAGCGCCCTTGAGGCTCACCAAGCGGACACAGCTGCCCTCCGAAAATACAGCCCTCAGGAATCCGTAGGGAGGAATCTTTACAAGATGCTCTATGCCCTTATACCGAATGATGACACTGCATACTTTATTGTATTTATTCCGAAGTGTTCTGGGGGCCAGCTTCATTCCCGGCCCTGAGACGGCGCCGGGCTCCAGCTCAAATAACAGACCCTCCCGCACATCTATGACGCCGGACTCATACTTTGCTGCAATCGTCGGCCCCAGCAGCGCCCCGGGCCACTTCAGCCCTTCGGAAAAAATAACTTCCGGAGGGCTGTTGGTCAACAGACACACTGCCGTCACCCGCATACGCAGCCAAATGGGCGCCCCCGCCATCTTTCCATGAATTTCGCTGCAGATTTTTTCTGCGGCGGCGCTGCTGCCCACATTCGGATACTGCGGTCTTGTCAGCATCTCTCGATACCGGTTCAGGAATTCATGGCAGCGGGACTCTTCCGCCCCCTCCAGAAACAGCTTCGCCATGCGGATCTGCTCCTCCTGCGGCGCCTCTTTTTCGGGATCTCCATGCTCCATGAACCACATATAATCCACACACGCCATAATCCAGGCCCTATAGATATCGGCCCAGGCAAATTTGTCTGTGAGCTGTGCCGCGGATATCCGATACTGCTTCCTGCTGATCAGCATGGACAAGGAATTCAGCCCTCTCCTTGTAATTTTCGTGATCTCCGGACCATTCTGGTAATAAACGGACATTTATTGTCTACCTCTCTATCATGGGTATATGACATCGGCCTATAGGCCGATAGGGCTGCTCCACACATGGAACAGCCCCGAAACCTTACTTTTCTCAGGCAAAAGAACCTTCAAAATCGCCCTCGTCCTCGGCCTCATCATCCTCATCGTCCTCTTCCATGGACATTTCTTCCTCCATGGACATTTCTTCCTCCATGGACATTTCTTCCTCCATGGACGTTTCCTCCTCCATGGACATCTCTTCTTCCATGGACGTTTCCTCCTCCATGGACATCTCTTCCTCAGCGGAGTTTTCTGCGGTATCCTCGCCAATCGCCTTATGCCACAAGGATACGATCTTGCCCCACAGCGACTTGAGAAGCTCCCACGCCTTCTGTATCAGCTCCTCGCAATCCTCCACCGTGGCGATGCTCCCCAGTATGCCGGCGGCCAGCAGCGCCGATCCCACCACGACCCAGAACAAGGAGAAGTACAGAAACGCCCCCAGTGATATGAAAACGTGAAAGAACACTTCCGCCAGAGCCACCACAGCCACCACATATATGCCCAATGCCAGAAGCCTCAGCAGGCTCTTTCCCACGAAGGTGACCACTGCCGTAAAGATATTGCTCAGTCCGTCTGTCAGATCCTCCTTTGTGAGCTTGCCTACGTTGTACAGCTCCACCAGCCTGCTGCTCTCCACACTTGCCGCCGCGGCAGCGCCCACTGCGAAGGCCGGCGTATTCTTGTCGATCTGCCCCTCCGCCTTCACCGACCTGCCCCTCTTCTGCATGATATAACAGGAAGCCGCATATGCCGTGACGGTCACCTTGTCGGAATCCATCACTGCCGCCACCCTATCGTGATCCAGCTTGCCCATGCGACCCAGCATGGCCTTCACACAGCTGCGCTGAAGCAGCTCTCCTATCTGGGGCAGAACGGTTCCAGCTATGTCCAGAAGGGCGCTTACATCCTCCTCCGTATACTCACAAGCCTCCTCCAGCCTTTCCAGAGTCTCTGCAGTCCCCTCATTTTGCAGGCTGTCGGGATAAGCCGCCCCCACACCCTTGATCAGATTCTGGAGATACACCGCCCGCCGCTGGGTTTCCATCTCGCACAAGGCATCCGCCAGCTGCTCTTTGACCCACCCGGAACTCACGGTCTGCCTTGCGGCGTCCTGCATGCTCTGAATCCCCATACGCAGCTGATCCATATCGCTGTAGACCGTCGCCGCGTCCAGAACGGGAACGTAGCGCAGCACGATATCCTCCAGATCGGCTCCGCCGTCCAGCTCATCCTTGATCTTTTTTGCCAGCCAAACGCCCTTCATGCCTTCGCGAAGCTCTGTCGCCGCGCCTGTCATATCATTGAGATTTTTCTTGATATTCATATCCTGCTCCTCCTATTTTTCATGATGATCGGTTCCTTCCGTCCCGTCCGGCGAACCGGATCCTTTCGCCTTGACTGTCTCTATCTTACATCCGGCCTTCCCCATTGTCATCACAAAAAATTGTTACATGCCCCGGCAGCCCTCAGCAAAACTCCCCTTCCTGCTCCCATATCTTTGCCTCGGAGACGGGCTCCGCCTCCCCTTCCCCGGTTTCCGCCTGCCATGAACGGATATCCGCCGCCGGGGGCTGCTCCGCTTCCGGCACAAAGTCTCTGACAGCGGCAGCGGCCTCCTCCAGCAGGCCTATGGCCTCGGCGCCCATAGCCAATTTCAGGCCTATGGAAAAAAGACCCATGAAAGGCCGAAAAAAAGCCTCCGCCCGTTCTCGGGATATCCGGGCCCCCATTCCGGTCTCCTCGTCCTCTATTTCGGATAGGGGCGCCTCCGCCAGATCCACCAAGGATGCGGCAGCGGTCAGCAGAGCCATGTAACCCGCAGCGGTCAAAGCCTCCTTGGGCTTCGCATAGGCTATATGGGCGGCGGCGGCGGAAATATCCGCCAACAGCTCCGGCGCACAGCGCAGATCGGAATATTCCGCATAGGCGGCCAGCGCAAGCGCCGCTGCCGTAGCATGACAGCCTGACCGGACAATAGGCTTTTGGGGCTCATCCGCAGCTTTTTTGTCCTCCTGCCCATAGGCCGCCCACAGCCCGCCCGCATGGCGCTGCGCCTCATAGGCCGCCAGAGATATCAGCTCGTCCTCGGGCAGGCGGGCGGCCACAGCCCTGTCCCGTTCCGTCCAGAGATTCTTCCCTTTGGGCAAAAGCCCTTCCAGACTGTATATCAGGTTCAAAAGCGCACCCCTTTTTGCCGGCCCCCGATACCGCTCCAGACGCCTGCCCACACATTCGCAGACGGTTTGATGCAGCAATCGGGAAAATTCCGGCCCGCCGACGGCACATGCCATGGCCTGATCGCCCCTCCGGCTAAAGAACCACTCCTGCTCCAGCTGCATCTTCAGCATGGACACCGAGAGAGCAACGGCGCAGTCCCCACAGCCTGCCCTGACTATGTCCCTGCCAAGCTCGCTTCCGTAGATGTCCTCTCCCCTATCCGAAATCCGAACCAAATCCTTATAATTGATCTCAAAACTCCTATCGTCCGCCTTCATTGTCCTCTGCTCCCTGTCTTTACCCCTTAAATGCCCTGCGCCCGTCCTTCCTTATCCACAATGGCTGCCTTTTTGCCCGATTTCGGCCTATGTGTCTGCCTACCATTTTCCGGTATAGATGCCTTCCTTCAAATAGCGCGCCAGCTCTTCCCGAGAGCCGACGGAAGATCTCAAATACCCAAGAACCGCATCGTCCGGTTCCCCGGACACATAGCGGTATCCTGACAGCGCCAGAAAATATACGCTCTGGGGATAATCCAGCCCGAACAGGATCCCCAGCAGAATCATATGGACCCGCTTCAGCCGATTCTTGGGTATCCCTTTTTGAAAGCCGCTCCGTTCGGCCTCCTCCCAGACCTTTTTCCATGCATACCATGTATTGGAGCTGATGCCGATCTCCTCCGCCGCCACATCCGCTATCAGCATACCCTGCCGGGCCGAAAGCCATGCAAGCACGGGATACAGCCTGTCAGGTTCTCCGCCGAAAGCCTGAGGATCAGGCTTCTCCACCGTAGGTCCCATGATCCGGCTCAGGATTTCCCTCTCCCGGCCATCCAAAAGATTTGCCGCCATCCGACGGCTATCCTCCTCAAGAAGCTCCAAAAGCAGCTCCAGAGCGGCCTGTGCCGGCCCGGCCTCCCTGCCCCTGTCCGCCATATCCGGATACCGTTCCAAAAACAGATTCTCCCAGAACTGCCTCTGCACCGGATCCCGAAAGCCGCCGCAGAGGTTCCTGACCTGTTCCAGAGAAAGCACTGCAGTCCCCTTCTCCAGCCGGCTCCTCTGCATTCTGTTCACACCCAGCACGGCTCCGTACTCCTGCTTCTTCAATGCTTCCCGGTTGGTCTGCCGCCGCAGGGCTGCCATGGAAAGCGCCTCCAGACTGTCATAGCGGGCCGGATCACTCCTCAGCTCGCTGCTCAGTCCAAGGCAGAGCTCCAACTGTCTCACCACATCCGGCAAAACGCTGTCTGCACGGCCCGACAGCCCGTTCAGCACGTCTCTGGCGGCAGACTCCGGCAGCACCGTCAGGATACGGACTGTCAGCTGCTGGGCTTCCACCGGGCTTATTTGATTGATCCATTTTGTTTCATCTCCCATGGTCAGGCATCTTCCTTATAATAATTATACCGGGGGCCGAATTTTCCGGGGACAAAATATCGGAAAATGATCCGCAGCTGCGATTGTGTCTTGTGATTTCCACAAAAAGGTGCTATAATGCATCTAAGCGCCGTTGGTGCGCTTCACGAGAAACGAAGAGAGGTACGATATCATGTTTATTGTTCTGGCAGGCGGCTTATTGATCATCTTGTTTGCGGTAGTGGTTTCCGTTGTTTCCAGCGTGGTTTCCGCCGTGGCGGCAGACGCGGACGAAAGCACTGACTGAAAAGAAGAACTTAAAAAACAGAGGGAAGGAAGCATTCCCACCGCATACATAAGATTGCCCTGACTCCCCTGCAGGAGTCAGGGCAATTCTTTCCGCCGTAAAAATTCTTCCCGCCGTAAAGCATCTTTTGCAGGAACGGCTCTTTTTCTTTGAAAAATCTCTCTATCTGGCCGCGTCCGGCTCCCTGCTCAACAGCACCGTCAGGTTTGCGGGCTGATTGTAAGCAACATTCTGCCAGGCCACCCCTTCCCGATAAGCCCTATCCTCCAGAAGACAAGGAAACACGTACTCCGTCTCAAAGGCAGTGGAATATATGCGGATCCTGCTGCTGTCATCCCTATCCCTGACGATGAACTCCTCCCTCCAGTCGCCATAGATATCTGCCACCAGCCCTGCGTTGCCCTTTGTCCCGTTGTTCAAGGCTGCGCCCTGAGCCTCAAGAAGCACTTCCGTCTTTAGATTCTCATAATCCCATTTCTGTACCTGAGGCACATTTCCTTCTACGGAATCATAGTCGAACAGCTCCATCAGCAGATCCCCGTCCCAGAAGATGGAAAAATTCTGGCTGGGCTTGGCATCCTCATAGATGATATTGCCCTGACAGTCATAGGTCACGTTGGTGACGGCGCACCACATCTCCGCTCCGGGATAGCGGGGATCTATATCCGCCGCCACGCCCCGGCCAGTGTCCTTGCCGTTGTAATAGCCCCACAGAATCTCCCCTGTCTTTGCGTCGTGCAGCTCCACATGGTACTGGGCCCCGGCCTCCTCATGCACCTGAAACACCTCAAGCCTCCCGTCCCCGTTCCAGTCGCTGACATGCATGGCGTCCCCATGCCCAAGTCCGGTGACGTAAAGGGGCGTCCCGTCATCATCCATGGTCAGAGAGCCATATATGATCTCGTCCAGACCGTCCCCGTCCACATCGTTCACAGACAGGCCGTGGTTCCCCTGAGCCGCGTATTTTGATTCATTGGGGGCGTCAAAGGCCCATTTCATCTCAAGCTTCCCGTCTATAAGCTTCCATGCTGTGATGGCCGTCCTGCCATAGTAGCCTCTGGCAAAGACAGCGCAGGCAGATCCTTCGTCCAGATAAGCGGTGGCTGAAAGGAACCGATCCGCCCGATTGGCATATCCGTCGTTCTTCTCCGCAGGCACCCCGTTCTTCAGGCCCCAGTTGCTGGTATCCCAGGTTCCGGACGCTTCATCATAGGGCCCTCTGGCAGGAATATATTCCACCGTGTCCACGATACTGCCCGTCTCGCCGTCGAAGGCGGTCAGATATTCCTGCCCCTTCACGATGCGGCCCAGCCTGCCGCTGTGCAGGCGGAAGTCATATCCCGTGGGATTGCTCCTATCGGTCACATTCAGCTCCGCCATGCTGACAGCCCCCACATGTCCCGTCTCCTGCAGATTTCCGTCATAGGCGGTTGTGCCGTCGGCAGTCTTGCAGATCAGCTCCGCCCTGCCGTCACCGTCATAGTCCCATACCTGAAACTGGGTGTAGTGGGCCCCGGAGCGGATGTTCAGTCCAAGGTCTATGCGCCACATCAGCCGGGCATCCCCGGAGGCAATGTCGATGTCGTAGGCATCCAGGAAGGTGGTTCCCGTATACCCGTCCTTGGAGTTGTCCTGTGCATTGTCGGGATACCATTTCACCACCAGCTCCAGCTCTCCGTCCCCGTCCAGATCCCCTACGGACATATCATTGGCCGTATAATGGGTGACACTGGCATCCGGCATCATCTGCGGCTCCGGCACTTTCAGCACAAACTCCTGATACTCGGCCTCCCAGGCCAGAGTTTCCTCCCCTTGTGAGGAGATTCCCTCGCTTGCAGTGAGTCTATAAGCATCCCCCGGACGGCCCTCCGTATCCAGATAGTTGGTCAGCGGGCCGGAATAGACCAAAGCCCCGTTGCGCTCCAGCGTAAAGCTGACGGCATCCGAGTCCGCCCCAAAGCTCCTCCAGCTGACGAAAACGCCGTTCTCGGCCTTCACCGCCACCAGTCCCCGGCGGGAATAAGTCTCCGCAGGGGCATATTGGCCCACACTGCTCAGCTCCCCGTAGACCGTCACCGCAGGATCCGTTTCCGGCTCAGGGGTCTGCTCAGGAGTCTGGGTCTCCTTGGGCTCCTCTGATGCCTGCCCGGAGGCGTCCCCAGACTCTGACGCCTCCGCGGACATGTCCGCCGCAGAACTCAGCCCTTCCTCCGGGGGGCGGTTTTCCTCTCCGCAGGCTGTCAGCGCTGCCGTCATGCACAATGCCAACCCCCATATCCCCAGCCTGCCCTTTCCCCGCCTTTTGCCGTCCCCTATGCCCGGACAAGCTTCCTGCTGCCTTTTCCCGTTAAGCGGACCTGAATATACATCTTGTCCCGTTTCTTTCCTGCTACTCCTTCTCAACATGCCTTCCCTCGCCATTCCTTCATTCCGCATCATATGTTCAGGCAGGCCCTTCCATTGTACAAAGGCACATGAATCGTTTCTGCTCCTGCCTGCACGTCAGGCAGACGCCCCATAGTTCCTGCAGCGTCTGCCCAACCATCAGTCTTTGTGAAATATATCGTTCCGGATCATAGGCCCCTCTGATTCCCCGAAGGCTTCCTCGTTCCAGATCATACCTCAGCCCAATTTCCTCAAATCTCCAGCTCCAGATGCAGCACGCTGCAGGGCGGAAGGGTAAAGCTCACCCGATCCCCGTCCACGGTAAAGGCGCTAAAGACCTCCTCATGTACCTGATCCGGCATTTCAAAGGTATTGTGAGCTCCCATAGCGCCGGTGAGAATCGTGCCCTTTCCGGAGTTTATCTTGGTCTGCGCAAAGATGCACTCCATCTCCTCCGCCTCATCCACCGACAGATTTGTCAGCGTCAAATGAAGCCGTCCGTCCTTGGAGCAGGACACGGACTCCGTAAGGTTCGGTACCCTGACATGCTCCTCCGCGCCGATCTCTCTGGTCTCCGCAAAAGATTCCACCAGCTCCCCATCCTGATGGTGACTGTACATATGGAACACATGCCATGTAGGAGTCTTTACCATCTGAGCGCCTTCCGTGAGAATCACGGCCTGAAGCACATTCACCATCTGGGCAATATTGGCCATCTTCACTCTATCGCAATGCTTGTTGAACAGGTTCAGATTGATGCCTGCCACCAGCGCGTCCCTCATGGTGTTCTGCTGATACAAGAAGCCGGGATTGGTACCGGGTTCCACATCGTACCAGGTGCCCCATTCGTCCACGATCATTCCGATTCTCTTCTGGGGATCATACTGATCCATGATAGCCCCATGTCTGGTGATCAGCTCCTCCATCTTCAGAGTTGCCTTCAGGGTGCGATACCATTCCTTTTCATCGAATTCCAGCGCAGAACCCTTCTTATTCCAATTTCCGGTGGGAAGGGTGTAGTAATGCAAAGACAATCCGTTCATAAAGCCGTACCCATGGTCGAAGGTTGTCTCCAGCACCTTGTCCGTCCAATGATAGTCCTCCGCATTGGCGCCGCAGGCCACCTTCTGTATAGGCTTCTTGGAATCATAATTGCGCACATAAGTCTGATATCTGCGGTAGAGATCACCGTAATACTCCGGCCTCATATTTCCGCCGCAGCCCCAGTTCTCGTTGCCCACTCCAAAATAATCTACAGTCCACGGCTCCTCATGACCATTGGCCCTGCGCAGATCCGCCAGCGGAGAGACGCCCTCAAAGGTCATGTACTCCACCCACTCGCTCATCTCCTGCACGGTGCCGCTCCCCACATTGCCGTTTATGTAGGTCTTGCAGCCTAACTGCCTGCACAGCTCCATAAACTCATGGGTGCCGAAGCTGTTGTCCTCCACCACGCCGCCCCAATGGGTGTTGATCATTTTCTTCCGCCCCGCCTTGGGCCCGATTCCGTCCCTCCAATGATACTCGTCTGCAAAGCAGCCTCCCGGCCATCTCAGCACGGGCACATGGATCTCCTTGAGAGCCTCCACCACATCGGTGCGCATGCCGTTCACATTGGGAATCTCGGAATTTTCTCCCACATAAATTCCCTCATAGATGCATCTGCCCAGATGCTCCGAGAAATGTCCCTGCAGCTCAGGGTTCAGATGTCCCTTTTTTACGTTTGGATTCACATACATCTTAGCCATGGTCTGTTCTTTCCTCCTGCCCCATAGGGCGCGTTTTTTCATGTCATATTTTCAGTCTATGACCATATCGGTAAAAAGTCAAATAAAATATGAACCGGCCCCACGCTAAACTCCCACGCACTTTTTCCACGCCTGAGCTATCAGCCTATGCCCTGCCGCGGTGGGATGAATCCCGTCCACAGTCCAGTGGCCCGCAGGCAGATCCTTCTGCGCCTCGTTAAATACCTTCTGCAGATCCACGTACCCCAGCCGGAATTCTTCCGCCAGCTTTCGGGTGATTTCCCTGCGTATCCTGACCTCTCCCTCAAAGACTTCCCATTCCGGATTCGTAGCCGTCCCTTCTGTGACAAAGGTTCCCATCAGAATGATGCGGATGCCGGGCAGCGCCTTTTGGGCCTCCCTGAGCAAAATCCGGTACACATCCTCAAACAGCTCAGGACTCACCCCGTTGCACCTTCCTCCCAGCTCATGCCATACATCATTGACCCCTATGAAAACGGTCAGCACGTCGGGCTTCAGGTTCAGGCAGTCCTTCTTCCATCTTGCCAAAAGATCCACCACCCGGCTGCCGGAGATGCCGCAGTTCATGACTTCACAGTTCTGGCCAAAGGTCAGATCAGCTTCCAGCAGACGCGGATAGCCGCTGCCCATGCTATGGGGATCCTCATAATTCGCCCGCCCTGCGTCCGTGATGGAATCTCCCTGAAACAAATATCTCATCTTATGTGTCCTCCTTGCCCTGATTTTGCCCAATCGAAACCGCACCGATTCGGCCTCTGCGCTCCCTTAATTATACACCATCTCCTTTTTCTATGCCACCTATTTTTGGCCATGGCACATAACTTACACATAGCATCTCCGTGGAGGAATGCTCATGGATCAAGGGTATTTACAAACACCCTTCAGAAACAGACTGCGGCCGGGGCATCTGCCTCCGGCCGCAAAATGAATCAGGATGAAAAACATACAACTTCTAATAATCTGTTTCTAAAGATCCGAAACAAAATCCGTCTCACAGCAAATTATCACACGCAGCACCCATGCAGACAAGGCCATGGAGGCCATCACCCCCGGAAACGGTCAATGCAGGCATAGAGCTCTTGTATTCTGGGCCGTGCCAGACCGCAGGGAACAAAGGAGCCGCAGAAGGGCTTCCACCCCTCCTTGTCCCATGCGCCCCAAATGGCCTGCACTGCCTGACGGACGGTTTTTCTGCCGTCCATCACCTCCTCAAGACCATAGCGCAGGAAATGGGCCAGAGCAGTCACCTGCTCGGAATCAATGAGCTGCTCCAGATATCTCACGTTGACCTCTTCCCTATCCAGAGAAAAGGACTCCAGGCCAAAGGACTTTGTCTTCATATGCTCGTGACGGCTGTCCCCCTCCCCTCTTCCGCCCCGGCCTCCCGAGCGCCTTCCCGGACGGAAGGCAGGCAGCGTTCTGACAAACTCCGGAACGGCAAAGCCCGGAGCCTGAGTTCTGGGCTCCGGATGTCCGCCGCAAAGCTCCTTCACCCTCTTTGTGATATCCACGGGCTTATAGCAGTCCATCATCAAAATATGGTCTGCGATATAGAAGAATGCGCCCGAGCTGCCCGCCACCAGAATGGTGGAAATCCCGGCCTTTCCGTAGAGATCCACCGCCCTCTCCAGAAACGGTGTGATGGGCTCCTTGTCCCGGCTGATGACCTGCTGCATGAACTCGTCCCGAACCATGAAATTGGTGGCGGAGGTGTCCTCGTCTATGAGGAACAGTCTGGCACCCGCCTCGATTCCCTCTATGACCCCCGCCGCCTGAGAAGTGCTGCCGCTGGCATCCTCGGTGGAGAAGGTCTTCGTGTCCTTCTTGTTGGGCAGATCATTGATAAACAAGGAAATATCCACATTGCGGATGGATCTCCCGTCCTCCGCCCGGAGCTTCAGCGCCGTGTCGTCGGTTATGACAAATTCCCGTCCGTCGCCCTGAATATGATTGTATACTCCCGTCTGTATGGCCTCCAGCAAAGTGGACTTTCCGTGATAGCCGCCTCCCACAATCAGAGTGATGCCCTCGGGAATGGCCATGCCGCTGATCTCCCCCCTATGGGGCAGCCGGAAGGTCCTCTCCATGGTCTCAGGGGAGTTGAAAAGGACGCTGTCCGCAAGGGGCAGATCGGATATGCCGCTCTTTCTGGGCAGCACGGAACCGTTGGCCACGAAGGCCACCAGCTTCTCCTCTTTCAGAATCCGGCGCAGGGCCTCCTGATCCTCCGCCAAAAAGAAGGTGCTCTCCACCTTTTTTGCATCCAGCCTTGCGTAGAATAGGCTGTTTTCCACACAGCGGGGCAGGAAGTCAAAGAGTATCTTGTCCAGCTCTCCCGCATTGATGGTGCGTCCGAAGGCCGGAAAGCCCACATGAAAGCGCACCTCCACCCCATCCCTGCCGATGTGGCAGGCGCTGCGCTCCAAGACCGCCTGACCGCAGCGGCTGATGGAGAGCAACCCGCTCTTTCCTGATCCCTTGGCCTTGAAATTATACTGCTCAAACTGCTTCGCCACCTGCCTTACAAGGAAGTCCTCAAGTGCGATTCTGGCGTGCGCCTCCTTGTAATATGCAGCGGGAAATTTCGCCAGAGAATGGGGAATCTCCACATGCAGGCTGGAGGGGGAGGCAAAGGGATCCCCCTGCACATGGTCTATGACCAGCGCGTAGCGGTCGAACTTCCATGCCCCGGCCAAAGATTTGTAAGCCGGATAGCCCTTATGGTCAATGGAACGCAGCAGCGTCCTCAATTCATTTTGCGTTTTCATCTTATATCAGCCCTTTCCAAGATTCATTTCTTTATCGTCTCTTTCTTTTCGGCAAAACATTTCTCATAGCTCTGCGGCCTAGGCACCTATGGCTCAGCATCTTCCCTTATCTCTCCTGCCTTGACAAAGATCCTTATCCTGTCAGATCCGCACCCAGACGCTCATCTCGCCCTCTCCCCGGTTGCTCCAGGCATAATAGGGAATAAATGTCAATGTAGTCTCCTTCTCTTTTGCGGGCTTGTATTCCTCATAAAGCTCTGCCTCGGAATCCGGCTCCTGCCGAAGGCCGGGAACCTTCAGAATGCACATCTCATGTCCCAGCTGAGTGCTGGTCTCCACCATAGCCGGCCGGTCAGAAAGTCTATCCTTGTCCACCCTAAGCAGCCACAGTCTCTTGCCGTTGTCGGCCTCCTCCATGCAGTAGCACACCGGCCCTCTCACAAAGGCCACCTTGTCCATGTTCTCCCGCACCTTTCCGCCGGAGCCGACACAGCGCACCTCCATGGGAAAGTCCAGATAAATCCTATCGCCGTCCTGCCAGTCCCCGGCAAGATACAGATAGCCTTTTTCCAGCCGCAGTTTCAGAGGGGCCAAACTGCCGCAGCCCATCTCCCCTTCCGGGCTGAGGCCCTCCTCTCTGGGCCCTGCAGCCTCCGCATGTCCGGCAGCCTTCTCTCCATGTCTGTGCTCCCGGACTTCTCCCTGCCTTTCGCCTGCAGATACTATCTCCATCTCCTTATGCACCCTTGTCATGGTGCAGCTCACAAGAGTATCTGTCTGCGCGGTCCCGTCTTCCCGGGTTCCGGAGGAAGAACGCTCATGGCTCTCAAGCCCCTTATGATCCTCAAGGCTCCTGCACACCCAAACTCTGGCAGTCCTGCACCATCCGGGGATGCGAAAGGCCAGACTTCCATGGCAGACACCGCTCTCTATATGGAGCGCGGCCCTTGCGCCTCCCTCCCAGGGAAATCCGCTCTCCAGACTCATGTCCACAGCCCTCCCGTTTAGGCTGAAGCTGATCCTGCTCCCTACATATAGGTGGGTATACAAGGTATCGGGGCTTTGGGTATAGGCATAAGCTCCCACGGAGCTGGCGATTCTGGCGATGTTGGGCGGACAGCAGGCGCAGCCGAACCATTTCTGCCGCACCGGCTGCACATGGCGCTTGCGTTCGTCCTTCCTGCAGGCCTCCGGATCCACCTCCAGCGGATTCACATAGAAAAAGCTCTTGCCGTCCAGCGCCATGCCCGCAAGCACCGTATTGTACAGCGCCTGCTCCATCACGTCGCCGTACTCGCTCCGGGCCTCGATCTGCAGCATTCTCCTTGCAAAAAAGGCCAGACCGATGGCGGCGCAGGTCTCCGAGTAGGCCGTGTCGCTTGGCAGATCATAGGGAAAGGAGAATGCCTCTCCCACATGGGTGCCGCCGATGCCCCCCGTCACATAGAGCTTTTCCTTTACGATGCTGTCCCAGATCCTCCTGCAGGCGGCAAGCATCTGGGTATCCCCTGTCAGTCTGGCCGCGTCCGCCATACCGCTGTAGAGATACACTGCCCTCACCGCGTGGCCCACCGCCTCCGACTGCTGCCGCACCGGCATATGGGCCTGATGATAATGGAAGCGCTGTTCCTCCCCGGGTTCCCTATAGGGTCTGTTTTCATATGCCGCCCTTTCCTTCTCCTCCAGATCGAAATAATAGGGCCTGCCGCCCCGCATATCCAGAAAGAAACATGCAAGCTCCAGATATTTTTTCTCTCCCGTCAGCTCATAGAGTCTGGTCAGGGCCATCTCCGCGATCTCATGACCGGGATACCCCTTTTTCTTCCCCTCCTCCGGCCCGAACTGGCTGCAGATAAAATCCGCATACCGCTCTACGGCCTTCAGCAGCTTGTCTTTCCCCGTGGCCTGATAATAAGAGACCGCGCCCTCCGCCAAATGTCCGAAGCAGTACAGCTCATGGTGATCCCGCAGATTGGTGAAGATCCGATCCATGCCGTTGATGATATAATAGGTGTCCAAATAGCCGTTGTCCGCCTGAGCGGCGCATACGATATCGATGGCTCCGTCTGCGATCTTCTCCAGCTCAGGATCCGGATGATTGATCAGGGAATACCCCACCGCCTCGATCCACTTGGCAAAATCGCTGTCCTGAAATACGAAGCCGTAGAACTTGTCCGGATCGGGATTTTTCGGATCCTCCGGCAGCGCCTGAAAGCCCCGGAAGGTGTAGGACGGCGCCTCAAAGGCGGCTCCCTCCTCCCGCTTCTTGCTCATCATGCGGCCTGCCACCCGGAAATTCCGCATACAATAGCTGGGCGCCGCATCCGGCACCTCATCGTTTAAGGCATCCCACTGATAGGGAATCACCTCCCGCCGCACCAGTTCTTGTTCCCGCCCCCAAAAGCCGTCCGTAATATTGACATTTTTCAGATCCAAAGGGACACTGTACTTTTCGTTTTCCATTCCGCCTCCCGTCCGCCTGCCTATGTGGGCAGGTCCTTCGTCTGCATCCTGCAGCCATGGCTTTCTTTTCCGCCTATCTATGCAGGCAGGCCAGTTCCATCACTGCCTAACATTATAGCCTTCCGGCCCTTCTTAGTCAACTTAAAAACTTCCGGAAATTGCCACTGACTCTCTTGTCATTTCCTACATATAGTGCTATAATTCCAATATCTTCTACAAAATGTTGTAGCTACCGGTTGTCCGCCCAAGCGGACGAAAGAGGCATACGAATGAATCGATCCGACTTAAAGCGAAATTCTTATATACCGCGGGGCTTTCTGGCAAAAAAAGGATATGTGCGCTGGTGGCATTCTTTTTCCGGCACACAGACCCAGACCGGTGAGACCCGTACTTTTTTTGTGGAGTTTTTTCTTGTCAATCCCGGACTGGGCGCAAATCAGCCCATTCTGGGCCAGCACCCCTATTTCCGGAAACGGGGCATGCGCCCTTCCTATCTGATGGTGAAGGCGGGAGTTTTTCCGGACAAGGACGGAAACGGCGGCAGACAGCTCCATGCCTTCTACCCCGTCTCGGCCCTGCGGGCCACCGGCAGCCCTCTGGTAATGCAGGTAAAAGACGGGGGGCAGATCGCTTGTCTCTACAGCGAAGACAAGATTTCCGGCATGGTGGATGTGACGTTTCAGGAAGCCAGACACCGCTCCTTCATGACTCAGGCGGGCCGGATGGAGTGGGATGTGGAGGTGCGCAAGGCCGTATCCTGCCACACGGGGATATTCGGAGGCAGGCTCCTTCAGGCTCTGAACGCACTGGACAGCTACTGGCATGGGGAGGGCGTCCGCAGCTTCTTTCAGGGAAGCGTCACCTTAGACGGCGTCACCTATGAGGTCTCGCCGGAATCCAGCTTCGGCTATGCAGACAAGCATTGGGGACGTTCCTTCAACAAGCCATGGTTCCAGCTGTCTTGCGGAAAACTGACCAGTCAGCGAACGGGAAACCAGCTCCGCCATTCCGTTCTGGCCCTCAACGGCTTCTGCCCCAGATTCCTCTGGCTGCCCCTGCGGCACAAGCTGATGCTTCAGGTGACCTACATGGGAGAGGACTTCCAGTTCACCCGCTGCAAATGCGAGGTAAAGGAGAGCGGCAGACGCTACATATGGCATATCCTTGCCCAGAACAAGAACGCGGTGGCAAAGATTTCCGCCAGCTGTACCAAGGAGGAGATGCTTTCCCTCCAGTACGAGGATCCCGAAGGCAAAAAGCCAAAGCTCCCCCTCCGGGCCGGAGCCGGCGGTCTGGGCACCCTGCAGCTCTACCATAGGGTGGCCGGGGGCAGACAGCTGCTGGACACCTTAAAGCTGGAGGACGCCCTATGCATTTACCAGCATGAGCAGGAATCTCCCAAGTCATGTGATTAGTACCGTTTTGCGCTAAATTCAACAGTAACATTGCTTTCGGCCATACTCCCATGTTATAATGAAGCCACATTCACAGCACTGGCACCAAATGTAGCTGCTTGCATCATGCGGCGCAATGAACCGGGAGGTGTCTCATGGGAGTTTATCTCAATCCAAGGAACGACGGCTTTTGGGAAGCTGTCCGTTCAGACATTTACGTTGATAAAACAGAACTCATTAAATACACCAACAGCTGTTTAAGCACGGAGCAGAAATTCCTATGCGTCAGCAGGCCCAGACGTTTCGGCAAATCCATTGCTCTCAGGATGCTTTCCGCCTACTACAGCCGCGGATGTGATTCCAGAGAACTGTTCGCAGGAAAAAAGATAGAATCAGATCCCTCTTTTGCAGAGCATCTAAACCAATATGATGTGATTTTCCTGAACATGCAGCATTTTCTTATTGGCGCCGCATCCGGAACCGTAACCGAATGTCTGGAGCAGAAAGTGCTGAAAGAGCTTCTGGAAGAGTATGGCACCAATATCAGTAGTCATCATACGGCACTGGCTGACGCATTGAATGAAGTCTATGCCAGAATAGGAAAGAAGTTCATTTTCTTATTCGATGAGTGGGACTGTATCATGAGAGAGCGGCAAGAATCCGAGAGTCTTCAGAAACAGTATCTGGATTTCCTGCGCGGCCTTCTGAAAGACCAGCCGTATGTAGCCTTAGCTTATATGACGGGGATCCTTCCCATTAAAAAATATGGACAGCATTCTGCCCTGAACATGTTCTGGGAATATTCCATGACAGACCAGAATGTCTTTGAGGAATTTACCGGCTTCACGGAAACAGAAGTGAAGGATCTCTGCGAGCTGTACGGCATGGATTATGCAGAAACCAGCAGTTGGTACGACGGATATCAGCTGCGCCGTCTCAAACATGTATTTAACCCACGCTCCGTAGTGGCTGCTATGAAGTGCCGTTACTTTTCAAATTATTGGACTTCAACCGAGACTTACGAAGCCCTGAAAATCTATATAGACATGGATTTTGACGGTTTGAGATCCGACATTGTGCAGATGATGGGCGGGGACCGTATAAAATTGAACACACGCAGCTTTCAGAATGATATGCACACTTTCCATACAAAGGATGATGTGCTGACGCTCCTGATTCATCTTGGCTACTTGGGATACGATGCGGAAATGAAGGAAGCTTTCATTCCAAATAGGGAAATCATAGAAGAGTTTGAAAATGCAATGAGTGTAGGCGGGTGGGCAGAGGTCACGAAAGTACTGAAGGCATCCGAAAAGCTTTTGGAGGATACGCTCCGATGCGATGCGGAAAGCGTTGCCAAGGGTCTGGATCAGGCACATACGGAGGTGGCTTCTATCCTGACATATAATGACGAGAGTTCCATGGGGGCGGCAATAGGCCTCGCATATTACAGCGCCAGAAAGGACTACCGGATCATAAGGGAGATGCCCGCAGGCCATGGTTTTGCAGACGTTGTTTTCCTGCCGCTGCCCTTTTCCAGCAAGCCTGCCCTTGTGGTTGAACTGAAATATGACAAATCTGCTGATTCCGCCATCCGGCAAATCAAGGATAGGGATTATATCCGGGGGCTGAAAGACTATTCAGGAGAAGTGCTGCTGGTTGGCGTATCTTATGATAGCCATGACAGGAATAAGCAGCACAGCTGCGTGATAGAAAAACTGGATTACAGTGCAGGCTATGGTTCTGATCAGGATCATGGTTGATACTTCATACTGAGGGAGAGGCTTATTATGGTCACAGAAAAGTCCACAGAAAATATTTATACCGTTCCCTGCCTATACAATCCTGCTCAGGAGAGTCCTTTTTCTGCCGTCTGCCCCCTTACGGTAAGCGTCCCCGGCTCCAAGAGCATCACCAACAGGGCCCTTCTGCTGGCCACCTTGGCCAAGGGCGTCTCCACCCTCCGGGGCGTGCTCTTCTCCGATGATTCCAGACATTTTCTTAACTGCATCCAAAAGCTGGGCTTTGAAACCCATGTGGAGGAGGAACGCCGCACCATATCCGTGAAAGGTCTGGGGGGCGTTCTGCCCCGGAAGGAGGCGGATATCTACGTAGGCAGCGCCGGAACCGCCGCCCGGTTCATGACGGCCTATCTGGGACTTTCTCAGGGCCGGTATCGGCTGGACGCCTCGGCCCAGATGCGCAGGCGGCCCATGGCTCCCCTGCTGGATTCCCTGAAAGAGCTGGGCTGCGAAATTCTCTATGACAAGGATATCTCCGACGGCATGGAAGGGCATTTCCCCTTTATCCTTCAGGGACATGGTTTCCAAAAAGATGAAATCGCCGTCAATATCGACAGCAGCAGCCAGTTTCTCAGCGCCCTGCTCATCTCCTCCTGCCTATGCGGCAGGGATTTCATCACACGGATTCAGGGCAGCCACGGTATGTCCTATATCGAGATGACACTGCGGATGATGGAACAGTTCGGCGTCCGGGTTCAGCGGACAGCCCCCGGCGCCTTCCGCACCGGGGCCGGACAATCCTATCAGGCCCGAGACTACCTGATAGAGCCCGATGTTTCGGCCGCCTGCTACTTTTATGCCATGAGTCCCCTTCTGCACATACCGGTTTTGGTGAACCATGTGCATTTCGACTCCCTTCAGGGGGATGTGGCCTTCCTGCATCTTCTGGAACAGATGGGCTGCACCGCCAAAGATACGCCGGAGGGCGTCCTTGTAATGCCGCCCGCTGACCGCCGCATCCATGGAATCCGGGCCGACATGTCCGCCTGCTCCGATCAGGCCATCACCCTTGCTGCCGTAGCCCCCTTCGCGGATTCCCCCACTACCATCTCCCATATAGGCCATATCCGCCTTCAGGAGAGCGACCGCATAGCCGCCATGGCCGCAGAACTGACCCGAATGGGCATCCGCTGTGAAGAAGAGAAGGACGCTATCACCATATACCCCGGTATGCCACGGCCTGCCACGGTGGAGACTTATGACGATCACCGCATGGCTATGGGATTCTCCCTCATAGGATTAAGGTGCCCCGGTGTCCTCATCGACAATCCCAACTGCTGCCGCAAGACCTTTGAGGGCTATTTCGACCTTGTAGATCAGATTGCCCAGTCTTTCCAGAAGGGCTGAGTCAGGCTCTATTGTATATCCAAAGAATAAACTTGCTCAACTTTGTATATTATTTCTCCTATTAACTTGTGTAATTGTGTTTTTACATCCCCCAGATTTTCCACCATCCCGCGACATACAAGTCCTGCTTTAAAAGACCAAAGCCTTTATTGAAATCTCTTAAACTTTCTTTTCCTGCTGCCGATAATATCTGGCCTGCGTCTCAAACATATTCCTATAGATCCCTTCTTCCATCTCCATCAGCTCCTCATGACTCCCATTCTCTGCAATGCGCCCATCCTGTAGTACAAGAATCCGATCACAGAAGCGAGTCGCTGAAAGTCTGTGAGAAATCATCACCGCTGTCTTTCCACAGCTGATTTCCTGAAAACATCGAAATATCTCCTCCTCCGACATCGGATCCAGCGCGGCCGTTGGCTCGTCCAGCAACAGTATTGGCGCATCCCTATACAGAGCTCTAGCGATGGCCAAACGCTGCTCATTACCACCGGACAGTTCTATTCCGTCCGGTTCAAAGAGCTTATAGAGATAGCTCTGTTCCCCCTTCGGAAGATTCTCCACCGTTTCCTTCAAGCCTACACGCTCTAAAAGCGGTGCTAACTGCGCGTTTTCACTCCGCCCCATTACCACATTGTCATAAAGAGTATAAGCAAAAATTCGGAAATCCTGAAATACAGCCGCACTGCGCCCCTCCATACTTCTGACCTCCTCTCCATTGAATAGAATACTCCCACTGGCAGGATGATAGAGACCACAGAGCAACTTCACCAGAGTAGTTTTTCCTGCGCCATTGCGCCCGACAATGGCTAAGCGCTCCCCTTTACGAATGGTCAAGGAAACATCCTTCAGCACGGGTTCACTGCCTCCCGGATAAGAGAAGGTGACATTTTGGACATCCACTCTTGGAGCTCCCTCAGAAAGCCTCCGCTCCTCGCCGTTCTGAACAGAAAGACTCTCAAACTCTCGAAAGGCAGAGAAAAACTTTCCGGTATAAAAAAGATCCGACATCTTATCGCTGATACGAAAAAGAGCTGTCCCCAGATTTAAGAATATACCCGTATAAAAAGCGTACTCTGCGATTCCAAGCCTCCCCTGCATAGCCCAAACCGCCAATAGCCCATAAACCACAAATAACTGTAACTGCGCAAGCAGCGATGACAAACCTGCACTGTAGCCAATTCGGCCGAACTGCTCGGACACAGCCTTTAAATCAACTCTGTTCAGATGCCGGATCTTGCTCATGAGAATGCCGTCCATATCATATATACGAACATCCTTCCCAATAGAGAAATCTGCCGTTATGTTGTTGTATGCGCCTATCTTTCGCTCCACTGGCAGGATGAACTGGTATGTCTCGTTTTTTGTCTTTCTTGTTTTATTTACAAAGTACAGATTCACCCCTGCCATCACAAACAGAACCAGCAACAATATGGGGTATCCCGCCGCTGCGATAGCTGCCGTTCCAGCAAGAAGAAATAGGCCGCCGAGAATACTGGGGATCGTATCCCGAAGCATCGTATCCAGCACGCCAAAATCAATAATAGGGCGGAGGGCCCGCTCCTTTAGATCCATAACCCGCGGATCTTCCAGCAGCGAATAGTTCATGCACATAATCCTTTGCCCCACATAGCATTTAAAGTCATCCCTAAACCGTTCGGAAAAGACTCCCTGCTTCACCGTCAAGTAACGGCTGATGCCCGTATTGAGGAAATTGGCCGCAATCAGGCATACCACCCAGAGAAACAACAGCCGAGGGTTCTCACCTGACAGTAGTCCCGACAAAATTTGCTGTATAAGCCATGTGCTCAGAACCGGCCCTATGGCAGCAACCACCGCTATCCCGACTGTTGTCGCTAAATAGGCCGGCGACACCCTGACGGTAAGCTTCGTGATATAAAAGGGCAATGCAAACTTTTGCCCAATCTTCCTAAATAGCTTCTCCATTTTTGGCCTCCCCTTCCTGACGCCCTTGCTCCCTATAATACTGAGCCTGAGTACTGAACATATATTTGTAGTCCCCACCCTTCTGGTACAACTCCTCGTGACTGCCTCGCTCTGTAATCCTCCCCTGGTCCAGTAGCCAGATCTCATCACAGAAGCGAGTGGAATTAAGGCGATGGGAAATGAAAAGGGTTGTGCGTCCCTGAGAGATTTCATGAAAATGAGTATACACCTCATGCTCTGCCAAAGCGTCCAAAGCAGCCGTAGGCTCATCAAGCAGCAAGATGCCCCCTCCCCGATAGAGAGCCCTGCAAATCACAAGATTCTGACGCTCTCCTCCAGAAAGCTCCACCCCATCCGGATCAATAGACTTACCCACTGGAGTCTCCAGCTTTTTCGGCAAGCTTTCCACCTTATCATACAGTCCAATCAAACGCAGTGCTTCTTGTGCCCGGCGGACTTCCTCAAGAGAATTCTCCTCTTTCAACGTGATATTTTCCAGCACCGTAGCAGGAATTGTTCTGGACTCTTGAAAGACCGCTGCGATACGATCCTGATATTTTCTTAGATCCAGAGTCCGCAGGTCAATGCCCCCTACCCGGATAATACCCTCATAATTAGTATAAAGACCACAGAGAAGTTTCACGATGGTAGATTTCCCAGCCCCGTTCCTCCCCACCAGTGCCACATGAGTACCTGCCTCCACCTTACAGCAGAAGTCCTTCAAGATATACTTCTCGCTTCCGGGATAGCGAAAGGAAACATGATCAAATTCAAACCCATAGGAATCTGCCAAGGGAAGCTCGGCAATGCCACATTTCTGCTCCCGCTCTTTCTCCGCAAAGTCCCGATAGATATGTACTTGTCTAGCCGTGTCAATTAATTCCGCCCCCATCTGAACAAGATTCAATCCTACCGCCGCAAAGGAAGCAAACACACCCGTGTATAGGACAAAGGAGTCAACCGTAAGTCCCCCTTTCAAATACCTGCCCACCAGATAAAAGTAAACCGCTCCCTCCCGAAAAAACGTAAAGAGGAGATCTACGGCAACTACGCTCTTCCTCTTTCCTGCAACCCGTGTCAGAAACATCTCGTACTGGTGCTGGTACTGGCGATAAATATTAATGACCCAATCCTTTATGCCAAAAAGCCGAATCTCCTTGCCGTAACCATAATCATACATCAAGGAAAAGGTATAGTCACGCTTCCGAGCGATGTCTGCCCTCTCGTTTCTTCTTTCATATTCATATTTCTTTACCCTATCCTCGAAAAAGAGAGAGATAGCAATGTTCATGAACGGCAATAAGAGAAGAAGGGGCTGCAACTCTATCGCCAGAACCAGATAAAAAACCAGAATAATACTGTTAGAGAAAAACCCTGTTCCTGCCTTATGGAGCGCCGTCACAAAGCAATTCACACTAGACATGGCACTGCTTAAGCTGTTCAACACAGCCGGATCCTCGGTGTCAGCAAAAGCCATTTGCATCGCCTTCCTCTGCAGTGTCTCCTTCAGCTTAAAACCCAGCCGCAAGAAAAGAGCATCGTTCTTCAGACTATAGTAAGAAATCAAAAAAGATGCCGACATGGATATGGCAGCCAAAACTCCGATATCCAATACGAGTCTTGTCTGATCCAGAGCCAAAATATCCCGGATAACAATCTTAGGAAGCAGAATCCCTGCTATCGGTCCTGCTGCCATCGCCATCGTCAGAACGGCAAAAACCACAAAGTATCTTTTTTCACTCTGCCAAACAATTTGAACATAATAACGGATGTTCTGAACAAAGTCCTTCATAGATGCATCTCCTTAAAGCAATATGTTATTTTGCTTCCCTTGTAGGGGTATATATGCATATCGTAGTTGCTGGGAAAAGTAAGCGAAGTATATCCTTCACTTGACTGAACAGAAATAGGCGGATAGGTATCTGATGCATAGGTAAATATAAGAACTCTCTTTTTTTTAATATATTTATCTTTCAAAAAAAGAAATAAAGCTTTCAATAGAATGCGTCTTAACACATATGCCGTTATTTGCGGCCAGATATTTTTATTCAATCTTGTCTTGATTACATATTACCACTTTGCTAAACAAAAAACAATATAATTCCCTATTTTTTGATAATTTATAATCTTTAACAGTTTTAAGCATCCGCTCCATAACGGGATCAAGGGCCGAAGAGGATTCATCCATCACCAGTATGGGCTTCCTGCCGTAAAAGCAATGGGCAAACATTAGCTTCTGGCATTCCCCGCCGGATGGGATAATCCCTGCCGGATCAAATTTTACGCCGCGGCAGCTTCTGCATGCTGTTCCGGCGCTGCGCTTGCGAGCCCTGAAGGTTAGTGGACAAAGACAAAAAAGCAGACTTCCTATTGATTTTAAAGGGGGAAAAAGGTATACTGAAGCTCTAGACCCCATGGAAACATAGGATTTCGTTTCATAGATTTCATAGGATAGAGAGGTATCTATATGAGCAAGAAGAGAGCAGTCGTATCCCTTGGACACGATGCCTTAGGCTACACCACCAACGCCCAACGGGACGCGGTGAAAATCACGGCCTCCGCTCTGGCCGATCTGGTGGAAGAGGACTACCAGCTTACCATTACCCACAGCAATGGCCCTCAGGTCAGCATGATCCATAAGGCCATGACGGAGCTGCGGCGAATCTATATCGACTATACGCCGGCCCCCATGTGCGTCTGTTCCGCCATGAGTCAGGGCTATGTGGGCTATGATATCCAGAATGCTCTCCGCAGCGAGCTTCTGAAACGGGGAATCTACAAGTCAGTCTGCACCATTCTGACACAAGTCACCGTGGATCCCTACGACGAGGCCTTCTATAACCCCACCAAGGTCATAGGACGCCATATGTCCCCGGAGGATGCGGAGACGGAGCTGAAAAAAGGAAATTATGTAATAGAAGATCCGGGCAAGGGCTTCCGGCGGGCAGTGGCCGCACCCAAACCCATAGACATTGTGGAGCTTCAGGCCATCCGCACCCTTGCGGAGGCAGATCAGGTGGTCATCGCCTGCGGCGGAGGCGGAATACCCGTCATCGAACAGCAGCACATCTTGAAAGGCGCATCCGCCGTCATCGAGAAGGACGCCATCGCCGGAAAGCTCGCTGCAGAGCTAAATTGCGATGAGCTGATCATCCTCACCGGCGTAGACTGCGTCTATCAAAACTTCGGCATGCCCGATCAGACTCCCATTGCCTCCCTGACTGCGGCGGAGGCTAGAGAAGCCCTCTTGCAGAACCAGTTCGAGGCCGGAACCATGCTGCCCAAGATCGAGGCCGCTCTGGCCTATCTGGAGAAGGTGCCTGCGGGCAAAGCCCTGATCACTTCCATGGCCAAGGTCCGGGAGGCCGTAAAGGGCACCGCCGGAACCGTAATCACCGCATAAATGTATCTTCTGTATCAGATGGGCCGCTGCGGCAAGCCGACAGACTTGCTGCAGCGGCCCATTGTCCATATCGCCGCCTAACCCCAAAGGCCAAATCAAATTTTACCCTTGGGCCTTGTTTTTATGTGGTCCAAAATCCCACAGATCAAAGCAGGCAAAAACAAGCTCAGGTTCCTATGGCTACCAGCATGGCGCCTATCAAAATACAAAAATCCGAAATATTAAACACCACCCTGCGCAGAGGCTCCCATTTCAGATTTAATGAAAAGTAGTCCACCACATATCCCCTTTTCAGCCTATCGTAGGCATTGCTGAAAGCGCCCCCCAGCAATAGAGACAAACCCGCTTTCAGCAAACTGCCGCCCTTATGCCCCAGACTGAGAACAAAAAACACGGTCATAATACCGGTCATCCCCAGTGCTGCTGCCGTCACCGCCAGTCTCCGGCTCTCACCGAAATTCAGCATGGCTCCTTTATTATGATATCTGCGAACCACTATGAGACTGGGCTTTCGTTCTCGCCCTTCACGGCATGGTCGATTTTCATGGCTGCCGCTCCGCATTTTTTGGATTTCCGCTTCCGTCATACCCTCTATTCTGTTTTTTATCCATAGATCTCCGGAGAAAATCCCCAGAACGACCAGCACATATTTCACCGCCATGCCATCCTTTTCCCTTTCAATGCTCCGCTTCATTGCAAGCGCCGCTTTTCAGGCCTTTCCAGCCTTTTTAAGCTTTCCCTATTTCTTGTCCAGTCTTGCCACCAAAATCGATTTTATAATCATCCACAGCATCACAAAGAGCAAGGCCGCTACCGGCCATATAATCGCCGTGGCTCTCCACTCGTCTCTCTTCAGGCCCACGGCAAGGAACACCGCCACCATTGCACACCAGTAGGCTCCCGGAAAAAAGGCCATCCTCTTTCTGGCCCGCTTTTCCGCCTCTGTATAATCCCCCTCCTGAAGCAGCATGTTGAAACTGCCCTTGATACCTCCGGCCCATACAAACAGAAAAGTTGCCGCGGCCACCAGCCCCAACAGCACTGCCACACATATGACATACACCATGTCCGGCGCAGAAAAAGCTGCCGCCACCATCAGCGGAACCACTCCCAGAATGCAGAGCACCGTGCCCGCCGTCATGGCAAGTCCCGCCGTTCTGGCAAAGCCGTCTCTGTTTCTCTCCACAATTCCTCTGACACCGTATTGCAGCGTCAAGTTTTCCTTTTCTATATATTCATATTTCAACAGCCTCATCTCACCGTGTACCAAAATTCCCACGCCTATTGCCAAAATAATCAAAAGGATGGTGACTCCAAAGCCTCCTGCCATATCCTCCGTGACCCCGAAGCTTCCATATTCCGTCAGCCCCCCCAGCAACAGCAACGGTATGGGAGACAGAATGCACAGCGCCGTCCCCAGAGCCGTGGGAACCGCAAGCTTTCTTTTCAGCCTCATAAAGCTGTCCGCCTCTTCTACGGATACGCATTTTGCGTCGGATTCCTCGCATTGAATCTCTTTTTCGGAGATCTCTTCCGTCTCCATCTCATCCTTCAGCAGATAATCCGTGCTGACCCCAAACAGACCGCTGATCAATATAATTTTATCGATATCCGGAATGGATGCTCCCGATTCCCACTTCGACACGGACTGTCTGGAGATATTCAGTTTCTCTGCCAGTTCCTCTTGTGACCAGCCTTTCTTCTTCCTTAACGTCATAACCTTTTCTGCCAAAATCATTTCTTTACCTCCTTGCCTGCTTCAGCGGGCATCCTGCCCGCCTCATTCTACAGTTTTCCTTTCTGCGCCTGAACACTCTTTCTGATCCTCTTTGGAGCCTTGAAAAAGAACCCCTCTGAAAACAGCTTCAGCCGCATCTACGAGGAAATCATAGCAAAATCGCCGGTTGACAACCAGCAAGTGCGCTTGGAAATCTGTCAACCGGCGGTTGCAGGTGCAGAAATTTCCGAGAAGGAATCATGATTTATTAAAGATTTGGCATTAGCTATAATCTACGCTTATGAGGCACAATCCTTGAGCCGGAGCAGTAGGTCCCGCCTTCTGGCGTTCCGGATTGACCATCGCCTCTTTCAGCTGCTCCATGGTCATCCTTCCGCAGCCGATCTCCAGAAGCGTTCCCACCATGATTCGTACCATATTCTGAAGGAAACCCGTACCGTGAATGGTAAAATACAGATAGCCTCCCTGCCTCTCAATCTCTATTTTATCCACCACGCGGACGGTAGACTTCTTCATCCGGGGATTTGTACAGAAATTCTTGAAATCATGCTCCCCCTTCAGAATCTCCGCCGCCTGCCGCATCAGCTCCACATCCGGCTTTCCCTCTAAGGCCGTATAATACTTCCTATCAAAAACCGGCTTCACGTCGCCGTCATAACAGGTATAGCAGTATGTCTTTCCCTTGGCATTGTAGCGGGCGTGGAATCTGGGTCCTGCCTCCCTCACTTCTCTGACAGCTATGTCATCAGGAAGATAGCGGTTCATATAATCCCGGATCTCCTCGCAGGAGCTCTCTGTCTCCAGAAACGCATTGGCCACCATAGCCTTGGCATGTACGCCTCCGTCAGTCCTTCCCGCTCCAATGACCTCCACATCCTTTCCGCACATGATGCCCAGCACGTTCTCCAGCTTGCCCTGAATGGTATTCTTATCGGGCTGATGCTGCCAGCCAAAATAACGGCTGCCGTCATACTCAATGATAAACCTATAGTTTTTCACTGTTTTTTGTCCCTCTCCTCCCATTGCCTTCTGTTCCGCTCCCTTCTTTACCGTACTGCTCCCTTCCATTCCATCTTCCTCCCTATTGTTGAACTCCAGACATTTATTCTTTTCGTCTGCCTTGCAATCCCTCTTTTTTAAACCTCCCTCGGCCCCTTTTTAACTACAGCCACATCGCATCTCCTCCAGCCATGCTAAAGCGAAGCCGCAACGCCGCCTGCTATCTCCCTGAGCGCAGGCAGGCAGGCGCCGAAAAACATCTTATAGGATTTGCAGAACCGATTCCTCCCCCGTTCCTCCGAAGCCTCCCACTCCGTCTCCCGATGCCTTCGGCAGCCTCCCCGGCATACAAAAAAATAGGAACAATTTCGGCATTCCTCATCATGATTGACGGAATCTTGTATGAATCGACTCTCTCTGAGACGGTCTATGATGGTTCCCATATCGTCATCGTTGAGATTTCCCAGACGATATTCATCCAGACAGTAGAAATCACAAGGATACACGCTGCCGTCCGCCTCCACGATGCTCTGCAGGCTGCATAGGCCTCTCTGCTCGCAGGATTCCGGCTGCCTGCCCAACAAAATGCCCACATAGTTCTCAAACTGCCTGATATAGGGCTGCTCACCCTTTTGCAGATCCAGATACCACAGCTCAAACAGATCGATGAGGAATTCCCCGTAAGCCTCCGGCGTCAAGGAATATTCCCCCCTCTGCCTCTCTCCCAGAGGATCCAGACAGGCTATATACTGCTGCCATCGAAAGCCCAGCTTGCGGTATTGCTCATAAATCCTTCTGATCTTGGGGGCGGTCTTCCCGTTCACCACGGTCAGCACGTTGAAGTCTGCACCTGCTCTATCCAGCATCTTAGCCGCCTCCAGCGTATGAAAGTAGGTGTCCGCCCCTGCCGCATCCTTCCGGTATGCGTCGTGGGTGGCCTTGATGCCGTCCACAGACAGCCCGATCAAAAAACGCTCCTTTGCAAAAAAAGCGCACCATTCCTGATCCAGAGCATAGCCGTTGGTCTGCAGCGCGTGGGAAACGGATACTTTTCTCACATTATACTCCTTCTCCAGCCTAAGCAGCTCCCTATAGAAGTCCAGCCCTGCCAGCGTGGGCTCTCCCCCCTGAAATGCGATGGTGCAGGACCCTTCCGCAAACTCCAGCACCCTTCGCACCACATTTTCCAGAGTCCCCAGACTCATGAGCCCATAATCCTTCCGGCTCCTTTTCTCCATCTCATCCGCATAGAAGCAATAGGAGCATCTCATATTGCATAGGCCGGAAGCCGGCTTCAGCATCACATGAATGGGCGGCATATTTTCCCCTTTCTCAGCCCGGCGAGCAGCCACCGGAAATTTCCAAGACTGATACGTCTCTATCTCCCGCTCTTTTGTCTGCTTTGTTGACGCTTTCTAAGTACCTGGATCCTAAAATTGAATCTAAAATATGATTCTATTATAAGTACTTCCCCAATAATGCGCAAGCTTTAAAATAACTTGATTTCTTGTAACGAATTTCTTACAAATCGGATTCAGTTATAAATAACGCCGCCAAAACACCATCCCCTATGAGGAACAGCGGCAAAAGGAGGAATGTCTATGAAAAAGAATGCTAAACGTCTTCTACTGATCGCCGTCATGTTATTTTTGCTGACTGCCTGCGGCAACAAGGAGGATCCCACTGCCCCGGAGCCAAAAGAATGGGTCTATGTACCGGAATTCATCACCATGGAAGGTGATTACATTGATTACAGCGGTATAGCGCTGGCCAAAGATAATCTTCTCTACCTTTCCATGGAATGGGAGGAAGGGCTCCAGCGCTACACCCAGCATATGGGTACCTACTCCCTTTCCCAGCGAAAAGCCTCCACGGTCCCTCTTGCATGGCCAGAAGAATCTTCCGGCATGAGTCTGAGCAAATATGTCTTCGGAGCGGACGGCAGCCTTTTTGCCATGGCCAAGGCCTATCCCACAGAGCCTCCCGCTTCCGGTGCCTCTCCGGAGATCCGGATATTTCTGTGCAAATTCGATTCTCAGGGGGAATGTCTCTTCACCCGGAATATCACGGAAGACCTGCAGGATACCTCCGGCCAGCAGCCCTACATAAGCCTGATGAAGACAGACGGCAGCGGAAGGATCTATCTTCTTGGCGATGCGTGTCTCTGGCTCTATGATCAGGAGGGAACATTCTCCGGACGTATCTCCCCCGATGCAGCCAAGGTCCGGATGAATGAACTGTACCATGCCGGCAATGACAAGATGTATCTCAGCATGCAGACTCCGGGGGTGGAAGGAAGAAGCTTTTCCTTGTACGAGGTAGATTTTGAAAACAAAAAGCTGGCAGAAGTCTGGGCAGATTTTCCCGGCGACAATGTCTTTGTTTCCGGGATACAAAATGATCTCCTCATGCAGGATCGCGTCTATGCATATACCTTCGACTTGGCAGAAAAAAAGGCTCAGGAACTTTTCCGCTGGATGGACTGTGACATCAACGGAAACGATGTGCTGTACTTCGGAGAAATGGATGATTCCACAATTGTTGCCGTCACGGAAAATTCCAACCGGCAGGGAGAGATCGCCCTATTGACCAAGACGGACCCGGATGAAGCTGCACAGAAAGAATCCCTCGTCCTTGCCGTACTGACCGATGCATATAACTATGAACCGGCGGTGGTGAAATTCAACAGAGCCAGCAGTCAATATCATATTACCATCCGAGAATATAGAAACCTTGAAGACGGCAGCGCAAATTCCTTGGCAGACGCTCTGGCAAGACTGTATGCCGACCTTGCCTCCGACAATTGTCCGGATCTCATAGAACTGACGGGGCTGGACGCACAACGTCTGGCGGCAAAGGGCCTATGTGAAGATCTCCGTCCTTTTTTTGAAAAAAGCTCCCTCCTCAACACGGAAGATTTTGTGAATGAAATAGTGGAGGCCTACACCTTCGACGGAACTCTCGCCAGCGTCCCCATCCTCTTTTTTCTGGAAACGGTAATGGGGCATTCCGCCCAGCTGGGCACAGAACCCGGCTGGACCTTCGATGAACTCACCGCCCTTGCGAAAGCCTATCCCGAAGCAGAGCTTTTTGACGGGGCCACAAAAAGCGATATTCTTAGATATGTTTTAACATATAATTACAATGCCTTCATTGACTGGTCCGCCGGCACCTGCAGCTTTGATTCTCCGGAATTCCAGAGCATCCTGCAGTTTGCGGCCAGCTTCCCGGACCAGACAGTGCCGGATCCGGATAGGCTCGACACACCTGCAAGAATTCAAAGCGGAGAGGTTCTCCTGAAAAATACCTTCCTCTACGATTTCGACTCCATCCAAATGGATATGGCCATGTACGGCGAGGATGCCGTCTGTATCGGCTTTCCCACCACCGACGGCACCCCCAGACACGGCCTTACCACAGCTTACGCCTACGCAATCCCCTCCAAATCACACAACCAAGAGGGTGCATGGAGCTTTATCGAGAATGTGCTGGCAGAAGAAGAAAATGCCAGAAACCAAATGGGATTCCCGTCCATGAAGCGCCGTCTGGAAGCCATGATGGCAGACGCCCTACAGGAGGAATATGTACTGGATGAAAACGGGGACCCCTATCTGGATGAAAACGGCAACCCTATTGTCACCGGAACCCAAACCACCTCCGGCAACGGCTGGAGCTACACCTACCATACCGCCACGAAGCAGGAGGCCGATACGATTCTGTCGCTGCTGAAAGGATCTTGTCTGGCGTCCGGATACGAAAGCCGGGAAATCATGGGAATCATCAGCGAGGAGGCGGAATCCTTCTTTGCAGGGCAAAAATCCCTCAGCGAGACTATATCCGTGATCCAAAGCCGCATGAACCTTTATGTAAACGAAAATCGGTAAACACAATTGACAAAAACAAGTCCCACCTCAGGGCGAAGAAAGCTCCTTTACAGCTTCGCCCTGCAGATTGTGCTCTCCGCAGGCCCCCTCAGTCCTCCTTGCTCTATCAGCAACAGCTACAACCTGAGATCCTTTCAGAGATCCTCCATTCCGACGGATCCTCCCGGCCCAACACCGCAGTCGGAGAAACGATCACCATGCCCTCATAAACCGCAGCGCTCTCTGAACTGCCCCATGCTCCCCGCCTTGGCTGCCGCACCAAGCCAGCCACTTAAAATGTCCGGGTTCTTCTCGTTTTTTATTCTTGCTTCCACATCCTGCGGAATATGACCCAGTTCTCCCAGAAGCAGCAAAACATCTTCCGCTTTTCCCTCGACTTTTCCCTCTGCTTTTCCTTCAGCTTTTCCCTCTTCCCTTCCGCAATGCCTTATATAGTCATCCTCCGCCTTGCGGTCTCGGCGTAGTTTCAGATTCACCTCGCGGCGATAGCGCATGGCCTTGCTCAGGCTCATCTCCCTCAGCGCCTCTATAGCCTCCATCATTCCCACATTTTTCACTCTGATCATCTCCAGATCCTCCTCCCTCTGCGCATTGAACAGACGAATCCAGTCCTCCGCCGCTCCCGAACCCTGCAGCTCCTTCCCCAGCTCCACAATATGTATCTCCCACACATCAGAAAATTCCCTGCCGTCTCTGTTCCTCATGCGGTACACGCTGTGGCACCCCTCATCCCCAGTCAAATCGAAATCCAAAATTGCAATACTGACACATTTACGAAGTTTCCCATAATCCTCCCCCGCCTTCAAATCTTCCGTATACATTTTGGCCAGATAGAAAAACTGTCTCTTCTTCCAATGCATCAGACGCCGTACCTGCATTTCCACATTTATCTTGGCACCGTCCCCAAGCTGCATCAGCACATCCAGTATACCCTGCTTGTGCTTCTTATAACGCACCCACAAATTGGTATTGACCAGCGCCACAGATTGGATATTCTCAAACGGAATATCCAACATATCACTGAGAAACTGCTTCCTGATATTTTCGCGGGAAAACAACTCCTTAAAGGCGTAATCACTTTTCAGAGAGACAAGCTTCATGTCTCCTCCCCCATTGGCAGGAGAAAACACCCACACACCCCTTGCGGAAATCTCCTGCTTCTATATTAATAATCGATTGAATCATGGATTGAATGAATATAAAGCATAGATTTTCCCTACATGAGGCAAAGACCAAATACGAACTCTCAATGCCTCTTTTTGAACGGATACTCAGATAGTTGAATTGTGAATAGAAAGAATTATGCTTTGATTTCAGTTTACCAGATTTCCGCCCATTGTCAAGCCCCATGAACACACTTTCAACCACTTTGGACAAGCAGGCAAAATGCGGGCAGCCCTCTCTTTTACGCCTCCGCCACCGAAATCAGTGCCGCGAAAAACCGCCCTTCCATGCCACAAAAGGCAGAGAAAGGCGGCTCTTTCCAGAATCTTACATGATCAGCATCCTGCATCGGTATAATACTGCGCCTGAGCCATCCAGAGCCTATGATAGACTCCGGCCTCGTTGGCCAGAAGCTCTGCATGGCTGCCGGTCTGCACGATTCTTCCCCGTTCAAACACCGCTATCTTGTGGCAGAAACGGCAGGAGGCCAGACGGTGGCTGATATAGATAGCCGTCTTGTCCCCGGCGATCTCATTGAACCGGCTGTAGATCTCGTACTCGGAGACGGGATCCAGAGCGGCGGTGGGCTCGTCCAGAATCAGGAAAGGCGCGTCCTTGTACAAGGCTCTGGCAAGGGCGATCTTCTGGCCCTCCCCGCCGGATATTTCGATCCCGCTGCCGTCGAAATCCTTTTTCAGGAAGCTGTCCAGCCCCTCCGGCATGGAGGAAAGACGCTCTCCGAAGCCTGCTTCCTCAAGGCAGCGGACCACTCTTTCCCTATCATAATAGGGACTTGCGGACACGGTTTCTCCCAGCCGGAAGGCGAAGAGGCGAAAATCCTGAAAGACCACGGAAAAAATGCTCATGTATTCATCATAATCGTATTTCTTGATGTTGACGCCGTTCAGAAGGATCTCCCCCTCAGTGGGATCGTAGAGACGGCACATCAGCTTGATGAAGGTGGTCTTGCCGCTGCCGTTCTGTCCCACCACCGCCAGCTTTTCCCCCACTCGAAACTTCAGGTTCACATGGCGCAGGGCATATTCCTGCGTGTTGGGATAGCGGAAGGAAACATCTCTAAATTCCACAAAATACTCGTTGTCGTCCCGTTTCTCCACAGTCAGGGAGCCCTGATACATGGGGTTGGGAATATCAAAATAGGAAAAATACCGCTTCAGATAGTGATTATTGATCATCAGGTGCTGGACGGTGGTGACCAGATTGCAGGAAGCGCCCAAAAGCAGCATGACGCAGGAGACATATCGGGCCACGGAGCCTACCGTGATCCCCCCTGAAAGGGCGGCATAGATCAGGAGCAGATAGACCCCGAACCGCAGGACATAGTTCATCAAAAGCTCCGCCGCCTCCAGCACCGCGATCTTCTTCGTCAGTATCAGGGCCTTAGCGTTATATGCGTCATCGTTGTGCTTGTTCATCTTCACCAGACCCTCCGCCATATCATAAATGCGGATGTCCTTACCGCTGCTGTAATGATCCTTATAACTCTCATATTTGTCCGCCAAAAGATTCAGGTACACGGAAGAGTCAAAAAAGCGGGATTCCAGCTGCGCTCCCTTTTTGGTGGCAATGCTCCTGCATAAAATCACCAGCCCAATGCCTCCCACGAAGGTAAACTTCAATAGGAGGGGCACCGCATCCATAAAGAAGAAGGACAATGTCAGCGTCAAAGACAGCACGATTCTGGTAATGCTGGAAATCAATTCCCCTGTTCTGTTCACAAGATTCCACAGATTATATCCCGTCTGATCTTCCTTTGCGATCCTGATTCGCAGAAGCGCAACCTCCGGATCCTCCACAGAAGCATAGGACATCTCTATGGCCTTCTCCGAAAAGCGCCAGTGTTGATTTCGGTAAAAAACAACCTGAGACGCTGCATATCCGGAGACCAGATAGGCCTTCAGCAGCCCCAGCAGAAACACAACACCCACCGCAAGAGACGCATGCAGCACAAGCTCCCGGACCGGCCGCCCTTCATACAGTCCATCGATCAGCAGCGCAGAGAAGTAAATCGGCACATAGGGTCCCACGTTTGCCACAATATTATAAATGATAAGATACAGCATATTTGCCCGGCTGAGAGAGAAAAGATACCGGATAGCCCTCTTATAAATATCCAAATGTTCTTTCAGTTTCATGACATGATCACCGCCCTTCCTCGTTTTGATACCAGCAGCTCTGCTTTTCATAGAGCCCGGCATATTCACCCCCCAGAGCCACCAGCTCCCGGTGGGTTCCCTCCTCAACGATTTGTCCCTCTTTCATGTACAGAATACGATCGCAGAATTGGGTGGAGGCCAGTCTATGGGAGACAAAAAGAGAGGTCTTCCCCTGAGTCAGGGATAAATATTCCTGATAAATCATGCTCTCGGCTATTGGATCCAGAGCGGCGGTGGGCTCGTCCAATATGAGAATGGGCGCATCCTTGTAAAGGGCTCGGGCCAGCATCAGCTTCTGCATTTCTCCTCCGGAGAGATCGATGCCGTCCTGATGAAGCTGCTTGTCCAGCTTGGCATGGATGCCCTCAGGCAGGGTTTTCACCTTTTCCTCCAGCCCTGCAAGCCGCAGACATTCCCAGATTCTGGCCTCATCCCCCTGTCCCGTCACTTGTCCGGAAACCGTCTCTGCAAGGGAGAAAAAACCTCCCTGCACATCCTGAAACACAGTGGAGAAAAGCCTATAGTAATCCTTCCTGAAAAAGAAAGAACCAGGGCAGCCGTTTATTTTGATCACGCCCTCCGTAGGAAGGTAAAGACCGCAGATCAGCTTTATAAGAGTGGTCTTGCCCGCCCCGTTCAGACCCACCAGAGCGATTTTCTCTCCGGGCTTTATGGTCAGATTCAGGTCGGACAAAGCATCCTTCTCGGCACCCTCATAGCGGAAGGAAACATGCTCAAAGGCAATCTCCGGCGCTGCCTTCAAATGTTCCTCCACATGGGCCCTGCCGTCCCCGTCCTCGTCGGGCAGCTCCACATATTTCCGAAAATCGCAGACATCCAGACTTGTGGACCGGATGCCGTTCCACTCCTCCATAATATTGCCCACAAAGGAGGCGAACATGGAAATGGCGGAGAAATACAAGAGAAAACGATCCACCGTAATGCTGCCCTCCAGAGTCATCTTGATCAGCAGCCCATAGGCGGCGCCGTCCCGGAGCAATATGACAAAAAGATCTGCAATCTGGTAGAGAAAGCTCTTGCGAAGCCTCTTTTTCTCCCAATAAATACACTGGGCGGACAGATCCGCATACAACCGCCTAAACCACCCTGCCATGCCGTAGATGCGAATGTCCTTTGCGGAGGCAAAATTGGCGGTCTCCCCCTGCACATACCACGCTTTTCGCTCAATATCGGTCCATTTATCCCTATGGGCATATTTCCAGTTGGTGTAGGCTCTGACACAGATCCAGTTGACCGCGGGCCCCACTGTCAGAAACGGCACCAGCAGGGGACTGACGAAGGTGATCACCGTACCGAACAGAATATAATTCAGAACATTCTCCACCAGCTTCATGCTGCGTCTGGGCACGTCCGATATAGGCTGTACGCCGTCCCATAATTCGGTGGAACGGGCAGCTCTATGGCCCAGATCCCGGATCTCCTTTTTTTCATAGGTCTGATAAAACAAAGTCAGGGATTTCCGGTTCACCTCAACAGCCTTCAGAGAGCGGTATCTGGACAAATATGCCCCGGACATCTTCTCCGCAAAGGTTTTCAGCGCGCCGGCCAAAACCATCAGCGCAACCACAACTCCCACTCGGAAAGCTGCATGGAGAAAGGGCGCTTTGGCGGTGAGCTGTGCCACGACCAGCGCAGGCAGATAAATGTCCATGTAGGACAGCGCCACCTGCAGGGGCACTGCCAGCGCCATCAGAAAAAATGCTGCAGGCTCCTGCCGGAGCAGTTCCCGGAAGCTCCAGACCGCGTTGCTGAAGGCGGAACGGTAAGGCTTGATTTTTGTTTCTTTTGTTTTACTCATAACACATCGGCTCCTTGGGAAATCTTTTCTTCATTTTATCCCCATTTGCCGAAAATAGGCCATCCGGACACGAATTGTCTCCGCCGGGGCACCAATTGCTTTTTATCTCAGGGCCGGCACCAGAAATTCGGAGGTGAACGCCCCCTCCTCGCTGTTGTACTTGCACCACCCGCCATGCTCCTCCAGAATGGCCTCCGCCCGGCGCAGGCCAAAGCCATGGAGCCCCTCCTTGCGGGAGGGGAATAAGCTTCCCTTTTTGGAAAGCTTCCCGCCGGAGGCGTTCAGCATGGAAAAATACAGCATCTTCCCCTTCATTCCCATAAAGATTCTCAGGAACCGTTCCCCTGCAGCCCCCATGCAGGCTTCTATGGCATTGTCCAGCAAATTGCCCACTACGATGCTAAGTTCCAGATCCGAAAGCAGCAGCCCTTCCGGCACATTGGCCTTGACAGCGACAAGAATGCCTGCGGATTTCGCCTGTGCGACCTTGGCCGAGAGAATGGCATCCAAGGCAATGTTGCCGGTCTTCAGCAGCGTGTCCACCTCCATGAGCTGTCTGTCAAGCTGCTCCAGATAGGCAAGCGCCCGCTGCGTCTGGCCGTTCTCCAGCTGTCCCTTCAGAGTCTGCAGATGATTATGGAAGTCATGTTTATAGCCTCTCATTTCCCTATAGATGCCCTGCACCTCTCCTAAATGCCGCCTGGACTGCTCCGTCTGGTATTCCACAAGCTTCAAGTAGGTTTTCTTTCTCATGGTTTGCGTCTTCCCTCAATTCAATATCGCTTCATAGGATCCTGCCTCTCAAAATCCCGTTAATTTTCTTGAATAAACGCTCTGTTGACCTGATCGTACCTGCCCCTTGCCAGAGGCAGTTCTTCTCCGCCCTCCACGGTCACAGCTGTACGGCCGATCCGTATGACGTATTTCAGATTCACCAGATAGGAGCGGTGGATGCGAAAAAAGCCGCCCCTCAGCCTTTCCTCAAAAGCGGAAATATTTTCCTTGATCTTATATTCACGGTCTTTTGTATAAATAGAGATATAATGCCGAAAGGATTCCACATAGAGAATGTCCCTCTCATACAGCTTTACGGTCTCCCCCTCGCAGGTGATGACCTGAGAGGGCGGCTCGGCAGCAAGCCGCTCCCCTGCCTTGTCCAGCACCTCCATCAGCTTGTCCTCCGGAACCGGCTTGGTCAGATAATGCAGGGCGTCCACCTCATAGCCCTCACTGACAAACTCAAAATGGGAGGTGACAAAAATGATCTCGGCCCGAAGATTGTCCTGACGGACGCGGCGGGCCAAGCCCATCCCCGACATCCCCTCCATCTCCACGTCCAGCAGAAGAATGTCCCAATGCTTGTCCTCCTCATAAGCGAAGAGAAAGGCCTCCGCGGAGGGAAAGACGGATACCTCACAGGACGAGCCGGAAATGCGGCCCCACTTCTCAATCACAGATTGTAAAGAATTCAGCTGATTTTTATCGTCATCGCATATTGCCACGCGGCAGGGCATGAAAGTCACCGCCTTTCGGAATTAGCGTTTCTTTTAGAATGTCTATACGGCCCCGCCTATCATATCACAGTTTTTTCCCTGCCACAATGGCAAATCCACTTTCCCCCTCCTCTCCATCCCTCAAAGCAGGGAACGAATGTACAGAACCACCGCGTCCAGCGCTCTTGGGGAGGGCTTGGAACCGTTGAGGATGAAGTCGGCCTGCCATTTGCTGGATTCCACATATTCATCATGACGATACCGGACAAGATCCAGATATACATCCGCAATCTCATCAAAGGACAGCCCCCATCCCATATTCCGGCGCAGCCGCCGGACGATGCGCTCGTCCGGGCGGCATTCCACGTACAGACGCAGATTTAGTCTGTCGCGGATCTCTTTATCCCATAGGGTCAGCAGCCCCTCCACAATAATGACCTCATATTCCCCGCTCTGTCTGGCCTGCTGCAGATCCCCCTTCAGCTTCTCCAGATCCACAGTATCAGGATGATTGTCGTCCCGATAGCTCCTTCCCGTCACAGGCGCTTCCGCCACGGGGCGTTCCCCCGGCGCCCTGAAATAGGTATCCATATGCAGCTGGCAGACCCTCAGCCCCTTAAGGGCCTCCGCCAGTTCCTTTGTGAAGGTGGATTTCCCGCTGGCGCTGCCGCCTGCGATGCCTACGATGATTGTCTTTGCCATTTTGCCTTCCCCTTTCACATCTCTATGCTTCCGGTTTTCTACTGCATCAACGGCCTTGGATATGTCTCATGGTCATGTCTGCCAGATCCTTCACCGCCGCTTTGTCCATGCCGAAGATGGTGGTCTCCAGCGTTTCGTGGATCGGTCTCGTCCATTCCTCCGGAATCGACGACGCTCCGCCCCTTATCCCCAGAACGGAACCTACCGTGGCGCCGTTGCAGTCTGTGTCGAAGCCCGTCTGCACCGCAAGGCAGATACTCTTTCCATAGTCGCCCCTGCCATAGAGCAGGGAAGCCGCCACGATCATGGCATTGGAGATGGTATGGCACCAGCCATAGAGCGTGTGCTCGTCCCACTCCTCATGAATCCGGTCAAAGCATTCCTTTTCACTGATTCCGCTGTTGTACCATCCTATCACCTTCTCCAGATGCTCATACAGCCGAGAGGTTTGGGGAATCTGCGCCATACCGCCCCGGATGATCTCCTCCAGATCCTCCTTCACGGCAGCCTCCGCCAGCATGGCGGCAACGAACATCTCTCCGTAAATGCCGTTCTTTACATGAGATATGGAAGCGTCCCTCCAGGCAAGCTCTGCGGCGGCCTGCGGATTCCCCGGATTGATGTATCCAAAATAATCGCCGCGGATCTGGGCCCCTATCCATTCCCTGAAGGGATTCTGGTATACGGCGCTGTCCGGGGGCTGTATGCCCAAAGAAAAATTGCGGTAGGCCACGGCCTCCGCCGTGAAATAGGAGGTCATGGGCTGCAGCCGCAGCCATTCCTGCGACATGTCATAGGGCGTGAAGCTCCTGCCGTATTTCTCTATCAGCTTCTGCGCCATAACCACATAGTTCATGTCATCGTCAAAGGGCATAAACGAGACCTGATCCGCAAAAAAGACCTGCTGCCTCTCTTTGAAATAACGATAATTCTCCCTCATATAAGGGGACACGTCCCCAGACTCGATATACCGGTGCATGGGATAGTTGCCTGACTGTTCCAGCAGAGGTATCAGCTCATCGGTGCGTATCCCTTCCACCGTTTTTCCCAATAGGCATCCGCAGATCCTGCCCATCCATGCTCCATGAATCTTATCCCGAAGCGCCTCTTCATCCCATTTCCCCGCTCCCTTACCACTACTTTCCGAAACACCCTCTGCCGCATTCCGGGACGCCTCCTCTAAGCCCGGCGTTTCCTCCAATGCCTTATTTCCACAGCCACAGGCCGCATCCTTTCCGGGCCGCAGCCTCCGGATCCCCTCCAGATCAGAGGGCTCCTCATAGGCATATCCCTCTTTCATGGGCGCATTCAGCACGATTTCGGAAAGCACATCCGCCATGGCCGCCTTATGCTCGTCCAAGGGCATCCGATCCACCGCGCAAAAAAGCGCCTGATACTCTTCTATGTCCTTGCCCTCCGCCACGGACTGCCGATACTCATCCTGCAGATGAACGGCGTACAGCGCATCCATTCTTGTTTTTGTGTAATCTGCCTGTATTTTCATTCCAAACACCCTATTCTACCCTTTCCGGCCTTTTGGCCCTATGCGTCTGCCCCAAGACTCCTCTTTACTCATTTCAGGAACCCCTCCCAGACAATTTTTCTAAAAAAATCCCATGCAAAATATCCGGCACCAAATCATGTTCCATGGCCTTTTGCTCGCGCAAGCACGGCGCTCGGCTCATTCCGCATGGAAACAAAAATCGCTTTCTTATCCTGCATGGGACTGTCACTTTTCATACTGCAAAGCCCTATTCTGTTATATCCAATCCTTTTATATCAGATTCCTCAGGAATGTGACGGCCTTGCCGATATCCTGCACGGGATTTTCCCCCACCTCCCGCTCGATGGTCAGGTATCCGCCGAATCCGATTTCCTTCAGCGCGCCCAGATAGGCCGGGAAGTCTACCTTGCCCTCCCCTAAAGGCACCTCAAGGAAATAATCCTCCAGACGCAGATCCCCGATGCCGCCTTCCGCAAAGAAATCATAGACGATCTGGGGATCCGTCTTCTTCAGCATGACCCCGTCCTTGGCATGGGTGTGAACGATATACTTGCTAAGATAGTGAACCGCCTTCACCGGATCGTCCCCTGCCACCATGACCAGATTGGCAGGATCCAGATTCACGCTCATTCCCTTGCTGCCTCCCAGACTGTCCAGAAATCTGCACAGACGCTCCGAGGGCTCCGGCCCCGTCTCAATGGCAAAGAAGGCTCCCACCCCGGCCGCATACTCTGCCAGCTCCCCGCAGGCTTCCTGCATGGTGCGATACACATCGCTCCGGGTATCCTCCGGAATCACCCCGATATGGGTTGTGACGATATTGCATCCCATAGTCAGTGCCATATCGATGATATGTTTGGAGGTCTGTACCTTTTTCACATTCTCGTCCCGTCTGGCAAAGCCATGTCCGCCCAAATCGCCGCAGAGGGCGGAAATCTGCAGGCCATTGTCCTGAATGATCTTTTTCCTCCTCTTCAGCTCCTCCTCGGAGGCCGACAGCATCTCCTCCGAAACCGCGTAAATCTGTACGCCGTCAGCTCCCATACGGGCACACTGTTCCATACTCTCCGCAAAGGGCATCCGCAGCATATCCGCAATGATCCCAATTTTAAACTGACCCATACTCCAACTCCTCCTACTATACTAATAATCTCGGCCATAATGACCCCTATTGATTCATTTACTCCCCACCGGAAGACTTCCCTTTGATTCCTTTCCCTTGTCCCGCTCTCCGGATCCAGACATGAGAACCTATCTCCCATCATCCATAGATTCAGCCACGAGAACCGGCAATTCCTCCTATCTCCCATCACCCACGGGTTCAGGCACGAGAACCAGCAGTTCCTCCTATCTCCCATCATCCACGGGTTCAGGCACGAGAACCGGCAATCCCCCCACACACCCATGGGTTCAGGCACGAGAGCCGGCAGTTCTTCTTATCTCCCATCATCCACGGATTCAGGCATGAGAGCCGGCAGTTCTTCCTATCTCCCATCATCCATAGATTCAGCCACGAGGGCGGGGGGCTTGTTAAGGAAACTCACGGAATGTGGAGGGGAGACTTCGGCGGGTCGCATCCAATGATGCGGCCCACCGATGCCAAGGCTCCCCGGAACGCCATGGAGTGACCGAAACAAGTCCCCCGGCCCTCGTGCCGTTCCCCGTTCCCCGCTCCCTCTACTCCACATACTCCGCCCGCAGATCCACCTCGAAGGCCCTCTCCCAAGGCATGGACAAATGCAGAATCCTCACCTTATCCGCCACGGAAGAAAGACTCTCCGCAGCAAACGCCTGCAGCTCCGCCTCCGCCAGCCTGCTGAACACCCCCTGCTTTTCATTCAGGAAGGAACTCTCCATGCCCTTGTCGCTGGCTGCTTTGGACACTCTCTGGCGAACCACGGAACAGTACCCGGCATCCTCCAGATACCGCTCCGCCATAAAGTTCCTATGGGCCGCCGTCTTTCCCTGATAATAGGCGGCTACGCCCTCCGCAATGGCGGTTCCCAGCGTGTTGGACGAAGTGTTCCACCCTGCGTAGCCGTCCAGCTCCATCAGCATGCCCTTCTTGTTCAGCATCCGCACCAGAGCCAGATCTCCGCCGTTGGCATAGGCATTGTCCGCCAGAGTGACGATCTTTCCGGCCCTTTTCATCTCCTGAAGGAACTCCGTGAATCCTTCCAGATCCCGTCCCTCATGATACTCCGCTCTCTGGGAGGGCTGCCATGCAGCCTCCTCCATGACTCCCGCCGCCGACATGGCCAGCACTATCGAAGCCTCCTTTGGCGAATCCGTCTCCACGCATCCGGCGGCGTCCAAATGTTTCCCGATGGTTCCCGCCAGCGGGGAGCCCTCGTACAGCGGAATCAGCTCCTTTGCGCTCTCGGCGGCATATTTCACATAAACCTTGGGGCGTCTTCCATGGAGGGCGTTCAGCATCCGGGAAACCAAGGTCATTCCCACCTCGTCCGCCCCCGGATACACCGCCACCCGCTCCTCCAGCCCAAGCTCCCTGACTCTCCCAAGCACCTTTTGCTGATCCAGAGCGGCATAGCCGTAGGGGCTGCAGTCATCCTGAGGAAACACCAGCCAGTCCAGAGTCCCATCCTCCACATAGGAAAGAACCTCCTGATCCATGGCCACATTGCGTTCCCGTCTGGCCAGATAGTCCTCCAGCGCGCCGGGCAGAATCTTCTTATGTATCTCCTCCAAATTCTCTTCCACGGGAAGGCCCAGCATCTGCTTATGGGAAATCTCCCCGGATTTGTAAATCTCATGGCCGCATATGCCGTAATAGTCCGGCTCCTCCACGCTGGAGGAATAAGTAGGACAACGCATAATGGTCTGGAACCCGTAAATGAGCAGCTTGGGATTCTCCCCCCTGAGCAGATGCAGCAGCTCCGCCCTCTCCCCCAGAGTCTCCTTGTCCAGATCGTGGAGTCTGGAAGGCAGAAGCCCTCCGTACAGCAGCATATCCATGGACAGCACCAGCCCGAAGGCATCCCTGCATTCCTCCACAAGAAATTCCTTCACCCGCTCATATTCCGCAGGCTTCTTTTTCTCTCCAAGCTCCTGAAAGACCGTGAAGGCAATGTCCACATCTCCGAACAGATACTGTGGGAACAATTTATTACATGGCCTGTCATCCAAGGGAACAAACACGATTTTTTTCTTCATGGGCCTACTCCACCGCAACCCAGGTTCCGGGCTGCCCGGCCGCCTTCAGCGCCGCTTCTCTCACCGCCATAATGGCGATGGTCTCCTCATGGCTCACGGGAATCTCTCCCGTATGGAAGAACTCCACCAGATTTCTCATGAAGCCTCCGAAGGCATCGGACTCTATAGTGAGCGCCCTGCAGCCCTCCTCCAGACATAAATTGGCCACGGAAGGACAATCGCCCCCGGTACACAAAAGGGACGCGCTCCTGCCGTCCTCCCACTCCATGAGCAGGTTGGCCCATTCTCCCTGGGTCACCGCCAGCACCCTCTCCGGCTTCCCTTTCATCAGCATCATAATAGGCTCCAGCTGATGTATGCTGTAAGTCTCCAGACCGTAAGGCCCCCATGTATTCATGGCAAGAATCTTCTTTCCCTCATAAGCCCTGTATTCCGTGGCAAACCGCAGGGCGGACGTAGAATAGCAGGCCGTTTTATGCTGCTCCGCCAGCCGAAACATGGCCTCCGCCCCCTTCTTGTCCGGGGAAAAGGTTTTGTCCACATAAGTGTTCTTGCCCGACATCAGCGGAAGGCGGGTCAGCTCCTCATGCATCTCACAATTATCCGGCGACAGCACGATCAGCACATCACTCTTCTCCACCACCTCCTCAATGGTCTCACAGAGAGCCACGCTGTATTCCCTGCACCATTCCTCGGAAGTCTTCCCCGTGATGGGACTGGGAATCTTGCCATAGGCATAGGCTACCTCCACCTCCCCGTTGCTGATATCCCGGAGCATCTTCGGATAGTGATTGGCATGCCACTCATCCAGATAGTAATCAATAAACCCTACCTTCATAATTATACCTTTCCGCCCGCCTGAAACGGGCATCCGTCTCTTTTTTCTTAAATTCTGTTATCTCCCGGAAACAAACCGGCCGTTTCAAGCGTCAGCCCAGCGCGATCTCCCGATGCTGCTGTGCAGAATCATAGATTGCCTGCATGATCTGGGAGGTCTTCACCGCCGTGTCGATATGGGAGGGAAGCTTTTCCCCGGTGCGGATGCATTTGATGAAGGAATCGATCTCATTCTCAAACATATTGGTGCTCTTGTGCTCCGGCACCTCCGGGACATACTTCACAAACGCGCCGTTCTCCACCGTATACAGCGTGAAATCTCCGCCGTACATCAGGCGGATTCCGCCCTTGTCCCCCATGAAATCTACAAAGCACTCATCTTCTTCGATATTCTGGGCCCACGCGCCGTTTACGGTAAACACGGGACCGTCGGTGCGAACCAGCGCCGCCACGGAATCGTCCACATCATAGACGCCGTCATTCACGGGAGGTCCTGCCCACATTCCCCTATAGGCATACCCTTCAATGTCTCTGCCCAGCTTGCTGAAAACTTCCCCGGAAACCGTAAGGGGCTTGGGATCGTTCAAACAGTACATCACCAGATCCAGATAATGCACGCCCCAGTCGATAAGCACGCCGCCACCTGCAATGGCCTTGGTGGTAAAGGCTCCGCCCAGTCCCGGAATGCTCCTATGGCAGCGGAAGCTCAGATACACATGATAGACCTCCCCAAGACGCCCCTCCTGTATATATTTCCGGATCAGATTCACCTTGTCGTTGAACCGGTTCACAACGCCGATGTTCAGCACCTTGCCCGTCTCATGCTGGGCCTTCTGCATGGCCAGCGCCTCCTCGTAAATCCTTGCGGCAGGTTTCTCGCAGAGCACGTTCTTCCCTGCCTTCAAAGCGTCGATGGTAATGACGGAATGCATCAGATTGGGCGTACACACGGACAGCGCCTCCACCTCCGGGTCTTCCAATACCTCCTTATAGTCCACCACAGCCTTGCCGCAGCCGTACTTCTCCACTGCAGCCTCGGCTCTCTCCGGCAGAATATCACAAAAATACTTGATCTCCACCTCTTCATTCTTCATATAGGCCGGAATATGCTGACTGTTGGCAATGGTTCCGCAGCCTATGACCGCAACCTTCATTTTTTCCATTTCCTTCTACTCTCCTTTCTTTCTATTGTCATGTTGCCGCTGTTTGTTTTGCAGTATTTGATTGCCGCCTCTGGCCCTTTATCCCTTCACCGCGCCTGTGGCCATACCGCCCTTGATAAATCTGAACACAAAGGGATACAGACACATGATGGGTATGATGGACAGCAACAGATAGCTCTTCTCCACATTGTTCCAGTAGAACATCAGCGTGGGATTCATATCCGTCATAGACTGGGGCGGTATGCTCATAAAGTTCCTGATATAGTTAGGCACCGGATAGAGATCCTTTCTGGTGCTGATATAGTACAGCGCAGGGCCATAGCTGTTCCAGTATCCCACCACCTGAAAGAAGGCTATGGTGGCCACCATGGGCTTGGACAGAGGGATGATGATCTTGCGGAACACATACATATTTGAGGCGCCGTCGATCTTTGCCGCCTCCTCCAGCTGAGGGGGAAGGCTTTCATAGAAGCCCTTCATCAACAGCATATTGTAAACCGACATCCAGCCGGGAATGATCAGCGCCCATATGGTATCCATCAGTCCCAGAGTATCCATCAAAATGATCATGGGGGCCAGGCCGCCGCCGAAATACATGACAATCATAAAGAAAATCATCACTGTTCTCTTCAGGGGCATCTGGGGCTTGGACAAGGGATAGGCCGCCAAGGATACCACTACCACCGAACCTATGGTTCCCACCACCGTCAGGAAAATGGAATTCTTGAAGGAGCGGAGGAACTGCACATCGGTAATGGCGTATTTAAAGCCCTCCCAGTCAATGTTCTTCGGCAGGAGATTTACGATCTGGCCCGGTTTGGATATGGCCACCGCCACCAGATTGAAGAAGGGAATCACGAAGATCAGGATCAGCAGAACCGCCGCAATCTTCACTATGATCTGGAATACATTCTCATCATTATACCGCCCGAAAACATTGGGCATTTTCAATGCTACAAGCCAGCGCCATCCGGCCATTCCCGGCACCAAAAAGGAACATACCAAAATAACCGGGAATACTACAAGCCAGAGGAATTCCGCTTTGTTATGCTTCAGATAATCCGAAAATCCCTCCCCTGCGGCATGTCTGCAGATACGGGGAACCGCCTCGGCTATCATAACGACACCCAGCAGGGCAATGACTATGTCAAATATATTGTGATACTCTACAGTATATTTATTGTCCACCAGCTCCACGAACAGGAGCGCCATAGAAACCAGCAGGCATAGCAGGAGTATTCTTCTCACTATATTTTTTCTCTTCTCCTCTTTCGTCAAAGGAGCGCTTATCTTCTTCGCCATAGTTTCCTCCCTCCTACCACAATCCGCGCTTGAACAGCCTTCTGGAAATAAAGTTGCCGCTCAGCACCAAAACCAGTCCCACCACTGAATTGAACAATCCCACCGCAGTACTCAGGGCATACTGGGGCAGCAGGCCCGCCTCCTTCACCAGCCGGAAGGTATAGGTTCCTAAGATGTCTCCCGATTCCTTGATATAGGGTGAATACATGGCCAGAACCTGATCGTATCCGGCATCCATGATGCCGCCGATTCTCAAAATGAACATCACCGCTATGGTAGGCAGAATGCCCGGAAGGGTCACATGAATGATCTGCTGCCATTTGGATGCGCCGTCGATCTTTGCCGCCTCTATAAGATCTCGGTCCAGAGCCGTGATAGCCGACACATAGACGATGGTATTCCAGCCTAAATACGCCCATGCCGCCGATACCACCAGCACTCCCCGGAAGGTGTCGTTGCTGGTCACAAAGGGAATTCTGTCAAATCCGAAAAACTGCATCAGATTGTTCACGATACCGGTGTCGTAGCTCAACAGAGTGATGAAAATACCGCTTACCGTGATCCATGATAGGAAATGGGGGATATACATCACCGCCTGCAGGGATTTTTTTACAATCTTGCCCCGCATCTCATTGATACAGATGGCCATGACGATGGGGATGGGAAATAGAATTACGATTTTCTGCATGCTGATGATAAGGGTGTTTCTCAGAGCCGAGATAATATCAGGATCCGTGAAAATCTTCTCAAAATTCTTAAACCCGATCCAGTCCGCGTCCAAAATGCCCTGAATCGCGCTGCTGCTTCCAAGCAGGTTTGGATTCTTCTTGAAAGCCATTATGACTCCCGCCATGGGAATATAGCTGAATATGACGACCAAAACGATCGCAGGAATGTAAAACAAGAACAAATTGCCGTACTGCTTCATCTGCTTGCCAAAGCTGGGCTTGATCACAACATCAGACTTTTGTTTCTTCAAAGTCCTGCCTCCTTTCATATGCCGCATAGGATCCCTCTTAAAAGAACGCCCTCCAAATCATCAGGTACGAGAGGACTTGAAGGGCATTCATTCGCAAGTTTTTAATTGACTAAATCGCCTTACCGGGGCTTAACCGTATTGAAATCATCCTTGCTGGACCATGTAGCATACCACTCGTTGACGGCCTCCGCTACATCCGGCCCGTTGAATCTCTCCCATGTGGCAATGACCGCGCTCTGATCGTAGGTAGTGGCCTTATCGAACAGATTCAGGATAAGCGTAGCGTTCAGCTCGGAATTCACCTTGCTCCAGTACTCATTATACACATCATTGGGAGGCATCATGGTGACGGGGCTCTTGATGCCCGTGTTGTCAATATTGTAGTTGATGGTGAAGAAGATCTTCTCCTGAGCCTGAGACTTTCTGGCTCTGGCCAGCCAATACTTGGAATAATCCTCCATGATGGTGCCGTTGAGGAACTTGTCCGCATAAGTCATCTTGTCGAAATGCTCGGCTCCAAGAATGGGATAATACTCACCGTCCCTGATCTCGAAGGTGTCTCCTTCAACGCCGATGCTCAGCTCCAGGAACAGCTCCTTGTCCAGCTTCTTGTCCACGAAATCCACTGCGCCGGCAACCTGCTGGGGAGAGCTGTGTACGGGAATCACGCCGTACTGGTCTACATACTGGCTGCTGAAAACTCTTACCGCGCTGGCATCGCCCTTATACTCGTCAGGCACCAAAGCAGCCATATAACCGAAGTTGTCATCCGTGTAAGCGTTTACATCTGCGCCCTCCGGTGCGGACACCTTCTCGATGTTCAGAGCCTCCCAGTGGTTGGCAAGGCATACGCCTGCTCTTCCATCCTGCATCATGGTAATGTCGTTGGTATCCTGAGGGGTCTTTGCATAGTACAGAAGGTCCGTATCGTACAGATTGTCGATAAACTTTCCGTACTCTTCAAATCCGGGCTGCTCCACAAAATAGGTCAGCTTTCCGTCGATATCCACCCATTCCTGATAAATGTCAAAGGCCACCAGAATGGGATTGATCAGAGCGGAAGTGTTTCTCACAGCCATGGGATAGCCGCCGCTGGCAACCTTGCCCTTGAAATATTCCAGCATCTTCTGGAAATCGGAGATACACATGGAATATCCGTTCTCCTCCGAGGGAACAGGAATCTGGGCGTCCGGATTCTCCGCATTGTAATCGTTGAGCCAGTCCACGCGATAAGCGAGACCGTTGGCCGTAACATTCTTGGGCTGGCAGTAAGGAATGCCGTAGATCTCGCCGTCCGATCCCCTTGCGCTGTCCCATACCAGATCAGTCATGGCGCCCTTGAGGTTGGTAGAAGCCTCCACATACTCGGTAATAGGAGCCAGAGCGCCCTGCATCATCAGCACATAGAACTCGTCCTTGGACACATTGACTATCTGATAATCTTCTTTCAGCATGAAGATATTGTTCTTCGCCTGAGGGTCTGCCGCAGGAGCTTGTACGTAGGTGACATTGTAGCCCGTCTTTTCTCCGATGAGCTTGGCGATGTCCTGATTATTGAACTCCTCGTCCGTGATGCCTGAGTTGATGACGAAAACTCTCAGATTGGTCTCCTTCTCATAATCAGCGAGAGTTTTATTCCCCCCCTGACCGTCGTCTGCCGGGGTGCTTTCTTTGTTGTCCTGCGCACTGGTAGGGGTGCCGCCGGAACTAGGGGTGGAGCTGCCATCGTCTCCGCAGCCAGCCAGCAAAGTCACGCTCAATGCTGCCGTCAGTAACATTGCAATTGCTTTTTTCATACTAGATCCTCCTTGTTGATTTTTATATGAACACAACACTACGTCATGATCATTTCATAGCAAGACACTGCCTTCCCGAAATAGTATTATCCCTTTTAAAGATAACTTTAACACATCTCTGCCCTTATCAACACTATCAACAGAGCGGCTTAATAAATATAGACTTTTCATCTAATTAATTGTGGGAAAAACGCATTATATAAAGCATTTTGACAACGGGTTGCAGTGAACAGTTACGATTTGGTAGGTATATTGTATATAATACTCTCTTTTTTCAGAATTTCAATGTGAAAATTCAACATAATAATTGTCATTTTTGGTTCTTTGTGTTTGCAAATTATTACCTATGAGTGTTAATACCCTGATCTCAGCAAAGGCCTGAGGCGGGAAGCCTCCGCCGGAGCCTGCGGACAGACTCCGGCAAAGCCTCCTATGAGGGAACGCCGTTACACGGCCCCTTGCCTACTCCTGAATGAACTCGGCCCCCCGCTCCTTCATGCGCCCGGACACCTCTTCTCCGGTCAGCTGGCCCGGCTGCATTTTTTTGTCCAGAGACATAGCGGCTGCAATTCCCGCCGCCTCGCCCATGCTGTGGCAGCAGATCTGGATGCGGATGGAGGACTGGGCAATGAAATCCGCGCCTATGCAGCGTCCGGCCGCCAGCAGATTGTCCAGATCTGCGGAGACGAGACAGTCATAGGGAATCTCGTACCAAGGTTTCTCGGGATCTCCCTCCGGCAGATCGTCCTGAAACAGATCCGCCCCTCCGTGGACGTCCACAGGATAGTTGCACTGGCTGATACAGCCGGAAAACTTCTTCTGGCCCAGCAGATCCATACCCGTCAGATCATATTTCGCATGAATCCGACGGCTCTCACGGATTCCCACCATGGGCGCTATATTGGAAATATACGCATTGTCAAAGCCCTTGAAATATTTCTTGTAGAAATTCAGCTGGCGCAGAATGAACGCCTTGCCCCTGACCTGAACCTCGGTGAGCTGCAGCGGGTCACAAGCGTCCGTCAGGTCAAAGAACTCCGGATTGTTGAATGCAAGACCGTTCTCCCTGCCCGGCGTGGTAAACATCTGCCAGTATGCCATATCCTGCTCCGTCAGATCCCCGTTGGCAATGGCCTCCCGAAACAGCGGCTTCAAAGCGCCTTCCGTCTTGTTCCACACGGCAGCATACATGTTTCCGCCGTTTCTGCCGGAGGTGGCGCTGGCGGGATCGTTGTAGGTATCCAAAAAGTCCTTGAATGCCTCCATGTCCACCCCGTCCACCATGTAACGCAGGGACATGGGCTGGTTCACACCGGTTTTGGGATGCCCCTGCTCGTATCCGGCCCCCGCCAGAACTGCCAGCGAGGCGTCTCCGGTACAATCGATGAACATCTTACCCTCTATTTTTCGGATGCCGTCCTTGCAGGCCACCGCTATGGCGCTGATACGCCCCTCCTGAACCTGCGCGCCGCAGACGGTGGAGTGGAACAGCAGCTGCACCTTGCTTTCCGTACACATCTGTTCCAATATGATTCCAAAGACCATGGGATCGCAGGAATTCACCACATATTTTTCCTTGTGGTATTCCTCCACCCTCTTGTCAAGCTCCTTGTGGAGATAAGAACACCTAGGCTCTCCGGGAATGCGCACGGTCATATAGGGTATTACCAGACCGTTTACCGCAGTTCCGCCCAAGCCTCCCTGGCTTTCCACCAACAGTACCTTCGCGCCTTCCCTCGCCGCCGCAACCGCCGCAAAAACCCCTGCGGACCCGCCTCCGCAGACCACTACGTCCGCGCTCAGGTATGTGGAAAGCTCTTCCCATTTGATGCCATTGCTCTGTGTTCGCACGCTCATGTCATTCTACCTCCTCGGCATAATGCCGCCCCTGTGCCTCGTCTCATTCATATGGGTTCCGGAACTCCTACGCTCCGGTTTTGGCACAGTCTAAAAAGTTTCAGTCCCTTGCCGATCCCCGCCCGGTCCATGCCGCCCAGGGCACTTCACTCACCGTAGGGCGTGCCCAGCAGCGCTGCCCCGATGAGCCCTCCGCCGCCCCCCAGCTTCGTGGTGCATACAACGGAATCGTCTATCAGATTGGGCCTTATGAGGTTCAATAAATATTCGCCCTGTACCGCCACGCCGCCGGAAAGCACCACCACCTGCGGCTGGAAAATCTTTACCAAGCTGTTGATTCCCACTCCGAGAACCTTCCCGTAATCCTTCAGCATCTCCTCCGCTGCCGAGCATCCGCCCTTTGCGGCCTCGAACGCGGTACTGCCGTCTATTCCGTTTTGGGCCATTCGGGCCAGCAGACTTCCGGGAAACGCCCTGACGCATTTCTTTGTCATGGCAATCAATGCACTGGCGGAGCCATATTGCTCAAAACAGCCCCGCAGGCCGCAGCTGCAGGCCTCCCCCTTCATATTGATGATGAAATGGCCGAATTCCGCCGCTTTATAATTGTGTCCCCTATAAACGCGCCCGCCGATCATCACCGCTCCTCCGATGCCGGTGCCGATGGTCAGAATCAGAGCGTCCTCATAGCCTGCGCAGGCGCCGGCGGCATGCTCTCCGATCAAAGCGCAGTTTGCGTCATTGTCCAAAAAAACCGGCACCTGAAGCCCTTTGGCAACCCTGACGCCCAGAGGCTCGTTCAAAAAAGGAAGGTTTCCCGCCCGAAGCACATATCCGGTCTTCGGATTTACCAGCCCCGCTGAACCGATCCCCACCGAAGCTATCTCGTATCTGGCCATAAGCTCCCTGCAGGCTTCCACAATGCCCCCGATGATTCCATCCGCGGTGCATATCTCTCCCGTAGGTATCCTCATGCTCTCAACAATATGAAATGCCTCGTCCACCACGCCCAATTTCACGCTGGTTCCGCCGATGTCCGCCCCGATTCTGTAGACCATTCCGCCTCCTATTCCAGTTCCGTCCACGGGGCCAAAGCCCCATAGCGCTACAAACCCGCTGCGCTACAATATAGCGACCCGTCTTCCGTCCACGAACACCGCCTTGATGTTCAGTTCTTTGTCGCACACGATCATGTCCGCTGCCTTTCCCTCCTCCAGAGAGCCCAGCCAGTGATCCACGCCCAAAGCCTTGGCGGGATTCAGAGAGCCCATCAGGGATACCTCCCAAAGAGGAACTCCCATGCGAAGAAGGTTTCTGGCGCCTGCCAGCATGCTGACACAGCTTCCGGCAATACATCCTCCCTCAGTACGGCAGACTCCGTCTTTTACGATCCTGACCTGCTCGTAATCCCCTACCTTGAATTCTCCGTCCCCCAAGCCCGTCATATAGCCTGAATCGCTGATGATGGTTATATTTTCCGCGCCTTTCATCCGATACACGATATCCATGGCGGCCTCGTCGAGATGTACGAAATCACAGATCATCTCACAGCAGACCCTGTCATCCGTAAGCACCGCTCCCAGAATCCCTGTCTCGCGGTGGTACAAGGGGCGCATGGCATTGAAGGTATGGGTGGCTCTGGACGCTCCTGCCTCGATGGCCGCCTTGGCGGTCCCATAGGAGGCGTCACTGTGTCCAAGGGATATCTTCACGCCCAGCTCTCCTGCAGCCTTGATCACTTCAGCCGCATTTTCCCTTTCCGGCGCAAGGGTCATGATCTTGAGCATCCCCTGCGCACTTTGGGCCATTCTCCGCAGAGCCTCAGGCTCGCACACCCTTTCCGGCGGACACATGGCGCCGGTGCGGCTGTAAGACACAAAAGGCCCTTCCAGATGAATGCCCAGAATCCTTGCGCCCTTGGAAGTCTTGCCCGCCTCCCGCAGGATATTCTTCTCTGCGCCGATTATAGGCTCTACCGGCATGGCCCGAACCGTGGGCGCCACCCCCGTGATCCCCTGTCCCGCAAGCCATACTCTGGCCTTCTCGAAATCCTCGTCCTCCGCCGCAAATTCCACTCCCACACACCCATGATTATGGGTGTCTATGAAGCCCGGTATCACGTATAGGCCTTCTGCGTCAAAATCCTCCTGACCCGCCGGCTCTCCCACGGCCCCAAAGGAGCTTATCCTTCCTTCCGATATACATATGTCCGCAGATTCAAAGCGGTTGCTTTGCCCTTTCAGAACCAATCCGTTTTTTATTCTCATATTTTTATCCATCCCCGCCGTCCGGCGTCCATACTACCTTCCTGCCAGGTCTCTTATCATCCTCTGTATATTCTCCGTTCCGATGGAAACGGCCTCCAGCACAGGCTCCATACCTTCAAACTCCAGAGAGACATATCCGTCATAGCCGGAATTCCTGATGGCGGAAAGGATCTGGAAGGTGGGCACGTCCCCATGTCCGAATATGGTGGGCCTGCGGTAGTTTCCGCCTCTGGAACGGCCGAATCCCCGGCCGGGATCATAATACATGCCCGGACGGACAAAGACGTCCTTGGCATGAACATGAACGATCAGCTCCAGCAGTCTGGACACGGCAATGGAACAGTCCTCGTCCACGCCGCCGAAGTTTCCTATATCACATAGGAATCCATAATTGGTATTGTCCACCGCCGTGTAAAGCTCCACCATGCGCTCGCTGTCCTGCATCAGCAGACCATGATTCTCGCTGCAGGTCTTCACGCCCTTGCTCTTTGCGTAATCAGCCGTCTTGGAAATCCAAGGGGCCACCTTCTCCACCACGTTCTTAAAGGTCTTTACGCCCTCATAGCCCTCATGGTATGTCCATGTCACGTCATGGCGCAGCAGGGGAATGCCGCATTCCGAAGCGATGTCAATATGTCTGCACACCCGCTCCACTTCCCGCTCCGGGTCGGCCACGAAAAAATTCGCCCCGGTGGTGTAGATTGGCACCTCCAGTCCTGCTTCTCTGGCATGCTGGGTCAGCGCAAGGGCGTGCTCTCTGGGAGTACTGCCGTCCGGCGTAGTGTCGTCCAGCACGAATTCCACTCCCTCGCAGCCCAGTTCCTTGGTCTTGTCGATGGCGTCAAAACGGGTGAACTTTCCGTCCCCATATAATCTCTGATAACTGTATGTACTAACGCAGCTCTTCATCCTTATACCTCCTTGTCCGTCTTAACGGACATCCCTTACAATGTTTAAAAAATCAACGCCCGCACCTATACCTTGTCCATGATGTCTATGGCAGGCGCCCGCCTGACCGTACCCTGCTGTATTTCCGGCATAAATAGCGGACGTTGAATGTGATGTGATAATCCTTTTACAAAAGGATCTCTTTTCCGCTGGCGGCGGAATCATAGATTGCCTGCAGCATTTTCTGCATGTCCACTGCCTGAGCCATGGGGTACTTGGTCTCCCTGACCCCCTTCTGCACACAGTCCGCAAAATGCTCGATCTCCAGCAGGAAGCGCTTCTCCCCGCCTCCTAAGACGGTGATATTGTCCGTGCTGAGGTAATCGTTGCGCTCTCCGTAGATGGTGAAGGGCTCTATGGTAGCCCCCGCCTTGGTGCCGCAGACGAGCGTCTCCTCCTTTGCAGGGGCGTTCAGCGCCCAGCTGGCCTCAAATACCATCAAAGCGCCGTTCTCGAAATGAATCACGCCGGCGCCGGAATCCTCACAGTCAAAACGGTTGTCCGGACAAGGAGTTCCGATCCACCTGCTCACGCCCTTGGTCTGATAATCCCCGATCTTGGAGAATACATTGGCGGAGACACGCACGGGCTTCGGATTTCCCATGAGATACCAGGCTTCGTCGATGCGGTGGATGCCTATGTCGATGACAGGCCCGCCGCCGGAAGTCTTCTTGTCTGTGAACCATCCGGAGGGGGTTCCCCTGCGCCTTACCGCAGAAGTCTTGGCATAATAAACCTCCCCAAGCTCTCCCTTCTCGTACATGTCCCGGAGATACATATTTTCATATCCGAAGCGGGAAGGCACTGCCAGCATAAAGATTACTCCGGCATCATCTACAGCCTTCTGCATCTCAAGGGCCTGAGAAACGTTCATGGCAAGGGGCTTCTCGCACAGCACATGCTTGCCTGCCTTGGCAGCCGCAACGCACACCGGCGCATGGCCGTTGTTCCATGTGCAGATATCCACAGCCTCGATGTCAGCCTTCTGCAGCATCTCTTCCACGGAGGAATACACATGCTCGATATTGTATTTTTCTGCTGTCTTTTTCGCCCTCTCGAAATCAATGTCGCAGATAGCTGCGGGCACGGCATTGCTGCAATTCTCATATGCCGGCAAATGGGCGGAATTGGCAATATTACCGGCTCCTACAATACCAACTTTGACTTTTTCGCACTTCTCCATAACGCACTCTCCTTATCACAATAATTTTTGGACAATTTGACTGATGAACGCCCCTATACTATATATAACCCATTATGCCTGAACAAACAATGTGAAAAATGGCTGCCTTAATTGTCATTTTTAGATATCTTGCAAATTTCTCCCACTAGTTTTTGGTAATTTTCTCCATTTTTGCCCTTTCCTGCATTTTATTTTTTGTTGCTTTTCCTTCATGGCTGGATTATAATGTAGACACAGTTTGCCAAAAAGCAAATGAAACCCGGAGAAAATAATTGTATGTTTTGTCTTTGTTTTTGTTCCAGGAGGAATTATCTGTATGGAAGAATATCCGGCGCTTATACAAGAAAGCACCGTCAACAAACAGAAAAAGCGCTACCATATGAATGTAGACTTTTTCCATTCGCCCTTGAATCTGGATCTCTTCGACGTATACCAGATCTGCGATCTGGCCTGCTCGTCAGACTATGAAGTCGATATGCACAAGCAGCTCTGTTATGAGATCTCCTATATCGTTTCCGGAGAGGGGATTTTTACCCGAAACGGGGTGTCTTATGCCGTGAGCTCCAATATGATTTTTGTGGTGAATTCAAAGGATGTCCATTACATCAAGTCCTCCAAGCACAATCCCCTGCGGTACATGTGCCTTGGCTTTGTTTTTCGTACAGAAAATCCCAACTATTTCAAGTACGAGAAGCTTCGCAGCTTTCTGGACAACCTAAAGAATCCCCTTGCCATTGACAATTACAAGATCTACGATCTTTTCACCCTCGCGCTGGACGAGATCACTGCGCCCAATTTTCTCTCCATGGAGCTTTTTGAGTCCTATATCCTGCAGATTATCATACTGACTTACCGCAGCCTATGCAACCAGCCAAAACTGTACTATACGAATTTGATAGAGCAGAACTCTACAAATCCTCTCATTTATGCCATCACCAATTATATCGATGCCAACCTGACCAATATCAAAAATCTTGCGGATATCAGCAGCGTTTTCGACTATAGCTATGGCTATCTTTCCAAACAGTTCTCTCAGGTCATGGGCATTACAATAAAGGATTACTATACTCAAAGACGGTTTGAAAAGGCGGCGGAAATGCTGGCACAGAACACTCCCATCGCCTCCATCAGCGAGGTTTTGCATTTTTCGGACACTTCCTCCTTCTGCAAAGCCTTCAAGCAGTATTATCACATCTCCCCCAGAAAGTACCAGGCTTTCATCGAAAAGAACGGAAGCGGCTTCTCTCCCTCTTCGGAGCCCGGTTCCCCATAGCCGGAAAAGCAAAACCGGAGAGGTCAGCCTAAGGCTGCCTCTCCGTTCTCTTACCCAAAATCACGTCTATATTGTCTTCCCGCTCCAAAACCTGCCCTATGCGCTCTGCCAGCTCTTCAGCGGCGGCGTCCGGATTCTTTCTGAGGGCGCAGTCCATGATCTCGATCATCCGCGGCAGATATACAAGGGAATCTCCTCTGCGCAATACCAGCCGAGCCGTCTCCGCCAGCAGATTGTAGGAAATCTTTTCGGGAACCACCCCGTCCATCAGAGCGGGATATTTCATCCTGAGATTATCCGTATAAGTCTTGATCAAGTCCGGAGTCAGCACTTCATCATAATGCTTCCTGACACACTCTCCCAGCTTCCGGATCATCTCGTCCACCGTATTCTCGTCCAGCCTCTCCAGCGTCTCCGCGTGCAGAACGTTATTTTGCACTGTTATCATGAATTCCTGCTCTCCCAGCCTTTCATGGTCCCGGATACGAACTATGGGAAGAATCAGTCCTTCTCTGGCCAAGGTCCCGCGCAGAGCAAATATTTTGTCTACGAACTTATTGTCTACAAACAGAGGCACCATCCCCGTACCGAACAGCAGCTGCAGCTCCAGACTGTCCATCAGATTCTTTCTGATCTCCTCCAGAAATCCGGCTACCCTGCCATCCTTCTGGAAACCGGCCCCTCTGGCCTCCATTCCCAGCAGATAATCCGCACTGACCCCCAGCAGGCCGCACAGATCAATTACCATGGAAACATCGGGAAGGCCTACCCCTCTTTCCCACTTGCTCAATGCCTGAGGAGTAATCCCCAGTCTATAGGCCAGCTCCTCCTGCGTCATGTTCTTATTTTGGCGGCAGGCCGATATTCTGCCCCCAATCTGTTTCATTTCGTTTGCGTCAAACATACCCTTCTCTCCTTTCAGTCTGCTTTGGCTCCTGCATATGTCAGGATCCACGTCTAATTTTGGCCTTCCTATTCACAGCGGCCCATGATACATTTGCTTTTAATAGCCTCTTGATCACTGAAATCAGTATAGCAAAAACCATACTCTCTGTAAAACAATCTATCGTTTGGCTGCCCCTAAACGGACACCGAAACAGCCTGCAAAAAGCATCACCGTTATTATTCCGGGCACAGTTTAGAAAAAATCAAAACAAAATCTTGACTTTTCTGCATCTACTGTATATATTGAATATATGCACTATGATAAGGAGATCAGAAATGAACATCAATATATCTCTGCAGAGCGAGATACCTGCCTATGAACAGATCAAGATGCAGATCAAGGCCCAGATTCTTTCCGGCGAGCTGGCCCCAAACGCCCCTCTCACTTCCATGCGCCAGCTGGCCCGGAACCTGCGCGTCAGCATCATCACCACCACCCGGGCCTACGGTGATCTGGAGGCGGAGGGGCTGATCTACACCCTTCAGGGACGGGGATCCTTTGTGAAATGCGATTCCGAGACCATTCGGCAGCAGTACTTATGCTCCATCGACCAATCCCTAAAAACGGCTGTGGAAAAAGCCAGCGCAGCCGGCCTGAATCTGGCCCAATTACAGAACAGATTGGAGGATATTTATTATGAACAATGCCATTGAGGTCCATGATTTGTGCAAGCTCTATCCGGGCTTTGCACTGAAGAGCATCAGCTTTACGGTCCCTCAGGGTCAATGCTGCGGATTCATAGGCCGCAACGGCGCCGGGAAATCCACTACCCTGAGAATTATGGCGGGCCTGACCTTCCCTGACAGCGGGGAAGTCCGCCTTCTGGGAAAATCCTGCGCAGACCCTTCCTCAAGAGAAGAAATCGCCATTCTATTCGATCAGCCCTATTTTCAGGAGGACTGGACGCCTGAAGACATCGAGAAGTGCCTCCGCCCCTTCTATCCCGGCTGGGACGGCATCCGGTATCGGGACTGCCTGAACCGCTTCGGGCTGGACGCCGGAAAAAAATTCAAAAATATGTCCCGGGGCATGAAACAGAAGCTTGCAATGGCTGTACACCTCTCCCATCCCACCAAAATCCTTCTGCTGGATGAACCCACGGGAGGACTGGATCCGGCAGCGCGGGACGAACTTTTGGACATCTTTCGGGAATACTTGCTTCCGGAAGACAGAACCATACTGTTTTCCACCCACATCACCAGCGATCTGGAGCGCATCGCTGACAAAATCGTCTATATACACAACGGAGAAATCACCTATCAGGGCAGCAAAGACAGCCTGACTTCCTCCTACTGCATCGTGCGGGGAGCCACACTGCCCCCGGAAAAGCGGGAACATGCCATCGGCATACGTCAGACGGTCAACGGTTACGAATGTCTCATGGATCTGCGCCATATCGGAGGCCTCCCTTCAGGCACGGTGACGGAAAACGCCTCCATCAATGACATTATCGTTTATATGGAAAGGAATGACAAAAATGTATGATATAATGAAATTAGACTGGCATGCAATGAAATGTTATCATGTGAGACTTCTGATTATCCCCATCTATCTCCTTCTGATAGGATGGGTTTCTCCCGTCTGTCTGATCCCCTTGGCAGTCTTCCTGCTCTTTTCCTTCTCCATCAATTCCTTTTATGTGGAGGAAAAAGGGGATCTGAACAGATTCTATCTGACACTGCCCATAAAAAGAAGTCAAGTGGTTCTAGGCAGATACCTCTTGTCCCTCACTCTATTTGCGGCAGGCGAACTGGCAGGACTGGCCCTGATGCCTCTGGCAAACCTATTTGCCCTATCAAAATGGTATCCGGACCTTAAGTGGTGTATGGTCCTGCTCTCCTCCGGCTTCCTCTTCTATGCCCTATTGAGCCTCTCCATGTATCCCGTCCTTTTCAAGCTGGGATATCAAAAAGGTAAAATATGGGGATTTTATATCCCTGCCGCCCTGACCACCCTGATATACATCATAGTTCTGGAATACGATATTTACACCGAAGGATTCCTCACAAATCTCCTGAGCTATGCTTCGGACCATCTCCTGACAGCGGTCTCCATGATAATAGGGTTGGGCGCTGGGATTCTGGCAATATCCTGTCTATTGTCCATAAAAACGTATTCCCGGCGGGATTTCTAAGGCGGGTTTAAAAACAACCCGCCGCAAGTTCCTCCCAAGGCGCCCCTTCCGGTCCCCTGCCGCCGCGTCTGCAAACCAGTATCCTTTTATAAGGCTCCCCATAGCCGGCATGAACCACCTCACCGGTCACTTGCCCTTCCTCCGTGATCTCAAAGTGATACTGATGGTACTTGCCTTCCCGATAGGCGAAGTCCTCCCCATTGTCCAGATAATGGTCGTAGCCCCCTTCTCCGGGATATACCTCCAGCATCAGCTCCTCCAAGGGCTTCTCCCCCACATAGGACTGAGGCTCCATCACGGGAATGATACTTCCCCCCTTCACATAGACGGGGCATGTGTCCAGCGGCACATCCTTCACGAACCATGCAGGGCCGGTCAGTCTTGCGCCGGTCCAGTAGTCGTACCAGACTCCCTCCGGCAGGTACACCATCCTCTTGTCCGTCCCCGGCTGCACCAACGGCGCAACAAGGATATTTCCACCCACAAGAAACTCATCATTGCAGGTTCTGGCCGTCCGGTCCTTCTCATACTGGAATACCAGCGGGCGCATAATGGGCGCGCCGGTGCGCTCCTCCTCATAGAACAGATCATAGAAATAGGGAATCAGCCTATACCGCAGCTTTACATACTTCCGATAGATGTCCAGCACCTCCTTGCCGAACTGCCATGGCTCCTGCTTTCTGGTGCCAAGGGCGGAATGGTTGCGAAACAGCGGCGAAAAGCATCCCACTTGTACCCATCTGGCCAGCAGCTCCGGCGTGGTGTCCGCTCCGAAGCCCCCTATGTCTGTCCCCACAAAGGGCATGCCGGACAGTCCAAGATTGCAGAGCTGAGGAATTGCCATCTGAAGATGGGCCCATATGCTGCAGTTGTCCCCCGTCCACGCGGTGGAGTATTTCTGGCTCCCTGCATAACAAGCTCTGGTAATCACAAAAGGCCGCCTGCCGTCAAACTCCTTCAGGCCCTCATAAGCGGCCTTGGCCATGAAATGGCCGTACACATTGTGCAGCTCCCCGTGGGTGCTCTCCCTGTCCCCGTCCATAAATACAACATCCTGTGGCAGAGGGCCATTGAAACTGGCGGGCTCGTTCATATCGTTCCAGATCCCCCGCACGCCCCGGTCCAGCAGAAACTTCTGGTTCCTGCCCCACCAGCGCCTCACCTTTGGATTGCCGAAGTCGGGAAAAGCTGCGGCTCCGGGCCATACCGCATTGATATACACCTCTCCCTCCGGGGTCTTGGCAAAATATCCCTCCTTGACGCCTTCGTCGTATATCGGATAGCCCTCCTCCTGCTTCACGCCGGGATCATTGATCACCACTGTCTTGAAGCCGTCCCGAAAAAGTCTGTTCAAAAAGCTGTCGGGGTCGTTATGGTAGCGCTCCTGGTTCCAGGTAAACACCTTGTAATCCTGCATATAGTCTATATCAAAATGAATCACATCGCAGGGAATATCGTTTTCCCGCATGTTTCGGGCGATTTCCTCCACATCCTCCTGCGTCACATAGCCCCACCTGCACTGATGATAGCCCAGCGTCCATTTCTGAGGCAGCGGAGCAGTCCCCGTCAAATAGGTATAGCCGGAAAGCACCTCCGGCATGGAGTCCCCGGCAATGTAATAGTAATCAAGGCTGCCCCCTTCGGCGCCGAACCAATAGTACTCCTCCGACTCCTGCCCCATGTTGAAATACCCTTTGAAGGTATTGTCAAAGAAAAGTCCATAGACATGGGTATTGTCAAGGGCCATGAAAAAGGGAATGGATTTGTACAGCGCCTTGAAGCAGTCCACCTGAGGCGCCGGATTGTCCGTATTCCACATCTCATAGTCATAATGTCTCTTGTCCAGAAAGCCCGTCTTGTCTCCGAGTCCGTAGAAATGCAGGGACGGCTTCAGCTGTTTCACCGCCTGTATTTTACACTGCTGCACGGAAGCAGCGGCAGAATGTCCCTCCTGCTCAAGCAGGCTGGAGCTGACCCTCTCCAGAGGCCTTCTCTCCCCTCTATAATCCAGACAGACTTCTCTGCCGTCCTTGTCAAAAAAATCAACATAGAAATCGTCGCATACCCTCACGGACACCTGCCCCGTATGAATCCAGAGGCCGTCCTTTTTTTCCTCCAGCGCCAGATTCACCGAAACCGACTTGGAACCCTCAATGGCTTTTGAGGGAACCCTCTCTTTCTCAGGATCATAAAACACATTGACGATATAGGGAGTCAGAACCTCTATCTGCGCCCTGCCTTGCTCAAATTCCAGTATTATCTTTTGACCTTCCTGCCCATATTTATTCAGCTTGCCCAGCTTCGCCATATTGTCTCCTCCAGTATTGCCATTTGATTCCCGTCTCTGTTCTCTCATAAGATATATGGAAAGCTCTGCCCCCACCGCGGCATCATTTCCCCAGCCCCATGTCGGCTTCCCCGCATCCGGGTTCTTCAAGGAGCAGCGCCTTCACCTTCCGGAAATCCCCGTCCATGACCCGGAAGGTAGCCTCCACCTTTCCGAATTCCTTAGGGGAAATAGCCGTGTGGATGTAGAGCGAGTCCATCCCCGCCTGCTTGGCCCCGGCGATATCCGCCGACTCGTCATTTCCTATCATGATGCACTCCGCCGGGCGCAGGCCGAAACGCTCCAGCAGCCTCTGGAAAAACACCGGGGAGGGCTTCTTACAATTTTGCTCCGAGGAAATGAAGATGCCGTCAAAGTAATCCGTCAGCCCCAGCATCCCGATCTCAGGTCTCGTAAAATCCCTCTGGGCGTTGGAGAGCAGATATACGCCCTTTCCCCGTCTCCTCAGCTCTCCCAGCAGGTCCTCCACCCCGTCGTAGACACGGATATATTCCCGTGACAGCGCCCGAAAGGTGACTGCAGTCATCTTGGCCTGAAGCGCTTCGCAGCAGGTCCCCTTCCTTTCGTAAAGCATGGAAAAGACCTTTGTGAGATCCGGTTCCGCATCCTCCATGCCCAGCCGTCCCTTTTCCTGCTCCTCCAGACTGCGGAACTCGCGCCTCAGCTCCTCCGGCTCGTAGGCCGCTCCCAGAGCCGAATAGATCTGGCTCATCTTCTCCCATAGATAAGGGCTGTCCTCATTGGTTCGTATGTCTGCAAGAGTACCGTAAAAATCAAAAATATAGTTCTCGTACATCCCTTCTCCCCCTAACAAGACAAGGCTCTGCGCCGCTGTGTATGTCCGCGGCGCCTTGCCGCAAGCTTGTTTTGCCCTTCGTGCAAGCTACAGCGCTTCGCCGCAAGACTGTTTTGCCCTTCGTGCAAGCCGCAGCGCTTCGCTTCAAACTTGTTTTGCCCTTCGTGCAAGCCGTGGTTCATCCTCGTTCCAGCGCGTCATACACCCGCAGGATCTCCCCCACGCTCCAGGCCTGCGCAAAGCATCCCTTGGAGGAAACCGGATTTCCTCCGTCATAGATCTCCGGCAGCTGGCCGATACAGCCCTCCCGCAGAGCCGCCGCCATGCTCTCCAGCTGCGCCTCCACATAGGCCTTCGACTCCTCTGAGTAACCGTTCACCTTCAGGTATGCCAGATAATATCCCCCCAGAGGGAATACCCACACCGTTCCCTGATGATAGGCCAGATCCCTGTCCAGCTGCTCGCCCCCGTAATAGGGACGGAACTCCTCGTCCGCCGGATCCAATGTCCTTAGGCCGTAAGGTGTGTACAGCTTGCGGAAAACCACCTCCACCACCTTTTTCTCCTGCTCCGGGGAGAGCACGGAAAAGGGCAGCGACACAGCCCATATTTGATTACAGCGAATCTGCAGATCGGCTCTGGTGCCGGAAACCAGATCCTTCAGGCAGCCTGCTTCCTGATTCCAAAACTGCCTGCAGAAGCTCTCCTTCACCTGCTCCGCCAGCCTCCCGTACTCCTTGGACCCCTCGGGACAGAATTTCCGGAATTCCTCCATGATGCACAGAGCATTGTACCAATAGGCATTGATTTCCACGGGCTTGCCATGTCTGGGCGTAGGCAGGATCTCCCCCACCCGCACATCCATCCATGTCACCTGATCCAGCTTTTCTCCTGCCATGATCAGTCCGTCCTCGTCCATCCGGATGCCAAAGTCCGTTCCGTTTCTATACCAGTCCACAATCTCCGCCATGGTCTGCCATGCGCTTTTCACGAAGACCACATCCTGCGTCCGCCTATAATATTCATAGACGGCCAGAATGAACAGCAGTGAGGCATCTACCGTATTATAGCCGGGAGCCTCGCCGCCTTCCGGAAACAGATTCGGCATCAGCCCCTTTTTGCAGTACAGCATGAAGGTTCTGAGAATATTCTCCGCGGTGTCCAGCTGCCTTGTGGAAAGACAGCACCCCACCAGAGCGATCATGGTGTCCCTGCCCCAGTCCTCAAAAAAGGGAAAGCCTGCCAGAATCGTCTGTTTGGCCGTAGAGGCCCGGTAAGAGACGAACTGGTTGGCGGCAAGCGCCAGAGCCTTGGCCGTCTCATTCCGAAACCCTGCACATTCTCCCAGCCCCCTGCGGTACTCCCTCACGCCTTGCAGGATCCCCTCCATAGAAGGAAGCTTCTGGGTCATACCATAAACCATCCATAGCTGTGCCGTCTCCCCTGCAGGAATCCTGACGGAAATACTATGGTTTACCGCCGTGCGCCCCCGCTCTCTTCTTCCGTCACAGGCATCATAAGCATAATACAGACCATCATGAAAAGTCAGCGGCTGTTCCTGAAACTCTCCGTTTGTGGCAAAACGCAGGGTCTGTCCCCCTGAGCTAATCTTTCCGTCCTCCACCACAAACTCCTGATCCTCGGAAAGCAGCGCTCCCTTGGGCACGAACTGCAGGTGAGGACGCACCGTGAGCGCCGCGTCCTCCCCTGAGCTGTTTCTTATCTCATAGAAGATTCCCACGGTGTTCTGCCCCTGCATCAGCGCAATGGTTCTCACCACCTCAACGCCCTTCACCAGATAAGTCCATCTGGGATAATCCTCGAAGGTGAAGCAGGTCTGGCTCAGCCAGCCCTCCTCCCTATTTTCATGCTTTACATAATCCTGACTGGATATGTATTCTATTTCGTTTCCTACCTGCAGAGTCTCCTCCAGCCTATGAATCATGTTGTAACGGTGGTTGGGGGAATGCACACAAGCCATCAGCACAGCGTGATCGTTCCTCCCGCAGGAGCCCGTCATGGTCAGAGAGGAAAAACCTCCCAGCCCGTTGGTCATCAGATAGCAGTTTTCCTCCCCCCGCTCAAAGGTCTTCCAGTCTTGCTTTCCATAGATAAACTTCATATACTCCCCCCTGTCTACCGAAACCTTTCGCTTTCCAATTCTTTTTAGTCTTTCCGAAGCCTCTCCTGCCCTCAATGCTGCTTTTTCAATGCAGTTCTTTGGAGAAACAGATCACCCTGTTGGCCTCCGCAAATCCCATGGCCATGTGAAAGTTAAAACTGTCCTCATTGCCAAATTCACAATCGCTGGCAAATTCCGTGCAGCCCCTCTCGCCGGCCCATTTCTCACACTCTCTCAGCAGCTCGCCCCCATAGCCCTTGCGGCGAACCTCCTCTTTTACAAAGATGCCCTCCAAGTATCCCACGGGACTGCTTTCCGTTCCCTCCACATAGTCATGCCTCAGCTGACACTGGGCGAATCCTACGGGAGCCTCCCCCTCAAGCATTACAAAGATGCACCCTTCGTCACTGGCAATAAGTCTGGAAAACTCCCTGCGCAAATCTTCCTTCCCATGATCGCCCCACAGCAAAACCCCAAGGCTCACCACGCTTTCTATATCGCCCTTCTCAGCCTTCCTTATGGCCATTTTCTTTCTCAGCCTCCCTCATGGGCCTTCTGGCCCTTGCGGTCTTTGCGGTTCTCTGCTTTTTCCGCTTCCTCTTCTGGCTTCTTCTAAGCCTTCTGGTCATTGCGGTCCTTTGCTTCCTCCGCTTCCTTCTTCTGGGCCTTCTGGCCCTTGCGGTCTTTGCGGTTCTCTGCTTTTTCCGCTTCCTCTTCCGGCTTCCTCTAAGCCTTCTGGTCTTTGCGGTTCTCTGCTGCCTCCGCTTCCTTCTTCTGGGCCTTCTGGCCCTTGCGGTTTTCCGCTTCCTCCGCCGCCTTCTTTCGAGCCTCCTGACGCTTGCGCTCCTCCCGTTTCTTCTCTTCCTCCGCTTCCTTCTTCCGAGCCTCCTGACGCTTGCGCTCCTCCAGCTTCTCCTGCTCTTCCTTTGCCTTTTCCTCGGAGAGTCTGCAGGAAAGCTTTGTCAGCCCATAAATCTTTTGCACCATCTCGTCCGTGAACATATCCTTATCCATGCGCCATTCCCAGTTTCCGCCCAAAGTGGAAGGCTTGTTGATCCTGGCCTCCGCGTCCAGCCCCAGATAATCCTGCAGCGGAGTGACGCAGGTATTTGCGGTGCTCATCATGGCCAGCCTTATGAAATCCCAATACTTCTCCTCATCCGGCCTATGGGCATTGTCCATGTATTCTGCCGCAAAAGCTTTGCTCTCCTGATCCAGCCCTTTGTACCACTGTACCAGAGTCTCATTGTCGTGAGTCCCCGTATATACCACGCAGTTCTTGTCGTAGCTATGGGGCAGATAGTCCGTCTCCTCTCTGGGGTCGAAGGCGAATTCCAGCACCTTCATGCCGGGATACCCGCTGTCCTTCAAAAGCTTCATCACGGAGGGGGTCAGGAAGCCCAGATCCTCAGCGATGATCTGCTTCTCCCCAAGTCTGTTGTTCAGCGCCCTGAACAAATCCATGCCGGGCCCTTTCTCCCAATGGCCGTTCTCCGCCGTCTCTGCCCCAAAAGGTATGCTGTAATATTCGTCAAAGCCTCGGAAATGATCGATACGCACCACATCATACAGCTTAAAGCAATAGTCCAGTCTCTGGCACCACCACTGATACCCAGTCTGTCTATGATAGTCCCACTTATAAAGGGGATTGCCCCAAAGCTGCCCCGTCTTAGCAAAGGCATCAGGAGGGCAGCCAGCCACCGCCAGAGGCTGAAACTGGTCGTCAAACTGGAACATTTCAGGATGCGCCCACGCGTCCGCCGAGTCAAAGGCCACATAGATGGGAATATCTCCGATAATCTCTATTCCGCTCTCATTTGCATAGGCTTTCAGCTTCTCCCACTGCACATGGAACTGAAATTGAATGTACTTATAAAATTCTATGTCAAAATAGCATTCCCTTCTATAATAGTCCAATGCATAGGACCAGCGCTTTCTGATATCCTCCGCCCATTCGCACCACGCGGCCCCGTCAAACCGAAGCTTCACGGCCATGAAAAGGGCATAATCCTCCAGCCAGTACCCATTCTCCTGCACAAAACGCACAAAATCCGAATTATGGGATATATCGCTGCGCCCATAGGCGATGCGCAGCAAATCGAAGCGCTCCCGGTAAATCTTCCCGTAATCGGCAAGCCTTGGGTCATCTCCAAAATCGCAGGCGTCGCATTCCTCTCTCGTAAGCACGCCCTCCTCCACCAGCGTATCCAGATCGATAAAATATGGATTCCCTGCAAAGGAGGAAAAGGACTGGTAGGGAGAGTCCCCGTAGCTTGTGGGGGAAAGGGGCAGAATCTGCCAGTAGCTCTGCCCCGCCTCCCGCAGCCTGTCGATAAAGTCATACGCCTCTTTGGAAAAACAGCCGATGCCGTAATTCGACGGCAGGCTTGCCACGGGAAGCAAAATCCCACTGGCTCTCTTCATAATATTGTCCTCCTATTCCAGTTTCGTCTCTCCTCTCCAAGCACCTTCCGGGGGAAGAATTTCCGGCCGCTTAACCATGCGCCCTTAAATTCTTCCCGGTGCTTTTGCGTTCCGAGACTGTTTTCCAGTTCCGTCTCTCCTCTTCAAGCACCCTCCGGGGGAAGAATTTCCGGCCCCTTAGCCATGCGCCCTTAAATTCTTCCCGGTGCTTTTGCGTTCCGAGACTGTTTTCCAGTTCCCGTCATACGGCCTTAGCCGCGTTGTTCTCTTCAGAGCCTTTTTAGGGAGAGATATGCGGGAACTATTTTTTGTTCGGTGTTCTGCGTCCGGCCATCATCCCGCTGCAGGCCCCTACCTCTACCGCGCCTTTGGAGCCTTCTGCCGGCCTGCGGCAGTCAGCCTCCCCTCCGTCCGCCAGAACTTCCCAGTTTCTGCCGCCGTCCGGCAGCTCTGCGGTGAACGCCTTGCCGGAGGCATTATAGACAATCTGCAGCTCCTCCCACTCCGCTCCCTGAGCAGATCGGTTATCCACCCGGAAGGAGACAATCCCCTCGCCGCAGATCTTCTGGTCCGTAATTCGCACAAAGGCGGAGGGGGACTTGTCGCAAAGGCCCGGCAGCCTCTTTCTCAGACGGATCAGACCCTTATAATATTCCACCAGATCTCCAAAGTCCTCCACCTGACTCCACCTGAGCATATTGATCTCCGGCGCGGAGCGATAGCTGTTGTCCTCTCCCAGCTTGGTGCGCCCGAACTCCTCGCCGGCCTGCATGAGCAGATTCCCCTGACATGTGAAATAGATGAACGCCGCCAGCCTGTTCGCTGCCAGCACATCCTCAAAGCGGGAAGTGAAATCAACCTCCCAGCACCGCTGGCGCAGCTCCCCGTGCATGGTAAGGATCAGCTTATCCCAGAGCGTGAAATTGTCATGTACCGACACATAGTTCACGATCTGCCGGCAGCTCTTAGGCATGAAGCCGGCGCCTCCGTCTCTCCAGCCTGTGACCGCATGAAGAATCTGCGCCTCCAGACCTGCGCCTCCGTTCACGAATCCCGGCACCTTGCTCTGAAACACATGCCCTTTTATGGCATCTCTCGTATCATCGCTGAAGAATCCCACGCCGTCCTCAAAAAGCTCCGCATTCTGCTTCAGCGCAGGGATGCTTCCTGCCTCCATGGGAGACTCCTCCGCCCGCCAGGGCTCGCCGTACAGCAGTATTCTGCCTGCCCCGAACTCCTTGTCCAGTTCCCTCCGGATCCGATTCATCAGCTCCACGGTCAAAAGCCCCATCAGGTCGAAGCGGAAGCCGTCCACATGGTACTCTCTGGCCCAGAACAAGACGGAATCCACGATATAATTGTCCGCCATGGATCTCCCCACGGCGATATCGTTTCCGCAGGCGGAGCCATTGGATAAGCTGCCGTCCTCATTATGTCTGTAGTAATAACCGGGCACCATCCTCTCCAGCCAGGAATCCTCGCTGTAAGTATGATTGTACACCACATCCATCACCACTCCGATCCCCTGACGGTGCAGCGCCTGAATCATTTCCTTGCACTCCCGGATCCTCACCGCCCCGTCTGTTGCGTCCGTAGCGTAGGAGCCCTCCGGCACATTGTAGTTCAGGGGATCATATCCCCAGTTGAACTGGCTGTCTTCCCCAGCTTCATCGACGGATGCATAGTCAAAAAAAGGCATAAGCTGCACATGGGTCACTCCCAGCCCTACAAGATGCCTCATGCAGGCCGGAAGCTCCTGCCCCTCCCCCACTGCGAAGGCCTTGTACTTTCCCCGGTACTCCCGCGGCACGCCGCTCTCCGCGTCATAAGAAAAGTCCTTGATATGCAGCTCGTAGATGATATTCTCCTCTTTCTGGTCCGGTCTCCTATCCGCCTCAAAGCCCGGGGGATCCGTCAGCCTCAAATCCGCCACCATGCTCCTCACCCCGTTGCAGCCGCAGGCCACGGCATAAGGGTCCGCCGTCCGCACATCCTTCCCCTCGTTCCGAACCAGATAATCATAATACACCCCATGGAGGTTCTCCGGAAATTCCAGCTCCCAGACTCCACGGTCCTTCCGCTCCAGCTGCCTTTCCAAAAAGGACTCCGAAGAGCCGTCCCGGTAAAGGCGCAGCGTCACCTCTTCCGCAAAAGGGCTCCAGACCTTGAAGGAAGTCCCCTCTTGGCCGCACTGCGCTCCCAGATCCCCGCCGTCGTATCGAAACTTTTTGTCGAACATTTCACTGGGGAAAAACGATAAGTCAGTCATCTTCTCTCTCACAAACACACGCTCCTAAAAAATGCTGCTGCAACATACAGCTCTTGCAGCAGCATTCCAATATAGTTTACATCCTCAAATCAGGACTGTCAAGAAAAACGCTTTTCTTGCCGCGCCCAAACCCGGCGCTTCCACAGCGGCCTGCGACCAGACGGCGGTCGGCACTATACCGCCGCCTGCCCAAGCCCATACGGCATGACAAGATTCTCTCAACCCTTGACAGCTCCCGCCACGCCTTCCACATAACATCTCTGAGACAGCAGGAACAGAATGGATATAGGAATGGATATCAGCACGCACCCTGCATAGAACTGGGTATAATAATAATCGATGTACTCCGGCTCCAGCATGTTCCAAAGACCAATGGCAATGGTATAGTACTTCGTGTCGTTGCCCATGATGACCTTTGCGAAAATGTAGTCCACCCAGGGACCCATGAAGGAGGTCAGCAGAGTATAGGTGATGATGGGCTTCGACAAGGGAATGGTGATATGGATAAAGGTATCCCATTTGGATGCCCCGTCGATGTAGGCCGCCTCGTCGATGGTCTTAGGGATAGTGTCGAAAAATCCCTTGGCCATATAGAACCCTAACCCTGCGCCTCCGGAGTAGACCAGCACCAGAGCCAGCTGCTTCAGAAGCCCCGTCTCCAGCAGGCCAAGTCCTTTCAGAATGTAGTAGACGGCAATCATGGACATGAAGCCCGGAAACATGCCCAGAATCAGCGCCACATTCATAAAGGGTTTGCGCATCTTGAAACGCAGCCGGCTCATGCAATAGGAGACGCACAGCACGAAGAAGGCCGCCAGAATGGTACTTAAGATAGCAATGATAAAAGTATTCAGGAACCATCTGGTAAAGTCTATATTGCTGTGACCCGTTATCAGATTCTTGTAGTTGTCCAGCGTGAATGCCTTGGGCCAGATATAGCTCTTATAGGTGCCGCCCTCTTTCCGAAAAGAGGTCAGTACCACATAGAATATAGGCAGAACCCAGATCAGGCTCAATACCGCCAGAAGCACATGGCTGGCCGTATTTGTAATCATTCTCTTTGCTCTCATTATTGGAACGCCCCCTCATCTTTATAAGAACCGGTACGCCGGTAGGTTATCAGCGACAAAACGGCCAAAATGATGAACACCAATATGCCGATGACTGCGCCCAAATTGTAGTCTTTCTGGGTGATGGTCAATTTATACAGCCACGTCACCAGCAGATCCGTCTTTCCTGCGTAATAGTATTCCAGCGAATCCGGCCCGCCTCCCGACAGCAGGTAGATCACGTTGAAGCTGTTGATATTGCCCGTGAAGGCCGTGATCAGATTCGGCGTCATGACGAACAGCATGTAGGGCAAAGTGATCTTGCGGAAAATCGTAGGCGCTCCGGCTCCGTCGATCTTGGCCGCCTCATACAGCTCCGCCGGTATGTTCTGCAGGATTCCCGTGGTGGACAGCATGGTGTAAGGCACGCCGATCCAGATATTGATCATTATGATGGTGATCTTGGCATACAACGGATTGGAGAAGAAGGTGATGGAATCCGTTGCGCCGATGATGCCGAACTGTCTCAAAAGCAGGTTCACCGGGCCATTGTCATTGAATATGGTTCTCATGGTCAGCAAGGTCACGAACTGGGGAACAGCCACCGACAGCACAAACATGAACCTCCAGAACCCCTTCATTCTGGTGCCCTTGCGGTTGATCAGAAGCGCCAGCAAAAGTCCCAGAATATAGCAGCTCACCGTGGCCGACACTGCCCAGATTAAAGTCCAGCCAAGCACAGGCCAGAAGGTGGTGGCCAGCTTGCCGCCCTGAGAGAACATGGCCGAGAAATTACTCAAGCCCACCCAGGAAAACAAGTTTCCGGGCGGCTGATGTTCATGATCGTAGCTCGTAAAGGCGATCAGGATCATAAATATCAGCGGTACGACGGTGAAGCACAGAATGCCGAAAATCGGAAAGCCCATCAGCATGGCATGAAGGTTTTCCTCCTTCAGGGATCTGATGTCGTCCCGGAAAGTAGGAACGGGACGTCCCTTCTCCTTCCTCTTCTGCGTGCAAAAGGCGCTTTTTGCAGACATAAACGCCACAAATATCACGAACGCGGTTACTACCAGTGTAATAACTCCATACAGCAGGCAGAGCATGGAATTATCGCCTGTGGTATATTCATAATAGCCCAGAGCCTCATTGTACACCTGCCCCTGCTCCACGGTGCCAAGAGTCACAAAATCCCCCAGCGCGCCGACACCGAACCGAATCATAAAGACAATATACAATATCTCAATGGCCAAAAAGATTGCCCCCCTGACAATCTGCTTGTTCACAAGGTTGCCGAACCCAAAGACGAAATACGAAATTCTGGTGCGGACGTCGCCTTCTTTGAAGACCTGCGAAATGCTGGCGTCTCTGGGTCTTTCATATAACGACTCATTTTTCTTTTTAAAGAGTCCCATCCCTCGAAAAAACCTCCTGTTCCCTTAGACTTACCTAATCACGATGCCAAGCTTATGGCAGCTTTGCGCATATAGGCTCCAAGCCTGCAAAAATGCCCCCGTACCCCGAAGGGTACGGGGGCGTTCTTGTTTCTTCACACACTTCCCAATTATCCATGTGAAACTCAGATACTCTTTTTAAGCCTACTCCTGAGTCATAGCTCCCACGAAGGTGTCCAGCTTCTCCTGAACATTGTCCTTGTTGATCTCGCCGCTCTTGATCTCCGTAGCGATGGCTCCCGCATTGCTCCAGTACCTTGCGCTGAACAGAGAGCTGGCAGGCTGGGCCACGCTGCAGTTATTGGACTGATCGATCAGAACTGCCGTCATGGCATCTGCCAGAACCTCCTCATTGGCGCTGGCCTTGGTATTGGTGGGAACCTGCGCGGACATCTGGAAGCGCAGAAGCTGGTTCTCCTCGTTGCCCAGATACGTGGCAAAGGCCACTGCTGCAGCCATGTTCTTGGACTGAGCGTTGATGCCGATGGCTTTGGAGGAATAGAAGCTCAAAAGCTGATGATCCGTTCCCTCCAGATTGAAAGTAGGGATGGTGGTAAATCCAAGGTCATCGCCCAGCACATCATGGAAGCTCTGATATTCCCAAGTGCCGCCGAACCATGCGCCCAGCTTATGTTCCGCGATCAGCTCTGCAACTGTGATATCGCTGTCAAAAGCACATTTCTTATTGTTTCTAAGGTCGATGAGGTAATTCGTAACTGCTACGCCAGTGGCATTGTTCCAGTCAACCCCTGCCGCCAAGTCGGCACCGTCCGCACCGAACACGCTGAGGCCTGCCCCATAGTAATAGCATGCCAGCTTCCAGCCGCCGGCAGACTCAAAATAATAGTTGTATACATCATCGGCAGTTTCCTTTGCCAGAATCTTCTCTATGGATGTCACATCCGCCTCATCCAAGAGACTCTTGTCATAATACATAAAGAACGTGTTGTGGGTAAAGGGAATGGCATAAATCTTGCCGTCAACAGAAACCGTGGAAACAACGCTCTCCGCGTTCTCATCCTTCACCATTGCCTCGGTGCTGCCGCCCAGCTGAGCGATGGCTCCCGCCTCCACCAGAGAGGGAAGCTGGTCGCTGGCAAACATGAACACGTCCGCCGCCGCGCTGACATCCTTCAGCACCTCGTCCTGACACTTGTCCTCACCAACCACCTCCGTGGTCCAGGTGATTTTCCACTCGGGATGCTCGGCCTCAAAAGCCTTCTGCTGCTTTTCCATGATGCCGCTGTCCACCTGATTCTGAGGGCACCATACCTTCAGGCTAACCTCTTGTACCCCCCCCTGATTCGCCGTTTGACGACTCCTGCACATTGCCGCCCGCGCTTCCGCTGTTTCCTTCAGGCTCCTTCTCATCGCCGCATCCGGTCAGAGCAGTCGCAGCCATAGCAGCCGTCATCAGAAACGCACAAAACTTCTTTTTTGATAACTTCATTCCAATAATCCTCCTTAAGAAATTTTTTATGGTTTCGTAAAGTTTCTTTATGGAAAAGATATCATATTTTTAGATATGCGTCAAGTTTGAATTTATACACATTTTCCTTCAAAAAGTACAATTTATCCCTATATTTATGCAATTTGCAATTTATTCCGAAATAATTCGCGAAACTTTTTACGAAACTTATTTTGCTTTTTTTCGTTCTCCTCTGGCCGAAAACTATATATCGTCTGCCCGAACGGGGCACGTCGGAGCATCTTGCCCACGCAAGTTTCGCCAAACGCCTTGTCTTTTCCTTTTTGCCTTGCTATAATCTTTTTATAAGAAAATTTGTTCCGTCATTTTTCACAAAAATTGCGAGGAGACCCTACTTATGGCAACCATAAACGATATCGCTTCAAAACTGGGCATCACCAAGGGCACTGTCTCTAAGGGCCTGAACAACGCCAGCGACATCAGCGAGGAAATGCGCAAGAAAATTCTGGAGACCGCCGTGGAGCTGGGTTATGTGAACAGGCGTCGGCAGAAAAGGGAAAAAAAGCTGTGCATTCTGGTGGAAAACATGGAGTACCACACCCCCAACCAGTTTGGCCACGACATCGTGCTGGGCTTCAAGCAGATGGCCGAACCTGACGGCTGGACCGTGGACATCATTCCCATCCAGATGGAGTTCCAGCGCGGAACACCCTATGGGGTCTTCATGATGGAGCGGGGGTATCAGGCCTCCTTCATTCTGGGCCTCACCCTTCTGGACCCATGGATGCAGGAGCTGCGGACTTCCCGGATTCCCACCGTCCTCTATGACAACTACATCAAGGAGAACCCCAACGTGGCCTCGGTAGGCTGTGACAGTCAGGAGGGCTTCGAGCTTGCGGTGAAGCATCTCACCAAGCTCGGCCACAAAAAAATAGGCCTCATATCCGGCCCTCTGGAATCCTACATCCTGAAGGCCCGGTACAATGCCTATCTCAGCGCCATGGACAGATTCGGTTTAGAGATCAATGAGCGCTATATCGGTCTGGGATATTATGTAAACGACTCTACAAAGAAATACATTCCCCAGCTTCTGAGGGAAGGCGTAACCGCCATCCTCTTTTCCCACGACGTCCGGGCTATCTCCGCCATCACGGAATGCGACGACAGAGGCATCCGGATTCCGGAGGATCTAAGCATCATAGGCTTCGACGACCTGCCAATGACCGCCCATACCACGCCTCCCCTGACCACCATCCGGCAGGATCGCATCGCTTTGGGCAAATGCGGCTTCTACGCCTTGTCCAGCCTGCTGAACCACGTGGCCATCGGTTCCATCCTCCTGCGCGCCCAGCTCATCCTCAGGGACTCCACTGGCCCCGTGGCTCCCCAAATAGGCCCCATGAATCCCAGAACCCTGCCCCAAGAACCGGACAAAGCCACCTCCCAGACCTATCCGGCCAATCTACCTGATCCGGCCCTATCCAAGCCAGAGCATCATACAGACCAAGCCGGCCAGTTCACCTGAGCCGGCCCTTGCCAAGCCAGAGCATCTCCCTGACCAAGCCGGCCGGCCAGATCTTCAGTGCCTTACGGAGAAGTAGTTCACCAGAATCTCCTTGATGTGGCTGTAACGTCTTGCATAAGAATTCTCCACACGAATGATCTGCAGATTATGGTCGCTGCAGATCTTGTTTTTCTTCTGGTCACGGCGTTTCACCGCTTCATCCTCGAAATGCTCCTTTCCGTCCAGCTCAATGGCCAGAACCGGCAGCTCCCTACGGGCCTGTCTTTCATAGACCACGAAATCAAAGCGGCCGGAGTAGAATAGATCCTCATGATCCGTATTGTCCTGAAACACCTGAGAAATGGCCACTTCCTTGCGCACCGTGAAACGATTCTGGGAGAGCCAGATATTCTCCAGCGCATGAGTCAGGTTCTCCAGAAAGGCCTCCTCCGTGGCTGTGCTGAAGGGCTTGACCCCCAATGCTCTGGAGTAGGTCTTTTTCTGGGTCACCTGCGCCTCCCCGTTCTTCTTCACATATTCTACCAGCTCATAGAGGTCGTCCTCCCCCTCCCCCTGATGGAGCCTTGTCAGGTTCCTCTGGTCGGAAATCACGATGAGCTTGTCCCGGGCTCTGGATACGGCTACGTTGATCAGCTCCTTGTTGTTTTTCAGCCATTCATAGGTCCCCCCCTGCGTCTGATCCGTAAGAGCCGTGGAGAATAATACTACATCCTTCTCATCTCCCTGAAAAGCATGTACCGTACCGCAGACCACATTGTCCAGCTTCTCTCTGGAAAGAGCGTCTTCTATGAGCCTGCGCTGGTTCACAAAGGGCGTGATGACCCCTATGTCCTTCTCCCTATTTTGCTTCGCATAACCTAAGATGGCCTCCACCTCCTCAGGAGCGGTGTTGCGAAGTCCTCCCCCTTCGTTCCTCACGTCCACATACAGCAGCGGACGCTCCTCCCTGCTCTCTGTACAGATGTTCAGTCTGGAATGGTAATATTTCCGATTGTTGAACTCTATGATTTTTTTGTTGCACCGGTAATGATTGTGCAGCAGCACCTCATCGCTGACCGCGTCGCAGGCCAGAAAGACCTTGTAGATGGAATTTTTACAGTAATCGTACTCCTCCGCCACCTTGTACTTTTTGCGCAGGGCCTGATTCACGGTATCCTCCAGAAGAATCACCGGATTCAGCTGCTGGGGATCTCCCACCAGCATCAGGTTCTCCCCACGGATCACCGGCACCAGAGACACCGCCGTATTGCACTGGCTGGCCTCGTCCATGATCACCATGTCGAACATAGGCTCCGGCTCCCCAAGACGGTGAGCCGATATACAAGTGGTGACGATAATGGGAAAAATATCCTGCAGCCTCTTGATGTTCTCTGTCCTGCGCAGATACCCCTGAAAGGCCTCCAGCTGTTCCTTCCCCTCCGTCTCAAACAGAATATGCCATAGCTCCTTGTGTTTCTCGTTCTTCAGCCGCTTCACATATCCCGCCGACACATAAAAAAAGTACTGCATGAGCTGGTTCATGTCATTGTCCAGCAGAGCCAGCGCATCCTTGTCCTCGATCTCCCCCGCCCGCTCTATTCTATTGCGCACCTGCCGCAGCTGCCGGCCCTGCAGATCCGCCTGAAACGGCAGCATCTCCATGGACGCCTGCATATGGCTCTGATATTCCAGAAGGCGGCTGAGCGTCTCGCTTCTCTCCCGCAGATCCAGCACCTCGTCATACCTTTTCAAAAGATCCGAAAGCCTCTTGGCGCGCTCCGCCCTATCTCCCTTGTTCCTGTTCAGAGTGGAATCATACACGGAAATGTCCTGCACCTGACGGTACAAGGCCCTGATGTACTCCAGAGCCTCCTCCACCTTGTCCACATTGCCCAGACGCAGCACCGGAAAAGGAATCTTCCTTCCCTGATATTCCATGTTGATAAGCTTCTCGAACACGGCGTTGATGGGATGATTGTTGTAGGAGACAAAAAGCACCGTCCTGCCGTTAAAGAACGCCGTGGCTATGGTATTGATTATGGTGTTGGTCTTGCCCGTGCCGGGAGGCCCCTGAATGTATGCCACCGGATACCGCATGGCATTGTTGATGGCCAGAAGCTGGTCCAAATTGATCTGTCGGTTCACCAGCATGATGGGATAACTCTTGATCCTTCTGGGACGGTTCAGCAGGTCTCCGAAAAACGCCTTTATGGGCACCGTCACCCGATCCTCCTCGTACATTTTGAGGATAGCCTGATACTCCGAATGCAGATCCAGAGCAATATCCATGCCCAGCCCGATCACGTAGGGCATGTCGTCCACCCCGCAGACTCTCGCGGAATGTTTCATCACCCGGTCCTTGATGATCTCTTGATTTCTCTCAAAGTCCTCCAGAAGCTCATAATCATCCGCGTCCAGAAATTTGCGGACACTCTGCCTCACCTCCCCGCAGCGGTATTCCGTACAGATTGTGATCTCCTCCGCCGGCCTCAGGATCCTGCCCTTCACGTCCAGCTCCAGCATACGGCAGGCCAGCACATAAAGCCCTTTGTCCGTATGGATGCTCAGCACATTCATAGCCAGCCGCTGAATGGACAGTCTGCCGTCCCTGCGCCCCTTTTCGTCCATCCTAAGCTGAAAATTCTTCACCACTGTCTGGAACTGCTCGTTGTCCAGCACATAGCCCTCTCCCTGAAAGCTCTCCCTGTCCAGATAGCGCACCAGCGCAAAGTCCGAGCGGTAGGGAACCGTGTCCATGCGGCTGCACATCTCCAGATAGTTCAGTATTTTCAGGTTTGCAGTGTTGTCAAATACTTGTCTGTATCTATGGGGATTCAGAGCGATATCCTCCACCAGAACCTTGTTGACGGGGCAGAAAGACCCCTCCACGATCTGGGAGGAAAGAATAGAATCAATATAGATGTAATCGTATGTCTCTGTAGAATATTTCCCCAGATGAAGGCCGTCCACTCCCAGAGTACGCCTAACCGGATTCAGGCTCCTGATGCCGATCCAGTACTTGGTGACCTGCCCTCCCCGATTTTTATACTCGATCTTCAGCCATTTCCCTTCGTGTATGGCCCTGAAAATATCGTGGCATACGCTCATTTCCCTTCCCCTTGCATGTCCTTGTATTTTCATTTGCCGAAGCGCCTTCTGCAGCGGTACACAAGAAATACGGCGGAACCGCAAATTCGCCCTGCCTATATTCAGAATCCGGCGGGGGAGACATGTGCTCCTGCCCGCCGGAATCCACCCGCTCTCTGCTGCGCTATTTGCCCTGCCTCTCATCTTCCATCCATAAAACCCTAAGCCCTATCCGGCATAAGGAAGCATGAGGAAACTGCCCTGAGCCCTTGGCAGAGGTTAAAAGGCTTTTTTAAGTCCTTGCTGCTCCGTCCACGGACAATATCTCTCCCGTCACATAGCTTGCCAGATCGCTGGCCAGAAAAAGGAATGCATTTGCAACATCCTCCGGCTCCCCGACCCGCCCAAGGGGAATGGTAGCTATGAGAGGTTTGATCATGGCCTCGGGAAGCGCCGCCACCATGTCCGTTCTGGTGACTCCCGGAGCCACTGCATTCACCCGGATATTGTCCTTGCCCAGCTCTCTGGCCAGAGACTTGGTAAGGCCGTTCACCGCAAACTTAGAGGCCGGATAAGCCACCCCAGAAGGCTGACCGTAAATGCTGACCATGGAGCTGGTGTTCAGTATGACGCCGCCTCCCTGCTCCTTCATCACTCTGGCCGCCGCCTGAGCGCAGTTGAACACCGCGTCCACGTTAAGGTTCATGGTCTTGGCAAAGTCTTCCGCCTTATAATCGTATATGCTCTCTCTTGCGGAAACCCCTGCATTGTTCACCATGATGTCCAGACCGCCGAAGGTGTCCTTGACCGTAGCCACAGCCTTCTCCACCTCCTCCGGATTCATAAGGTCAGGGCACAGCCCTATTACCTCGTAATCGGGATTCTCAGCCTTCAGCTTCTCCAGCGCCTTGTCCACCGTCTCCTGACGGGAGCCGCACAGCGCCACTTTCGCCCCATTCTCCAGATACACCTTCACAACGGCGTAGCCGATCCCTCTTGTGCCGCCCGTGACCATGGCGGTCTTTCCCTTCAATAATTCCATAGCCTTCCTACCTCCTGAATTATAATGTTTGAGTTCCTCTTACAGATATCGCAAATACTGTCTTCTATAATGCCCCGCCGCCTCTCTTCAAAGAGAAATTTCAGCCCATGACAGTAAATCTTTGTCCCCAATTCCTTCATTCCTGCCTTTCTTATATTCACCATAACATCTTCTCATAATCATGTCAACAAAAGAATCTTTATTTCCGGTCGTCGGATCCTCCTAATACACTGTTGACGAAAGGGACTAAAACGGTTATGATTGTCTTATCACCATTATTAATAAGAAAAGGAAGTTGAACCAAATGAAAATTCAAAAAGCTAAGAAACTGTTGTTGCCTCTGCTGACGGCGCTGGCGCTCTTCACCGCCTCCTGCTCCATGACCGGAGACAAGGATCCGGCAGAAGACCTCAGCAAATCCGCCGCGGAAAAGGACTCTCAGGAACAGAGCCAGCCTGAATCGGAAGAATCCGATAGCTCGTCGTCCCCCGATGCCGCAAATCAATATGGCAGTTTTGCCGAGGCCCACGATGCCTTCCAGACAAAGCTGGTCAGGCAAGACAGCGACGACGACTCCATCCCTGAGCCTCCCGACAATTTTGAGCTGATCTCCTACCCCTCCAAGGTGGGCGATCTGTCCGCCTATGTCTCCAGCGACCCCGGTGACGGGCAAAAGCATCCTTTGATCATATGGATCGTGGGCGGCTGGGGCAACGGCATCGACGACTTCCCCTGGACTTATCCCCAGTGGGATGACGATCAGACCGGCTCCGCCTTCTGGCAGGCCGGCGTGCTGACCATGTACCCCTCCTTCCGGGGCGGCTGCGGCAATCCCGGCTACTACGAGGCCTTGTTCGGTGAGATCGACGATATCGTGTCCGCCTATGAGTACGCCGCCTCGCTGCCCTATGTGGATCCTGAGCGAATCTACCTCGGCGGCCACAGCACCGGCGCCACAAGAGCCTTGCTGACGGCGGAATACACGGACAAGTTCCGGGCGGTCTTCGGCTTCGGCGCTGTGGACGAGATCAAGTACCACAACAACAGCCAGTTTACCTTCGACACCAGCATCGAGGAAGAGTTCATCATGCGCTCCCCCATCCATTGGCTGGACGACGTAAAGACCCCTACCTTCCTCATTGAGGGCAGCGAGGGAAATTCCGCCAACCTGAAAAACATCGAAAAGACCTCAAGGAACGAGAATATCCATTGCTATGTGGTAGACGGCACCGACCACTGGGGCGTGCTTGCCCCCATCACCCCTCTTCTGGCCCAGAAGATACTGGCGGATACCGGAGCGGAGTCCAATATCTCCATTACGCAGGAAGAACTGGAAGCAGCCATGAAGCAGGAGCCCACCGTACCTCTTCCTGCCATGAGCGAGTGGATTCTGGAGGATCTGTATGAAGAGAAGGATCTGGTGTTCTCCCTTCCTTACACCTGGAGCGTCACAAATACTTCTACGGAAGAGGAGTTCCAGCTGGATGCCTACTCCATATATGAGGGCGAAAATGTCTGGGATCTGGCCTCCCTGTTCATCAATGTCTATATTCTGGATGAATCGGATTATCTGCAGACTCTGGCCGACTCTCTGGAAAGCGAAGAGGGCTTCGAGACCAGCATGATCACCGTGAACGGCATGCCCGCTCTGGATTCCTACGGCATGTCCTCGGACGATGGCTCCGTTTACAAAAACCGCTATGTGGTGATACAGAGCGGCAACGCCTATATCTGCTTCGACTTCTATATCCATGAGTCCTTCGACAACGATGCTGACGAAATGTTCCAGAGCATTGTGGACACCATCCGCTTTGAGTGATATACAAGCTTCCCCCTCCTAATCGGGGGAGCAGATACCGGCATATCATACAGACATAAGGCCTGCTGAAGCAGATTTGACGCTTCTGCAGGCGTACAAAAGAGGACATGAGGGGCAATCGCCCTCCATGTCCTCTTTCCTTTCATCAAAGGCCGGATCACAATACATCCCGCACTGCGCTCTCCCCTTTGGATCCTATCTTTCGCTGTCCGCCTTGCCTTCCGGCGCTTCTCAGCAAATCTTCGTTCCCTCCGGCACCATATCGTCCACAAACACCACCTTGCATCCGCAGGCATTGTTGGTGGCCGCCAAAAGCATGCCCTGACTGGTGACGCCCATAAGCCTTGCAGGCTGCAGGTTTGCCACCACGATGATCTTCCTGCCGATGAGTTCCTCTGGCTTATAGTATTTTTTCAGGGTGGAAACGATGACCCTCTCCTTGATTCCGTCAAACAAGGTCAGCTTATAACAGCTGTGGGCCTTGCGGATCTCCGCGCACTTCAGCACCTTGCACACCCGCAGGTCGATCTTCTTGAACTCATCCAGAGAAATCTCCTCCGCAACCGGGGCAACCTCGTCGGGCTCGCCGTACTCCACGGTGATTTCTTCTTCCGCGCAGACTTCCTCCGGCACCGCCGTCATGGCCCGCTCTTCCTCCTCCGTCACGGGATAAGAGAAGTCCAGCAGATTCAGGAACTGTTCCTTTTCGATGGCATATAGGAACAGATACAGTCTGGGGCCCTTCTCCTTGTCCAAAAGAAGGCGGTACACATTCTTAAAGAACGTCCCCTGCAAGGCCTTCAGATTCTCCGCGTCGTAGCCATAGATCTTCTTGGGAATCTCGTACAGCTCCGTGTTCAGCTCCTCCAGCGTGTATTCGTTCTCGGAAAGCTCCTTATGCAATAGACTGACGGCCTCCCGTTCCTTTCCATCCAATTCATTGTACACCTTCCAGTTCCGCACCGGACACAGTTTGTTGGCGTTTTCGGGAGAGCAGTTTTCCAGCCAATACTTGGCCAGCCCCAGCCGGTCCTTGAACTCCTCATACCGATAGGGCGTGCCGATCTTTGCGAACACCGTCTCCAGCATATCCACGTTGAAGTCCACGATAGAGCCAAGCTGCACCAGATGGGACATGGGCACCAGCTTGATCTTCTCCTCAAACATCAGGCAGCTGTTCATGATGTCCCGCACATATTCGTCCGCCGTCCCCTCCAGATAGCTCTTGTACTGCTTGTCAAACTCAAAATACTGCCTGAGGATCCCGTCGTCAAAGCAGAAGTCAAAGGCCTTGTTGGGCTCGGACTTGGCATAGAGCCAGAGTATCACTTCCGGCTGGTAGATATTCAGAAGGGTTGCCGGCGTCAGGTTCAGCCCTGTGGAGCCGGACATCTTTCCTGTGGAACCCTTGATTCCGATGAATTCATAGCCCTGAAAGACAGGGGCCTCATAGTCAAATATCTTCTTGGCGATCACCTTGCTGGTCTCATAGCTGCCTCCGGGGCTGGCGTGATCCTTTCCGCCCGGCTCAAAGTCCACCTGCTCATATTTCCAGCGCATGGGCCAGTCGATCTTCCATGCCAGCTTGCAGTTGAAGTCCTTCGTGAAGTCATGTTCGCCCTCATGGCCGCATTTGCACACATAACGGGCCTTGGTGCAGTCCTCCGACAGAGACGTGATCTTGGTGGTATCGCGATGGCATTCCGGGCAGTATATGCTCACGGGATAATAGGCCTCCCGCTCCCCCTCCTGCGCATCCTGCGTCCTGAAGGTGTCCAGAATGTCAAAGATCTCCCCCCTCTTGCGCAGCGCTTCAATCACATAGTCTTTGTATTTGCCGCTCCTATTCATCTGGCCCTGATATCTGTAGTCCATCTTAATGCCGAACCTTTCGATGGAGGCCTCGAATTCCCTCTCGAAATATTCCGCATAATTATTTTCCTCCGTACCGAAGGGGTTGGGCGCATCCACATAGGACGCACCGATGTATTTCTCCATATCGCCGTTCACCTTGGCCACGTTCACGGGAATCTTCCTGATTCTGTCATATTCGTCCCAGGAGAACAGAAGCTTCGCCTTTTTTCCCTTTCTCTCCAGCGCCTTCACCACAAAGAGGCTGGTGGCAATGTCCCTGAAATTACCGATATGGATGGAGCCCGAAGGACTGATGCCCGCAGCGCATACATATTCTTCCTTGTCCGGGTTCCTGCTGATGATTTTGTCTGCTATTCTGTCTGACCAATGCATAAACATACCCCTTTCGATTGGTATTCACATGATTAAGGCCCTACCTGCTCCTCTGGATCTCCAGCACCTTGTAGGTGAACGTCCCCGCAGCGGTCTCCACCTCCACGTTGTCCCCTACCTTGCAGCCGATCAAAGCCTTGCCCACGGGACTCTCGTTGGAGATCTTGCCCTTCAGGCTGTCCGCCTCCGTGGAGCCCACGATCTTGTACTCCAGCTCCTCGCTGTACTCGATGTCCAAGAGCCTGACCACGCAGCCCACGTTGATCTTGTCCAGATCCACCTCGTCCTCTACCACCACCTCGGCGTTCTTCAGTATCTTCTCCAGCTCCTCGATCCTTGCCTCGATATCCCTCTGCTCGTCCTTGGCGGCATCGTACTCGGCATTTTCGGATAGGTCTCCCTGCTCTCTGGCCTCCTTGATCTTCTGGGCGACCTCCTGCCGCCTTACCACCTTCAGCTCGTGCAGCTCATCCTCATATTTCCTGAGCCCTTCGTAAGTCAGAATGTTTTTTTTCTCCTGCATTTCCCTACACCTTCCTGATTTTATTTCCTTGACCCTATCTCTGTCTGCGGCTATCCGAACGCCTCACTGGTGAAGCCTCCTCCGCAGTCCATATTCCCCCCGTTCCCTTGATTCTTCCGTATTATACCCACTTTTTCAGCCAGTGTCAAGGCGGCCCCGCACAGATAGGCCGCCTTGGATGTAAAGTTTTTCTTTTTTTCCCCCTTTTCCTGCTCACTCCTCGTCCAAACAGACTTGTACACGGCTGTTGATGACGGTAATTACCTCATCGATACTCTTTGTCTCCTTATAGCTGGTTGCCACAAACGACCATGCCTTCTGCGCCCCATTCTCCTCATGGATCTCCAAATTCCTTTTTTGCAACATCAGCCGTCATTGGGCGGCTAAACAAATATCCGGCCATGGATACAGCATCCACGGCCCTCTACCACTCCGGCGCGGCGCAGCGCCGCTTCGCCCGCTTCCATTCCTCCTTCAGGGAGACATATTCCACCCCTGTCCTGCGCCCCTGAATCCGGTATCTTTTTTCCTCCGAGGAAAGCATATCCAGCCAAACGCTGCCCTCTGCAGCCTCTGTCACGGAAAAACAGATATCTCCCGTAAAGTCGATGATATTGGCAGGCTGGCTGCACAAAGCCTTCTGCCTCCTGAAGGACTCCTCGCTCTCAAAGGTTCGCAGCTCGATGGCAAGTCCGTACTCCGTATAAAAATCCTCCACAAAATCCCAAAGCTCCTGATCGCAGTCCGCCTCCAGAAGCATCCACCGCAGGCTCTTCATCCCTTGGGCCCGGTCCTCAATGATCTGGTAGATGCAGGGAGCCGTTCCCAATATGACATAATGGCACAGTCTGGCATAGGGCAGAAGGCGCTCTATCCAAAAGCGCTGTCTATACTCCTGAAATTCCTCCATGTCAAAATGTTTCTTCCAGAGTTCACTGAGCAGCTCCCCCTGCGCGGCGCCTTTGCCCTCCCAAGATTCCCGCTCCTGCCATGCCTCCCCACGGTTTTCCTGCTCCTGCCGCAATGCCCATTGGTCTTGTGGTGCTCCGCCACATTTCGGAGCGCCAGCCAGCGTCTTTTGCAGGGCCCCTTCGTACACAAGCCGACAGCTTCCTCTGTCTTCCGTCAGCTCCAGAACCTCTCTTGCCAGCCTTTCCACGGCCATATCCGTCTGCAGGATCCGCTCCTTTCTCTCCGCCAGAAGGCGCTCCCTTTCCTGCTCTTGGGCGCGGATCCCCCGCTCCCTGCAGCGGCGTTCTCCTCCTTTTGCCATGCACAGCCGCAGATATCTCAAAGGATGGAGCAGTCCACTCCATCCCGTTTCGGTTTCTGTCTCTTGTTCCGCCCTCTGTCCTGATTCTGTCCGAGCCCCCTGTTTCCTGCGTCCTCGTCTGCTCCGGTCTTTCGGCCTTTGCTCCGGGACAAGCCCCGTCCCATGGTTTGTCTCTTCCCCAAAGCCGGATCCCTCTGCAGCCTCCGGCGGCCTCAGGTCCACACCGAACCATTCATCCTCCCTCACGTCCAGCCCCACCCGGATCAGCATATAGCGCTTCAGCCCCACAGGCTCCACCGCAGGCCCCTGCAGGCCTCTCTTCCTATAGATATATATGATCGTGTCCATGCCACAATATATGCGGACTCAGCGGAAAATAGTCTCCACCCCCTCTGTCAGCGCCTCCATGGTCTCCATAGAATTGATCAGCTGCCGAAACCGGGCCGAATGGGGCATCCCCGCCGTATACCAGGCCAGATGCTTTCTCATCTCCCGCACCGCGGTATATTCGCCCTTGTATTGCAACTGCAGCGCCGCATGCTCCAGCACCATCCGCTTCTTCTCCTCCACACTTGGAGGGGGAGGCAGGCTCCCCGTCTCCAGAAAGCGCACAGTGTCCCGGAAGATCCAAGGATTCCCCTGAGCGGCCCGTCCGATCATCACCCCGTCGCAGCCGGTCTGTTCCAGCATGGCCTTGGCGGCCTCCGGGCTATTCACGTCCCCGTTGCCGATGACGGGAATCTTCACCGCCTCCTTCACCTGCCGTATGATATCCCAGTCCGCCCTGCCGCTGTAATACTGCTCTCTGGTGCGTCCATGCACAGCCACCGCCGCCACGCCGCAGGCCTCTGCAATCCTCGCCAGCTCCGCCGCATTGCAGCAGCTATCGTCAAAGCCTTTGCGCAGCTTCACCGTCACGGGCTTTTTCACTGCCCTTACCAATCCTGTCAAAATCTTCTCCGCCAGTCCGGGCTGCTTCATCAGCGCACTGCCCTCCCCGTTGTTCACCACCTTTGGCACGGGACATCCCATGTTGAAGTCGAGAACGGAAAAAGGCCTCTCCTGAATTCGCGCCGCCATCTGCGCAAGGATCTCCGGATCCGACCCGAAAAGCTGCAGGGAAGCCGGCATTTCCTCCGGATGTATCTCCAGCAGCCCCTCCGTATTCTTGTTGTTATAGAAAATGGCCTTTGCACTCACCATCTCCATACACACCAGACCAGCCCCCATTTTTCTGCACAGCAAACGAAATGGCAGGTCTGTCACGCCTGCCATGGGAGCCAATATCACATTATTCTCCAGTTCCAAGTCACCGATCCTCAGTTTTCCCACGATTCCGCCCTCACCTTCTGTTCTTCTCATAGATTATGTTCAGGCCGTCCAGCGTCAGAAAACTGTCATAGATATCAATGGCGTCCGTCTCGTTGGCAATCAGCCTGCCCAGCCCTCCCGTGGCCACCACCTTCAAATCTTTAAGCCGGCTCTCCTCCTTCACCTTCCGGACAATGTACTCCGTCTGGCCGATCTGCCCATAAACCAGCCCGGCCTGCATGCTGCTGATGGTCTCCTGCGCCAATATGGACTTAGGCTTTCTGATCTCGATATTGGGGAGCTTGGCAGCCTGCGTCCACAGCGCTTCCGAGCTGATACGGATGCCCGGAGCAGTGATGCCCGCCGCAAACTCTCCCGCCTCCGTGATCAGGTCATAGGTGGTGGCGGTTCCGAAATCCAGTACCAGCACGGGGCCGCCGTATTTCTCATAAGCAGCCACTGCGTCCACAATGCGGTCCGCGCCTATGGCCCTGGGATCCTCCGTAATAATGCGGATACCCGTCTTCATGCCCGGCCCCACGTTCATGGGTCTTGTCTTTGTATACCGCACCAGCCCTCCCAGAAGAGAATGCATCACATCCGGCACCACACTGGCCACGATGGAGCCCTCCAGACTCATAGCCTCGATTCCCTTGTTCTGCAGCAGCTGGGTGATCAGTATGCCGTATTCGTCCGAAGTTCGCGGGGTCTTGGTCATAATCCGAAAGGTGCTGGCCAGTTTTCCGCCCTCATATACCCCCATTGTCATATTCGTGTTTCCAACATCAATCACAAGAAGCAACTGCTCTTCCTCCATTTCGATACTGTTATAGGGCTAGTTTCATTGCAGCGCCGTCTCTGCGGCTATTTCCTTTAATACAAATACTTTATAGTATAAGTTCAGCGCCTCAAACAGCTCCTGCCTGCGCCTGCGAACCTCCGCCACCATGAGGCCGCTGCTGATCTCATCATAGTAAATATCGTCCTCCTCCGCATCGGTCTCCAGAACCACATTCCCGTCCTTCTCGAAAGCGATGGTGAAGATGCCGCCTACCTCCTCCGTGAACAGCACGCACAGAATATGCAGCTCCTCCTTGATAGATTCCGGCAAGTTTTGGAACTGCTCGTTAAAATAATATTTCATCTCATAGGCATTGGCCCCGCAGAGCACCGTATTTCCGCTTTCCATGGATTCACTCCTTGCCCGGAACCTGCCGGACAAAAACGTCCGCGGTTCCGCATATCACACATACCCGTATACGCCCCGGACAGACACCTCTCCCGCGTACACTGCCGTGACGCTGCCGTCCTCCAGCTCTACCAGCAGCTCGCCCTTTTCGTTGATGCCTCTGGAGACGCCCCGAAACTCTCCCTTGGGATCCAGCACCCGCACCTCTCTGTTTTTGTTCACCAGCATGCCGTTGTATTCCTCCACCAGACCGGACAGACTGCGGCTGCTGCAAAATACCTTATAGCGGGCCTCGAAAGCCTTCATCACATTGACGATCAGCTGGCCTCTGGACACCTTCCTGCCGCATTCCTGCCATAGGCTCGTGGCGGTGTCCGCTATCTCTTCGGGGAAGACCTGCTCCTTTACGTTGATCCCCACGCCCACCACCACATAGTGGATAAACTCCCGTTCCACGCTCATCTCCGCCAGCATACCGCAGAGCTTCCTGCCCCCTGCCACAATGTCGTTGGGCCACTTGATCCGGGCGTCCACGCCGCAGGTAGCGCGGATGCCCTCCGCCACGGCCATACCCATGACCAAGGTCACCATGGAAGCCTGCTCCACATCATAGTCCGGCTTCAATATCAAAGTGAAATACACATTGGTTCCCGCCGGGCTGCTCCATCCCTTTCCCTTGCGCCCCCGGCCCGCGGTCTGCATGTCCGCCACGATCAGAGTTCCCTCTCCGGCGCCGTTCTCCGCATCCAGCTTCGCCTGCAGGTTGGTGGACGCGAGCTCATCGTAATAAAACACCGGCCTGCCGGCCCAGTCAGTGTCCATACGGCTCTCCAGCTCGTGCCGGCCGTATACCTCCTCCTCCGGCACAAGCAGGTATCCCCGGTTCTTGACGGCCTCTATGCAATAGCCTTCCTTCTTCAGCTGTCCTATGGCTTTCCACACCGCCGTGCGGGACACGCCGAAACGCTGGCACAGCTCCTGCCCCGACACATATTCCTCTCGCTCCCTCAGAAGCGCCAATATCTTCGCCTTCATGTCACGCCTATAATGTAGCCGCCATCACGGCCTTGATGGTATGCATCCTGTTTTCCGCCTCCTGAAATACCAGAGACCGCTCTCCTTCAAATACCTCGTCCGTGACCTCCATCTCCCTGATCCCGAAGCGCTCTCCCATCTCTGCCCCGATCTTCGTGTCCAGATTATGGAACGCAGGAAGACAGTGCATAAACACGGCGTTCTTTCCCGCATTGTCCATCACGGCTCCATTGACCTGATAGGGGGACAACTCCCGGATGCGCTCCGCCCAGATCTCCTCAGGCTCTCCCATGGAAACCCACACATCGGTATAGATCACGTCCACATTCTTCGTGCCCGCCTTCACCTCCTCGGTGAGCATGATGCTGCCGCCGGTCTGTTCAGCGATCTCCAGACACTGCCTTACCAGATCCTCGTCCGGGAAATATCTGGGAGTGGTGCAGGCGGCGAAATGCATCCCCATCTTGGCGCAGGCCACCATCAGGGAATTCCCCATGTTATACCGGGCATCCCCCAGATATGTGAGACGGATTCCCTTCAGATACCCGAAATGCTCACGGATGGTCAGCAGGTCCGCCAGCATCTGGGTGGGATGGAATTCATTGGTCAGCCCGTTCCATACCGGCACCTTGGAATACTTTGCCAGCTCCTCCACGATATCCTGACCGAAGCCCCGATATTCTATTCCGTCGTACATCCCCGCCAGAACCCTTGCAGTATCCGCAATGCTTTCCTTTTTGCCGATCTGGGAGCTGGCCGGATCCAGATAGGTCGTCCCCATTCCAAGATCCTGCGCCGCCACCTCAAAGGCGCATCTGGTGCGGGTGCTCGTCTTCTCAAAGATCAGCGCCACATTCTTGCCCCGCAGGGTGTCCGCCGGGATCCCCTTCTTCTTTTTCTCTTTCAGCTCTGCTGCCAGATCGATCAGATATATGATTTCCTCCGGAGTAAAGTCCAGCAGCTTCAAAAAATCCCTTCCTTTTAGATCCATCGCCTCATCCCGCCTTTCTATAGTACTTACCATAAATATACTTCACAATCCGCAGTTTTTCAAGCTTTTTTGTATCCGAAGACAAGAATCTGACCGTTTCCCCTGCCGGTGAAGACAAAAATGCGGCAAGGGCGTCCGCATCCTCCCATGCCGCATTTCACATCTTTTTTATTTTGACGGGACAGTCTATGCCTGCAGGTATTTCTTCAGCTCCTCCGCCTTGTCCGTGGCCTCCCAGGGAAGAGAGACATCATCCCTGCCGAAATGGCCGTAGGCCGCCGTAGCCCGGTATATGGGCCTGCGCAGATCCAGCATTTTTATGATGCCTGCAGGGCGCAGGTCGAAGTTGGCCCTGATGATCTCCACCAGCTTGTCGTTGCCCAGCTTCCCTGTGCCGAAGGTATCCACCATGACGGAGGTGGGCTGCGCCACCCCAATGGCGTAGGACAGCTGAATCTCGCATTTGTCCGCCAGTCCCGCCGCCACGATGTTCTTCGCCACATAGCGGGCCGCATAGGCAGCGCTCCTATCCACCTTGGTGCAGTCCTTTCCGGAGAATGCCCCGCCGCCGTGGCGGGCATATCCGCCGTAGGTGTCCACAATGATCTTGCGTCCGGTGAGTCCCGCATCCCCCTGAGGGCCGCCGATGACGAAACGCCCGGTGGGATTGATGTAGAACTTGGTATCCTCGTCCACCATCTCCGCCGGAAGAACCGGATCGAACACATACTTCCTGATATCGGCATGGATCTGCTCCTGCGTCACATCCTCGTCATGCTGGGTGGAGAGCACCACCGCCTCCAGACGCAGGGGCCTGCCGCTCTCGTCGTATTCCACGGAGACCTGACTCTTGCCGTCCGGGCGCAGATAGGAAAGGGTTCCGTCCTTGCGCACCTTGGTCAGCTGCCTCACCAGCTTATGGGCAAGGGCAATGGGATAGGGCATCAGCTCCGGCGTCTCGTTGGTGGCATAGCCGAACATCATACCCTGATCTCCTGCGCCGATAGCGTCCAGCTGGGCGTCGTCCATGCCGGACTCTCTGGCCTCCAGAGCCTTGTCAACCCCCATGGCGATATCAGGGGACTGCTTATCCAGAGCCACCATGACGGCACAGATATTGCCGTCGAAGCCCGTCTTTGCATCATTGTAACCGATCTCGTTCACGGTCCTGCGCACAATGGCAGGTATGTCCAGATTTGCTCCGGTGGTAATCTCCCCAGTCACCAGAACGAAGCCCGTGCAGCTGGCCGTCTCGCAGGCCACCCGGCTCATGGGATCCTGCTCCATGCATGCATCCAGAATCGCATCCGACACTGCATCGCAGAGCTTATCCGGATGTCCCTCCGTCACCGACTCCGAAGTAAACAAATGTTTCTCCATCATTTCTCTTCCTCCTGAATGAATCGTAGCTTTGTCAATATGTAACATAAACCATGGTCAACAGCAAGATACGGCGGTAAATCCATTTCTCGCAGAAACAACAGAAGCCACGCTTCGCAAGTCTTCTATTGTCAGGAATCAAAAAATCCGCTTACGGAATAAGCGGATTTTGATCTTTCGATGTTCATCCTCTTATTGTTCGAAAAATTCGCTCAGGGAGGCACCTTCCTCAATGGGGTTGCCGTGGCTTCATCGATCCTATGTATCTCCACCAACTCTGAATAAGAGAAAAACTATTTAATTTTCAAACCTATCATGACTCATGGAACTCTTGCATTACTCTACCACATACCGCCGCCTATGTCAAGGTTTTTTTCACGCGGTCTGGCCGATCTTCAGCTTAAACTTCTGGAACTCCTTATCCGTGTTCACCAGCTCGATCTGGGCTCCCAGATTCTTCAGCTTGATGTGGAAATCTTCATACCCTCTTTCGATATACTTCACGTTCTCAACTATGGTAAATCCCTCCGCCGCCAGCGCAGCGGTCACAAGAGCCGCCCCGGCCCGCAGATCCGGCGCCGTGATGCTTGCCCCCGTATATCTGGCAACACCGTCTATGATGGCGGTATCTCCCTCTACCTTGATCTCCGCCCCCATTCTGGTCAGTTCGTCCACATATTTGAAGCGGTTCTCGAAAATGCTCTCCGTGACAATGCTGGTTCCCTTGGCCAGCGCCAGCGCAACGGTGATCTGCGGCTGCATGTCCGTAGGGAATCCCGGATAGGGAAGCGTCCGCACCTGACAATGCACCAGAGGCTTCGCCGCTACCACCCGGACGCTGTCATCCTCCTCCTTCACCTCGCAGCCGATCTCCAGCAGCTTTGCCGTGACGGACTCCAGATGCTTGGGGATCACGTTCTTTACCGTCACATCCCCCTTTGTCACCGCAGCGGCAAACATGAAGGTCCCCGCCTCTATCTGGTCGGGAATGATGGTGTACTCCGTGCCATGCAGTTTTGCCACTCCCCTGATACGGATCACATCCGTTCCGGCGCCGCGGATGTTGGCGCCGCAGCTGTTCAGGAAATTGGCCACATCCACCACATGAGGCTCCTTGGCCGAATTCTCTATCGTAGTCATTCCGTCCGCCAGAGCCGCCGCTATCATGACATTGATGGTGGCGCCCACGCTGGGCTTGTCCAGATAGATATGGCTGCCCTTAAGATGCTCCGCTCTGGCCTTGATAAGGCCATGCTCTATGACCATCTCCGCCCCCAGCGCGCGGAATCCCTTCAGATGCTGATCGATGGCACGGCAGCCGATGTCGCAGCCCCCCGGAAGCACCACCTCCGCATGCTTATATTTCCCCAGAAAGGCCCCCAGAAGGTAATAAGAGCCCCTGATCTTCTTGCTTCCTTCGTCATCCACTGTCAGATTGTGGATATTGCCCCCGTTTATCATGACGCTGTGGCGGCCCGTCCGCTTCACCGTCACCCCTATATTAGCCATGGCGTCCAGCATCATGTCAATGTCCCGCACATCCGGGATATTGTCTATATATACAGTCTCGTCCGTCATCGTCGCAGCCGCAAAAATAGGAAGCGCGGCATTTTTGGCGCCTGCTATCTCCACGTCCCCCACCAGCGGATTCCCGCCTTTAATCGCATATTGTTCCATCTATTCCTACCTCTGCTTAAGGTCAGCTCTTCCATCTATTATTCAGAACACCGCAAAGCCGACTGCCATGCCGGCTTTGCCTGACGTCGCCAAAATCAAAATATTAATATTACATTAATTTTTATTTTACCACATTTTGCCCGGTTTGTAAACAGAACGTGCATTCTGTGGTCCAAAGGCACCGGAAAGCTATCTGGGAACATACTTCAGGGGATCCACGGCAACGCCCCGCACCCGCATCTCAAAGTGTACATGGGGTCCCGTGCTGGCGCCTGTATTGCCGCTGAGGGCAATGCGCTCTCCCTGCCGCACCTTCTGGCCCGGCGTCACCAGAATCTTGCTCAGATGGGCGTATCTGGTCTGCTTTCCGTCTTCATGGTCAATATAGATCGCATAGCCGTAGCTCCCTATCCAGCCTGCTCTGGACACCGTGCCGCCGCTGGAGGCATAGATGGCCGTTCCTGTGGGCGTCGCCCAGTCCACCGCCTGATGGTTGGAGGTCGCTCCGGCCACATTGGGTCTGGGCCTATAGCCAAAGGTGGAAGTAATGCGCCCGCCGTACAGAGGCTTGATGTAGGTAGGCGGAATCTTCGTCCCCCGCTCCACCACCTTAGGAACCGCCTCCATCACCACCTCCTCCTTCAGGATCTCCCGGGACACTTCCTTGTCGTTGAGAAAAGAAACCTCCGCCACTACCTTGCGGAAACCTGCGGAAGGGGCCTGACGCTCTACCACGTCGGTGGTATACCAGGCATCGTTATCTATATAGATTATTTCGGCATCATAGCTCTCATCGTAAAACCTCTGCTCCACCCTCGTCACGGAAAGCTCCGGCTCCGGCACCGTGATGACCAGCTTGTCCCCGATATGCAGAGTGCTGTTCACGTTCTCCAGAACATCCGGATTCATCTCCACGATGGTGTCCATGGGAATGTTGACCTTCAGGGCAATCTCGGACAAGGTATCACCTCCCACCACCTCATAGATGCTGGGGGTCTCCTGCTCCATGATCACAAGGTTGATGGCCTCCTCAAGTCCGGTAATCTGGCTTGCAGGCAGATATGCCTCCGCCACCTCCACCTCCTCGAAGAAATTCATGCACAAAATTCCCAGATCGTAGTCACCGAAGTCCTTCTCTTCCGTCACGTCCTCCTCCACATAGGTCTCCGTGAAGAAGCTCTGCACCCCCGCCTCCGTGTAGGACTGCCCCTTGTCCGATTCCTGATCGGCAGGGTCTACTATGCTGGCGGTATACACCCCGAATTCCCTTTCTCTGTCATATGCCAGCTCCACCGCGAACTTTGCCTCGCTGTCATATTTGTTCACCGCCGCCTGCAAGAGCTGGCGCACCTCCTCCATGCTGCCAAGATTGATGATATACTCATTGATCTTCAAGGTGTAGGCGCGGTGCATGGTCTCAAGGATGTCCGCCCTCAGGGCCTCCTCCATTTTGCGGAGCACTTCCTCCTCCGGGTCCACCTCTCCCCAGAGCACAGTCTCCCCCGCTATGGTCATCTCCGTCTCAAGAAACACCAGCTCATCACTGGAGGAAACCACGTTTCTGCGGGCCTGCTGCAGCAGGTCATCCGCCAGAGCTTTGTCCCCCAGAGCGCCCACCTCCCGGCCGTTGACCCGGATGTGAAACAGATTCTCCTCTGATTCCTGATACGGCGTGTATCCCTTCACAAACAGAAGTCCTGCGAACAAGACCGATGCCGTAACATTAATATATGTAAATTTGTATTTTTTATGACTGATTTTATTTTTTCTCATATTTTTCATAAGTTCCACCACAAGCCATTCTATCGGCGTCCACAAAATTTGTAAAGAAGCTACCGTTTCTAAGTATTTCCTTCAAGCCCCCATTCTATACCCGCGCTATTTCTTCACGCTGTACCCAAACCTGCCCAGCTCTTCTCCGCACGCAAAATAAGCGCCATGGGAATAGACGATGGGTTCTGCCTTCTCCAAGTGAAATTTTCTCTTTTCGTCCATATACCTGACATCCGCGTGAACCGAAACCACATCGGCCAGAAACATATGATGAGAACCCAGCGCCATGACCTGACGCACCCTGCACTCTATATTGACCGGACTTTCCCCGATCAGCGGCGCATGCACCTTCTCCGCCGCAAGGGGCGTAAGCCCCAGCGCCTTGAACTTGTCAACCTCCCTGCCGCTCTTCACTCCGCAGAAGTCGGTGGCATAGGCAAGTTCCTTCGTAGTCAGATTTACCACGAACTCCCCCGTCTCCTTCAGAATCGGGAAGGAATATCTGTCAGGGCGGACGGATATACTGACCATAGGCGGGTTGGTACAGACCGTCCCCGCCCATGCAATGGTTATAATATTATAATTCCCGGCCCTATCTGCCATGCTGACCATCACCACGGGCAGCGGATACAGCATGTTCCCCGGTTTCCAGATTTCTTTCGTCATTCTCTCACTCCATAACAAGCCCCCGCACCACGGCGCCGCTGCCCTCTAAGGCTGCGCCGTCAGCCCTCAGAAGGGCAGTACCCCGAGCCCTCCCAGCACCTGAAGCACCACGCCCGCCAAAGACAGAATCATCGCCGCCACGGAAATACCCAGAATCGTGCCCAGCTTGCCCTTGACGGCAGAAGCCTCCTTCTTGGTCTCCCCAAGGGCCTCGCCCTGCCGGCCGCTCTCCTCCGTCACCACGGCCTGCACGTTCCGGTATACCTTCACGCATTCCTTATGAACGTTTTCCTCCAGAGCGTTCAGCCTCTCGGTCAGCTGTGCCTCCGTGAGCCTGTCCATTCCGTCCAGCTTGGACTCAACAGCCATGGCGACGCTCCCCAGCTGAGAAGCCAGAGTCTTGTCCAGCCCCGCCATCTGATCCAGAGCCTTCTTCTGGCACTGCTCCAAACCGTCTAAGGCCTTCCGCAGGTCCCTGACGCCCTCCAGACCCTCTTGTACAAGCTTCCGGATCTCGTCGTCCCCTGACCGCATTTTTTCCAGCTTCCCGGATCCGTCGTCGATCAGCGCCTGCAGTCTCGTCAGACACTCGTTATATTCTACCACCTGATTCTTCAGTCTGTTCAGCTCCTCCACATCCGCCGCCGTGTTTGCTTTGATAATTTCCTGAGCCGTGGCCCTCTGAGCCAGCTTGTCCACAAAGATATCCATTCCCTCTCCTCCTGATCCGTGCAGGCGGCGATCCTGCCGCCCTCTGCGGGGTTTCACTGGCACAATATGCTGTTTTTCCGTTATTCGTTGTGCATATTGTACATTTAAGCCTTTCTGACAGGCTCGTGATTGTGACATTCACCAATATTTTACATGGGGTTCATACGCTGTTCATATTTGTTCATTATACTGATTTTCATCGGAAGCAGTTGCTGCCGATGCCGTCAGTAACAGATCAGATTGTTTTTTCATAACAGCCCAGATGCCGAAAGGCTTCTGGGCACTCCTCGTTTTTGGGGCTTCGGCGCCGTCCGTTTTTTGCCCTGAAGAGGCTCAGAAAAACAAATCCTACTCCTTCTCCCGCTCCCGGCTCAGTATCAGAAGCTCCTCGTTCAGCTTCAGCATTCTGGCATCCAGATCCGTCACCATCTTGGCGCACTCCACCAGCTCGCTGCGGATATGCTCCGGCGCGTCCCCCTCCAGCTTATAATGGATCTTGTGCTCCAGACTGGCCCAGAAATCCATGGCCACCGTCCTGATCTGAATCTCCACCTTGGCATCCACCGTGCGGTCGGAAAGGTATACCGGCACCGTGATGATCATATGGTAGCTCTTGTAGCCGCTGGTCTTCGGAAACGTGATATAATCCTTCACGGTCAGCACCTGCAGATCCCTCTGCTCGCTGATCATATCCGCTATTCTATAGATGTCTGACGTAAAAGAACAGATAACCCGTATGCCTGCTATGTCGTTCACATGCTTCACCATATTGTCTATGGTGGACTCATAGCCATTGCGCTTCAGCTTCTTGACAATGCTCTCGGGAGTCTTGATGCGGGCTTTGATATGTTCTATCGGATTATATTGATGCACATGCTGGAATTCCTCGTTGAGTATCTCCATTCTTGTCTCGATCTGCTTGAGGGCAGCATTATATATAAGGGTGACTTCCTTCCAGCTGTCAATCCCTTCTCCATTGTCTTCCCTTATGTCCATATCCCACCTACACTCCTTCTTCGGGTTCCGGCTGCCATAGGGCAGGACAAAGCCCCCCCAATCCTCCGAACAAAGTAAGTATATCATAAATATGTGGAGAAATGTATATGAATCTTGAAATTTTAAGCTTTTTTTCTGCAGACTGTCTTTTTCGCCCAATCCCTCTTTCTTCTCTTGCGCTCCCGTCCAAAATCAATTACCATGGTAATGACGGCGCATCCCTTATCCCCTGACCGAGCCTGCCAATATGTCGGAGGGCGGACTTAGGAGAACCGATGCCGCCTAAAAAAGGAGGATACAAATGTTTCGTTTATGGGCCAGAACCTTCAAGGACAACCACATGCTGCAGGATATCTGCATTCAGGATCCCAGCGCGGACACCCGCACCCACAAAGTCTTCCATGCTCTGGAGCAGGCATGCGGACAGTTCGACTTAAGCGTGCCGATCTGGCTGGACAAGACCATATCCGAATTCAAGCGCCACAAAAAGGCCCGTTTCACAAAAGACAATTTTATAGAAAGCATTGATTTCGACTATCTGGAAATTCAGATCATCGAAGAAGATTAGTATTGACATTTTCAAATTCCGGGTATAATATCTTCTTAAGCAACATGTAGTTTTCAAAACTATGTATCGCATTTTCATCTCGCGATATAAGGTTGTTCGTGCCGCATCATGGCCCCTATGTCCAGAATGCGGGCGCGAAGCAGGAAGCAGGAGGTATCCCCATGAATATAACAATCAGAGAACCCGGAAGCGCAATCACTCATTTCATCGGCATGATGCTGGCCTTGTTCGCAGCCGTGCCCCTGCTGGTGAAGGCCGGAGTTTCCTCCGGCGCGAAGACCTTCACCGCCATGGCCATTTTCATGGCCAGCATGGTTCTGCTCTATGGGGCCAGCGCCATGTACCATTCCGTGAACCTCAGCGGCAGATCCCTGCGCATCTTCCGCAAACTGGATCATATGATGATCTTTGTCCTGATCGCAGGCTCCTATACGCCGGTGTGCCTTATCGTGCTGGGCGGAGATCTGGGATATACCCTTTTGACTCTAGTGTGGGGAATCGCCCTTGGGGGGATGCTGATCAAGGCCTGCTGGATCACCTGCCCCAAATGGTTCTCCTCGGTGATCTACATCGCCATGGGCTGGGTATGCCTGTTGGTGTTCGGAAGGCTTCTGGATACCCTTCCCACGGCCGCCTTCCTATGGCTTCTGGCCGGAGGCATCATCTACACCGCAGGGGGCGTGATCTATGCCCTGAAGCTCCCCCTGTTCAACTCCAAGCACAAGGACTTCGGCTCCCACGAGGTCTTCCACCTATTCGTCATGGCGGGAAGCGCGTGCCATTTTGTGTTCATGTACTCATTCGTGGCATAAGGGGGAATATACGAAATGTCTCCCAAGCTTGCTCCGTGAAGCATCCCCTTTGCTTTTCCACCCCATCAAGGCCCACACCCAAAAACAGCCATGAAGCTTTGTTTGCTTCATGGCTGTTCTTTATCCTGCGGCTTGGCTTACGCCCCCAGCTCAGTCCTCATATCCGTTGGGATTGTTTTTCTGCCATCTCCAGGAGTCCTCGCACATCTCCCGGATTCCGTACTTGGCCTCCCAGCCAAGCTCCTCCTTCGCAAGGCCTGCGTCCGCATAGCAGGCGGCGATATCGCCGTCCCGTCTGGGCTTGATGGAATAAGGAATCTCCACCCCCGTGGCCTCCTGAAAGTTCTTCACGATATCCAGCACGCTGTAGCCAACCCCCGTGCCCAGATTGTATATCCTCAGACCGGCGTTTTCCTCGATCTTTTTCAGCGCCTTCACATGTCCCTGCGCCAAATCAACTACATGGATATAATCTCTTACCCCTGTGCCGTCGTGGGTATCGTAATCGTTTCCGAACACTCCCAGCTCAGGCAGCTTGCCCACCGCCACCTGAGTGATATAAGGCATCAGATTGTTGGGGATGCCGTTGGGGTTCTCGCCCATGGTGCCGCTCTTATGGGCGCCGATAGGGTTGAAATAGCGCAGCAGAATCACGTTCCACTCCGGATCCGCCTTCTGGATGTCGGAAAGGATCTGCTCCAGCATGGACTTGGTCCAGCCATAGGGGTTCGTGCACTGCCCCTTGGGGCACTCCTCCGTAATGGGGATCACGGCGGGATTTCCATATACTGTAGCGCTGGAGGAGAAGATGATATTCTTTACCCCATGCCTGCGCATCACATCCACCAGCGTAAGGGTTCCCGCAATATTGTTCTCATAGTATTCCCAAGGCTTCCGGACGGATTCCCCCACTGCCTTTAAGCCTGCAAAATGAATCACCCCATGGATGCTCTCCTTGGTGAATATCTCCTCCAGCGCCGCCCTGTCCAGTATGTCCGCGCGATAGAACGGAACCTCCTTGCCAGTGATGGCCTTCACCCTCTGCAGGGACTTCTCGCTTGAATTGCACAGATTGTCCAGCACCACCACATCATAGCCCGCCTGCTGCAGCTCAACCACCGTATGGCTGCCGATGAAGCCTGCGCCCCCTGTCACCAATATCTTCATAGCTCCCTCTTTTCCGCATGGTCCCATCACTGCAAGCCCGCCTCACAGCCCATGTGCCATGCTCATGATTTGTTTTCTTTGTAATTCAAGAATAACTGTTTTCTCCCTTTTTCTCAATACTGATATGTTGCAAAAATCTGTCGAAATGTTATATTCCTTCCCATAGTAATTTTCCCCCAAAAGCTCAGGCTCCCCCGCCCGCCCTCTGTCTGGTGACTTCATACAGAAGAATGGACGCCGCACAGCTTACATTGAAGGAAGTCGCATAGGATTTTTCCGACATAGGAATGGTGCAGAGACGGTCGCAGGCCTCCTTGAAAGCCCGGTTGAGCCCCAGCGTCTCATTCCCCATCATCACCATAACCGGACCGGTGAGGTTCACTGCATAAATAGGCTCCTCCTTATGGGCGGTGGTTCCCAGAACAGTGAAACCCGGATACTTCCTTTTCAGCTCATTTATATAGTCGAAAAGGACGGTATTGTCCCCAACCCTCACCACGGGCATATTGAAGAAGGAGCCCATGGCAGATACCACCACATCCGGATCGTATAGGTCCACTCCATGTCCCGTGACAATGAGCATATCCGCCCCCAGCGCGTCGCAGGAACGGATCATGGTGCCCAGATTCCCTTTGTTGGAGGGACGGTCAAACAGCACGATGAAGGGATTTTGTGCAAGCTGCACCCCGTCCAGCCTATCCTGCCGCATCTCGATCACCGCCATCAGCTCAGAAGTGTCCTCCTTGCCGCTCAGCTCTCCCATGAGCTCTTCAGTCAGACAATAGTTCACCTCGGTTTCCACTGTCCGGATCATCTCCGAAGCCCATCCCGATAAGCTGTCTTTTTGATAGAGAAAAGATTTGATCCTCCAGCCGTTCTTCACGGCCTCATTGAGGCTGCGGACTCCTTCCACCAGAAATTCATTGTACTTGTAGCGCTTATTCCTGTTCCTCTTCAGCACGTCGAACCGCTGAAAGGCGTTGTCTCTATTGCACAATTGTACTACCTTCATGCACTCTCCTCCCACTCTCCGGGCACTTGTCAAACATGCAGGGCCTCTTCCCTCCATGCCTCGATCTGCAAAAATATATTCTCCGCATCGATTTTGGAAAAATCCGTCGTGTCGATCTTGATTTGTCTGCCGCCGACAGAAAATGCGTCAAATCCTCTCCGCTCTATCCCCTGCACAAAGTCCTCATAGGAAATCCCCGCGGCCTTGGTCTCTCCATGAGGGTTCCTCCGCTCCTCAGTCTCCCGCTCCTCTCTTTCCGGATAGCAGTCGTTCACCACATGCCCCCTATGTCTGTCAGGGCTCGACTCCCTTTCCAGAAAACGCTGGTAGATTACCTTGTAGTCACCCGTCAGGGTCAGGGTCAAAGCGGCATAATTGTATTCATCTAAAAGAGCCTGCATACCGCTCCGGGACGAATATTCAAAATTGTTTTCCAGAATAAACGGCAGTCCCGCTCTCATAAGCTGCGCGGCAGCATAATACATGATTTCCATGGCGGCAATTCCCAGATTCACTTTTTCCTTTCTCGACCGAAACCCCACGCTGTCAAACAGCAGCTCCTTGATTCTATCCTTTGAAATAACAGGCAGCTTCAGCCTTTCCGCTACAGCCTCCGCCATGGTGCTTTTTCCTGCTGCCGGAACTCCGGTCACTAGTATGCAGTACATGGAGGACGCCCTCTGGCGGTTTTGGGGGCTGAAGGGCCAGGCAATGCAGCTTGCCGTGTCCTTCCCGCTCCGGCCGATGCCACCCCCTTCTAAACGGCGGTCTTTTCTCCCAAAGGGATATGCCACCTCATTTTTGCACAGCATCTCGTATTTTTCCGGATGACGGTAGGCATTTCCATGTACCTCCTTTTCGCGATAGCGGCGAAGGCGGTCCAAGGAAAGCTCCGCCACATAGACGCCCTCCCCTTCACCGCACTGCAAAATGCAAGTGTCTCTTGAACCCTTCACATCCGGAAGATAGACAACTCCGTCAAAGACGCTGGAGCCTCCGTTGCAGTCGGGGACGCCCTGAGGATAATTGCAGGTGGCAATCCCAAGCATATTTTCAAATGCTCTGGCACGGAGCTGGGAGAGACGGTTGATTTCCATGGGGCAGGCATTGGGAACCAAAATAACCTCGGCCCCCTTGAGCATGAGGATTCTGGCGCTTTCCGGAAATTCCCTGTCATAGCAAATCATAGCCCCAACCTGCACATCTCCCCAGACGGTATTCAGAGAACACACATAAAAATCCTGCCCCGGCGTCAGGCTGCGCTCAACATCAAAATCGCAGGTGTGGACTTTGGCATAGGTCAGTTTCCGCTCCCCGAACCGGTCAAAAAGCACCAAGGTGTTTCGGGGGTTATGGTTGTATTTTTCCAGCAGCGTGATTCCGATGGCCATGTCCAGCTCTTTGGCAAGCTTCCCAAATGAAATGACAAAATCGCCGTCTAAGGGAATCGCCTCCGCCGTCCATTCTTCCACAGGCCGTCCATAAATGTTGTATCCATTGCTCCACATCTCAGGAAACAGCGCAATATCTGCCCCCTGCTGCTTTGCTTCCCTACAAGCGCTAACGCCCTTGAGCAAATTTTCCTCCAATGTGCCGCAAGGTTTGATTTGCAGCAAAGCGATCTTCAATACTTTTTCCATGCTTACGCCCTCCAGACCAAAATCCAGCCCATTGCACCGAGACCCTGCTTCGGATCTCCTTCGGCGGTTTCCCGCGCAAGCCCTCCCCGCACAAGAAACGAACCCTGAAATAAGCCCTGCATTCCGGCCGACCCAAATTATGCCGTGTGTTTAGATATACAGATCCTTTCTTTCAAATACCATGATTCCCAGCGCATACAGCACAGCGGCGCCGGCAAAAAGTACGGCGGCACCGGCTATGGCGCCGCTTTCACCGGCCACAATGCCTTCCGGGCCAAACAAGGTGAAAAATGTAAAATACTTTGCTTTTTCCGCTTTTCCTCCAACATTTGCAAGCATCTGCAGCACATACATAAATGCAGGAAGCCCTGCTCCGAATGCCACACTATATTTGGTATCGGAAAAAATGCAGGAAGAGAGAAAGCATATGCCCCCGATAAACAAATGCAGGCACAGCAGCCCGCCGTTCAATGCAAAGAGCGCCGCCGTATCCAGCTCTCCCGGAAACCCGCTCACGGCACAGACCAATTCCACGATTGTGCCATAGAGAACCAAAAGCAGAATTCCGCTTACAAGCACCCCCAGCTGCGTAAACGCAATGGTGCGCCGCTTTACGGGCGCCGCGGCCAGAGAAACCATAGAGCCTTTTTCCACATACTTCGCAATCAAGGCATTTCCCCGCAGTATGCTAAACAGCATGGGAAAAACCAGCAGTATAAATCCGTAGAGATAAGATACCATAAATCCCAAAAGATTGGTGTCATTGGCTTTCATGCCCACAGCCGCCATCAATTCCGGCATGGCCTGCGCAAAGCCCTCCAGCATTTTCATCATTTCCGGGTCATACATATTGATTATGACAGAAACATACATGGTAATGATTGCTCCAAAAATGATAAGCAGCTTTACACTTCCTTTCATTTCCCGTTTATACAAAGCCATATCAATCATTTTCCCCGCCTCCGTAATAATTCATGAAGATTTCTTCCAGACTCTGCTTCGTTGTGACAGTCACTTCTGTACCGCTGCATGTCCCGCCAAAATCCGCTGCAAAGGCTTCGGCAACGGCCTCGTTTTCAAGCGTCACCCTATAGCTGCGTGTATGCCGTTCACGCAGCGCCGCAGCAGAATCCACGGCTATCATCCGCCCTTTGCGTATAATGCCGATCCTTTCGCAAGTCCGTTCAACCTCCTCGAATATATGGCTTGACATCAGCACCGTTTTGCCATGGGCCTTCTCCTCCGCCACCAGATCCACAAACCTGCTCTGCATCAAGGGGTCAAGTCCGCTGGTGGGTTCGTCGAGAATCAGAATGTCGGGGTCGTGCATAAAGGCGGCCACGATTCCAAGCTTTTGCTTCATCCCTTTGCTCATCTTTTTTATCTTGCCTCTGGGATCCAGTTCAAAACGTTCCAGCAGCTCCTCCTTGCGGCTCTGAGGGCCGATCTTGCGATAGTCTGTGATGAATTTCAGAAACTCCGCGCCCGACATATCATCAAAAAAACTGATTTCACCGGGAATGTAGCCAAGCCTTGCCTGCACTTTATCCCTCTCGGTCCAACAGTCCATACCATCAATGGCGCAGGTTCCTGATTTGGGTTTCAGGAATCCCATCAGATGGCGTATTGTGGTTGTTTTGCCTGCTCCATTGGGCCCCAAAAAGCCGAAGGCCTCCCCTTGATTCACATGAAAAGATATATCAAATACTCCCTTTCCGCCGCCATAGTCCCGAACAAGATTTTTGATTTCAATGACGCTCATAAACGCCCCTCCGGCTATCCGCCCCATCCATGTTCATAAAACAATACCTCCGGCAATGCCCATAAACCTCCCATTCTCCATAAGTCTCTCATGGGAGTCCCCCTGCATGCCCCTGTTTCTCTGTGTCATTTCTCATTATAGACTATTTCCATAGAACCCACAAGCAATTGTTCTCTCCTAGGCATCATAACGCCCATTGCGCCATGATGCCGGTTCTTTAATCTACCCCATACCGAAACTTAGCAAAAAGAGACTTTCCGAGAAGCCTCAGAAAGTCCCCTAATTATTTCTCCCTTTTCGTCCTCTAATTCTTTTCGTCCTCTAAATTCTTCTCGTCCTCTAAATTCTCCCCGTCAGCCTCCCATGTCCCCTTGGTGTAGGTTTCGTCCACCATATCGCTGATCCCTGCCAACAGCATAATTACGCCTTGTACCTTGTGGGGCTGGACAACGTATGCGCCTTTCTGGTGCTCGTCCTCCACAATGATATCCGCGGCAAGCAACGGCTTCATGTGATGATAAACTTGTCCCGTAGACCCAAAGCCGCATTTCTCTACCAGCGATGCCACTGTCCTAGGTCCCCTAAGTATCTCCAATAATATGGCAAGGCGGTTTGAATTCCCGATACAAGCTAGCACCTTGCTTGCGATGCCGCTCTCAATGAGAGCAAGCAGATCATCGGTTAGGACACCGCTTCGGATCCAGTTAGACTGTCGCCCCCCTGAAGCATACACCCCAAGGTAAGTCACAAGTCCACTCGTCCCTTTTTCCTCAGCTTTATAGCATAGTTTTTCCATATGTTCACTGAGGCATTTATCCACATGCATTCCGTGCATAACATGGACTCTTTTCAGTTTCTCTGCGGACGGCTTTTCAGGAAGCAGTTCCATCACCATAGCTCTCAGATCGTCAATTTGCGACGGCGACGCTATCATATTCCGGAGATTTTCCACCTGCTCTCTGAGGGCATCTATCTCTTCACCATAATTTCGCTCCATAAACCTATAAGCACTCCTTTCTAAAGTTCGTATTTTCGGAATTCCGTAATTACAAGCTATCATAGAATGCTCCCCTTGTCAAGAGTTCTGTTAAAATTATTTGATGATAGACGAAAAGGCATATTTAAAAAACGGGGCAGCCACGCCGTTTCTCCAGTCACGCTCATAAATATCCAGCATAAATTGATAGATACTTCCGCAGTCCGCCAATATGCTGCGATTTAACCAAAAAGTTTACCCTTAAAACAATTTATATTGCCCAATGGCTTTGCTGTAATTCTAAACAGAACGCAGCCGTCCGGACACATAATAACCTTACTGTACTTACTATCCCCACCTACATTTTCTAAATCTCCGCCGCTTCTCACGGCTTCCATGATAGGGTACATCATCATCATGACTTTAGAGCAAATACCCTGCCCTTGTGAATTTACCGGACAGCCATAAGTACAAGTATATTTATCTCCAACCTCCTCACCGTTCCGGCAAAATCTCTCCGTCTCCTCATTGTCCTTATTAAATCCTATCACTTCTATTTCCCATTCATATTCTTCATCATACCATTTTTTCAAATTAATTCCCTCCTCTTTTTCAAATTAATTCCATTCTCGGATTCTAACAGCAATGCCATTTTTGCCTGCCGGTTCTCACACTGCAAAGGTATCGAATTCAACTACATGTAAAATCTATATCATATCTTGTTCCATGTGAAAAAAGGACGCCGTCCGTTAACTGAACACATAAAATAATTGTGTTTTTATCATCAAAATTGGTATGTCCGTTATCAATCCACTCTTCAAAGGCTTTCTTCAGCTTATCCGCAATGTCTTTATTTTCTTCCCTGCAAACCCAGCCTAAGTTTACGCCTTTTCCATGTCCGGTAAACCAATCTCCGCAAATTCCAACATTGGAGTTCTTCTCCAGTTGTTTCATTTTATTTGATAAACCGTATGTAATGATATAAAATGCTCCGTTCTCGTAATAAGCGTTGACAGCCCGTACATGCGGAATATTATCATCTATTGTTGCCAGCCCAATCAAGGTATCGTGTCCAAACCGTTCATTCATTATCTCTTGCGCCTCGCGCGGAAAAGTCTCATTCATCAATTTTCCCTCCTGAATAATAATCGCCTTCTACACTCCACGAGAATCCAAATATTTTGCCTCGTCCTCCCTTGCGTCAATATATGCTTTTTCCAAATCAATATTATACACATCCGCAAGCCGAATCACTTGGATAATTCGCCCACTTGTTTGACAAGTTCAATCACTGCACACTGAGCATTCCACTCATTTAATTCAATCTTATGAAAACGCCTTACTACATCTCTATACATTTCAATCATTTCACTGAAAGTTTTCCCCATATAATCCCTCCCTACGCTCTGTCCTTTTTGTAAAACAGTATAACACAAAACCGATAGGAATTGGTAAACTGTTTGACCTATTTTCCCCTGCAAATCTCTCTTTATAAGTACTCCGCAATCACAGAACCCGGATTTTCCTTTATCTCCTTAACAGTCCCCGCGGCAATGATCCTTCCTCCGGCAGTTCCACCGCCGGGGCCCAGTTCAATTAAATAATCACAGTTTTTCAAAACATCCGTATCATGTTCGATAATGATCATGGAATTTCCCCCGTCAACAATATCATTCAATAGCCCCATCAAATGGTGGGTATCCCGAAATGACAATCCGGTAGTAGGCTCATCTAAAATAAACAGACATCCCCTTGTGGAATGGCTCAATTCCTTGGCAAGCTTAATCCTCTGTGCCTCACCGCCGCTGATGGCGGTGGTCTTTTGCCCAAGCTTCATGTATCCCATGCCTACCCGAACCATCACTGCCATAAGTGCGGACAGCTTTTTATCCTGCTTAAAAAAGGCTTCCGCTTCCCCAAAGGACATCTTCATGATTTCATAAATATTTTTACCCTGATAGCTTACCTCAAGGGCCTCCGAAACATATCCTGTCCCACCGCAGTCCTCGCAGCTTAAGAATAACGGATTTCCCAGTCCCATATCTACGGGAATCTCTCCCAAGCCCTGACAGCACAGACAGCGTCCCTGAGAGTTCTTGGAAAACAGAGCTTTTCCGTAATCATGCTCCTTGGCATAGGTTGTGTCTGCCAGCAATTCCCTGATTCTTTCCAATCCGCCCAGATAGCTGATGGGGGTCGATGTGCTTTTCCTTCCTATCGGTTTTTGATCCACAATACTGCATTTTTCTATTTTCTCAATGCCTTGTACATCTACATTTCCCACCACTACGTCTTCTTCCGAATCTTCCTCTTCTTCCGCCGATAAATCAACGAACCGATTCCGCAAATGCTTCTTCAATATAGGAACCAAGGCATCCGATATTAAGCTCGATTTGCCACTGCCCGACACTCCTGCAATTCCCACCATAACCCCCAAGGGAATCACGGCGGAAACGGATTGCAGATTATGTATTGTTACATTTTCCAGCCTCAGCGCATAATCCAAATCCACCTTCCGGCCTTTGGCACTTGTCTGCAGCCGGCAGGAACCGTTCAAATAACAGGATGTGACGGAATCCTTACAGCGTAAGAATTTCTCATAGCTTCCCTGAAACACCAATTGTCCGCCGTATTCTCCCGCACCCGGTCCGATATCCACAATATAATCCGCCTGCTCCATAAAATTCTTATCATGTTCCACAACAATTACCGTATTATGATTCTCAACCAGTTTTAGGATTACCTGAATCAATCTTTGTTTTTCTATCTCATGTAACCCTATGGTCGGTTCGTCAAACACAAAAATAAGCGATTGCAGATTTGTAATTAAGCAGCTGACCAGAAAAAGCCGCTGTACCTCTCCTCCGCTCAATGTCGGCACGGTTCTCCCCAAGGATAAATGAGACAAGCCTACTTCCTCCATCAGCTCTGCCTTCTTTACAATCCCCTGAATCACTCCGTCTTTCATGGGCAGACTTTGTATAAAAGCCTTCAGCTCCGTTATAGTCAACTCTGCCAGCTCCCCGATATGTTTTCCTTGAATATAGGTATTTAATGCTTTTTCTCCCAGACCATACCCCTTACACTTCCGGCATACACATCTTTTTGTGTACATCCGATAAATATCACTGTGTTTTCTTCCCTTTGAAAACATAGTATCTCCGGTATAATCCCGAAATATCGCTTCCAGACCGTCAAAACCCATTGCGGCATCTCCCTCTATCAACTCGTTCCTCTGGGAATCGCTCAGTTCCTCTATTCTCGTTTCAAAATCAAGCTGATGCTTTGTGCAAAAAAGCGCAAGCTGTCTCACATACTGATTCTTTCTTACGATTTTTCCCTGAAACAGTTCCGATAACCTTTGGCTGTAGGGCTGCAGCATCTTCTCTCCGTTAATCCGGGTGACATAACCTCGTCCCATGCATGGCAAACACATCCCCTTTGCTGTATTCCGATTAAAAAACTCCAAACCGGACATTGTGTTTTGGCGCCTTCCATGATACGCCCCATATTTGGCATACAGATAGGCCAGTCCGTGTATCATCTGACTTTTGCTTCCCACTGTACTCCTTATATTTGTCTGCCGAATCACCCTCTGCTCCAATGCAACTGTAGGAGATAACCCCGTAATCTCTCCGTAAGTCTGATTGGCTTCCGTTTCCAGGCCGCTAAACATCAGATACCGGCGTCTGCCTTCCTCATAGATCGTATCAAATGCCAGACTGGACTTTCCCGAACCGCTCACACCGGTAATTACGGTCAGTTTTCCTAAAGGTATATCAACATCAATGTGCTTTAAATTATTCGTAAACGCGGCCCTGATCCGAAGCATGTCCTCTCTCAAATTACTGTTCTCCTTTGTCCTAGGATATCAATGATTCTTCTTTTAATATCACATGATATATCACATCTAAATATTCTTTTGATACTTTTTTCGCCGTCGCCTGAATCACCACGACAAGCCCGTACTTGGGAAAAACCCCTATCTCATTTCCTCCAAAGCCTCTGGCAAAATATGCATCCTCATGAACCCACCACAAAAAACCATACTCCCGCATTCCAAAATACTTTACAAACTCATTGGTATCAATCTGTTTAGCTGTTGCCATCTTCAGATACGCTTCGCTTATGATTCGTTGTCCTTGATATTCTCCTCGGTTTAAACATAAATTTCCTATCTTCGCCATCTCCTGTGCTGTCAGTATACCAATGTCGCCCATATGATTGTTTCTAATTCCAAAATCATTATCAGTCCCAGCTAATGCAATTCCAAGCGGTTGATATAGGTTCTCGGAAATAAAATGCTGGATGGATTGCCCTGTCGCCTTCTGCAGTACCTGCGTCAGCAGATAGACATCCGCATCTTTATAATAGAATCTTGTTCCCGGCGTATATGCACTGGGAAGCTCTAAGATTGCCCGCGCCCAATCCTCCTCGGCTTCCACGGCCGACCAAAGCGGCTGACTTGCATGAATCCCGAACTGCCAATAGATTCCGGAGGAAAGCGTCAATAGATCCCTTATTGTAATTTTTCTATGCGCCTTTTCTGTCGTACAACGGAAAGCCTCTCCCAAGTATTCGCAAATACAGTCGTCCAGTCTCACATATCCCTTGTCGACAGCAATTCCCGTTCCCAGAGAAATAATACTCTTTACAACAGAGGCAATGGAATGCTTTTTTCCCTCAAACTCTTTATTAAAATTCTTCAAATAAACAGTCTGTCCGTTTTTTGTAATCAAAATATTGTCAATGTTCTTATATCTCATTTCATGTATATATTCTTCTATCCGATTGAGCGGCTTCTTCATCTTTCCCCCATTTTCTTCACCGGTATATAGATTTCCATTTGTGCTGCTCCAAGCTGACAATCCCAGCGCTCATCATAATATTCAAAGTCAAATGCTGTATTGCCATCAATACAGTATTCCGAGTTTGGCAGCCACACAAAATAAATATAACGGAACGCTTTCCATATTTCACCTCCGGCATTATTGCCATTCACTGTAAAAACCGCATACTTTGCTTTTGGCACCGCCTTGCGATAGACGCCTTCCGGAAGGGTTGCATTCATGTCCACTTCCACTCCAGCCATATAATAAAACGCTAATGGTTCAGAACAGAATTCCTCCGAATAATCTTCAAAACCATACATAGTATGTGCATTTTTTCTCTCAATGGCATCCAGATTGCTCTTTAGATCAAACCACGACTCTCCTATGACATCAAAGCCCTCTCTTGTGTGCTTTCGATACCCGGCAATTACAAATTCTTCCTTTTCTTCAAAACGTGGTTCTATCGAAAACACACCCTCTATCGCAACACGTTTTAAATACCCTATAACGATTTCTTCTACACTGCGGTATGTTATCTTTGCCTGCTTTTCCCTTGCCACAAGGGGCTGCATTCCGAAGGTATCCTTAAACACTCGGTTAAAGGTCTGAATACTGTTAAAGCCAACACTGTAGCAAATATCTGCAGCGGTCTCTGTTGTCTCACATAGTTTTTTATGCGCCATGGTGAGGCGGCGCTTCCGGATATACTCCGTTATGCTTAATTCTGTCACTGATGAAAAGATCTTGTGGAAGTGGAAGGAAGAGTACCCGAACACCTCTGCCAGACGTTCATAGGTCAGTTCCTCATATATATACTCATCAATGTAATATAATACCTTTTCTATCAGTTGCAGATTATTCATTTTTTACCTTCTTTCATGGTTCCCAACTGCCCAAGTTGCTCAGCTTGCGCCCAACTCTATTATACATCGGCTTGTCCTATCTGTATTATCATTTCTTGCGAATTGCAGAGTCGCATTCAATGCAATAGTTTTACCGTCCTCATTGCAGGTGCCGGCGCTCCCCTCACACACCACCATAAAAATAGGGCATGACAGCCGCCACGCCCCCTCCCTGCAGTCTGGCTTTATCAGCTTATATTTCCCGGTCAGATTGCAGATTATATTATTTTCTTTTATCTGCTCCGGACAGGCCAGCCCAGTCTGTCAGATTTTGCATATTCTTACATCCCTGCCATTCATTTTAGTCTGCTGAAAATCTTTTGAAAATATTTTTTGCGCTAATGGCAATCATAAGCGACACAATACCCGAAAACAAAACAACAGCATATTCAAATCCTTTACAGATTTCAAATAGGACACCGTAGAGCGCATTGCCCAATGGCTGCGCGCACATGGAAACGGTAAGAATGACAGCAATTACCTTTCCAATTAAATTTTGCGGGGTTTCTGTTTGCATAAAGGACAGCATCTGCACGGTAAAAATCGTTGAACATACCATAATGGCAAAGCAGCATACGGTTATGACAACATAATTTATGATTGCAGCTGAAAACAGTATCAATGAAACACTGATCGGAAACACGCATAACGCACAAACGATTAAGAGATTGCCCGATTTATAAATCGCCAGTTTGTTTGCAAAAATGCCTGCTCCGATACCCCCTGCCAGCCCGCCTGCCGCCAATGCTCCCTGTGCAAAACCATATAGTCTGTTCGCCTCGGAAGCATCTAAATTTAATACCTCTGTTATCAGATATGGAAGCGCGACAATAATCATTGCCGAGAGAAACAAATTAATTCCGCAGATTACAAGAACGGCTTTTCCGATCATAGGCTTCTCCTTTCGGATAAAGCGGATGCTCTCTGCAAAATCGGTTCTGACCGTCTTTAATATACCACCGCCTGAGGTTTGTTTCTGGAACGGTATTTTAATGAAGATTTCCATAACCGCCGAAACAATAAAGCATACCGTGCAAACCCACAATATAGACTTTAGTCCATATGCACTGTATAAAATACCTCCAAGTACAGGCCCTATCAAAGATGCAAACGAGCTGATTGTATTGATAATAGAATTTGCCGCCATAAAATTATCCTGATTAGTAAGCGCCGGGATACTTGCCTGCACAGACGGCTGATATGCACCCGCAATGCCATACAAAATGCACAATGTAACTGTCAAAAGGAGAATGAAATTCACTTCATTCATAAACAGAGAAAAGGCCAAGATAACTGCCGCCGTAAAAAAATCCAGTATTACCATAATATTTCTTTTATTAACCCTGTCTGCAACAATGCCGCCAATCGGTGACAGCAGAATGGCAGGAATAAAAGCGCACGCTGTAACAGTTCCATAAAGTGCGGACGAGCCCGTCAAATTCAATAAGTATAGCGGTAATGCAAATCTTATGGTTGCATTACCAAACAAAGAGATAATCTGACCGATGACAACTAACGTAAAATCCTTTGAAAATAGTTTTTGATTCATTCCTTAAACCTCCATTTTTCTATTCTGTCTGCCAGAACATGATATATGAAATCAGCAATTATAATAATTTATTACTTGTGTTAATCGATAGCTTTTCTAAGCAGAATTTACATCTACAATGGTTTTCATAATGCCTCCTTTTGATACCGCATGCCGGTATGTATTAGTTTCAAAATATATCTGCCCATTTTATAGGGCAGAAATTTATTCATAGCAATAAAAAATTTGCAGATTGTGCTTTCTATTACTTGTTTATTACTTATTCATTGCTTGTTCTTTTGAAAGATAGATGCCAGCTCCCCCACTCTCTCTAACGTTTCGTTATCTACAATATCCAGACCAAAGCCTTGCAGCATCTGTCTGAATACCATAAACTTACGGCGGGATTCTTCCTCAGTACTATCAAATATCATAGGATTCAGCCAGACATTTGCTGCAAGCAAAATCAATTCTGCCAGTTGCTCCGGATAATCCGTTTTGATAGAGCCGTCTGAAATACCCTGCCTGATAATCGGCAAAATATAGTTTGGCGCTGCATTATCTATGGTATCATGCAAAAGGCTGAAAAGAAGCTTCGGGTTATCATGAAAATCTGGAGCCACTGTAAAAATATCGTTCTGTACCGATCGGCTGATTGATTCCCGAAAAATTTTTTTCAGTTTTTCCTCTCCGCTAAGGCCAGAACTGTCACGAATGTCTGCAAGCATCTGATTAGATTCAGCCGTCATCCTATCTATAACAGCAACCAAAATATCTTCCTTTGACTTAAAATGATGATAGATGGCACCTTTGCTAAGACCGCCTAAATTATTTATAATATCCTGAATGGAAGTATGCTCATATCCCTTTTCCATAAATAGGCGGAAGGCAACACCTAATATTAAATTAACCGTTTCTTCTGGATGCCTATTTCTTGCCATGTTTTTCTCACTCCCATTAACATACTTCCGGTATGTATCTATGCTACCATACTGTTGGTATGTTTGTCAAGATATTTGATGATGCTTTTATAGAACATGAAAGAAATATCCGGTATACCGTTACATCATGACAAAAGATATTGATAAATAATGGCAGAGCTTTATACTCCGCCACTATTCCTCTATCCATATATAATTTCGCTATTTACAATTTCCTGCACACACACTTTTTTATACCACTAAGGGAATTTTTAACAAACCTTCCATTCACATATCCAACATATCGGGAGACAGAACATGGCTGCTCCCTGTTTGCAGCATTAATTCTCGCTTAGAATTCATAATCCACACACAAATACCTCTATGAACAAGCGCTTTTCTATGTGCTTCTTCCTTATCTTCACTTTGGCCACTTTTTGCCCTAAATTGTCGTAAATATCAATGAATTCCATACAACAGCCTCCCGCCAAATTTCTTTTCACATATCAAAATACTTCTTTAATGCATTGATATGCATAAAAAACATTTTTTCAGGATTTTTGTCCAGCAGTTGTCTTAATTCTACAGCTTTTACCCAATGAACATCTTCTGTCTCATTTGTAGATACAAGTAATTTACCCTCTGCTTCACAAAGAAACGTATTTAAAATAATTGAGTATGCACCAGATAAATTCTGTGTGATGCAAAAAGGCTGAAAGGAAAGGGTTGAAACATTACTTGTCTGTGTATATGCCGATAAATCTTCCCCCTGTATTTTCGTTATTTTCAGACCGGTTTCTTCCCAAATCTCTCTTCGTAATGCAGAAAATATGTTTTCATATTCTCTAATTTTTCCAGCCGGAATTTCTATCATACCGTTCGTTTCATTTCCATCTTCCTTTTGTCTTGTTTGAACTAAAATATATTTTTCATTGCCTATCACTTGTTCTATGATTGCCCCGACGCATGGTATTGCAAATATTTCTTTTATCATACGAGTTTCATTCATTTTATAGATATCCTCGTTTCTTTGCTGCTTCAAAACACTTGATACCGGCTAAAGAACTGCATTTCAAAAGATTCTTTTCCATGATTCAAATTATCGGCTATAAGCCGCCCTTCGATAATCTCCACTCCCTTATATGCACAGAACTGTTTTATAATATCAAGTATGCCTCATTTCCAACAAATTAATGTTAGATGTTATTCCGCAACTCGTGGCATTTGTTATTTATCAAGTATAAACGCTTTATCAAAAGCTCTCACTGTTTCACGATTAAGCTCGTCATTATAAATATCCGATTCAAAATATTTTCCTCCACGAAAATCTTTCAAATATCCCTCTTTCAGTTCCATAGCCATAAACGCTGGATAATTATAACCCTCTGAATCCGATATTCCATAAAATACCGCTTGTTTAAAGCCAAACTGCAGATAGTACTCCGGTCTGCCAAAAAACAAAATAGCGCCATAGTCTAACCTTTTCGCTTGTTCTATTATTGCTTGAACAAGTCTTTTTCCAACGCCTTTACGCTGATATTCAGGCAACACACTTAAAGGGCCAAAGTTTAGGACAGGAAGTTCTTGAGTCTCCTTTTTAACAACAGCATCACTGCAAATAATGTGTCCAACAATAATGCCATTTTCTAGTTCAGCGACTAGACTTAATGCCATAATTCCATCACGACGCCTTAACTCATGAACCATCCATTGCTCGTAAGGGCAGTCAATCTGGCCTCGCTTGATTCTATCGGAATAGCCGAATGCGGCTCTTGTTATTTCCTCTACTCTTCTATAATCCTTTTCTTCTTCAAGTCTGACATTTATATCCATCCAATCCTCAAAAACAATGATTTATAATTATCAATTATATCACCGTATATGACGCGTCACAATAACAGCAATACAAAATACACGGAAGTCACAGCCATTCACGTCCCACAGTTCTTATCGCTCCAAAGATTTCTCTATTTTTCATTTATGCCCCTTAGAATCTCCATAATATCCTGTAAAAGCCGTATACCCTATCTCTTTTTTCCCGATTTTCCAGTACCGCCATTATTTTTACTACCTCATTTTTACTGTTCCGAAAAATTTTAGAGCCAAAATAGAACCAGTGGCAAAATATCGACTTTCCCTTTATTAACTTGTATTACATAGTGCTAGCACCTTGCATTTTTTATCACTAAAGGAAAATCTTCGCTCCCTCTATAAAATCACTAAGAAAATTTGTATTATATCTCTCCCTCATATTCCATCGAACGCATTTTCACACTTCCATCCAGTTTTTCAAACTTTCCATATCCCACAAAGTGCAATCCACACTTCCTCATAACATTTCCCGAAGCAATATTGGGTTCACAATGTGAGGAAGCAAATTTTCGTGCCCCAAAATTTGTACGGGCATAGTTTATCATTGCCTTTGCCGCTTCTGTAGCATATCCCATACCCCAACAATCATATCGGAAATTATAACCAAATCCCCAACTGCCCTTTGAGGGGTTGAATCCAATATCACCGCTACCGATTAGCTTTCCATCTAACATACGTTCAAATCCAAAATTATATGTGCTTGCATCATTCTCCACAAAAGCAAGCCACTTTCTTACTTGTTCAATGTTAGTATAAGTGGTGTAAACCATATACCTTGAAACTCTTTCATCACTAACCCATTCAAACACATCTTCTGCATCAGTAATTTTAAGAGGGCGTAACAACAATCGTTCTGTTTTAATTTGTATATCATGCATTATTATATCCTCCACCAAATTCAAATCATAGAACAAATCATATCACTTCCATACTCTATTTTCAACAAAAATGTGGGGCATAGCAACCGCCACGCCCCACAATTTTTATCGTTCCAACGATTTCTCAATTTTCCATTTCTGTCCTTTCAAGTCATTCTGCTTTTCATACAGATTATTACGCTCTTTGCAGAGTTCTTTCATGCGCTCCAACTGCGCCTGCACTCCCTCCCGACAATCCAGCTCTATCTTCTTATATTCCTCGGTCAGATTGCGGATTGTATTGTTGTTTTCTTTATATGCTCCGACAGGCATACCCAGTCTATCAGATTTTGCACTTCCTTAGCAGTTTCATAGAGGTCTGTTTCCGCCACAATTTTAGCACACAGCCGCACCATGACTTTCTTCTCCATATCCGTCATATCCTATCAATCCCCCTTTCCTATCGGCTCATTTCAAAGGCACGTTTTGGGCGTTTATTCATGACAATAGAAAGTTTGCGAAGCACGCTTTCTATTGTATGCCCTTTCTGCCTGTTCTAACGCCTTTGACCGTTCTACTATCGACTGCACCTGTTCCCTACCGAAATGACGCTCCAAGTGCCCTAAATCGGACGCTTTCTCCTGCAATCGCTCTATTGTGTTGCTCTGCTCCATGACCTTATCCGTCAAGCGGTTAATCTGTTTCTGTTGTCCGTCTACTTTGACGGTCAGCTTCTTGCTCTGCTTCGTAAGCTGTACGCATTTGATAGTCAGATTTTTCACTACCTCTTTCAATCTCTCCACAAGCGGAAGTGCCTTTTTATCCCGATAATTCTTTGCGCTCATCAATGCCCCCGGTTCTGTCAACTGCCATTTCACATCTTCATCATAGGCGTGGATATTGCGCTCCATAACCTCTTTTGACTGTACCATTTTGTTGATTTCCTGCTGTAACTTTTTCTGCTGTTTCTCCAATTTTTCATTTTCAGACAGCAGCTTTTCCTTATCCTCTGTCAGTGTTTCCGTCTGCTCTTTCAAAATAAGATTTGTAGCGGAAAGTTCCGATACTTCCTGCCGGATCGCTTCGTCCTCTTTTCGTATCTGCTCCGTTTCCTGCCCTGCCGCTATCTGCTGATGAAGAATAGAGGATAATTCCTCCTTTCTGCCGGAAATGTTGCTAAAGGAGGGGATGCCAATGTTGACTATTGAAGGTCTAATTGCAGTAATCAGCTTATGCTTGACCTCTTTCGGACTTGGATATACCATCGGAAGCAATAAATATTAACACTATACTATGAATATGTCAAAGAATTTTCTCTAATACATAACCAAAGATGACGTATAATAAGTTTCGCAAATTAATTTCAAAAAATAGACATGGTCTATAGCCGTCTGGTAGAATTAAGTCACCACAACAAAATTTGCCAAAGGAGGCTGAAGAACCATGTCTGATAACATTATACAACTAAACGAGGACTTAATAAAGCACGATCTGAAAGACCTTGTCCGCTCCAGCGTGGAAGAAACCCTCAATGCCCTGCTTGACAAAGAAGCGGATGAACTGGTCAATGCCCAGAAGTACGAACGTTCCAGTGGACGTCAGGGTTACCGTTCCGGCCATTATAAGAGGAATTTTCAGACGACTGCCGGGGAAGTGGAGTTAAATGTCCCCAAGCTCAAAGGCGTCCCCTTTGAAACTGCCATCATCGAACGTTACCGCCGCAGGGAATCCTCCGTGGAAGAAGCCCTGATCGAGATGTATCTTGCCGGAGTCTCCGTACGCCGTGTGGAAGATATCACGGAAGCTCTCTGGGGGACGAAAGTGTCACCCGGCACGATAAGCAGCCTCAACAAAAAAGCCTATGAACATATCGAACAATGGCGTACCCGACAGCTTTCCGGCAGATATCCGTATGTCTATGTAGACGGAGTCTATCTCAAGCGCAGCTGGGGCGGTGAGATACAGAATGTATCTGTCCTTGTGGCCATCGGTGTTAATGAAGACGGCTGCCGTGAGATCATAGGTGCTGCGGAAGGAATGAAAGAGGATAAAGAAAGCTGGCGTTCCTTCTTTGTATGGCTTAAGCAGCGCGGCCTTTGCGGTGTGCATCTGATTATCGGGGATAAGAACCTAGGTATGCTGGAAACGATCCCTGAAGTGTTTCCCGATGCATGTTATCAGCGTTGTACCGTACATTTTTACCGTAACATATTTTCCGTGACCCCCCGAAATAAGATGAAAAGTGT